>LFCJ01000247.1_pt1 | contig 32257 bp, 33 predicted proteins | sample 643141 | NCBI WGS metagenome assembly LFCJ01 (sample SAMN03766243, study PRJNA286221) | soda lake metagenome | biome: soda lake; feature: Kulunda steppe; material: water; isolation source: sample B1-Br-g2 brine of Lake Bitter-1 | place: Russia: Kulunda steppe | collected 2010-07
CGTCCTCGAGACGGACGGCCGCCCGCGACGCGGCGTCCTCGCTCGGCTGTGACGTCGACGTGCCCGAAGCCCGCAGTATACGGTTGATCATTTTCAGCCGGTCAACTCGGACTGACCGATCACTCGTCGGGACATTGTTTCCCGCCGGCTTCCCGACGCCACGTAGCGATTAACGCCACGGGCCAGGACCCGGCCAGCCAGCGATCGTCTCGATCGGAACGGAGGTGGCGACGGCGAGGAGACGACGAGGATGGTCGGTCGTTCCCGACGGCTAGCCGGCGGCGAAACGTCCGCGTACAGGTGACTGTTCGGTAGTGGTGTGGGTCTGTCACAGCCCCGTGCGCCCGAATTCGGCGGATCCAGCCCCGAATCGACAACGACGCCCCGAGTCGACAGTCACGCCTCGAGTCGATGGGATGGCGGGGCCTCCTGAGATGTCGGGGACCCATCGACCACTCGAGTCGGATCCTCGCGGCCGTCACACGATACGAACGGCTACCTTACAGGAAAATCGCGTGACGGGTGCCGGCGGAACAGGGCCGCTACTCGGGCACCGGCCCCCGTTCGGACGCTCAGTTGTAGGTCTCCTCGCTCGCGACCGCGATCTCGGTCCCGTTCGAGGCGGCGTAGAGCGTGCCGTCGTCGTTTTCGACGGTGAGCCCACCCACCTCGACGGTCTCGTTGTCCTCGGGGACGGGAGCCGTCTCGAGGTCGCCGTCGGATTCGACGCCGAGCACGAACTCGCCCTCCTGGGGGCCGATCCCGACGGTACGGTCGTCGATCCTGACGTCGGCCGAGGCGCTATCGGACTCGAACGCCAGCCTGTCGTCCCCGTCGGCGGAGAGTCGAACCTGATAGACGCTGTCGTTTCCGACCAGTTCCCAGCCAGACCGCTCGGCGGTGACCGTCTCCCGCCAGCCGGGGCCTCCGACCGACACCGTCTCCTCGCCGGCGAACTCAAGCTGGTCGGCCGAGACGGCCTCGAGCCAGATCGTCCGCTCGGCGCTCGAGACGATCACCCCGCTGGCCTCGAGTCCCTCGTCTTCGGTCAGTTCGTCGATGCCAAAGCCGGAGACGAGCTGGTTTTCGGCCCCCTCGGCGTACTCGACGGTGTAATCTTCGATCGTAAGCGTCGCCTCCTCGTCGTGGCTCAGCTCGCCCATCACCAGCAGGTTCGTCGGGACGGCGATTCCACCGACGACGGCGAGGACGAGCAGGACGGTCACGAACGCCGTCCCGCGCCGTGTTCGTAAGGACAGCGACGGCACCTCGGCCGACCGCGTGCCGCCGACCACGTCGGCGATGCGCTCGAACCGGGCGTTCGGCCCGTCGGCTGACTCGACGGTGTTCCGGGCGAGTTCGATCGGTCGGCGGAGCTCTGCCCGGAGGTCGGCGGACGCACTCGAGTTCTGGGGCCGACCGAGGACGGACGGGAGCGTCGGCTCGGTCGAGGCGGCGACCGCGAGCGTAATCACGACCGCGAGCGCGATGACGATCGCGATGCCCGGTCCCTGAAAGAGCAGAAACGAGTTCCCCTCGCCGAACCAGTAGATCTGGTAGAGCCCCTTGGCGAACGCGTACAACAGGATGGCGATCCACAGCCGGAGCGGATCCGGGCGATTCCCCCGACGCTCGAGCAGCACGATGCCGAGAACCAGTCCGATCAGGAAACCGAGCGCGTGTCCCTGGATAGCGATGGTCGCCCAGCCGGGCGCCTGCGGCGGGCTCGCCTCGGCGACGTAGACGTAGACGGGCGTCTGGATGGCGCGGACGGTGGCCATCGCCGCACTCTGGAGGAGCGTCGTGGCGAGCAAGGTCGCGATCGGGTACCGAACGATCGCAAAGCCCGCGAACGCGTAGACGAGGCCGGAAAAGCCGATGACGGGACCGAGCGCGAACAGGCTCGTCAGGAGTCCGATGGCGAGGACGGCGAGCGGGAAGACCACCACTGCACGGACCCAGGGTCTCTGCCACGGGGCGTCGACCGAGCCGTCTCGCTCGTCGGGATAGTGGCCCCAGACGAACTCGGCGATCGGCGCGACCAGCAGCGTTCCCGCCATGTTTCCGGTGAAGTGACCGAGGCTCGCGTGTGAGAACGACGCCGTCGCCATCCCGAGCGGCGAAAAGTACGACCAGGCCCGGTAGGGTATCGAGACGGGGTCCGTCGGATCGGTGATCCCGTCCTGGACGAAGAGATAGACCGCGGAGACGAACGCGACGACGACGAGGGTCCCCCAGGGGACGCCCAGAACGAGCCTTGAGGAGGCCACCTCGTACCAGCCGCGCGACGGCTCGTGGAGCCGCCTGACGACGGCGACCGACCCGAGGAGGACGACGGCGAGAAGCGCCGCGAGGACGATCCCGGTGAGCGAACGCATGTCCCTGTGGTTCGAGCGAGGGCGTATAGTGGTTACTTTCGCCCCTTCAAGAGGACGGCCCCGGGACCTCAGCCCCCTCGCCAGGGGACGTGTGTCCCGTCGGATGGCCTTCGAAAGGTACAAGCACGCGTCGGACGGAACTCGTGGCATGGAACTGCGGGTCACCGAGAGCAGCGAGAACGAACTCTCGATCGAGATCGCGGGCGAGGATCACACGTTCATGAACGTGCTCAAGGGAACCCTCCTCGAGCACGACGACGTGAGCGCAGCGACCTACGACGTGAACCCCGAACAGTCGGGCGGCCAGACGGAGCCGATCCTGACGATCAAGACCGTCGACGACGTCGACCCGCTCGATGCGCTCGAGGAAGCCGCAGCCGACGTCCGTGAGAAAGCCGTCTCGTTCCGCGAGGCGTTCGAAGCGGCTGCCTGAAGACGGTTTTTCGACGCCGTGCCCGCGTGAATCGCCGCTGTATCGCGGTTCGAACGGCCGGACGCCGGTGAGTTCGACCGTTCCCCAGTTCGTCTCTCACTCCCAGTACTCGACGGTCGAGTCCCGGTCGTAGAACCCCTCGAGCGACCGCTTCTCGCGACTTCCCCGGCGGCGAGCCGACGGACTCTGAACCAAGCTGACTCCGGATATGTTGTTGCGTCCGGGCCGGTTAGGGTCGACATCACGAGGGACCGACGGAGTCCTCAGTCGTCGTCCGCGAGCGAGACGACACCTTCGGTCGAGTTGACGTGGATGCGCCGGTCCTCGCTCACGGTGACACTCGCCCGCGCGAACTCGAGGTCCGCAGGCCGGTCGACCGTGACCACCGAATGGCGGGTGGTGTAATCCGTGGTCCCGAACTGCGGGTCGGTGTAGTAGCCGTGGAGGTGGATCGCGTCCCGGTCGTCTTCGACGCGCACCCACCGGTGGTGAACCGAACTCGAGCCCCAGCCCGATTCGACGATCACGACGGCCGTCTCAGCGAAGTCGACGGCCTCGAGCGTTTCCGCGTCAGCATCGTCGGTGGCCTCGAGATCGATCGCGTCTTCGAGGTCGGCCTCGTGCTCGAGGAGGCGAACGAAGACCTCCTCGTCGCCGTCTCCGTGTCCGACCGCGTCGTCCTCTTCCGGTTCCTCGAGGTCGTCTTCATCGTCGTGATCCTCGAGGTCGTCTTCGTCGTCGTCTTCGTCCGGCCCGTCGAGGTCGTCAGTACCGTCGTCCGAGGATACCCCGACTCCGCCGTCGAGTGCCGAATCGGCGAGCCTGACGTCCTCGAGGACCTCGAACTCGAGAGAGGGCTCGGTCTCCATGTGCTCGCCGAGGTAGTCGTCGTTCCACGCCTCGTCCTCGTCGGGGTCCTCCGGCACCTCGGGGCGTTCGATCTCGTGTGGCGGCTCGTCGATGCGCGGGTCCTCCTCGACCGTGGTCGGCCCGTCGTCGTCCGGATCGGTCGGCTCGTCGTCGTCCGCGTCGCTCGAGTCGTCGTCCGGGCCAGCACCCTGCGTGTCGGCCTCGTCGAGACAGCCAGCGGCCATCCCGAGCAGGCTGGCGCCGCCCGCCGCGAGGACGGTCCGACGGCTTCGATGGGTCATAGTTGCACGTTTTGCGGACGGGGGTATATGCCTTCAGGTAGCTCAAAAATCGACTTCGGCGTGTCACTTGCTCTCGCGATGCCGCTTAGCAGGCGACGTAGAACACCGCGATCGTTCCGTCCGGCGTGACGTGCAGGTCGACCCCTTCGGCGTCGTGCCCGGTCGTCGCGGTGTCGCCGAGGGCCTCGAGCAACTCGGCGGTGACGGCGCTAGCGAGGTCGGCCTCGTCGTCGTACGTCGTCGGATCGATCTCGAACACGAACGGGCCGCCGACGAGGTCGCCCTCACACTCGACGCCGAACTCCTCCGGCGTGACGGGCTCGGGCTGGCCGTCGTCGTAGTCGACGACGACGTTGACGCGGTTCTGGTACTCCGCGAACGCGGCGAGGCTCCCGTCGTAGCTCCGTGACTCGTCCCGATCGGCCTCGAGCTGGGCGTGGATCTCGGTTTCGACGGTCTCGAGATCGAGCCCGGCGACCTCGCTCCCCTCGCCGGGGGCGTCCGGTGGGGACGGCGCCCCGATGCCGGGGATGATCGACGGCGAGACGATGCCCGTCGCAAAGAGCGCGAAGACGAGGCCGACGACGACGAACACCGGCAGGTACGGCTTCGCGACCTCGAGCCAGCTCGGCGTCTCGAGGTCACGGTCGACGTCGTCGTACGTCTGTTCGACCTTTTTCAGGTCGTGGTGGTGACAGCGCGAACACGGCGGGTTGTTCTTGACGTGATCGCGGCCACAGCTCTCACAGCGCCAGACGTAGGTCGTCCCGGTGTCGACGGTCTTGGGTTCGGGCTCGTCACCGGTGCGAACGACGGCCTCTTCGAACTTGTTGTGGCCGCACTCGTCACACGGTGGATCGTTCGACTCGTGTGGCTTCCCACACCACGTACACCGCCACTTCACTGGTTGAACTGCACGACCGCGACGAAATAAGCGTATTGGAACGGGAGACGGACGTCAGAATCGAACGGGGACGTCCCGCTCGTCGAGGTAGGCTTTCGTCTCCTCGATCGAGTACTCGTCGAAGTGGAAGATCGAGGCGGCGAGTCCGGCGTCGGCGCCAGCCTCGGTGAAGACGTCGTACATGTCTTCGGGGCTGCCACAGCCGGAGGAGGCGATGACGGGCGTGTCGACGGTGTCGCAGACGGCCTTCGTCAGCGGGAGGTCGTAGCCGTCTTTCGTCCCGTCCTTGTCGATCGAGTTGACGAACAGTTCGCCCGCGCCGCGGGACTCGGCTTCGGCGGCCCACTCGAGGACGTCGATGCCGGTGCCTTCGCGACCGCCTTTCTTCGTACACTCGAACCAGCAGGATTCGCCGTCGATCTCGACGTAGTGTTCGCCCGCCTCGTCGTACCGCCGACGGGCGTCGACGCTGATGACGATACACTGGCTGCCGAAGGCCTTCGCACCCTCGTTGACCAGTTCCGGGCGCTCGAGTGCGCCGGTGGTGATCGAGACCTTGTCCGCGCCGGCGCGCAGGGTCTCTTTGATGTCGTCGGTGGTGCGGATGCCGCCGCCGACGGTCAGCGGGATGAAGACCTCGTCGGCGACGCGCTCGACGACGTCGAGCATGGTCTCCCGTCCCTCCGCGGAGGCGGTGATGTCGAGGAAGACGAACTCGTCGGCGCCGGCCTGGTTGTACGCCTGGGCCATCTCGACCGGATCGCCGGTGTATTTGAGATCCTCGAAGTGAACGCCGGTGTACACGGCCGGGTTCCCGTCTTCGTCCAGGTCGACGTCGATACACGGGATGATCCGTTTCGTCAGTACCATCTCTTGTGCGTCCGTTCGCACCCGGGGTAGTAAAGAGGTCTGGATCGGTCGATTCTGGCCGTCGACGCTCCCGGTGATCAAAGAATGGCGTCTGCGACCGGCGTTCGGGCCTCGAGCCGATCGCGGACGAGAGAACAGGCCCGCCACTGGCTTCGAACTGCACTGGAGCGGGGACGCCGATCCCCTGTCGACTCCCAGTCGGCCTCCTCTCGACGCCGACCTCGAGGCGCACCTGCCGATGCGCCGCTGTAGGTGGTTTTAAGACCTCGAGCGGGCAACGTCCGACCATGGCAGACGACACTGACCCAGCGGTCGACGAGGATTCGGGCGCCGACGTCGGACACGATCTCGAGGCAGAACGGACGACGGCCCCGATGAGCGACTACTCTTCGCGCGCCGTCGTGATCGGCTTTCTCGTGTTGGTAATCGGCGTCGCAGTAACGTTCGGGATTCCGCTCGCGGGAGTTGGACTCTAAGAGAGAGTTAGAAGACGTACTCGTCGTCGTGGCCCATCATCCCGTCGTCTTCGAGGCCGCCGGTTGCCGGTTCTTCGTCGTCCATCGGTCCACTCGTCTTGTAGGCTTTGATGCCCGTCGAGAGGAGATCCTCGATGGCTTCCTCGCGGTTGACGAACTCACCACGCTCGACCATCTGGGCGATCTGCATCTCGAGGTGCTCCGGTATGGTGATCTCTACTTTCGGCATCTGATTCGGGTTTCGGCGAGGGGGTATTTAGGTCTGACGGGGAGTGAATTCGGTCGCTCGTGAGAAGTGTATCCGACCGCCGGTGAACCGTCCTCGGTGCTGTCGGCGCGGTGATCCGGGCGGGCCCCGACGGCTATCGGTTCCCCATCATCGAGTCGAGTGCGTTCCGCAGCGTCGTGCCAGGCTGGGTGATCGCGTCCAGTTGCTCGCGCATCTTCCGCTGGTTGAAGTAACTCGCGAACGCGAGGATCGTGGGTGGCCAGAGGCCGACGAACAGGCCGCGTTCCTTATCGCCGCGAAGGAAGAAGTAGTACCACGCCAGTCCGACTGACGCAGCCGAAGCGAGAGCCGCTGGCCCCAACGCTTGCTCGCCGACCTCTTCCGCTGCCTGTCCCGAGACGTCTTGATCTGTCATCTGCTGTTTACTCGCCATACGTCGATATACTGGTGCCAGACCCCACTAATTGGTGCCGAGGGTTTCGGAAAGTACCCGCGAATTGTGCTGCAACTGAAACCGTTTCAGTCCGTTCTTCCCCCGACGCCGTCACCGAAGTCTGGCATTACGAGACCCGAACGTGTGCCGCGTCCGGAACGACGAATCGTTCGAGTCCGACCGTTCGGTCGAGCGTCACACCTACGTGTCCTCGAGCGAACGTGGGTGTATGACCGTCGAAGACGTCACGGACCTCTACGAGGAGTTCGGCGACGAACGGCTCCCGCCGGGACAGCGCGAGACCTCGGCGTTTCCGGTGCTCTCGAAGGGTGAGACGCCGCCGTTCGATCCGGACACCTGGGAATTCACCGTCACCGGCGCCGTCGAGACCGAGCTCTCGTTCACCTGGGAAGAATTTCGCGACTTGCCGAGTGTCACCCAGCGCCAGGACTTTCACTGTGTCACCGGCTGGAGCAAGCTCGACTGTGAGTTCACCGGCGTCCCGTTGCCCGAGCTCGCAGACCGTGCCGGCGTCAGCGACGACGCCGTCCACGTCATGTTCTCCGCGCTCGACGACTACACCACCGATCTCCCGCTCGAGGACTGCCTGCGCGAGGAGGTCCTGTTCGCCTGGGCGTACGACGGCGAGCCCCTGGCTCCCGACCACGGCGGCCCGCTCCGCGTCGTCACGCCACACCGGTATGCGTACAAGGGGGCGAAGTGGGTCGACGGCGTCGAGTTCCTCACCTCGGCCGAACGCGGCTACTGGGAACGACGTGGCTACTCCCAGACCGCGAACCCGTGGCGAGAGGAGCGATATAGTTAGGCTGAAGGCGACACGGTCCTGAACTGCGGTCGATGGACCCGACGCCGGGTGAGAGTGGGCTGGCGGCAGACGCTCGAGCGACCGCCGACGAGTCGATCGAGCTGGTCAGTGACAGCCGTGCGCTCGAGGACGTTTCGTTCGGCGCGATCGCCCACGCCGAGACAGCGCAGGTTCAGTGGGCGACGCCAGACGGCCTCGAGATCGTCGGCCGCGGCGCCACGGTCACCCTCGTCGCCAGCGGCCCGACTCGGTTCGAACGCATCCGCACACAGGCCGACGCGGTTTTCGATGGCCTCGACCACGATGGCCCCCCGGTCGCTCGGCCGCGCGCGTTCGGCGGCTTCGCGTTTCACGACGAACGCGACCCCGATACCCCCTGGAACGGATTCGCCTCCGCTTCGTTCGTCGTCCCCCACGTGCTGCTCACCCGGAGTCCTGACGACGACGCCACCTGGCTGACAGTCGTCGGGAACGATCCGGACGCCGTCCGCGACGCCCTCGAGGAGTGGGCCCGACGGATCGACGACTACCCGGCGATGCGAGCGAGCGGCCGGACTCCCGGCGTCGACGCGACTCGACGAACGACCACTCCCGACGGGTGGAGCGATCAGGTCGAGGGTGCCCTCGATCGGATCGCCGACGGTAGCCTCACCAAGGTCGTCCTCGCGCAGGCGCTGACCGTCGGCCTCGAGGGACCGGTTGACGTCTCGGCGACGCTCGAACGACTCCGCCGACGCTACCCCAACTGTTACCGCTTCCTCGTAAACGGCGGTGACGGCGCGACGTTCTTCGGCGCACCGCCGGAGCGACTGGTGTCGAAACGGGGGAGTCGCGTCGAAACCGAGGCGCTCGCGGGCTCGGTCCCGCGCGGCGAGACCCCGGAGGCCGACGACGAGTACGCCGATCAGCTGCTGGGCGACGAGAAACTGCGTCACGAACACGAACTGGTCGTCGACGCGATCCGCGAACAACTCGAGCCGTTCGTCTCGGGCCTGTCGGTCGACGACCGGACGATCCGACGGCTCGCGAACATCCAGCACCTCCTGACGCCGATCCAGGCGACGCTCGAGGGGGACCGACACGTCCTCGACCTGGTGGAGGCGTTACACCCGACGCCCGCCGTCGGGGGCGTCCCGCCGGAGGTCGCCTGGGAGACGATCCGCGAGACCGAGTCGTTCGACCGCGGCTGGTACGCCGGGCCGGTCGGCTGGTTCGACGCGGCGGGCGACGGCGAGTTCGCCGTCGGCATCCGCTCGGGCGTCGCCAGCGACGAGACGGTCACGCTCTTCGCCGGCAACGGCATCGTCGCCGACAGCGACCCGACCGACGAGTGGGAGGAAGTACAGCTGAAGTTCCGCCCGATCCTCGACGAACTCCGATGACCGCACCGAACCGCGCGACCCTGTGGGGTCGTACGCTCGTCGACGAACTCGCCGCGGGCGGCCTCGAGGCCGTCTGTATCGCCCCGGGGAGCCGCTCGACACCACTAACGGTCGCGTTCGCCGAACATCCGGACGTCACCGTGTTTTCACACCTCGACGAGCGCTCCGCCGGCTTCTTCGCGCTCGGACGGGCACGGCGAACCGGCGATCCGACCGCGCTGGTCTGTACCTCCGGGACGGCCGCGGCGAACTTCCATCCGGCCGTGATCGAAGCGAATCAGGCACGCGTCCCGTTGCTCGTCCTGACCGCCGACCGACCGCACGAACTCCGCGATAGCGGCGCGAACCAGACTGTCGATCAGGTCAAACTCTACGGCGACGCCGTCCGGTGGGACGCCGAACTCCCCGACCCCGAAGCCGACGAACGCAAGGTTCGTGCCCTCCGGACCACCGCGGCGCGGGCGCTCGCGGAGACGGCCGGCGTCGAACCCGGCCCCGTCCACCTGAACTGCCCGTTCCGCAAGCCGCTCGAGCCGATCGACCGGCCGGACGACGTTCCAGACTCGTTCGACGACACCCTGGCCGGACGCGGCCGAACGGGTCCGTTCGTCGAAACGACTGCGGGAACGAGAACGCTCGAGGCAAATCAGCACCGGCCGCTCGTCGAGGCGCTCGAGCGTGCCGAACGCCCGCTGATCGTCGCCGGGCCGGTGGACCCGGCCGACCTGATCACGCTCGATCCGGACACCGTCCTCAGCGTCGCCGAGCGACTCGGCGCACCGATCTTCGCGGACCCGCTCTCGGGCGTGCGGTTCGGTGCCCACGTCGACGCGGGGACCGGTTCTGCGAGGAGTTCCGTCGTCGGCGGCTACGACGCCTACGTCGAGGAGCTCCCCGATCCCGACGTCGTCGTTCGGTTCGGTGCCTCGCCGACGTCGAAACCGCTGTGTCACGCCCTGCGGGACGCCGACGCCCGCCAGTTCCTCCTCGATCCGGCAGGCAAGTGGCGCGAGGCGACGTTCACCGCGACCGACCTCCTCGCGGCGTCGCCCGGACCCGTCTTCGAGGCCCTGCTCGAGCAATTCGACGACGGACTCGAGCCGTCGGCTCACGACGGCTGGCTTTCCGACGTCCAGGCCGCAGAGCGTCGCCACTGGGCGATCCGCGACGACGCGCTGGCGGCCGCCGAACTCGAGGCGGCTCCCTTCGAGGGGGCGATCCTGGCGTCGGTCTTCGACCACGCACCCGATCCGGCGACCGTCTTCGTCTCGAACAGCATGCCGATTCGGGACGCCGACCGGTTCGCCCGGCCCCGTGACGCCGGCCTGACGGTACTCGGGAATCGCGGTGCCAGCGGTATCGACGGCATCACGAGTACGGCACTCGGTGCGGGCAGCGCCGCCGACGAACCGCTCGTGCTCGTCACCGGCGACCTCGCGTTCTACCACGACTCGAACGGCCTGCTCGCGGTCGATCGTTGCGACGTCGACGCGACGGTCGTCTTGCTCGACAACGACGGCGGCGGTATCTTCCACAAACTGCCCATCGAGGAGTTCGAGCCGCCGTTTACCGACCAGTTCAAGACGCCCCACGATCTCGAGTTCGAGGCTCTCGCCGAGCTGTACGGCCTCGAGTTCGAGCGCGTCGAGCCGACTGCGTTCGAGTCTGCCTACCGCCGGTCGCTCGGCCAGGAGGGAACGCAGGTGCTCGCCGTCGCGTTCGACGCCGAAGCCAGCCACCGGCGGCGTGAGGACCTCAAAGACCGGGTGCGGGTCGCAGTTCGGTCGGCGCTCGAGGAGTAGCTCGCTACGGCCGGAGGACCCACCAGAGTGCGATCGCGTAGCCGAACGGAATCCAGACGAATCCGAGCGCGAGCGCTCCGATCACCGAGAGCGGGGGACCCACATCGAGCGCGACCATTCCTGCGGGAATCAACAGACTCCAGGAACCGAATATCAGGACGGCGATGCGGGGCCACGTGAGCAGGTACGCGACGACCCCGATCGTACACGCCGCGACGACGGCGTTTACGGCGAGCGGAAACGCACTCGTCAGACTCGAGGCGACGAGTGCCGGATAGAGCACCCAGAGACAGCCGAGCGTGACTGCCGTCGTGTGGGTGATCGGGCGCGTCTTTCGCTCGAGGTCGACCTCGCCGTCCCAGTCGTGGACGACGTACCGGAACCCCGAGTCGTCGGCTGTGCCGGCTGGACCGGACGCTGTGGCCTCGCGACCGTGGGTGGTCCGGCTCTCGTCGCTTTCGGTGGACTCGCCGCTCGGTCCGAACGGCCACTCCTCCGACGCGCGGCGTCGGGCGGTTCGACGTCGACGTTCCCGTCGCTGCCGTGCCTGGTGATTCGTGGTTCCGCTGCCGGCCTCGGTTTCACTCGTGGTAGCGTTGGCCGCCGACCGCACCCGGTCGGCAGCAGCCCGCGGATCGGTCCCCGAATTACGGTCCATTGCACTGCCGTCTGTGAAGCGCACGTACGCGTCGTGTCCAAGCCTGTCGTATCGCGCCCGTTCGGCCTCGTCGGTGAGGACCTCGTTTGCCCGCGAGACGCGCTGGAACGCTTCAGCCGCTTCCGGCGCGTCGTTGTGGTCCGGGTGGGTCTCGAGGACGCGCTCGCGGTAGGCCGACCGGATCTCGTCGCGGCTCGCGTCGGGGCTGACCTCGAGAATCTCGTAGTAGGTCTCGCCCATCGCGCTTGTGTCGATACGTCGGCTTCGGTGAAAATTTCTCGCACTGAACAGTCATGGCCGTGGGCTGGACCGGTTCCCGAGCGGGCGAACTCGGATACATAAATCCGATGCTGCTATACCAAATTGGCTTCGAGATGGCGCCCTCGGTTCGGTACGCAGATCCGGTGGTCGAGCCCCTACAACGTCGAGCGTGCCCGAATCAGCATTTTGCGGTTCACAAAGGAGACGACGGACCCGTCTTCGACGACGACCTCGAGTGCGGCTTTCACGTCCTCGGGAGCCTCGAGCAGGATCGACTCGACCCGATCCCGACGCGAGGGCGACGGCGAGAGACGGTCGACCCACGACTCGAACTCGAGGGTCGTCCGCATATGGTGGACCGCCTCGAGGTCGAATCCGCGCTCGGCCAGCCGATCGCGCCACTGCCTGGTCGGGTACGACCGCACGTGCGTCGGGTCGCGGAGCCGTTCGACGCGGTCGAGCAGGGCGTCGACTGCGGGGTCCTCGGGCGCGACGGTGTCCTCGAAGGCGAACGTGCCGCCCGGTCGGAGAACGCGGGCGACCTCGTCGACGAACGCTTCGGGGGCCGGAAAGTGGTGGGCGGCGATCCGGCAGGCGACGGCGTCGAAGGCGCTCTTGTCGAACGGCAACCGGGCAGCGTCGGCGACGACCCCCTCGAGGCCCGCGAATGCCTCGAGTGCGGTCGCGACCATCCGAGGGGAGGCGTCTGTAGCGACCACTCGCGGAACGCCTCGCTCGGCGATCGCGCCGGCCGTGTGGCCCGCGCCGGTAGCAACGTCCAGCGCGTCGCTGGCACCGGTACACCACGCCGCGAGGCGCTCGAGGTCGTCGCCCTCGCGGTGGGTGTCGCTCTCGAGGTAGGCGTCGGCGGCGTCGTCGAACGATCCGACGTCGTCGCTCGGCTCGTCGTCACGTGGCATTCGTCTCTCTTGAAACGGCCGCCACCGGCTTGACGATACCGGCGGTCGGTGGCCGACGAGAACCTATTTCACGTCACGCATGCCACACTCGGACAATGGTTTCGGAACTCTTCGACGCCGAGCAGTGGGAACCGGTCGCCGACCTGAACGACGACTTTCGGGACATCACCTACCACCGAGCGGTCGACTCGGGGACGGTACGGATCGCGTTCGACCGCCCCGAGGTTCGCAACGCGTTCCGGCCCGGGACGGTCGACGAACTGTACGACGCGCTCGAGCACGCCAAGCGCCAGACTGACGTGGGCTGCATCCTGCTGACGGGGAACGGCCCCTCGCCGAAAGATGGCGGCTGGGCGTTCTGTTCGGGCGGCGACCAGACGATCCGTGGCGACGACGGCTACCAGTACGAGGGTGACGAAGAGCGAGCCTCCGAGCAGGGTCGGCTGCACATTCTCGAGGTCCAGCGCCTCATTCGGCACATCCCGAAGGTCGTCGTCTGTGTCGTTCCCGGCTGGGCCGTCGGCGGGGGCCACTCGCTGCACGTCGTCTGTGATATGACGCTCGCCAGTGAGGAACACGCCAAGTTCCTCCAGACCGATCCCGACGTGGCGAGCTACGACGCCGGCTTCGGCTCGGCCTATCTCGCGAAACAGATTGGCCAGAAAAAAGCCCGCGAGGTGTTCTTCCTCGGGAAGACCTACTCCGCCGAGGAGGCCGCGGAGATGGGAATGGTCAACGCGGTCGTTCCCCACGACGAACTCGAGGAGACGGCCCTCGAGTGGGGCGAGCGGATCAACGAGAAGAGCCCGACGGCGATGCGGATGCTCAAGTACGCGTTCAACATGACCGACGACGGCATGATCGGCCAGCAGGTGTTCGCCGGCGAGGCGACCCGGCTGGGGTACATGACCGACGAGGCCAAGGAGGGCCGGGACGCGTTCGTCGAGGGGCGCGAGCCGGAGTTCGACGACTACCCCTGGCACTACTGACGCGAATCCGGTAACGATTGGAGCGGTCTGTGACGCCACTCGACCGGCAGAGTCGTCGACTCGAGACTGCCGCCCCGGGACGGACCCGGGTGCCGCACTCGCCGAGGGGGGTCGTCCCGCTCGAGGCTCCCGTCGAGCGGGTGGTTGTCGGAGATGTCAGTAGTATTTGTCGGCGCACGAAATCCTTTGACGACGAGCACCCGAGTCGCGTGCAGTGAGACCGATCGATCAGTCGTCGCTCTCTCGCCGTGAGTACGCTCGAGCGCTCGTCGCCGTCGGCGGCGCGAGTGCACTGAGTGCCTGCCTCGAGCTCGGCTCCGACGGCGCGGACGAGCCGACCGTTCCCACGGGTACCGACGATCCGGCGTCGTTGCCCGAGCGACAGCACGCCTGGAACGAGGTCCTCTCGAGCGACGACGATGGCAACGTCAGGCTCCCCGACCACCACGTACTGGTGGCCCTGTCGCTGGTCGACGGTGTCGACGACGCCCGGGAGACGACGGAAGCCGCGCTTCGAGGGCTCGAGCGAGCCTACGAGTGGAGTCCCGAGGGGCTGGTCTTCACGATCGGCTACACGCCGTCGTACTTCGACCGGTTCGACGAGTCGATTCCCGAGACGGTCGATCTGCCCGATCCGGAGCCCCTCGCGGCGGGTGAGTCGCCCGAGTTCGACGAGTACGACGCGCTGGTCCACCTCGCGAGCGACGAGCCGTCGGTCGTCCTCGAGGCCGAAGAAGGGCTGTTTGGCGACCGGGACGAACTCAACGGAACGTCCCTCGAGACGGACCTCTCGAGCGTCTTCGACCGACTCGAGGACCGACGCCGGACGGGATTCGTCGGCGAGGGACTCCCCGCCGAGCACGCGGACGTCGACGGGGTCCCCGACTCGGTGCCCGAGGGGGCGCCGTTTTTCATGGGCTTTCGCTCGGGATTTACCGACAGCCAGGCGACCGAGGATCGGGTGTCGATCGAGGACGGTCCGTTCGCCGGCGGGGCGACCCAGCACCTCGAGTCGCTGTCGATCAACCTCGAGCAGTGGTTCGACCAGGAGACCCACTACCAGCGCGTCTCGAAACTGTTCAGCCCCAAGCACGCCCGCGAAGAGCTGGTTGGCGACGTCGGCGAGGACCTGGGCGCGACGAGCGGCGTGACCGACGAAATCATCGAGGCCACGGCGGCCGGCGCCCGGAACGGCGTGGTCGGCCACGCCCAGAAGACGGCTCGAGCCCGCCAGGACGGCGAACCGCTGCTCTTGCGGCGGGATTTCAACACTGTCGACAGCGACCGGCCTGGACTGCACTTCCTCTCGCTCCAGCGGCATACTGAGGACTTCGTCCGGGTCCGCGAGGCGATGACCGGCGCCGACCTCGACGTCGCGCAGGCGAACAACGGCATACTCCACTACCTGTTCGTCGAGCGTCGGGGGAACTACTTGGTCCCGCCGCGGCCACTCCGGTCGCTTCCGCCACCGAATCCCGACGAGGAGACCTGACCCGAACCCGGTCCCGACTCGAGCAGGAGCACCGAACCGTGACGGCGACACTCGACTACCAGACGACGGATACGAACCGAACACCCATGCAGAACCCGACGACGATCGACAGACGGACGTTCGTGACGCGAACAGGAGCAGTGGCCGGCGCGCTCGCGCTCGCAGGCTGTGCCGGGACCGACGAAGACGACGCCGAGACCGACGGGGACGACGACCTCGAGGAGGCGGCCGACGAACCGACGGACGACGTGGAGGCCGTCCCGGAGTTCATCGAGGTCGAGGACCCGCCGGACGCGGTCTACGTCCCGACCCACCGGGAGGCGATGCGAACCCTCGAGCCCGTCGAGACCGGGCACGTCGCCATCGCGCCGATGCTCTCGTACCCACACCCGTTCTGGATCGTTGCAGGCGGCGACGAGGAGTCGGTCAGCCGCGAAGAGCCCGAAGAGGCCCGCGGCGTCCACCTGATGTTCACCGTCTGGGATCGCGAGACCGGCGTGGTCCTCCCGGTCGACGACGGCGCGCAGCTCCGACTCGAGCGCGACGGCGAAGGGGTCGGCTCGCCGCGGTCGCCATGGACGATGATCTCCCAGGAGATGGGCTTTCACTTCGGCGACAACGTCACGCTCCCCGAGGACGGAACCTACACCGTCGAGGTCGAGTTGCCGCCACTGTCGACCCGGCTGACCGGCGACCTCGAAGGCCGACTGGACGAGTCGGTGACCGCGACGTTCGAGTTCGAGTACGACGACGAGTTCCGACAGACGGTCGTCGGCGGCATCGAGTATCTCGACGAGGACGTCTGGGGTGAGCGAGGGGCGCTCGAGCCGATGGAGCACGGCGATCACGGCAGTGACGACCACGATGGACACGTGGACGACGGACACGACGATCACCACGACCACAGTGACGACGACCACGGCCACGATGACCACGACGACGAAGACGATGGGCACGATGGCCATCACGACGACCACGGCCACCACGACGTCCCGTACTCCGCGCTCCCGGAGATCGACGACTACCCCGGAACGATCCTCGTCGATCCCGACGCGGGGGCGGCCCCCGACGACACCCGGGACCTCCCGAGCAGCGGCGAGGCCCGCTTTCTCGCGACGCTGCTCGAGTCGGATCACCGACTCGCCGACGACGAGGGACACTACCTGCTGGTCTCGCCGCGGACGCCGTACAACCGAGTGCCGCTCGCGGACATGTCGCTGTCGGTGACGATCGACCGCGACGGGACGGTCGTCGACGAGACCACGCTCGAGCAGACGATTGACGGGACCTACGATCTCCACTACGGGGCCGTTCTGGCGGACGTCGAGGCCGGTGATACGGTGACGGTCGAGATCGAGTCGCCACCACAGGTCGCCCGCCACCAGGGCTACGAGACGGCGTTTCTCGAGATGCCACCGGTCGAGTTCCGGGTGCCCGAGGAATGACCGGGCTCGTCGACGCGGGACGGGTGCTCGCCGTCTTCGCGGTCGGCTGCCTGTTCGCCGTTGGACTCGCCGCCGGGCCGGCCGCCGCCGGCGACAACGTCGCGATTTTCGATCTCGAACTCGAGGAAACCGACGCCGAACCGGGCGAGACCGTCACGGCCGAAGTGCACTTTTACTCCCACGGCGGCTACGGCGGCGAGGGCGTCGTCGAACTCGAGGGGACAGTCTCCTACGACGCCGATGTCCTCACAGTCGACGACGTCGAGGCGGGAACGTTCTTCGAGCGCGACGGGGCCGACGCGGACGTCACGATCGACGAGGGGGAGGACGGAACGCTCTCGTTCGAGAAAGTTCGCGAGCCAGCAGACGAGGGAACGACCGGGGACGAACCCGTTCTGACGGTCACGTTCGCCGTGGCCGACGACGCCGGGCCGGCGAACCCCGAAGTCGAGCTCGAGGATCACGAGGCGGTCCTCGAAACTGACGTCCCGCAGGCGACGTTCGACCACAGCGACGACACCACGATTGCCGTCGCCGGCGGCGTCGACGAGCCGGAAGAGGCGAACGACGACGACCTCGAGGGGGTGACGCTCGCGGACGACCATGGAGCCGATGAAACGGCCAACGAGGAGGCCGACGATTCGGACGGCGCAGACGACGAACCGGCGACGGACGACGACCCCGACTCGAGCGAGGCTGACGAGTCGGCCGGAGCGACCGACGACGGCGACGCCGGCGAGGGAGCGGACGACAGCGTCCCCGGGTTCGCCGGGTTCTCGGCGTTCGTCGCACTCGTGGTGTTCCTCGTCTTCTCGTTTGCCAGTCGACGGCGTTGATCGTCTACTCGAGGCGAACCGACGAGGCGGTCACGGGGGGTCGAATACGGGTGGCGACGAACCGGTATCCCTCGCGGTCAATGCCAACGTTGACACTCCCTCGAGTCGGAGACTCGAGCAAATGAGCACCGTCGAGGCAGACGTGTCGCGGACGAAGGCGTGGGTGATGGCTGCACGTCCGCAGACGCTCCCTGCGGCCGCCGCGCCGGTGATCGTCGGCACGGCGCTTGCGATCCACGAGGGCGTCTTCGCGCCGTTGCCGGCGCTGTTCGCGTTCGTCGGCGCCGCGTTGATTCAGGTTGGGACGAACTTCGCGAACGATTACTACGACGCGATCAAGGGGGCAGACACCGACGACCGGGAGGGATTTACCCGCGTCACGCAGTCGGGACTCATCCCGCCCGAGCGGGTGAAACAGGCGACGATCGTCACGTTCGCGCTGGCGATCCTCTCGGGAACGTATCTCGTCTACGTCGGTGGCCTGCCGATCCTCGTGATCGGACTCGTCAGCGTCCTCTGTGGGTGGGCCTACACGGGCGGGCCGTACCCCCTCGGCTACCACGGCCTCGGTGACCTGTTCGTCTTCGTCTTCTTCGGGATCGTCGCCGTGATGGGGACGTTCTACGTGCAGGCCGCGGCCGTCGCTCCCGTCGGCGCGTTCCCGGCGACGATTCCTCCAGGAACCGTCACGCTGGAGGCCTTCCTCGCCAGTCTGCCGATCGCGGCCATCTCGACGGCGATCATCGTCGTGAACAACGTCCGAGATAAGGAGACCGACGAGGTGGCCGGCAAGCGGACGCTCGCGGTTCGACTGGGGTATCGCTGGAGCCGCGTCGAGTACGTTGCACTGTTCGCACTCGCGTATCTCGTCCCCGTCTGGCTCTGGCTCGCCGAAGGGTTCGGCCTCGGCGTGCTAGCACCCATCGTCACCGTTCCGTACGCCGCTGTCCTCGCTCGAACGCTCTGTACGCGAACCGACGGCGACGCCCTCAACCCGGCGCTCGAGGGCACCGGCAAACTGCTCGCGATGTACGCGGTCCTCTTCGCCGCCGGAGTCGTGATCGTATGACCGCGACGACGACCGAAGCGTTACGGCTCGAGTACCGGCCGTTTTCCGTGGGACTCGAGCGCCCACTTGGGACGGCCCATGGGACGATCGAGAGCCGCGACGGCTTTCTGGTACGGATCGTCGAGGCGACGGCCGACGGGGCTGGGGGCGACCCGACGGCCGGGTTCGGGGAAGCGACGCCGCTTCCCGGCTGGACCGAATCCTCTGCCGACTGTGAGGCGGCACTCGAGCGGGCGAAAACGTCGTTGCGGACGGGCGGGCCGGAAGCCGCACTCGAGGCCGTCGACGGACAGGTCGCAGCCAGACACGGGGTCACCCTCGCGCTTGCAGATTTCCAGGCGACCAGGACCGCGACCCCGTTGTACCGGTATCTCGGACAGGGGCCGATGATCGCCCGCATCCCGGTGAACGCGACGATCGGCGACGGCACTCCCACCGACACTGCGGCCGACGCCGCCCGGGCCGTGAGAAGCGGTTTTTCCTGTTGCAAAATCAAAGTCGGGGCCCGGTCCGTCACCGAAGACGTTGCCCGCGTCCGCCGAGTCCGGGAGGCCGTCGGCCCGGACGTCGAACTCCGGGTCGACGCCAACGAGTCGTGGACCTACGACGACGCAGCGAGTGCGATCGAATCGCTCGCCGACCTCGAGGTCTCGCTGCTCGAACAGCCCCTCCCCGCGGGGGCGCTCGAGGGCCACGCCGCGCTCCGGGGCAACGGCGTTCGGATCGCACTCGACGAGGGACTGCTCGAACACGGCGTCGACGCGATCTGTCACGCCGGCGCCGCGGACGCCGTCGTCCTGAAGCCGATGGCCCTCGGCGGGGTCGACGTCGCCCGTCGGGTCGCCGCCTGGGTGACCGAACTCGGGGTGGCGCCGATCGTGACGACGACGATCGACGCTGTGGTCGCCCGAACCGGGGCCGTCCACCTCGCGGCGGCGATCCCCGACGTTCCTGCCTGCGGGGTCGCGACCGCCGACCTGCTCGCGGAGGATCTCGGGCGCGATCCCGTCCTCCTCGAGAACGGCTCGGCCGTCGTCCCGCAGGCGAAAGGGCTCGGCGTCGAGGGGGTGTGGCAGGAGTGACGCCGACGGACTGGCCGACGCGCGATCTCCTCGCCCACCGCGTCGCGTCGACGCCCCAGCGAACGGCTCTGGTCGACGTCGCGACCGACGAGTCGTGGTCGTACCGGGAGTTCGACGCCCGCGTCGACGCCGTCGCCAGCAGGCTCGAGGCCGCCGACCTCGGCCGGGGTGACCGCATCGGGATCCTGATGGACACCCGACCGGCGTTCGCCGTCGTCGTACTCGCGGCGATGCGACTGGGCGCGACCGTCGTCCCGCTGAACGTCCGCGAGACGACGCGGGAACTCGCCTCGAAGGCCGACCGGACCGAACTCGCCCTCGTCGTCTGTGCAGACGATACCGAGGCCGCCGCCCTCGAGGTGGCCGACGCGGTAGCCGCCCGGGCGGCCTCGGTTGACGACCCCGACGTGACTCGCTGTCGATCGCTGTCGACCGCTCCCGGCGACGCCCCCGCCGTCGATCCCGTCCCGCTCGAGCGCGACACTGACGCGGTAATCATGTTCACCTCGGGGACCGCCGGCGAGCCCAAAGGCGTTCGCCTGACGGTCGGCAACCTGGTCGCCAGCGCGACCGCCTCGGCGTTCCGACTCGGCATCGATCCCGACGACCGGTGGCTCTGCTGTCTCCCGATGTACCACATGGGCGGGCTCGCTCCCGTACTCCGGTCGATCCTCTACGGGACGACCGTCGTCGTCCAGCGTGCGTTCGATCCGGCGGAGACGGCCCGCGTCGTCGACGACTACGACGTCTCCGGCGTCTCGCTCGTCCCGACGATGCTCGACCGGCTACTCGGGGCCGGTTGGCAGCCCCCCGAGTCGCTGCGCTTCGTCCTCCTGGGTGGCGCACCGGCCTCGAGCGACCTGCTCGAGCGCTGTCACGCGGCAGCCGTTCCCGTTTACCCGACCTACGGGATGACCGAGACGGCCTCGCAGGTCGCAACGGCGACGCCCGAAGAGACGCGGACGCACCCGGAGACGGTCGGCCAGCCGCTCGCGTTCACGGACGTATCGATCGTCGATGACGATGGCTCGCCGGTCGAGTCGGGTGAGCTCGGCGAACTGGTCGTCTCTGGGCCGACGGTGACGCCGGGGTACCTCGAGTCCGATCACACCGAGGCGGCGGTTTCCGACCGGGGACTCCGGACGGGCGATATCGGACACCGCGACGAGGACGGTCGCCTCTGGATCTCGAATCGCCGTAGCGACCGTATCGTCACGGGCGGCGAAAACGTCGACCCCGGTGAGGTGATCGACGCGCTGTGTACACACCCTCGCGTCGAGGCCGCGGCAGTCGTCGGCCTTCCCGACGAGGAGTGGGGCGAGCGCGTCGCCGCGCTCGTCGTTCCGGACTCGAGCACCGAGGTCGAGGGAGTGGACACGGACGGCCTCGAGGGCGAGGACGCAAACGGCCTCGAATTCGCGTCCGTCCTCGAGCACTGCGACGATCGGCTCGCCGGGTTCAAGCATCCGAAGACGGTCGCCATCACTGACGCCCTCCCCCGGACGGCGTCGGGAACCGTCGATCGGGAGGCGGCGCGAACTTTCCTGTGTGAGCGAGGGATCGACGTGACCGACGTGACGTAGCCGACACCCGACGCAGACGAGACGTCCGGCAAGGTGAGCCGAAGTTAAGACGATCGCGTCCCTACAGCCGGCCGTGTGCACGCTTGCTCTCGCCTGGCAGGTCTTCGAGGACGCGCCGGTCGCCGTCGCCGCGAACCGCGACGAATCGCTCGAGCGTGCCTCCCGGCCACCGGGAATATACCGGGAGGAGCCGCTCGTCGTCGCGCCGCGTGACGCTGCGGCGGGTGGCACCTGGATCGGCGTCAACGAGCACGGCGTCTTCGTCGGCATCACGAACAAGTGGAACGACGCGGACCTCGCTGGCGAGCGTTCGAGAGGGCTACTCGTTGCTGACGTCCTCGAGGCGGTGTCCGCTGCCGACGCGGCCGACGTCGTCGAGACGGAGACGGCGACCACCGAATACGAGGGGTTCTATCTGGTCATCGCGGACGCGAGCGAGGCGTTTTGCTACGAGTGGAACGGCGAACTCGGACGGATCGACTTCGAGCCCGGCGTCCACGTCGTCGTCAACGCCGCTGTGGACGAGACGGTCGATCCGCCGGCGACCCGGATCGACGCCGCTCGAACACAGGCACAAAACGGGCGCGCGGTTCGACGGGCGCTCGTCCCGGCCGGAGACGAGACGCTCGAGGAGTGGCTCGAGCGCGCCGGCGGCGTCCTGGGCGACCACGAGCACGGCGTCTGTATCCACCGGGACGGGTACGGCACGCGCTCGTCGTCGCTGATTGCCACCGGCGAGGCGAGCACATATCGGTTCGCACCGGGGCCACCGTGTCGCACCTCCTACGACCCGGTTGCCGTCGCGGACCGACTCGCTGCCGAGGGGGACGTCGAAGGCCACATTTAAGCAGCTTCCGGTACCTCGTTGTGGTATGGACGGACTCCTGCCTGTCGCGCCGAGCATGGAGGGGTGGTCACGGTGAGCATCTCCGCACTCGAGGCGGAACTCTCCGAAGACGAACGCGCTGGCCTCGAACTCGTTCGCGAGACCGGTGGCATCCACCAGAGCGACTTCTGGAAGGAACTCGACGTCTCCTCGCGAAAGGGGAGTCGGATCGTCGAGTCGCTCGTCGAGAACGACCTCGTCGACCGCGAGGAGACGGTGTACGCCGGACACAACACCTATTACATCACGCCGACGGCGCGTGACCTCGATTTCACCCTGTTGATGGCCGGCGACATGCTCTCGCCGTTTATCGGCGAGGAGGAGGTTGACCCCAACAGCGACGCCTTCTCGCAGTGGATCATGAACCTCGCCTATCAGGAGTAATCTCCTGGGTCGAGTTCGAACGGACGGAGAGCCGCGGACGGTTCCCGGTTTCTTTCGACGACTACAGAGACGCCACGCGACCGACGTGGAGATGCGATCCGTGCAGCGTTAGTCGTACCGGATAGGCTGCTCGATGCGGACGAACGGCTGTCGGTCGCGCTCGGGGGTGCCGTCGATGGCTTCGACGATCCGGCGGTGGACCGCTCGAGCGGCCCGGTTCTCGTCGGCAGCCAGGTTGTGTTCACGCTGGAGCTCACTCCAGAGGTCACGCTCGAGCCAGCACAGCGTCTCGCGGTCCGACTCGAAAACCAGATCGCCGGCGTCGGCGAGGTCGTCCGCCATCAGCCGATGACTCGAGAGCTGCACTCTGGCGAGGACGGCAACGAGCTGGCGTTTCGAAACCGGCGCATCGAGAGCGACGTCGTCGAGTGTCTCACCGAAGTACGCCTCGACGAGATCACAGGCTCGCGAGAACTCGCCGAACGTGACCTCCGTACCTCTTGTGAGTATCATTGGATCGCGGGACTGTATACCGAATCAACCACTATCGCGATCAAAAACGTAACGGCAGTTTCCCGGACGTCCTCCGCGAGTCACTCGAGTGCGCTCGCGGCACGAATCAGCGTTCGTTCGTCGAACGCGGGGCCGACGAGCTGAAGACCGACCGGGAGGCCGTCGGTTTCGCCCGCGGGGACGGAGATCGCCGGCAGGTCGGCGAGGTTGACCGGCACCGTGTTGGCGTCGGCGAGGTACATCTGGAGCGGATCGTCGAGGCTCTCGCCGAGTTCGAACGGCGGGACGGGCATCGTCGGCGAGGCGAGGACGTCCGCGTCCTCGAGCGCCTCGTCGAAGTCCTGTTTGACCCACGCGCGGGCGTCCTGGGCCTTCTTGTAGTACTTGTCGTGATACCCTGCCGAGAGGGCGTACGTGCCCAGCAGGATGCGCCGTTTGACCTCGTCGCCGAAGCCCTCCTTGCGGGCCTCGGAGAACGCCTCGTTCCAGTTGCCGTCGTAGCCGCCGGAGTGGCCGTAGCGGACGCCGTCGAACCGGGCGAGGTTCGAGGAGGCTTCCGACATCGCGATCACGTAGTAGGCTTCGACGGCGTGTTCGACCGACGGCAGCGACACCTCGTGGGTGGACGCCCCCTGGTCCTCGAGGTCGCCGATGGCGTCCCAGAACGTCTCGACGACGCCCTCGTCTGCGCCCTCGAGCAACTCGGTCGGGATACCGATCGAGAGGGCGTCGACGTCACCCGTCGCAGCATCTGCGTACGTCGTCTCGTCGCCCTCGGTTCGGGTCGTCGCGTCGTGTTCGTCGCTGCCGGCGATCACCTCGAGCAACTCGGCCGCTTCCTCGACGGTGTTCGCGAACGGACCGATCTGCTCAAGACTGTTGCCGTAGGCGACGAGGCCGTACCGGGAGACGAGTCCGTAGGTGGGTTTGATCCCGACGACGCCGCAGAAGGCGGCCGGACAGCGGATCGACCCGCCGGTGTCGGAGCCCAGCGCGAGGTCGGCCTCGCCGGCGGCGACGGCGGCCGCGGAGCCGCCGGAGGAGCCACCGGGGACGTGACCGGGTGCCGCGGGGTTGTCGACCGAGCCGAAGTGCGAGGTTTCGTTGGTCGTCCCCATCCCGAACTCGTCCATGTTGGCTTTGCCGACGATGGTCGCGCCAGCCGCTTTGAGCCGGCTGACGACCGTCGCGTCGTACGGCGGGACGTACTCCTCGAGCATCGCCGACCCGCAGGTGGTCCGGACGCCGGCGGTCGAGATGTTGTCCTTGACGGCGACGGTTCGACCGGCGAGCGGGCCGTCTTCGTCGCCGTCGATCGTCTCCTCGGTGATAAACAGGTTCTCGGACATGGTCAGGAGACGTTCGGGCCTTTGAAGTAGCCGTCCTCGGTTTCCGACGCGTTTCGAAGTGCCGCCTCGCTGTCGAGGGACTCGCGTTCTTCGTCGGGGCGCATCACGTTCGCGAGGGGTGCCTCTCGATCGACCTCCGGCACCTCGTCGAGCGTCTCGAAGTACTCGAGAATGTCCGCGAACTGCCGGGTGAACCGGTCGACCTCGTCGTCTCCGAGGTCGACGCGAGCCAGCTCCGCGACGTGGCGGACCTCCTCTGGACTGACGGCGTCTTCGCTCATACGTGTGAGAATCCGACTGTGGGGAGTAAGGGTTTCGATGTGCTATTCGACGTCGGGGGAACTGTCGGCGCGACCGACCGGGGCCCCGTATCCGTTTCTGGCCGGTGTCACCGTTCGTACGGCGCGAATACCACCGCAGTTATTAAGTGGCTGAATGCCCTGTTGTAGGCTACGTCAGACGGTTTTCGATCGACGCTTCGAACCGTTCACTACAATGACTGACTCCCCGATTCGAACCCGCAGTGACGAGCGACGCCAGAGAGAGCACGAGGAGTCACACGAGGACGCGGACGAACGAGAACAGTGTCCGGAGTGTGGCGGTCGACTCCTCTCGGACGCCGAACACGCCGAGACGGTCTGTGACGACTGTGGGCTCGTCGTCGAGGAAGGAGAGATCGACCGCGGCCCCGAGTGGCGCGCGTTCGACTCCGCCGAAAAGGACCGGAAGAGCCGCGTCGGTGCCCCGACGACGAAGATGATGCACGACCAGGGCCTGTCGACGAACATCGGCTGGCAGGACAGAGACGCCTACGGCAAGGCGCTCTCGAGCCGCCAGCGCCAGAAGATGCAGCGCCTGCGCACCTGGAACGAGCGCTTCCGTACCCGTGACAGCAAGGAGCGCAACCTCAAGCAGGCCCTCGGCGAGATCGACCGGATGGCGAGCGCGCTGGGACTGCCGGAGAACGTCCGCGAGACCGCCTCGGTCATCTATCGGCGTGCCCTCGAGGAGGACCTCCTCCCCGGCCGGTCGATCGAGGGCGTCGCGACGGCCTCGCTGTACGCCGCCGCCCGCCAGGCCGGCACGCCGCGCAGCCTCGACGAAATCTCGGCGGTCAGCCGCGTCGAGAAAGACGAGATCGCCCGCACGTACCGCTACGTCATCCGGGAACTCGGCCTCGAGGTCAAACCCGCCGACCCTGAGAGCTACGTGCCGCGCTTTGCGAGCGACCTCGAGCTCTCCGACGAGACCGAACGCCGCGCTCGCCAGCTGCTCAAGACCGCGAAAGACGCCGGCATCCACAGCGGCAAGTCGCCCGTGGGCCTCGCCGCTGCCGCAGTGTACGCCGGTGCCCTCCTTACGAACGAGAAGGTCACCCAGAACCAGGTCAGCGAGGTCGCGAGCATCTCCGAGGTCACGATCCGCAACCGCTATCACGAGTTGCTCGAGGCCGAAGAGGGGACGGTCGCCTGAGACGGATTGCTGTGACGATTTATCGGCGCAACCGCCGGACTGCTCGTGGTTGTGCCGAAACTGCCGTACAGTAATCCGTACGAGACGGTCTGTCCGTCGGTGCCGACACGACCGGCACCGGTCTGAGTAATACGAACCGCCCGAGCGGTCCGGAGGATCCGATCTGTCGACCCGTTCAATTCGTCGTTGAGCTGCAGTTAGCGTGGGACTTCCCGGCGGTGAGGAATTCTAAGCTGTGGCTACTGATTAGCGACCGTGACAGTCCCTCTCGGTAATGCGCTGTGACAACTGTGAAGCGGCGAACGAGATCGCGTATACGCTGACTACCCACGTCGACGGTGGGTCAGGCGACCGGATCGACCTCCACTTCTGTTCGACCGACTGTCTCCGCGTCTGGACCTGACGTTCCCTCGCTCGAGCGCTGACTCCGGCGAAGACCGGCGACGGGAGCAACGTCGATCCCATCGCGGCACCAGCCGGTTCGGACTCCTGGGAGTAGGTGGACCGACCAGGAGTCGGGCCGGGGCAGGACCGGAGCACGGTCGGTCCCGTGGACGGCGTCTGACACTAGTCCGCCCTCACCATCGTCGGACCTCCTTTCATGGGCCGTCGTCTCGTAGCCGGACCACGGCCTATGGAGACCGACACTCTACCGGCTGACCAGGAACTGCTCCCGCCCGTTGCCAGCTCGACGGTTCGGACGGTCAACGGAATCGACGTCCACACCGTCGCGGGCGGCGACGGGCCGCTCGTGGTGTTGCTCCACGGCTTTCCCGAGTGCTGGTACACCTGGCACGGGCAACTCGAGACGCTCGTCGACGCCGGCTACCGCGTCGTCGTGCCGGACCAGCGAGGGTACAACCTGAGCGAGAAGCCGCAATCGGTCCGTGCCTACCGGCTCCCAGACCTCGCCCGTGACGTCGTCGACCTCGTCGCCACCGAGGGCCGAACCTCGGCGCACGTCGTCGGCCACGACTGGGGTGGCGTCGTCGCCTGGCATCTCGCACTCCGGCGGCCCGAGGTCGTCGACAGCCTCGCGGTCGTCAACGCACCGCATCCGACCGTCTATCGTCAGCACCTCCTCACCAACCCCGAGCAGCTTCGACGAAGCTGGTACGCGGGTGCGTTTCAACTGCCGTGGCTCCCCGAACGGCTCCTCCGGCGGTCTGACTTCGCGCTCCTCGAGCGGGCCGTCCGTGGAACGGCCGCTCCGGGGACGTACATCGACGAAACGATGTCCTACTACCGTCGGGCCTGGGAGCGGCCGGGAACGCTCACCGCCATGCTCAACTGGTATCGGGCAGTGCTGCGATACCCGCCGACGTACCCCGAGCGTCGGGTCAGGGTACCGACGCTCGTCTGCTGGGGTGACGCGGACGTCGCACTGGTGCCCGAACTGGCGATCGATAGCTACCACTCCTGTTCCGACGCTCGACTCGAGTTCCTCCCGGGGGCGAGCCACTGGGTTCCACACGAGCGACCGGAACGGACGACGGCACTACTGTGTGGTCACCTGGACCGATCAGCTGACTGAGCCGTCCCAGATGACGGTCACCACCTCGCGTTCGAGTTCCAGCGTCTCGTACTCGTAGCCTCGCTGGTCGAGTTTCGGGTAGAGAAACTGCGGGACGCGATCGTTTCGCTGGACGAGCACCGTCTCGTCCGGAGAGTCGGCTAGGGACTCGAGCGTCTCGGCGAGCGGCTCGGGCGGACCGAGCGATCGCACGTCGAGAACCGTTCGAGGCCGGTCGGCCGGTGCGGCGGTTCGGTCGACGACGGACGTCGGTGAGTGCATACCCGCAGTATCGGGTTGGAGTGATCTATCGTTCATGCCGCACCCGTTCGGGAAGGGGATACAGTCGAACGCTCCTGGCTTGCGGGGTTACTGATCGCGCTTCGGGAACCGTGCGACGAACTCCTCGGGGCCGACGCGTTCGACCTCGTAGCCGTCGGCGTCGAAGCGCTCGACCTCGGCCTGAAACTCGTAGAACAGCGGCTTGGGCTCGTGGTCGTTGACGATCGTCAACGTCTCGCCCGGGGCGAGTTCCTCGAAGGCGTCGTGGATCGTCGGATGGCGGTTCACCGGTGGAATCTCCCTGACGTCGAGTCGGGTCATGCGAGTGGTGATCGACGCCGGGCCCGGATCGGTGTTCGCACGAATATATTCGTCTCGAGTCGTCGATCAGTCGTGTTCGATGTGGACGTACCAGACGCCCTGGGCGTGTTCGTCGCTCTCGAAGTCGAACCCTCGGGCCTCGAGCACCTCGTAGAGCGGCGCCGGTTCGAACGGGGCGATCAGTCGCAACTGCTCGCCGTCCTCGAGTGACTCGAGTGCAGCCATGATGTCGTCGAACGGCGGGCCGTCGATTGTTCGGACGTCGAGCGTACGGTCGGGTGTCTCTGTCGGCATCACGTGTGAGTTTCTCGGTTCGATGGAAGGGTGTTGGTCCGAAGGTGTTCGCACCGACGGCTGTCTGCGCCCGGCGAAATCCGCCACCGAACATATTCGACACCACGCGCTTATAGGTTCGGAGTGAAACAGGTCGTATGGCCCAGGCGACACTCACGATCACGATGCCCGAGCAGGTCTGGATTCAGCAGCTATCCACGGCCTATCCCGACGCGACGTTCCGCGTGCTTGCAGCGGTCCCGGGTGCAGACTCCGGGTTCGCCCTGGTCCGAATCACCGGGCCGGAGGTTGCGGACGTGATCGACGATATGAACGATCATCCGCAGGTCACCGAACTCACGCTCGCCCAGTGGAGCGACAACGAGGCGACGGTGCACTTCGAGACGACGGCACCGCTGTTGTTGTTCTCCTCTCGAGACTCCGGGATGCCGATCGAACTGCCCGTCGAGATCACCGACGGCGAGGCGACCATCGACGTCACCGGCTCGCGCGAACGCCTCTCGGAACTCGCCCAGCAGCTCGAGAATTTCGGGCTCCAGTACCGTATCGAGCACGTTCGCGAGCGGCTCCACGAGAGTCAGCTCCTCTCGGAACGCCAGCTCGAGGTCGTGGTGGCGGCCGTCGACGAGGGGTACTACGATACGCCGCGGCGCTGTTCGTTGACCGATCTCGCCGAGCACCTCGGCGTCGCGAAGTCGACCTGCAGCGAGACGCTCCACCGCGCGGAAGAGGCGATCGTCAAACGCTTCGTCGACGATCTGCCCGGGCTGGACGACGAGGAGCCGCTCGAGGAACAACTCGCAACGAACTGAGCCCGAGACGAACTGGGTGTCGGGGCTGTCGCCCGCGCTCAGTGACCGGCGGCGGTGATGGCGACCCGACGTCGTCCATCTCCGCGCCTGCAGTGTCCGCTCCTCGAGTGTCGCCCGGATTCGCTCACTGATCGCTCGCAGTCGCCACCCTCCATTGGCTTCGGACGAGTGTCGATTCGCGACCGGGTCTGCAGCGTCGGTCGGACCTGGTACGGTTGCCGCGAGAACGCGCCGACACGTCGCTATTCCGACGAAAGAACATGAATGACCGAACATGTACGACCCAATTCTCAGCATGTGGAAATCGCCTCGATACTACTTCCACATCTAGTCGTGAGTCCGCAGTAGAGTAGCCACAAATGAACGTATTCAAGTATGCGTCGCTGTGTAATCACTCGGTGATAGGATCATTATGAATAGAGGTGTTGTGAGGTAATGAGTACGGACGACGAATCATTCCACCCGCTCGGCGCCGAGTGGGAGAACGACCTCGAGGACATGCTCGACGAGACCGAGTACGATACGGACCTCGGGCTCGAGATGGCCAAAGACGCGATGCGGGTCACGAAGGGCGAACTCTCCGAAGCCGAGTTCCACGAGAAGTATCACGACGACGTGATGGAGGAGTTCGGCGAGGACCAGCGCCCGACCCAGGAGGCCTTCGAGGAAGCACAGGCCGTCGAGGAGGGGACGTTCTCCCGGATGCTCGATAAGTTCGACGGCGACGGCGAAGACGGTCGCCGCAACGTGATGAAGAAGATGGGCGCCGGCGCGGCGTTCGTCGGGCTCGGTGCCTGGACGGTCACCGACGACCCCGAACCGGAACCCGAGCCGAGCGTCGCCGCCGCACAGGAAGACGACGAGGGCGAGGGCACCCAGTGGGGGATGACCATCGACCTCGAGCGCTGTGACGGCTGTCTCAGCTGTGTGACGGCGTGTGCCGACGAGAACCAGACCGACGCGGGCGTCAACTGGATGTACGTCTTCGAGTACGACGACCCGGACAACGAGGAAGGGACGAGCTCGTCGCTCGCTCGTGCCGCCGGTCCAGCGGCGAACCGCATCGTTCGCCCGTGCCAGCACTGTACCGACGCGCCGTGTGAGAAGGTCTGTCCGACGACGGCTCGACACACCCGCGACTCCGACGGCCTCGTCCTGACCGACTACGACGTCTGTATCGGCTGCCGATACTGTCAGGTCGCCTGCCCGTACGGCGTCAACTACTTCCAGTGGGACGAACCTGACGTGCCGACCGACGAGATCGCAGCCCACTACGAGGAGATGGACATGGGCGACCACATGACCGACGAGCGTGGTCGCTGGGTCGACAGCCGCGCACCGCGTGGCGCCATGAGCAAGTGTACGATGTGTCCGACCCGACAGGACGGCGACATGGGCGACGACTTCGTCGGCACGACCGCGTGTTTCGACGCGTGCCCGCCGGACGCCATCCAGTTCGGGAACGTCAACGACGAAATGAGCGACCCAAAGAAGTACGCCGCCAACCCGAGCCGCGGCCGAACGCTCTCTTCGCTCTCCGTTCCGGCTGCCGGGGCGCTCGAGGAAGACCTCGAGGACGCCGACGACGACCTCGAGTCCGTCCTCGACGCTGCAGAGGACCTCGACGAGGAGACGCTTGCGCTGTTGCTCGCCGTCGAGATGACCGGCGAGAACATGGGCGAAGCGCCCGAGGGTGAACAGAGCATCATGGCCGAGTACGAACAGGAGGTCATCGACGCACTCGACGCACTCAGAGACCACGGCCTGGACCTCGAGGACGAAGCCCTCCTCGAGGAACTCGACCTCGACGGCGGCGAAGACGACGCGCAGGTCGTCCTCGAACGGTACGCTGGTGCGCCCTCCTCGAGCTACAAGCTGCTCGAGGACATCGGTACCAACCCGAACATCCAGTACCTCGGCAACGAGCCCGGTCCACGGGCGGAACAGCGCGAGCCGACCGGGACGGGCGTCGAGTACGAGAATCTCGCCTACGAGCAGGTCACCGGTGATACGGTCGAACTCGTCGACAACCGCAAGGACGTCCTCGACGAGGGAACCGTCGGCTGGACGGGTGGTTCCCTATGAGCACCAAGACGCCAACCGAGGCGGACATCCTGCGGCCGATCAAGCACACTTCGAAGAAGTACTTCATCCTCCTTGCCGTCGCGGGGCTGGCGTTCGCCGGCTTCCTCGCCGGCTGGGCCTACCAGCTTCAGCAGGGGATGATCGTCACCGGACTCTCCGACTGGGGGACCGGCGGCGGCGTCACCTGGGGGCTGTACATCGGCGCGTTCATCTGGTGGGTCGGGATCGCTCACGGCGGGATCATCCTCTCGGCAGCCGTTCGCCTGCTCGGGATGGATCGGTACATGCCGGTCGCCCGACTCGCGGAGATGCTCACGCTCGCCGGCCTGTCGGCCGCTGGCTTCTACGTCATCGTCCACATGGGCCGTCCGGACCGGATGGTCACCAGCGTCCTCGGACACTACCACATCACGGTCAACAACTCGCCGCTGGTGTGGGACGTGACCGTCATCACGGCCTACTTCGTGCTGACCGCGACCTACCTCGCGCTCACGCTCCGGTACGACGTCACGCGCCTGCGTGAGGACCTGCCGGACATCTTCGAGCCCGTCTACAAGATGATGACCATCGGCTACACCGAGAAAGAAGACGAGGTCATCGATCGGATGGTCTGGTGGGTCGCACTCGCGATCATCATCATGGCACCGCTGTTGCTTCACGGCGGTGTGATTCCGTGGCTGTTCGCACTGCTGCCGACGTATCCGAGCTGGTTCGGCGGCATCCAGGGGCCGCAGTTCCTCACTATCGCACTGACGTCCGCGATCAGTGGCGTCATCCTCCTCTCGTACGCCTTCCGACGCGCGTACGACTGGGACCACATCATCACCGACGACGTCTTCCGCGGGCTGCTCCTGTGGCTCGGGTTCTTCTGCCTGCTGTTCCTGTGGCTGCAGCTTCAGCAGCTCGCCGTGGGTAACTTCTTCCCGCCGGTCGACGCGCAGCCGTCGTCCGCGTCGAAGCTCTCGCACCCGATGTACGTCATCCCGATGCTGATGGTCTTCGGCGTCCTGGCGTTCATCTTCGCGACCGTCCTTCGACCGTCGCTGTTCACGAAGGCGCGAGCGATCGGCGCTGGCGTCCTCGTGCTGATCGCGACGCTGGTCGAGAAGACCTACTTCGTCCTCTC
>LFCJ01000248.1_pt1 | contig 32206 bp, 36 predicted proteins | sample 643141 | NCBI WGS metagenome assembly LFCJ01 (sample SAMN03766243, study PRJNA286221) | soda lake metagenome | biome: soda lake; feature: Kulunda steppe; material: water; isolation source: sample B1-Br-g2 brine of Lake Bitter-1 | place: Russia: Kulunda steppe | collected 2010-07
ATATATTGAAGGGTTTTATAATCGTAAAAGAATCCATGGATCCATCGATTATCAAACACCCTATCAAGTGTATTATTTAAAGTAAGAAATTCTCACTTATCGTGTCCACTTTATTGACATAGAACCAATTTGGTAGGCAACAATGGTTTCTGCCCAGTTTCTTTTATCTAGTAATGTTTCACATAGTGTGTATATTTCTTCTATGGGATAAGTATTGAGTTCTTTTTTATATGCTTTTGCAATTTCTCTAAACAGTTTTGTTTGTCTGCCTTTTACTTTACTAATATCTTCAGTGATTTTACCTACTAGATTCATCTAATCCTCCATAAGTAAGATTATTTTAAAACTTCTGCTTTCTTTGTTTTATTACAACATATAGTAAGATACACTTGTCTTTATCATGTCATATATCAAATGAGTCATTTTATTTATGATGTTCTTCTTTGTAACGTTCTTAGGTGAAACTATCAATATGAAGTTAAGTCTTAGTTTTAATGCTTACTCAAGAAGAAAATCGATAATATTTTTATGGTGAATACCTTGTTTTGAAAAGTCTACTTCGTCTAATGAAAGCACATATTTAGGATATTGATCCTTGATCATGTTTAAAGAACCAAATTCTCTTTCTCTTGTTTTTGATGTCTCCATTAGATAGGTAACTTGAATATATTTTTTTTGAGTATTTCTCACTGCAATAAAATCGATTTCCTTATCCCCAATATTACCAACCGTTACTTCGTAGCCCCTTCTTAACAGTTCAAAGAACACTATATTTTCTAATATCTTTTCTATATCATTTTCATTGTTAAAACGAGTCGCTCTTAATCCTTGATCATTGACAAAGTACTTCTCATTAGTTGTGAGTAGTTTTTTGCCTTTTAAATCATATCGTTGTGCAGAATAAATTAATAACACCTCTTTTGCATGACTGATATAATTATACAGTGTTTCTTTACTAATTACTCTACCTTCATTTTTAAAATAGTTTATGATGTTTTTAGCGCTAAACTGGGATGATACAGTATTTAACAAATAGCTAATATACTTATCTAAAGCATCAACACCAGAAATATTATGACGTTGCACAATATCCTTTATGACAATAGAGTCATATAAATCCATAAGAATAGAACGTTTTTGATCTTCTGTATCAAACCCTTGTATAACAGGGAACCCTCCATACTTAATGAATTCCATAAATACTTCTTTCTTACTTTTATTTTGGTGATACTCAAGTAACTCTTTATAAGAAAATGGAAAGACTTTAAAACTTTTATATCTTCCTGTAAGCAATGTTGCATATTCACCTGATAACATTTTAGAATTAGAACCTGTTAGGTAAATATCCACGTCTTTTGTAGCGTGCAGTGAGTTAACCACTTGTTCAAAGTTTTCTACCTCTTGTATTTCATCTAAAAAAACATATGTTTTTAAATCACTTAGAACATTAGCTTCTAAATAGTCGTATAGTTTATCTTTGTCTTTGTATTCTCTAGTACGATAATCCTCAAAGTTCAGATAAATTATTTGATTATTTTTTATACCTTCATCCCGTAGTTCTTCCATTATCTGTCTCATTAAAGTGGATTTTCCAGAACGTCTGATTCCTATAATTACCTTAATTAAATCCGTTCGAATGAACGGTCTAATTTGAGTTAAGTACAGTTCCCTTATAATCACAGTCATCACCTCGTATAATATAGTTGGTCTCATACTTGAATGATATCATGTTTTTGTTCGTTTCACAATACCGTTTATTTATTATTTTGGTTTTTGTTCGTTACAAAATACTTTTAAAAAATTTCTCAATAATGCGTGCTTTCAAACTTATACATACTAAAGAAGATTCAGCAAAATTCACAACATAATCATTTCAAACTCTTTTTCATTCATTATTTTTGTTTCAAAACATTGTTTATCTCTTTTCGGTTGTTTAGGTGTTCAATACTCAAATCAATCCGTTATGGGTAATTATTATGGTTTTTTACTCATATCACTGATATAAGGGTAATGGTTACCCATATAGCTTTTTGAAAACTCTACTATTACCAAAAGAGGTATCGCCACTAGGTGACACCTCATGAGGCAGAGAAAACGATAATAATTTATCAATAAAGTTAAACTTATTGTGTCTACTATATTGACTTAGGTCCAAGTAGTAATTATATCTTCTATCGTTAGCTGTCTTATCTTGTACATTAACTTATCTCCTATAATGTATTATGTTATTTATATCTTTTTAGCCGTTGTTATGCTATTTATAACAATACTGAACCTATTTATGATACGGCTCTTTATTATTGATTTTAAACGCTCTGAAAATTTGTTCCGTAACAATCAATGCTGTTAATTGATGCGGAAAGGTGAGTTTGGATAAAGAGATACAACTATCACATTCACGTTTGATGCATTCATCCAAGCCATATGAGCCGCCAATTAATACTGTGATTTTAGAATCTTTATAGATACCAATGTCTTTTAATAATCGTGCAAATTTTTCACTGCTGAGCATTTTCCCTTCAGGGGTTAATGCCACCTTATAAGCGGGCTTAAGTTTTTTTCTAAGCAGTGATGCCTCTTTAATTCTAACTTGTTTGATGTCGCCCTCGCTTGGATTTTTGGGAATATGCGCCGGGTTCACATGCTCAAATGACATATTCGCAAATGTGCGCAAATATTTCTGATACTGCTTAATGCCATCGAGCACAAACGGCTCTTTAATTTTACCAACACTAAGGATTGTGATCTGCATGACTTGCTCCTTTATGCACTATTTCTTTTTTGCGCGTGGATGCGCATCCATATAGCGCTTTTTTAAATCTTCACTGGATATACTTGTATAAATTTGGGTACTGGAAATATTGGCGTGACCAAGCATTTCTTGTACACTTCTTAAATCTGCTCCTTTACTGAGCATGTGGGAAGCGAATGTATGTCTGAGGGTATGGGGCGATAGCTTTGTGTGTTGATCAGCCTGCATAATAATCTGTTTTAAAATATAAGCAACGCCTCGCCCTGTGAGTGGTCGCCCACGCACATTCACAAACACCGTTTTATGCTGAAGCTGTTTCATCAGGTTTTTACGTGTGGTAATCAAATAATCGCGCAACACTTCAACCAGTGGTTCACCCAAGGGAACGTAGCGTTCCTTTGCGCCCTTCCCGCGCACCAAAACAACGCGTTCATCCAGTCTCAAGTCGCTCAGTTTCATGCTTGTAAGCTCACTGACACGCAGGCCACAGTCATAAAGCGTCGAAAGCAGTGCGTAATCACGTTTCCCTTTATCACTCGCACGGTCAATCGAAGAAAAAAGACTGTCCAGTTCTTCAGGATAAATGAATTTAGGAAGGGTTTTATTCGCTTTGGGCGCTTTGACTTCCAAAAAAGGATGGGTATCCATCAACCCGTCTTCCATTAAAAAATAATAAAATGTACGCAGCGTTGAAATATGACGCGCAACCGTCGCAGGGCTATATTTTTCAGCTAACTCACTGACATAAAACTTTGCAATGCGGCGTGAGACGTCTAAAAAACCGCCAAAATCTTCACGTTTCAAAAATGCATCAAACATCATGATGTCATTTCTGTAGGCGGTGGCGGTTTGTTTTGAATATCGCTTAACGGCACTCAAATGATCGTAAAAAAGTTGAATCAGATTATTTTCACTCATTGAAGGCCTCCTTGAAACGTCGAAGTGCGTTGATGGCACGTTCACCGTAAAGACGTTTACGGTCTTTTTTTCTGTGTTTTCCTTCAAGTGGCGGGACTAAGCCAAAGTTCGCGTTCATTGGTTGAAAATTTTTGGCATTGGCGTTTGCCAAATAATCGGCCTGCGCACCAAGAATGGTTTCAACAGGAAAAATGGCAGGGGATTCATTTTGTAACTGTCTTGCCATATTAACCGCAGCTACAAGACCGCTACCTGTACTTTCAACATACCCTTCAACCCCGCTGAGCTGTCCCGCAATATAAACATCAGCACGCGTTTTGGTCTGGTATGTCGCATGCAAATGGTTTGGAGCCTTGATAAAACTGTTTTTATGCATGACGCCATAGCGGACAATCTCAGCATTTTCTAACCCGGGAATCATTTGAATGAGGCGTTTTTGTTCACCAAACTTAAGCTGAGTCTGAAAACCGACAAGATTATACATCGTTTCTCTTGCATCGTCTTTTCTCAGTTGAATGACTGCATAAGGCTTATGATTGTCATCTCGTTCAAGCCCGACAGGTTTCATTGGACCAAAGCGAAGCGTATCTTTTCCGCGCTGTGCCATGCTTTCAACAGGCATGCAGCCTTCAAAAACATTTTTTTCAAATTCACGCATCATGACGCCTTCGCCTTTCATCATATATTCATAAAAGGCATCGTAAGCTTCCTTGTCCATGGGACAATTAATATAGTCGCCTTCACCGCTCGTTTCATAACGGTTTTTGTAATAACACACATTCATATCAATGCTATCCTTCGTAACTATCGGTGCGACGGCATCAAAAAAATGCAGTGCATCATCACTCAAAAAGGACTGTAAGGATTCACTAAATTTGCTTGAACTGAGCGGCCCACTCGCAATGATCGTCGGACCCTTTGGAATAGTGGTCACTTCACGGCGGGTAATTGACACATTCTCCATGTTTTCAAGCGTGTCCGTAATCACACTAGAAAACATTTCCCTATCAACAGCCAGTGCGCCACCTGCGTCCAAACGACTTTTTTCAGCGGCGTGCATAATTAATGAATCCATCAATTTCAATTCTTCTTTTAACACACCCGCCGCATTGGTCATTTGACTGGAGCGAAAAGAGTTTGAACATACTAGTTCCCCCAATTTATCAGTGCTGTGCGCAGGGGTTGTTTTTAAAGGTCGTATTTCATAAATGGTGACAGAAAACCCACGTTTGGCAAGTTGATAAGCGGCTTCGCTTCCTGCCAAGCCACCCCCGATTATAGAAACATGTTTCATTGAAAACACCTCGAATTAAGCATACATCACGTTAATAGTGATGATATTTTGAGAAAAAAGGGGCACTCAAACAATATATTGATAGATTGTTAAATCAGCCATAGATGATAAAGCCAACTATGCCGCTAATCACGATGACTAATATTGGATGGAGTTTCACAATCCAAAGAAGTCCCATTAAAACAAAAAAGAGTAACAAGCCCCACCAATCAATAATCGCATCAGTCACAATGCTCGCAGCACTTGAAAGAACAAGTCCAACAAACGCAGGGCGAAGCCCAGTATAAATCCCTTTGACTATTTTGCTTTCTTTGAAGTCATCCATATATTTGCTTGCAACGCCCACAAGCACAACTGGAATTGCTACAACCCCTGTTGTCGCCGCGGTGGCACCCATGACACCGGTTAACTGAAAGCCAATGAAGGTCGCAGAGTTAATAGCGATGGGACCGGGCGTCACTTGTGAGAGCGCAATCATGTCGATGAAAAGCGAGCGACTGAGCCACCCATGCGTTTCAACAATCATCCGTTCAAACATCGGAAGCATGGCATAGCCGCCACCAAAAGAGACGGCGCCAATAAACATGAACGTAAAAAATAAACTAAGCACGATCACGGGCAATCACATCCTTTGTCATAAAGATGACATATCCTAAGAACGCCAACCCAACAATTACGAAAAAGGGATGGACACCCGCTGAAAATACAAGCACAAAGGTAAGACTCGCCAAGAAAATACCTTGCATGTGAAAGTTTTGCTTTAAAAACTTAAGCCCTGCGGTTGTTATAAGGGCAACCACCGCCACACGAACCCCTTGGAAAATAGCCGCCACCACAGGATGATCGATATATTGAAAGAAGAATGTCGCAATAACCATAATTATGATAAACGACGGAAGCGCTACACCAACCGCGCTTGCAATGGCCCCTTTAATCCCCCTTAAGCGTAAGCCAATATATATCGCAAAATTAATCGCAATCACACCTGGAAGACTTTGAACCATTACAAGCACATCGCCGAACTCTTCTTCTTTGATATAACCATATCGCTGAACGAATTCGCGTTCAAAAATGGGGATCATTGCGTAACCGCCCCCAAATGTAAATGCGCCAATTTTTAAAAATGTCCTAAATAGCGTCAATAAGCTAACCGTCTGCATTGTATTCAACTCCATATTCTAACTCTATCATATCAAGTGCCCATTAAAAATGAAATCATGAATAATCATAGCCGCGTTTTGAAGTGTGAAGCACATCCTCATGCACGAGCAGCGATGTGCTCGCTTTGACTTTAAATATGCCGTAAGCAACCACCAACGTAAGCCCTTCAGCCACAACAAATGACATCCACACGCCATTGATTTCAAATAGTGAGGCAAATAATAACGCAATGGGTATAATGAATATGAACCCTCTTAATAATACCACCAATAATCCTAAACGTGGGCGTTCGATGGCTGAGAAAAAGGCAGAATATAAAATATTGAGCCCTGCAAAAAACAACCCGACAAAATAAATGCGGATACCATCAAACGCAAGCGTCTGAAGCATGGCATCATTGTCACGGTCAAATGCTGAAACAATTGCTTCACCAAATATTAAAAATATACTGTATATGAGACCAGACAAGGCTAGCACAACCATGACACCGCTAAAAAAGTTTTGGCGCAGCCTTTGGACATAACCACGTGAATAGGCCCGCGTCAGTAAAGGCTGAACACCCTGAGAAACACCAATGAATACAGAAATGCTCAATAGCGATAAATTCGCAATAATGCCATATGCTGCGACTGCGACCGTCCCGCCCAGTCCATCAAGGATTCGGTTAAAAAGCGTCATCACAACACTGTAAGAAAAATCAACCAAAAACGTTGATACACCAAGCATGAGAATAGTAACCCAAAATACTTGAGCGCCTTTGAAGGTTCCAAACTTTACCGTGTTTTTCTTGCGAATAAAAAATGTCATGAGATAAAGAAATGCCAGCACGGCTGAAAAAGTTGTCGCTAGGGCAGCACCAAGCATCCCAAGGGGGAACACAAACAACAACAAATAATCAAACCCAATGTTGGAGACACTTGAGGTGACCATCCCACCCATCGCAATGGTGGGTTCGTTATCATTACGGATAAACCCCACTAAAATATTGTTCGCCAGATAAAGCGGTGAAAACACAAGCAACACTCGTAAATAATCCGCGGTCATTGAAAAGGTTTCTGATTCACTGCGCGCACCAAGGAGACGCGCCACATCTTCATGAAAAAAGAAGCCTGCAACCATAAATACCAAAGCAAAAATGGTGCCCAACAAAATGGTAGCAGAAAAGACACGATTGGCAAGTGCTTGTTTTCCTTGGGTTTTATAGACATTATATTTAATCGCACCGCCCACACCAAGCATCAACCCACTCGCATGGGTCACACCATAAATGGGGATGGCGAAATTGAGGGCCGCAAGGCCGTTATTGCCAAGCGCTTGTGCAATAAAGATGGTATCGACCATAATATAAAGGGAAATCGCAAGCATCCCTGCAACATTCAAGGACACATATTTAAAAAATTCCTGTAAACGTGTGGGTTCCATGATCTCCCTCCTCAGTCCATAATCATTCCATCATTATACGTTAATTACCATATTTTTCCAAGTCTGATGATTTAAAAAAGACCTCCAAAACGGAGGTCTATGTTTAATAGTTTTCGGTAATGGTTTTCCCTTGCATAAAGTTAAGCAAATAATCAGGGCCACCCGCTTTGGAATCGGTCCCGCTCATATTAAATCCACCAAAGGGTTGATAACCAACAATGGACCCTGTACATGTCCGGTTGAAATAAAGATTGCCCACATGAAATCTGGTCCGTGCCAGTTCAAGTTTTGCACGGTCGAGGCTAAGAACAGAACCTGTTAAACCGTACTCAGTATTGTTTGCAACATCGAGGCCTTCTTCAAAACTGCTCACTTTGCATACAGCCAACACTGGTCCAAAAATCTCTTCTTGCATGATGCGCGCATAAGGTGAGACATCTTTAAACACTGTAGGATGCACAAAGTATCCTCTTGAATCATCGCTGTGGCCGCCCACCAAAAGCGTTCCCTCTTCTTGGCCTATTTTTATATAATCAGTCACTTTTTTAAACGCCTTGGCATCATTGAGTGGTCCCATCATATCAGGGCCTTCACTGGGATCGCCAACCTGAATGGATTCAACACGTTTTTTAAGGGCTTTTAGCACATCATCATACACATTTTCATGAATGATGGCACGGCTGCACGCACTGCATTTTTGGCCTGAAAAGCCAAAGGCAGACGTCGCAATCAAATCAGCAGCCTTTATTGGATCAAACGTTTTATCGACCAATATGGCATCCTTGCCGCCCATTTCGGCTACCACACGTTTGAACCATACCTGGCCCTCTCGCACTTTGGCAGCCTCTTCATAGATTGTCGTTCCAACGGCTTTGGAGCCTGTGAAATTGACAAACGCTGTTTTAGGATGTTTAACCATGAATTCACCAATCTCAGGTCCTTCACCGGGTATCAGGTTCACCACACCACGAGGCAAGCCCGCTTCTTCTAATACTTCTACTAGTTTATAAGCAATCACTTGTGTTGTGATGGCTGGTTTCAATAGCACTGTATTGCCGGTTACCACTGCCGAGGTGGTCATGCCTGTAAGAATGGCAAGTGGAAAATTCCATGGTGTAATGACCGCACCCACACCCAAGGGGATATAGCGAAATTCATTGCGCTCAATGGGTTTTCTTGAAAGGACATAATCATCGGTGCGCGTCATGCGCAACATCTGACGGGCGTAGTATTCTAAAAAATCAATCGCCTCAGCCGTATCACCATCCGCTTCCGCGTATGGTTTTCCTGCTTCTTTGGTCATGAGCGCATTGAATTCAGCACGCCGGCGACGCAAGATTGCGGCAGACTTAAAAAGCACATCGGCACGAGAACTTGCTGGGACTTTTTTCCATGACTCAAATGCATCCAGTGCACTCGCCATGGCCTGTTCAGCATGACGTGTATCCGCTTGATGCATGTGACCGATCACTTCGCTGTGATTGGATGGATTGAGTGATTTATATATGATATCAGTGTAAATCCGCTCACCATCAATGATAATGGGAAATTCATCACCAAGATAATCAAGCCTCTTAAATCCTTCCTGATAGTTTTTTTGATTTTCTGGTTTGGTAAAATCAAGGGTTGGTTCGTTTGAATACGAATAAATTGCCATTGGGTGGCCTCCTCTAAGTTAACTAAACAACGTTTTGCTCCATTGTTTTAGCTGCACCCTTTTCAAACCTGGCCAAGGACAGTGATTCCGTATCTACGGATGAAGGTTCACCAAGTACCATCTCACTGATAATTTGGCCGGTCATAGGGGCTAGCATGAAACCATGACCGGAGAAACCACACGCCATATAAAACCCTTCAACATCTTGGCTCCCTGAAATGATTGGTTGAGAGTCTGGAGAAAAGTTATACAGTCCCGCCCATTGTCTGATGACACGCAGTTGACCAATTGGCGGCAATAACCGTGTTGCCGTTTTTGCCATTGCTTCTAAAAACTGATGTGTCGAATGCATGGACTGAGAGAAATCTCTATCATCACCGCGACCCATAATGAATGCACCATGGGGAGTTTGTTGACAATAGATATTGCGTGAGAAACTGATGACCATCGGCCCTTGAATTTTTTCAATCGGTTCGGTAACGAGAATTTCCCGATTTTGGCTTTTTACAGGGATTTCGACCCCTGCCATCTCACCAATGTCCTGGGCGAAGCCACCCGCCGCATTGATTACGACGTCCGCTTCAATGGTGCCTTTCGTTGTTTGCACTGACTCTATTTTACCATTTTTCACCGTAATGTCATTAACTTTTGTGTGGGTAAAGAATGACACACCGAGTTTCTTCGCCGCTTTGTAAAATGCGTCGGTCATCTTAAAAGGATTAAGGTGGCCATCCGTCTTACAGTACGTTGCGGAGGTGACACCGTCCAAATTGAGATGGGGAACAATCTCTTTTGCTTCCTTGGGTGTTAGAAATTCAGCCGGTACACCAAGGGACTGTTGAAGCTTAACATTTTCCTTGAACGCCCGGTCTTCCTCTTCATCAGTCCCCACAATAAGATACCCTTCTTGTTTAAATTCTATGTCGTCATCGTAGTCAAGCAAATCTTGGGCGTTTTCAAAAAATTCAATGCTTTTTTTCGCCAGTAAGACATTGGCTTTGGTTGACCATTGTTGACGAATACCTGCCCCACAGCGTCCTGTTGCGCCATAAGAGAGATACTCTGATTCAAGGACGACAATGTCTTTGGCACCTTTTTTCGCCAAATGCCATGCCACACTCACACCACTGATGCCACCGCCGATGATCACATAATTCGCTTTATCAGGAAACGGTTTATTCGTCTTCATCGTCGCAAGCCTCCTTGATGGCATCGAGTTTGACACCAAGCGTAAATGGACGCATGTTCGCAAACTTAACATCTTCCAATGAGCGATTGAAATATTTGGCAATTTCCCATTGAACCATCTTTCCGCACGTATTGGCCTGGCATGGACCCATACCAACCCGCTTGATGCGTTTGAGCTCCTCAAACGAATCATAGCCTTGTTCAAATAACGTATAAAGATCTTTGAGCGAGACATCGCTGCACCGACAGATAATCACATCTTCAGCCTTCACGCTATCACCTCAATTGTCATGGCATCCATGATATGTTCTTTGCGTGTTTCCACATGAATTAAAGGCGTATGGTCTTGGCGCATCGTATTTTGCACGCGTTTAACTACCCCTTGACCAATCACACGCCCTTCACGATTAATGACATTGACCGAATCGCCTTTTTGAGGCAACGGAAGAAATTCATACGGTATTTTTAAAAGGGCGCCCTCGTCATTGATTTGCCTGACTGTAATGGCCAGCCCTGGACAATTATAGACACACACAGCACAACCCGTACATTTGTCAAAATCAATGTGTGGACGCTTGTTGATATCTTCACCAATTGTAATGGCATCAAAAGGACAACTTGTCTCACATGGATTGCAAGGAATTTCTTTATAACATTCAATGATGGCTTTGGGTTTATATAAAATGTCTGGATCACTTGGAAATTCTTTGGCCACCATTTCAAGTGGCGCCACACCATCTTTTTCAATCATGACACTTCACCTCGCTTTTTATATCCAACACGTATTTTCTCAGCGTGCGGACCGCTTCTTAAAAAGGCAAGCTCCTCCTCAAGCGCTTTTAGTCGAGTCGATTCATTGGGGTGCGCTTTAGCCATGGCATGGGCCGCATAAATTCCCGTCATCTCACCTTCAACCATGGCGCTTGAAGCTTCTTCTATTCCTATAGCATCACCGCACGCATAAACACCATCAATCGTGGTTTGATACGTGTTATCAATCACAGGCACGTTACCGCCAAGTTCACGAACATATTCAACGTTGGCACCGACTTGTTGAAAAAGTTCACTCAGTGGCGCAAGCCCGACACTAATACAAATGGTATCGAGATCGATGGTCCATTCACTGCCTTCAATCCCTTGCCAGCTTTCATCGAGTTTCCAAAGTTCAGCGCCCGTCACTTCCGTTTCACCTAAGGCACGCTTGATCGATGTATTGGTTAAAATGTCGACACCATGACGCTTAATCTTTGATGCATGCACATGATATCCACTGATCTGCGAGGCTGCTTCTGCAAGAGCAACCACCTCAACACCAGCTTGCATGAGCTGATAGCTTACAATCAAGCCAATATTCCCACTGCCGACCATTAACACTTTGTGGCCAGGTTTAATGCCATATTCATTCATCAGGGTTTGCACAGCACCCGCCGCATAAACACCGGGAAGGTCATTGTTTTCAAAGGGTAAGTGTTTCTCACTTGCGCCTGTCGCAATGATGATGGCTTCGCCACGCATTTTGAAAAAACGATCATCCTTCATACAGGCGATGACTTTGTCTTGATAAACACCAACCACATGGGTTTCACTCAATATTTCAATACGGGACCCATAACGCATCACATCAGATAGTAATTTGTGCTGAATGCTGATGCCACGCGTAGAGGCATGTTGTTTTTCACTGCCAAAAAACATATGTGTTTGCTTGATCAACTGTCCACCCATTGACGCGTTACGGTCAATCAAGCAAACCCGTGCACCACTTTCAAGCAGTGCTTTGGCAGCACGTAAACCCGCCGGTCCACCACCAATAATAATGCTTTCACATTGTTTCATTTTACTTGCCCCTTCCCTTGTTGGCTTCTTATGTCCATATGTTCTTTTAAAGGGGTAATGCATGTTCTCACATTTGGCTGTCCATCGACAACCATATTGCAGGATGCACAATTTCCAATCGCACAGTAAAACCCTCGCGGTCGCTTTCGGTGAATCGATTCACTTAATTTTTTAATGCCATTGGCATGCAGTGCACTGGCAATGGTATCACCCTTTAGACCATAAAGTGTTTGTCCATCATAGGTGAAAGGCACAGCTTTTTGTGCCTCAAAAGATAAAATGGGGTGCGCTTTAATTCGCATAATTCACCTCGCAAAAGTTGGTTTTCACAACTGATTATAACATGAAATGTGAGCGCTTTTATTGCCTTCGTAATTTTTCTAATTAATAAAGTGCCTATTCACAAAAAAGCTCAGCCTTTTTCGGCTGAGCTTTTGTTAGACAATAATGCTTGATGGTTCAAAAACAAAGTCTTCATCGCGGTAGTCTATGGTGACATCACTTTCAGGTGTGATGTTGCCTTGAATAATTTCACGACCAAGGTTTGTTTCAATGTGTTTCTGAATAAACCGTTTCATGGGTCTTGCGCCATATTGTGGTGAATATGCTTCGTTGAGAATTTGTTCTTTGGCTTCATCTGTGAAGCTAACGCGAATGGCATCATCTTTAAGTTTATGATTCACTTCTTCAATCTGTAAATCAATAATTTGTTTCAGTTCATGACGTTGCAGGGGTTTAAACAAAATGGTGTCATCGACACGATTTAAAAATTCAGGTTTGAAATGTTTGTGTAAACGATCATATACTTGGTTAGAGACGGCCTCACTGATTTGACCATCATCATTCAAACCTTCTAATAACAGTTCACTGCCGATATTCGATGTCATGATGATCACTGTATTTTTAAAATTGACATTGCGCCCTTTTCCATCGGTCATATGTCCATCATCCAACACTTGAAGCAAGGCGTTAAACACTTCGGGATGAGCTTTTTCGATCTCATCAAACAATATGACGCTGTAGGGTTTTCGGCGAACTTGTTCTGTGAGTTGGCCGCCTTCTTCATATCCGACGTATCCGGGTGGTGCACCGATTAAACGTGCGACAGTATGACGTTCTTGATACTCACTCATATCAATTCTTACCATTTGATTTTCACTGTCGAACAAGTGCTCCGCTAACGTTTTGGCAAGCTCAGTTTTGCCAACACCCGTCGGACCGAGGAAAATAAAGCTTCCAATGGGTTTTTTAGGATCCTTTAGGAAAGCACGGGCACGTAACACTGCATCGGAAACACTTTTGACAGCGTCATCTTGGCCAATGACGCGCGTATGAAGGTGCTTATCAAGATTAAGCAATTTATCGCGTTCACTTTCTACAAGTTTTTTGACAGGAATGCCCGTCCACTTGGAAATGATTTCTGCGATTTCTTCTTCAGAAACTTCCTCTTTAATCAATGTTGTTTCTTTGTTTTCGTTTTCCTTGGCACGTTCAAGCTCTTTTTCTGCAGCTGGCAAATCGCCGTGTTTCAGTTTTGCCAATCGGTCAAGGTCATATTCGCGGCTGGCTTCATCAATATCTCGTTTAATGTCTTCAATTCTTTGTTTTATTTCCTTAACGTCACCAAGCGATGCTTTTTCATTCTCCCACTGTGCTTTTAGGTGATCATGTTTGCCTTGAAGTTCACTAATTTCCTTGTTGATGGTATCCAGGCGTTTTTTACTTTGTGGGTCGTCCTCTTTTTCGAGGGACCGCTTTTCAATTTCAAGTTGTAATTTTTTACGGCTAATCTCATCAAGTTCTGCGGGCATGGAGTCAATTTCCGTACGAATCAGCGCGGCAGCTTCATCCATAAGGTCGATGGCTTTATCCGGCAAGAAACGATCACTGATATATTTATGGGACAATTCAGCGCATGCAACAATTGCACTATCGGAAATGCGCACACCATGGTGAATTTCAAATTTATCTTTAATCCCTCTTAAAATACTGATGGTATCCTCTACTGATGGTTGGTCAATCATCACTTGTTGAAAGCGGCGCTCTAAGGCTGCATCCTTCTCAATATATTTTCGGTATTCATCCAGTGTGGTTGCACCAATGCAGTGAAGTTCACCGCGCGCAAGCATGGGTTTTAATATGTTGCCTGCGTCCATCGCACCATCCGTTTTACCAGCACCGACAATCAAATGCAGTTCATCGATGAAAAGGATGATCTCACCGTCCGATTCACTCACTTCTTTTAAAACGCTTTTTAAGCGCTCTTCAAATTCACCGCGGTATTTAGCCCCAGCAACCAGTGCGCCCATATCAAGCGCAAAGATTGTTTTATTTTTAAGACCTTCAGGTACGTCTCCGTTCACAATACGCATCGCCAGGCCTTCTGCAATCGCGGTCTTGCCAACACCCGCTTCACCAACGAGCACAGGATTATTCTTCGTGCGCCTGGAGAGTATGCGGATCACGCGTCTGATTTCACCATCACGACCAATGACTGGGTCAAGTTTGCCATCTTTGGCTTGTTTGACAAGGTCACGGCCATACTTTTCAAGCGCATTGTACGAAGCTTCAGGATTTTGTGAATCAACCTTCTGGTTTTTACGAACGCTATCAAGCGTATCTCTAAATGCTTTTTCAGAGACATTATGGGTGTTAAGGACACGTTTAGTGGGCTCGTCACTCACCTTGAATAGTGCCAAATAAAGATGTTCCACACTCAAATAATCATCTGAAAACTTTTTTTGTATGTCTTCGGCTTTAACAAATAATTGTTGGCCGTTACGACTCATATAAAGATCGCTGGCATTCTCAACGCTTGGTAATTTTTCCAGTTCACGGTTCAAATCACCTTTTATCGCGTTCACATCATGCTTCATTTTCTTAAGCAAATCATTGATCAATGATTCATCAATGGTTAAAAGCGCCAAATGAAAATGACTTGGCGTCAATTGTTGGTGGTTATATCTAAGCGCAATATTTTGCGCTTCTTGCGCTACATTGCGGGTATTTTCCGTCATTTTTTCAAGGTTCATGTAATCAGTCCTCTCATAAAACAATGTTTAAGGCTTCAGGTTTCCCTGAAGCCTTGGGGTGGTTATTCAACCTCAACCACATAGCCTTGATCTTGGACTTCACTCTTCTTAGCATGGATGTGAAGCACACCGTTATCCACTTTTGCCTTGAGATTGGATGGATCAACCTCAGGCAAATGCAAACTGCGCTGCATACTGGCATAACGACGTTCACGGTGGAGATAGTTTTTTTCTTCGTCTTTGTCATCGTTCTCCTCACGCTTTTCAATCGCAATGTTCAACACTTGATCGTCATACGTTACTTTAATTTCATCCTTTGAAATTCCAGGAACATCCGCTTTAATTTCATACGCTTCACCTGTGTCCTCTACATCAATTTTGAATGAATCATGACGTAAGGAACGCAGTGGCGTGTTGAAGAAATCCTCAATGAAGTTATCGAAGTCCGTTAATTCTCTTGAACGACGTGGTTGAGTATTGAATGGGGTAAGTTTGAACATACACAACCCTCCTTCACTTTTGTTAGCACTTATAAAGACCGAGTGCTAATTTCTACTTATATTATATTCGCGTGACCGATGTTTGTCAAGGCATAAAAATCCAATTTTTACAAAAAAAATTAAGCGCCAAAATTCGGCGCTTAAACATGATTATGCAGTGTGTACCCCACCGTTAACCGGCAGTATTTGTCCATTGATAAACGAGGCTTGGTCACTGGCTAAAAAAAGACAGGCGTCCGCAATATCCTGTGTGGTACCGATGCGTCCAAGCGGAATATCCTTAAGACGTGCCTGCTTGCCCTCTTCAGTGACGTATGACGTCATATCCGTCTCTGTAAGACCCGGGGCAACCGCATTGACAGTAATGCCGCGTGGGCCAAGTTCCTTGGCCATGGCGATGGTTAATCCATTAATCGCAAATTTACTCATGACGTAATTCACCTGATCGGCTTTGCCGACAATGCCGGTACCACTTGATATATTGATGATACGCATTTGATAATCTTTTGGATTCAGAGCCACTGTATGTTTGATCATTTGCCATGAACCTTTTGCATTGATATCCATGACCTTGTCATAGTCGCTTTCATCCATTGTGTTAATGGGGCCATCTCGTTTAATGGCGGCGTTATTGATCAATACATCAATGGCACCAAAGATATCAATTGTCTTTTTCACAATATTGCGCGATTGATCAAAATCACCGGCATCGCCTTGAACAAGACTAACAGTCCCGCCTGCATTCTCAATCTCATTTGCGGTTTCTAAAGCCGCATCTTTATTGCGCACATAATTGAGTGCAACATTATACCCTTTCTTCGCAAAGGTGAGGGCAGTCTGTGCACCAATGCCACGCGAACCACCTGTAATCAATACTGTTTTTTCCATTTTTCATCCTCCTATGACTCTATTAATGTTTCATCGAACGCAACGTCCAATGTGTCGCCAAATGTAATTTGTGGGCTAAACATTAAATCCCAAGCACTATCGTTTTCATGCACCGAGAATGTCAGTGCACCAGATTTTTCTTCTCCTGCACCAATCGTACCATCAATGCGATCAATATCCTGTCCTTGAAGTATAAACATGTCTGGGTCATAACGATGGTGCTGTTCACTTACGAGTTCAAACATCAACGACGCGTTTACATTAAGTGTGGTGTCATCGTTATTGACAATGGTTACATCCACCACCAAAAAGCGTTCATCTTCCGGCGGTTCATCAAATAATGCACCGTCTTCATAGCGCGCACTTTCTATCATTAAATCATAACGATCACTAGACGCCCCTAGCATGTCATCTTCGGTTGTTTCACAGCCAGCCAAAAAGACCATTACAAGCACGAACAGTAGCTTTTTCATGGTTTCACCCCTTCACTATGTAGTATATCATGAATTAAAATCAGACATAAAAAAACACGCTTTACGCGTGCTTTTAAAATCCACTTGGTAATATAATTAACGAAAATGCCATAACAGCCATGCCCGCAATCAATCCATATATCACCAGGTGATGCCTCCCATATTTTTCCGCCGTCGGCAACAACTCATCAAGGGCAATATAAACCATGATGCCGCCAACGGCACTAAACACAATGCCAAAGGTCATTGGCGTCATGAAATTATATAAAATGAAAAATCCGAAAATAGCGCCGAGGGGTTCGGCCAGACCACTTAAGAATGAGTATAGGAAAGCTTTAAGTCTGGAGCCTGTAGCATAGTAGATGGGTACACTGACCGCGATGCCTTCTGGAATATTATGGATTGCAATCGCGATGGCAATGGACACTCCAAGTGCCGGATTTTCAAGTGCCGCAATAAACGTAGCAAGTCCTTCAGGCAAATTATGAAGGGCAATGGCAAGTGCCGTGAATACACCCATGCGCATTAATGACTTCTCATCATATTTACGACGCTCTTCAAGCGCCTCCTCTCCACTCATTGCTTCAACATCCTTTAATTCATGGGGATTGGCAACATCTGGAACAAAGCGATCGATCAGCATGGTAATTCCAATGCCGCCGAAAAACGCGGCAGTCGTTATTGCATAAGCGCCATTGGATGAAGCGGTTGCACCTTCCAAACTCTCAAGCGCCTCAGGAAATATCTCAATGAATGACAAGTAAATCATTACCCCAGCAGAAAACCCAAGCGCAATGCTTAAAAACGTCTTATTTGTTTTATTGGTAAAAAAAGCGAGTGCACTGCCAATCCCAGTTGACAAGCCTGCACCAAGCGTCAGCAAAAACGCAAATAAAATTTCACCCGTCGAAAAATCCATGGTTGGCCTCCTTTCGTCTTTTCTGCATTATTATACCAAAGAATGTATAAAGTTGCCATTACTTAAAAAAAAGGAAAATGCACCCTCAGGCACATTTCCCCATTCATTATTCATCCAAACGCATTGTAACAACAACATCTTCGCCGCTATCAAAAACGTTCGTAAAAATCTTATCACCAATATTCACCGGTACTTCCAAAGACACCTCATCAAGCATGTCCATTAAATCAAAGATTTTGCCTTTGGGAATTGCGTCCGTTGTTTTCACACTCACTCGGCGCTGATGGATACTGTTGACTTTAACTGTGGAAGTGACCACACGGGTTGGATTGGTTACTTCCTTCTTGGCATATTTATCGCCCCTTGGACAACGGTTTCCCGTTACTTCCATTGTATCGGTGTCGATACTGACGTGACAGCCAACTGGGCAAACGATACAAATCATATCTTTTTTCATTCTTTCACCTCAAATCGAATCGAAATGGGCTCATCGGTATCAATCAGTTCTCGCTTGATTTTTAGCTTTTCCATTTCCGCGGGCATGACAAAGCGTGCTTTCTTGGTCATGATTTCCTGTTCGCCCTGGTGCACAACAAACACACCTTTATCACCACGGGTCGTCACACGGAACGATACCTCAACCTTGTCGAATTCGTCACTCATGTCAAGTTTTTGTGGCAACACATAACCGACATTGTTAGACGGTTCCAAATCGATGGTCTTGTCAGATTTACGTTTGTTTTTAAGTAAGTACTCCTTAGCGGCCGCGCCTGCTTTTTCACTTTCTTCAGAGACAAAATCAACGAGGTCATGAACATGAAGCGCATTTCCGCAAGCAAACAATCCTTCTACACTCGTTTGATAGTTTTGATCGACAATTGCACCATTGGTTTTGCGCGACATATCAAACGTAAGTGATTCAAACATATTAACATCGGGAATTAGCCCTACTGATAACAACAACGTATCAACATCAAAATGTTTTTCAGTGCCTTCAATCATTTGGAATTCATCATCAACCTCATTGATGGTGATGCCTTCAAGCGTACTTTTTCCCCGGATATCACTGACAGTGTGTGACAGATAAAGCGGAATGTCAAAATCGTGCAAGCACTGGACGATATTTCTGGTAAGACCATTGGAGTAAGGCATGATTTCTGCGACCCCTTTGACGTCCGCCCCTTCAAGTTTCATACGCCGTGCCATGATGAGGCCAATATCGCCACTACCAAGGATAAAGACTTTTTTTCCTACCATGTAACCTTCAAGGTTTAAATAGCGCTGTGCACTACCAGCAGGCATAATCCCCGCAGGACGCGTGCCCGGAAGCTGAATAGCACCCCGTGTTCGCTCATAACATCCACTGCCTAAAATGACCGCTTTGGCTTCACGTTCATGGTCACCATCGACAGTATTGGTCATTCTGACAGAAAATTGACCGTTCTCTTTTTTAACATCAATCACCGTTGTATCCGTTACAACATCCACATCAAGGTCCTCTACATCATTGATCCCGCGTACCGCGTATTCTGGACCGGTGAGTTCTTCTTTATACTTGTGGATGCCAAAACCGTTGTGGATACATTGTTTTAATATGCCACCGAGGGTCTTTTCTCTTTCAACCAATAATATGTTAAGGTTTGGGTCATACGCACTTTTCAATGCGGCCAGCCCAGCAGCGCCGCCGCCTATAATAATTAGATCATATTTCATTTTTTCACCTTCGTTTCGCCTTTGAGGATGTTTGAATGTTCATCATAATACTCAACCTCTGTCACTTTTTTACCGGTTTCACGTGCAATTAGATGAATAACATTGTGTTCACAGTATCCGCCTTGACAAAGCCCAGCACCTGCGCGTGAACGCTTTTTGATGCCCTTCACGGTATCACCCGGTACACTGCGATTGATATGATGCACTACATCGGGTTCCGTCACTTTTTCACACTTGCAAATGAGATTGCCGTAGCGGGGGTCAAACCGGAATGCTTCTTGTTTTTCTTTTTCACTCATGTCATGAAACTGGTGAATTTTCTTTCGGTAAGGATTGAAATCCTTGTTTTCAAGCAAGGTTTCTTTTTTCATAATAATTTCTTCTAGCACATAACGACCAATTGCTGGGGCCGCTGTTAACCCAGGAGAGTCGATGCCCCCTAAATGGATGAAATTGGGCGCTTCTTTGCTTTCTGAAATATAAAAATCTTTGTGTGTGCTTGATGCGCGTACACCTGTAAAGGTACGAATAACCTTATTAAAAGGAATGTTATGGGCTAAGCGCATGGATTCTTTTCGCACAAAAGAAAGGCCTGCTTTAGTATTGTCGACATTTTCCGGGTCATCTTGGAATTCACTATTGGGGCCGATTAAAAGTTCACCGTGAACTTGCGGTGTAATAAGAACTCCTTTCCCTTTAGAACTTGGTGTAGGGTACAACACATGATCGACAAACCCTTCCATATGACGGTCAATGACAAAATATTCACCCCGGCGCGGAGTGATTTCAAATTCAGGTGTTTTTTCTACCATCTTAGCAATTTTATCTGAAAAACCACCCGCCGCATTGATGACATAACGACTCTTAAATACATCACCTTTATTCGTTTTAACTTTAAACCCTTCGTTTGTCTTTTCAATCCCGGTCACTTCAGTCGCTTTTTTAAAATCAAGTCCGTTATCAATTGCATTTTCGGCGCTTGCAAGGGTCACTTCCCATGGATAGGTAACCTTCGTTGTGGGCAAATCAAGGACCATTTTAACATCAGGATGTAGATTGGGTTCTTGTTTCAATGCTTCTTCACGGTCCAATAAACGGTATTCTGGAACACCATTTTCCTTGGCACGGTCGCGTAAATTCATCAGGGTTTCAACCTCTTCATCTGTTTGTGCCACCATAAATGCGCCGCTACGGAGCAGAGGAATTTCAATTTCTTTTTCCAGTTGTTCATATAATGCATTGCCTTCAACATTCAGTTTGGCTTTCAAGGAGCCTGGGACAGGGTCATGCCCACTGTGAACAATCGCACTATTGGCCAGCGATGCGTGATTGCACACATCGTTTTCTCTTTCTATCATCAATGCGGTGACATCGTATTTCATCAGTTCGCGCGCAACCGATGCACCAACAACACCAGCGCCAATGATTATAAAGTCATATTTCATATATCTCTTCCTTTCTGTTACTTAGAGGTGGGTGGAATGCATGGTTCCACAGTTCCACTTTTGATGTGGTAATGGCCACCACACCTTTGTTTAACGTCTTTTCGACTTGTTTCGGAGTTGAAATAAGTCCGCCCATGAGTATCGAGCAATCCAATTTTGATTGTAAATATTTGACAATGCTTGGCATGTAGGGCAGGACTTCAAGCAAATCTGGTTCGGTAGATTGAACGAGTTCAATGGTTTGATCAAGTGAGTGCCTGTCTTTCAAAAAGACACGCATAATGCCAATCACACCACGCTTTTTGCATACTTTGACGACCCGTGGCTTTGTAGTGATGATTCCGTCAACCTTTAATTCCTGTATCAGATAGATTGCAGCGAACTCATCACTAGCAAGCCCCTTGATAAGATCAAGGTGAATCAAAACTTTTTTGCCGTGTTTTTTCATGATGTTAATGAGATTAGGCAATTGTGCGAGCTGAAAATCCATTAACAAGCCAAACACTTTATCGGTTTTTACAAATTGATCCAATCGCTGATGTGTCCCTATAGCCGGGATAATTTGTTGATTGATAAAACTCCCCCTCTTAGAAAAAGAGAAAAGAGAAAAAGTTCCAAATTTAATATGGAAGCTTTTCCTCTTTCGCTCTAAATAATATTAAGTTGTGAGTGTACTTACATCACTTTAAATGTTTTTAAATTACGTTTTGTCAGGTTTAAAAGCCATGGTTGCTTTAACCGCGGTCTTCCAACCATGATAAAGCTTTTCGCGTTCGTCTTTTTTCATCTTCGGCTCAAAAGTCTTGTCAATTGCCCATTGCTTGGCAATTTCTTCTTTGTCTTTCCAGAATCCTACCGCAAGACCAGCTAAGTATGCTGCACCAAGTGCAGTGGTTTCTTGAACCACTGGACGCTGAACTGGAACGTTCAGAATATCACTTTGGAACTGCATGAGGAACTCGTTGCCTACCGCACCGCCATCAACACGAAGTTCTTTGAGCTCAATGCCGGAATCTTCATTCATAGTAAGCAATACGTCCGCACTTTGATAGGCAATGGACTCAAGAACTGCACGTGAGAATTGTTCGCGTCCGCTACCGCGCGTCAATCCAAAGACAGCACCACGTACATTACTATCCCAATACGGCGTTCCTAAACCAACGAATGCAGGCACAATATAGACACCATCATTGTCATCAATTTTCTTAGCAAGATCTTCAGTTTCAGACGCCTTGTTAACGATTTGCAAGCTGTCACGCAACCATTGAACGGCCGAACCGGTAACGAATAAAGACCCTTCAAGTGCGTATTCAACATCCCCAGTGCTTGCAGCTAAGGTCGTTAGTAGACCATTTTTGCTCTTTATGCCTTCATTACCAGTGTTCATAAGCATGAATGAACCGGTACCATACGTGTTTTTAGCCATACCTTTTTCGAAACAAGCTTGTCCGAATAATGCCGCTTGTTGGTCACCTGCTGCACCAGCAATTGGTACTTCTTCGCCGAAGAAGTGATAATCAACGGTATTGGCATAAACTTCAGATGATGGGCGAACTTCTGGAAGCATTGATTTTGGTACGTCAAGCATTTCTAGCAGTTCGTCGTCCCATTTAAGATCATAAATATTATACATTAATGTCCGTGATGCATTGGTATAATCAGTGACGTGTGCACGACCGCCTGAAAGTTTCCAAATTACCCATGTGTCCATGGTTCCAAATAACAAGTCGCCTTTTTCAGCACGTTCACGTACGCCTTCTACATTGTCCAAAATCCATTTAACTTTTGTTCCTGAGAAGTATGCGTCAATGAGTAGACCGGTTTTGTTTGTAGCCATGTCGCCATATCCCTTAGCATTTAAATCATCACAGATGTCCATGGTTTGGCGAGATTGCCAGACAATCGCATTGTAAACGGGTTTACCAGTATGCTTATCCCAAATAACCGTGGTTTCACGCTGGTTGGTTACACCGACTGATGCAATTTCCTTAGGTGAAACATTGTGCTTATTCAATACTTCAGCGATAACACCGAGTACTGAAACCCAAATGTCATTAGCGTTATGCTCAACCCATCCGGGTTTTGGGAAGATTTGCTCAAACTCGCGTTGAGCAACATCTACAATCTTACCGGCTTTGTCGAAAAGAATCGCACGCGATGATGTAGTGCCCTGGTCAATCGCCATGATGTATTTCTTTTCCATAAATACGTACCCTCCATAAATAGTTTTTGAAAAAAATTCAGTTTCTTAAGATTTGAGTATGTTTAAATTAGCTGCGTTTCTCAACACTGATGAAGAAAGTGGCAATTTGTACAACAACAAATGCAACAACAAATCCAATCAGCATGCCCATGTTGTCAAAGTCGCCTTCTCCAAGCGCCAGATGATACGTTAGTGCACCAAGTGGTCCACCAATTAGCGGTCCAACAATTGGAACCCATGAATATTCCCAATCAGAGTCGCCTTTGTCCGGTACAGGAAGCAAGAAGTGTGTCAAACGCGGACCAAGGTCACGTGCAGGGTTGATCGCATACCCGGTTGTACCACCAAGACTCATACCGATGACACCAACCAAGAGACCAACAAGCAACGGTGCAATGGCTTCACCAGCGCCACCCATTCCTGTTACATCGAAGTTGCCCAAGGTCGCAAAAATACCTTGAATACCGAAAAGAAGCATAAAGGTACCAACAACTTCACTGAAGAAGTTCGCCGGGGTATGACGAATTTCAGGTGCCGTAGAGAACGTTGCAAGTTTGGCTGCTTTGTCCTCTTCTGCTTTGTAATGCGGATAATACATCCCCAAAATAATTGCCGCACCAACAAACGCACCTGCTACTTGCGCTGCCATATACCCAAGCATTTCACTAAAAGTTAACGTTCCCATTGACCATTCTGCAATGGTAACCGCGGGGTTGATATGTGCGCCGCTGATCCAGCCGGTTGCATAAACAGCCATGGCAACACCAAGACCCCAACCAAATGTAATGACGATCCAACCAGAACCATTTGATTTGGTTCCTTTAAGGACAACGCCGGCCACAACACCAACACCGAAGATAAGAAGTGTCATGGTACCAAAAAACTCTGCTACATACTGTGCAAATCCTACATCCATTCAATTTTCCTCCTATAAATTAATATAATATAACTAAAAGCCCAGCGAAAGCGGCCGCGTCTAAAAAAAACGGCGGTAGCTTTCGCTGGGCTCTAAGTCTCCACACGAAAAATTATTAACATTTACATAAGTAGTTATAGCATTGATTGTAAGCGTTGTCAATGTTGGTACACCCAAAAACATTATCCCACTAAAGTATTGGCCCCAACTTTTTGTTAAAGTTTTGAATCGTGATATCGCATGTTTTTCCATTGCATGTTTTAAGCATAAAACGGCCTTATAAGCGCGTATACGCTTTCTCCTTCTTCCCCTTTTTCACTTCTTAAAACATCTGAAAAATTTTGATGTTTGCATTGTTTGAAAAAAGATTAAAAATTTGATTCCCCACGCAATTAACATTATACATCCATAATTAATGAACACGCTTTTATTATATCATTGTCTCGGTAAATTACACCATTATTTCGAATAAAAAGGCAATTTTCATAAAATCTTCATCGATTATCTATCAACTGTGCTTGATGGTTAAAAAACGCGCGATACCCAAATCTTAAGAAAAGGAAGGTTGTTAATGCCACGCCACCTAAGATTCCAAGCATAATACCAATTTGATACATGATCGCTGTAACTGGCAGAACACCAGAGAGAATTTGACCGGTCATCATGCCCGGCAAAAAGATAATCCCCATGCCAAGCATGTTGTTAATCGTTGGCATGATGGCTGAGTCAAAGGCTTCATCGATGATAGATTTTGACGCGTCTTTCGGGGTGGCCCCCAGTATTAACGCTTCACTAACCTGCGCCGTATCACTCGTAAAACGGTTCACCATGGTATGAACCCCGAGCGTTATACCCGTCATGGCATTACCGACAATCATACCCGCTATAGGAATAAAGTATTGTGGATCATAAATTGGTTCCACGCGGATGACAACAAACAGGAAGTAAAGCAGTACAATCAGGGTGCCCCCAGGAAGCGCCGCCGCAATCACACGTTTTAGCGTTGGATTCAGTTGTCCTTTAAATTTAGAGAATACCGTATATATTGCAAACCCTTGCATAATTATTATAATGAGCGTAGTAATGAGCGGATGTGGATTTTCAATTACCCAAGTAAGTAAAAACCCAACAATAATCAGCTGAACACTCATCCGCAATGTCGCAATAATTAGTTCGCGTTCGCGGTTGATAGCCCTTAGTTTCAATATACCAAGAACAATTATCACAAAAATATACGCAAGCAGTAATTGCCATATACTTAAATCGATAATCCCATTATCCATCGTTTGTTTCCTCCTTGATATGGCCATGGTCCACCGTGAAAATACGCTCGCCATATGCCTTCGCAATGCTTCTTGAATGTGTAACCATTACAAGTGTTTTTTGCTTGGATTTAACAAAATCGACCAAGGTATCAATCACGTCCGCCTCCGTTTGATCATCAAGTGCGCTGGAAGGCTCATCAAGCAAGTAGACATCCCCATCCAGCATTAAAATACGGGCTAAAGCCAAGCGCTGCGCCTCACCACCACTTAATGTGGAAACATTTTTATCGAGTGTTTTATCCAGTCGAACCATGCGCAAAACGTCCTTAAGTGATGACTCAGGCGGTGCTTGCTTTGCATGAAACTCAAATGGCTTGATGAGATTATCTTTTATGGTGCCCTCAAATAAATAAGGGTGCTGATCCAAAAGAAGGACACGACGTCGGTGACCAACACTATCAAGGGTTTCCAGGGGCTCCCCTTCAAAATGAATCTCACCGGATTCAGGTGAGATCATTTTATTGAGCATTTTGAGCAGTGTTGTTTTTCCACCCCCACTCAAACCGATCAGACATGTGATTTTTCCTTCGTCAATCGTCATGGCAGGGATATCCAGTATGCCTTTATAGTGTATGTTTTTTAGCTCAAACATGTCATTCATCCTTTGGTGGTTTCATAATATTTAAAAACGTTCTGCGTTCCTTAGCGATATAAAGACGATAAAAGAAAGGGAAAAGCTTATAGGACCATTTGAAAAGTTTAGAAGGATAAATATGCTTTTTGTCTTTTTTTAATCCTTTAATCATCGTGCGAACCACATGCTCTGGTGATTGGACCGGCCATGGCTTGTGGGTTTGCTTGGCACGGGTAAAAAACGGAGTTTTCGTTGCGACTGGATACACTCTCAACAATTGTTGATCACTGCGCGTGAATTCAAGTTCAAAACTGTCAAAAAACCCTCGGAGCGCAGCTTTTGATGCACTATAAAGCGCATAGCCGGGCATGGAAAGATAACTCGATGCGCTGAGTGTTGCCATAAACGCAAACGGTTGGTCATGGTAAAGTTCTCGCATTTTAACGGCACTATAAATCACACTGCGCGTGTTGGTATCGAGAATGCTGTCAATATGACGCTTATCCGCTGATTTTAATATTTCATAGTAGGTAAAACCCGCATTGGCTATAAACAAATCAATTGAGCCCAGATGGGCCCCAGCCATTTCAAACAAATTATCAACGCCTTCATACGTACTAACATCCAAATTTTTAACTGTTAAATTTTCATGGACAAGCGTCAATGATGTTTCAATCGTACGTGAAACTGCGAAAACAATTGCACCTTCTTCAAGCAGGGCTTCAAGCAACCGTTTTCCGATGCCGCTGGACGCACCAGTTAAAACGATGCGTTTGTTTTTCAATTCCATAGATGCACCCCTCCACAGGCAGTGTATTATTTATCCCATGGTAAAATTCGTTTGGATAAAATATATTCAGGTCTACCAAATCCATTGGCATCCGGTATAATACCAGTTATGTGATACCCGCGTTTTTCATAAAAACGCATGGGATGATTGGAATATTCAATATTTGCAAGCAAAGCAAGCGGATTGTCAGCATAAAAATCCTGACCGGACAAATTGGTGGAACTTTCTGTATCCTGGGCAGTGATAAACAAAGTATGAATGCCTTCCTGCTTTAGTTTGAATTCAGTAAGCTCTAATAATTTCCCGCCAATACCCTGTCTGCGAAATTGATGCTCAACGATAAGGGGTTCAATTTGATAGGCTTTTGGAAACACATGATGCAATACTCCGACAAAAGCAATGACCCTAGAAGCCTCTTCAGCAACAAATAATCGGTTCTTACCTCTTAGCAGGTGAAGAATCGTCTCTTTGCTTTCGCTTTTGTCATAATCTTCTGGATAGGTCGCCTCAAGCATACTCGCGCAATCTTTCGCGTACCGTGTGTAGGATTCAACTTCTTTTAATTTCATGCGGGTTTTCATGTTTTGCCTCCTAAACCGTAAAAGAATAAGTTAAGCAGCCCTTCATACGTTGGCATGGTTTTAAAATCAACAACCTCACCCAAATGCCTCAGTAAATAAAAATAATGTTTATAGGCCGCATTACTGACCGATTGGTTAATAACCGCTTCATTTTTACCTTCTCGAACCAAGTAATCAAGCGCAATGGAATATCGATTATCTTCATACCATTTTAACAAGTTCTTAATCCGTGTATTCTTTGTCTTATAAATGTCACTCAGTAAATCTTTGCCCAGTGCCTTTGCATGATTCATTTCAAGCGCATAAAGTTCATCCATTTTTTCCTTGTACCCCTTTGAAGCATTGTAAACAATGGATTCAAATGACCGTGCATGCGTTTCAAATATTCGTTTTAGTACAGCATGCAGCACGTTTTCTTTACTGCCGAAATGGTTATAGATGGTCACCTGTGATACACTGGCCGCTTTCGCGATCATTTGGATGGTGGCGTGTCGCCATCCATGTTTCAAAAATAGCGCGTGCGCCGATTCAACAATGGCTAATTTTTTAAGGTTCGAACGTTTTTCAAACCCATTCATGATTATTCCCCCCATAGACTAAACCCGTTATGATTTCATTATACTTTCTTTGCCTAAAGAAGGAAAGTGACGGAGACATATTCATTGAAAAAAGAGAGCGATTGATTTCGCCCTCTTTTCTCAAAACGCCTCACTGACGTCAGTTTGTGCTTGGGAACTAATGGAAAGACCACGAATTTCCTTAATATAATTATTAATTTTATCTGCAACATCAAAGTCAAAGTCAACATCGAGTTTCTTGCACACTTCTTTGGCATGTTTCAAAAATAAGTCATGCATATAAAGGAGTGTTGACCATATCTTTTTTAAATCTGCAGGGGTGTAGGTTTTCAAGTAATCTTTATAAATATCTTCGCCAAGGTAATAGCGCATGTGCTTCATTTCCTTGCCAATGACTTTTTCGAAATTCGTCTTGATGCCCATTTGCCATTTCAAAACCGTTTCAAGCGCTTTGCGCATCAATCGCAAGTGCTTGAGCGCATACAAATGCTCGTGCCGGTACAACCCTTTAGCAACGTATGTCTCAAGCCACAAAAAGGTTTGAATGGTGCTTTTGACAAGTTCGTCACTGGGTTCTGTGACGGTATAGTGAGATTCATCAAAGCATTCTGTTTTCTCAACACGCGAATCTTTATCGATCAACACCTTGTAGATGGGTTCTTCTTCCAGATGAGACGCAAGTGCGTCCAGTGGAAGGATCGCAAGATCCATGCGGCTGTAGTCATCAAAAAGCATTTGAACCATATAGGCTTTGGCTTTTGAAGGCAGAAAAGTCATATCATCGGTGGTATGGACGAGCAATGTCTCACCAAACCATTCATTCCATGCCTTTTTCTTTGCTTGTTCAAAATTTTCAACGAAATACACCACATCGTAATCCTGCATAAAGTCTTTTTTTGCATTTGGATTAGCACGCGACCCATTTAAAACAACGATGCGAACATTGTCGTCCTTCAGGGCGACATTCTCTATTAAATTGAACATGGCTTTTTCTTTTCGCAAAAAATCACCTCTATCCCATTTTAACACAAGGAGGCTCAACATGCATGTTTGCACTCAATCTCAAGCAAACGCTTTTTTAGGTGCACATTCCCGCTAAACCCACCAATTGAGCCATCAGATTTTATGATGCGATGACACGGAACCTTTATTAAGAGCGGGTTTTTGCCAAGGGCACTGCCTACCGCCCGGTAAGCATTTTTGTTGCCAATCATGTGCGCAATTTCCCGGTAGGTTCGCGTTTGACCATAAGGAATCGTCATGGCCGCACGCCACACTGCTTTTTGAAATGCTGTCCCTTTCATAAAAACGGGAAAGTCAAGGGTCTGTCTTTCACCGTTTAAATATGCCCAGATTTGACGACTAACCTGACAATGGGTTCCCTCAGCGCACTCAAGGTCAATGGACGTGACATATCCGTTTTCATATTCAACGTAGACATCCAAGATTTAATCATCCTTAAGCTGTTTGAATGTCTTGCGCAAAAATATGTAATGCAGTAACACCCATACAGCCAAAAAGATAAAAAATTGGCCAATTGTGACTTCAAGGGGGACTTCAGTATCTAAAAAGGCCGATATGGCTGAAAAAAATGCAGAGGCAATTACACCTGAGATCCAAATACGTTTATGCAGCCCGCGGCGCAATGTTTCTTTGTTGTGCGACTGAGTCGTTTCATCACCCTCCGTTGTATCTTCTTGTTGGTTGAATGCATCTTCATATTCGTTATCGTTTTGTTTTTGTTCATCATTCATTATAAGAACTCCTTTGTTATAGTATGGATTTCTAAATTTTTAAAATAATATTGCAGTTGCCAAGAAGAAATAAATCAATAAACCGGTAATGTCTTTAATGGTTGTAATGAAAGGATCAGACCCAGCGGCTTGGTCAAAGCCGAGTTTGCTAAGAATGGCAGGTACCAAGAATCCAATCGCAGATGCAATGGTAATGGTAAATGTTAATGCGATGCCTATCACAACACTAAGCTCAATCATACCTTGCCAAACATACACGATAATACCGGCAATGAACCCACTGAGAAGGCCCATGGACAAGCCAATGGTGATTTCACGAAACCATTGTTTCATAAAGCGGGTGAAATCAATGTGACCAAATATTAAAGCACGTGTAAAGATGGTTGATGACTGAGTTCCAACATTACCGCCCATATCCATGATAACAGGAATAAAGAATGCAAGGGCCGCAATTTGTTCAAGTTGAGCTTCAAACTGGGAAATCGCGCCACCAGCAATCAAACCACCGACTAACGCAAGCATTAAATAAGGAACGCGAATGCGCCAGACTTGTGGAAGTGTCCCTTGCGTTAACAGTTTAGAGCGATTGGTTTCAATGGAAGCACCTGCAAAGCCTGCTTTGTTTAACGCTTGATCACGCGCTTCATCTTCCAAGACATCTACGGCATCATCGATGGTTACAACGCCAATAATGCGGTTCTCCATATCCACAACCGGTACGGTGACCAAGTCACTGTCCTGAAGCAGCTTGGCAACGTCTTCATCTTTATCGGTTGACTTGACTTTAGTCACATCGGTTGTCATGACGTCGCCCAATTTGGCATCTTCATCTGCTGTAATAAGTTCCTTTAAAGAAAGCACACCTTCTAAAATTCTGGACTCATCCGTAATATAGAGATTATAGAGGGTTTCATGTTTCTTTCCAATCTCTTTAAGATCTTTCATTGCGTTTTTAACCAGCGTGCCTTTTTTAAAACGGACATATCTGGGGGTCATGATATATCCAGCCGTTCCTGGGTTGAACCCTAAAAGCATGCTTGTAAGTTCCTTTTCATTCTTAGAAAGCGACTGCATCAATTTATCAGTGACTTTGGCAGGCAATTCATCCATTAGTTTAACACGGTCATCCGGTTCCAAGCCATTAAAAAATTCAATGGCCCTTTCATCGGTGAAGTTTTGCAATAAATCCTGTTGTACTTCAACTTCAATATATTCAAAAACCGTTAACGCTTTGTCTTTTTCAAGTAATCTGAACACAACAACCTGGGTTTCAGGTTCAAGCACTTCGATTACATCACTGAGCACATAAGGTTCTAGCGTATTAATGGTCTTTTTTAATGTCTCAGTATCATTGTTGTCAATCAACCCTCGAATATTTTTCAAAATCTTAACCAGTTCTTTACTCATCGTTATCGCCTCCAAATGGTTGAACCTAAAAAAGGGACCCCACTCAACGCAGGATCCCGTTCATTACGCATAACAACGAAATTGAACGCTTACCTCGTTGAGTTTTGGCACTACATAGCGTAAATAGCCGCGTTAGACAAAGCCTTAAACCGGCAGTGTCAGCTGACCCATTGGCATCTTTCGACATTTCTGGGCAGCGGCGTGTATCTATGTAGGAACCTCACCTAACGTAAGTTCATCTTTTCTACCGCTTATTATAAGCACATTATTGGTATAATGCAAGCAATAATCAATTAATTTTGTTGGCGCATGCGCGCAAGCAATTCGATGTTCAAAATGAAAGGGGTAGTGTTTCCTTCACGTTTATTATTCAGTTTGATTGGGCGCATAGTCTTCAAACGTTTCATGAAAACACCTCCTTTAATGTTATTTTGTCGTATTGGCAGTGAGCAAGCTCACCATTAAGCCCGTTTCAAAATAACGATTCAAACGTTTTTCTTGTTTTTTATTCGTTTTTTTCATGTGTATCACTCCTTGTATCGTGTCTCACACCAGACGATGCTTGTGTGGGTTTTTGCGTGAAGGAAACTTCTTTCATTTCGTTTACATATTATAATTGAAAATTCTTACATTGTCAAGTTGTGTGCCTGAACATAAAAAAGCCGCCTGCAATTGCAGGCGGGATGCTTAATGATGTTGGTCGGTTCAATTACTTATAAACGGAGCGTAATCTATTGTTTATCACTCATTGAAATATGGAGCATTTCACCAATTGCGGCCATAATGGACGCAAGCGCTCCAATGAGTGCACCATACGCGATGTTCCACTCGACACTATAAAGCTCGCTTTCACCCAGAATGGTAACTTCAACATCAACATAAT
>LFCJ01000249.1_pt1 | contig 32191 bp, 28 predicted proteins | sample 643141 | NCBI WGS metagenome assembly LFCJ01 (sample SAMN03766243, study PRJNA286221) | soda lake metagenome | biome: soda lake; feature: Kulunda steppe; material: water; isolation source: sample B1-Br-g2 brine of Lake Bitter-1 | place: Russia: Kulunda steppe | collected 2010-07
ATACATTAAACTAGCTTTGGATTTGGAGACCAGCCAAATAGTTCACTTACTCGAGAGTCCTCTGATAACGCCTCAGTAACAAGCTCAGGTCGAATTGAGAACTGGTATTGATAATATGATCCGCCCTTAGGCCCTTTGTTTTTCTCCTCAACATCAAGGAATCCCTTGAGCGTTAACTGAGATAGCCGATCATGAACCGTTCGATCCGTCCGCGGATCGATATCAATGCGATTGGCGGCAATACGATACCGTCTGTAGATTGTCGATCGTTTAGCCGGGAGTTTAGCCTCTGCATCAAGTGTCAACAATGCATATAACGTAAGCTTTGAATGCGTAGGTACGCGAAGTAACTCCTCCCAGACTTTGTCGCGTTCAACCGCCCGATCAGCAAGTCGAATATGCTTTTCAGTAACGATAGTTGTTCCTTCGTCTCGAACGAGGTCACCCGCTTTGTATAATCGACGAAGGGCTTGCCGTGCTGACCCGCTACTTTGGCCTGCAAGGGCTGCCGCTAGAGGAATTACATTATCATCGAGGACACCATCATGGAAGGCTTGTTCAGCACGTTGTTCGAGGATACGACGGAGTTGGTTCGCATCGTACGGTGAAAACAAAATCTCTTCATCGCAGAGCGAATCTTTGACTCGAGCGGAGAGGTTATCTCGGAACGTAAAATCATTCGAGATACCGATCACGCCCACCTGGGTACTATCGACAAGACCGTTATCGTTTGAGCGGGGAACCTGATAGAGAATGTCGTCATCATTTCCAATCGAATCAACTTCGTCGAGAACAATGAGACAGTGAGAGCCATCAAGTTCGTTCAAATGGTCCCAGAGCATCTGATTGATCATCCCAGATGGGTACCCAGTGGTCTTGATCTGATTGTCAGGTTCACGGAACTCATTGACGAGGTTGGCTGCTACCTGATAGCTCGACGTAAGCGATTTGCAGTTGAGAAAAACGGTATGAAGATCGACATCTTCCATCGGCTCAAGGTCAGTAGAGAGCTGTTCAAGCACTAATTTGGTAGCTAGCGTCTTCCCGACACCCGTCTGGCCGTACAAAAAGAGATTCTTTGGCTGTGCACCATTTACCACAGGACGAAGCGCGGATTGATACGCCGTTAGCTCCTGATCCCGTTCGATCAATGTTTCGGGAGTATAACTGTCCCGAAGCACGTTCTCATCACGGAAGATCGTGGAGTCTCTGGTGAACGGTTCCAATCCCATTGACAGTGATATTCAATCAGTGGATAATAAAACCGCTAGTTCACGAGTTTCATGTGTTTCACAAGACTCACTTGGGACGGGAGACACTAGAACCCCTCCCCCCCATATTTCACGAGTGTTTTCAAGGACAGTGTGGATGAAAGGTTTTTGAGAGATACTATTAATTGGGAAGCTATAAGACACTCCAAGCACAACCAAATCCGTGGGAAGGACAGAGGCGTTCAATTCACCGCATTAAGGCTAAAATAGAATTTTAGCCATTATTTCTCGAGAGGTCTGATGTTTCAAACACTCGTGAAAAGTGGGGGGTGGGGATGCTACCTATTTACATTTATTATAGAAATTCTATAACTCAACTCCTATTTTGATCGGTAGACACTCTCTTACAAACACTCGTGAAAAGTGGGGGGTGTATCATGCATAATTCATAAAGAAAACCCCGATCAGAATATAGAGTTAAAATTTCCATCATATTCTCGTTCCTGATTTGGGTTCATTGCTAGCTTTGTTTTCAAACAAGTGGTAGCGGTTCACGCTTGCAGGTTTTCGCAGAATTTCTTGATCTCCTCGACAGTCTTGTCCTCAGCGTCAAAGCCATCTACCTCGACCGCGAATTCTACGATAGCAAGGATCAGACGCTGCTCTAGGCGCATAAGACTCTCAGACGGTCGTAATCGGTCGGTCGAGAATAACCTGACAGCGAAACTCAACGGCCACAGTTGAAACGTCGAGTTTTTCGCTATAACACAGGTTCAATTCGAATTCTCAATGGGTTTCTTTGTACTGGCTGACGCACTCTTGCATCATCTCTTGGCCGTCACCGAAGAGCATGAGGCAGTTGTCCTCAGCGAACAGCGGGTTAGGGATACCAGAGAACCCGGGACTGAGGCTCCGCTTATTGACGACGACCGTTCCGGCGTCCCCAACGTTGAGCACGGGCATCCCGGCGATGGGGCTCGAGTCGTCGGTGTTGGCTAGTGGGTTCACCACGTCATTCGATCCGATGACGATCACAACGTCGGTCTGGGCGAACGTTGGGTTAATCTCTTCGAGTTCCTTCATCATGTCGTAAGGTACGTCCGCTTCAGCTAGGAGTACGTTCATATGACCCGGCATCCGTCCGGCGACTGGATGGATCCCGAACTCGACTTCCACGCCATTCTCATCGAGCAAGTCTGCAAGTTCCGCGACTGCGTGCTGGGCTTGGGCGACCGCCATACCATATCCCGGCACGATGACCACTCGTCCAGCCATGTCCAGAAGCATCTCCACTTCTTCCGGAGATGTTTCGGCTATATTCCCCTTGTAAATATCATCCATCTCCTCGGCTGAGGCCGCTTCTTGGCCAAATCCTCCGAACAGGACATTTGTCAAGGAACGGTTCATCGATTCACACATGATCACTGTGAGAATCATGCCAGCAGCACCGACGAGTGTCCCCGCAATGATTAGTGCGCTGTTTCCGAGTACGAAGCCTGTCCCAGCGGCCGCTAGGCCTGAGTAAGAATTCAATAGGGCGATGACCACGGGCATATCGGCCCCGCCGATCGGGATGACCAGCAGGACACCAAGTGCCAATGCCGCCACGATCAGAAGCCAATAGGACGGTACGGTCGTTCCCTGCAGGGTGCCAGCGAGTATGTCCGGCTGGACAATCATGTAGATCCCGCCAAGCACGGCGACAAGCAGCAACAAGGCCTTGACAACATGCTCACCAGTGTACCGTATAGCCGAACCAGTGATCAATCCATGCAACTTGCCCGCAGCGACCATGCTCCCAGTGAATGTGACTGCGCCAACGATTCCGGAGACGGCTGCGGCGACCCCAACGTCCGCAGGAATCGCTCCAGCGTTCACCGATCCCAGTTCCAGTACCTCAGCTCCGGCGACCAAGGCAGACGCACCGCCGCCGAAGCCATTGAACAAGCCGACTAACTGGGGCATCTCAGTCATTTCAACGGTGACCGAGAGACCAACGCCGATCAGTGTTCCGACAACCAGTCCAGCGATCAGTACCCACGGCTGGATAATCTCGAACCACAGCACCGTTGCGGCGACAGCGGCGAACATCCCAGCCGCGGATGTGAGGTTCCCTCGAGCGGCCGTCCGCGGGTGAGTCATGTCTCGCAGCCCCTGGATAAACAGGATGGCCGCGAGGAGATACGCTACTGACAATACCGTCTCGTCAATGAGTTCGACCATGGTCAGTCACCCCTACCGGTAAAATCCGAAAGCATGAACTGACTTACGAGGTAGCCACCGACAACGTTGACCGTGGCCATAACGACCGCTAAGAAGCCCAGCGCCGTTGCGAGGGTCGTCGACCCCGATCCCGCGATGACGACTGCACCCACGAGGGTGATGCCTGTAATGGCGTTAGCTCCAGACATCAGGGGTGTGTGGAGTGTGGCCGGGATTTTTGTGATGACCGAGTAGCCAAGGAAGGCGGCGAGCACAAAGAACGTTAGATGGGTGATGAACTCACTCATCGGTCTCGTCCTCCTCATCATCGCTATTTGAGTCGTCCTGTTCGTGTGGATTGCGAACCGTTCCGTCGTAGGTAAGCATCGTCGCGTCCACGATCTCATCGGACATATCGATTCTAAGTACACCGTTGTCGTTAACCAGCTGTCTGAAGAAGCTGGTCACGTTGTTTGCATAGAGACGGCTTGCAGTCTGAGAAACAGTTCCTGGGAGATTTGTCGGACCGCAGACCGTGACGCCATCGTAGGTTACCGTCTGGTCAGGAACCGTCGGTTCACAGTTGCCCCCGCCCTCGGCGGCTAGGTCAACGATGACTGAACCAGGGTTCATTCCCTTGACCATTTCGTTAGTGACGAGTTCTGGTGCTGGCCGGCCGGGGATTGCAGCGGTCGTGATCATAACGTCGGAGTCGGCGATCACACGGTTCATCATTTCGCGTTGTTTCCGGTAAAACTCCTCGTCCTGTTCCCGGGCGTGACCTTCCTCGTCAGAGGCGTCGTCGGTCTCCAGGTCGAGTTCGACGAACTCGGCACCGAGGCTCTCGACTTCCTCTTTGACTTCCGGGCGAATGTCGTAAGCACGAACGTTCGCACCCAGGCGTTCGGCCGTCGCGATCGCTTGTAGTCCCGCGACACCCGCTCCTACCACGAACACGTCGGCGGGCCGGACGGTGCCGGCCGCAGTCATCTGCATGGGAAGCAGCTTGGGCAACGCCTCCGCGGCGACCAGAACCGCCTTGTAGCCGCCGATACTGGCCATCGAAGACAGCGCGTCCATACTCTGGGCGCGGCTGATTCGTGGGATAAGTTCGAGCGCAAAAGCGGTGACGTTGCGGTCGGCGAGAACTGCCAATTCGTCGACCAAGCTGTACGGTCCAAGCAGTCCTATTAGGAGCTGATTCTCTCGGTACGGATCGATCTCGTTACTCGGTGTGGCGCCGAGTCCACGGACCTGAAAGATCACGTCTGCTCGATCGAACACGGTGGATCGTTCGTCAACGACGTCACATCCCGCCTCACTGTACTTGCTGTCAGGCCATCCCGATTGCTCGCCTGCACCAGACGCGACACAGACGTCGAAACCCTCGTCTACCAATTCCTCGGCGAGCGACGGCACAAGCGCAACCCTAGCCTCATTTTCGACTGTTTCAGTTGGAACACCGATTATCATACACTCATTCTCTCTATCTAAAGATGACATTCCGTACTTTACATATATGTGTTCTTTTACCCCACAATTTTTCCTAATATGATAGAGTTCTATAATTACACTGTTGAAACGAGAATGAAGTGGATGGGAAACTTATAGAAGGTGTCCATAATCGAAATGGGGCCATTAGATCCATCGGAGTCCAAGAATGTAGAATCAGCATTTTACAAAACATCCTCGGCTAGCTACCACTGTAGCACGAGTTACCGCCGGACCAGAGACAAACGCGTGGTTTTGGTCCAAGCCGCTTGACGCCGAGTGATCAAGATTGACTGTGGCGTCGAGGATTCCAGCAGTGACAAAGCGGGCGGACGCTCTCACAACCTCATCGAAACACTAGAACCCGACGCTATATGGCGATTCACCAGAGCCAAATGTCCAGGAGCATCGTCTCATCATCAAGTTCACCGACTCAGCAGAATTTCGTCTACTCTAGCATGACTAGTTCAAAATGCTCGTCGATCACGAGATGGACGGGTTCGTGCTTGATCGGTCCCACGGGGGCATCTCTGTACTGACAGCGCTGAGCCATTGTGTATAGTCATAAATTGATAAGGGAGCTAGATTAATCCGCGAACCGATGAATCAACGGGCTCTCTGTTTGTTTACGGTGCTCTACCTTTGCCGACGAAGAACGCACGGCGCCTGATTTTTTATCAATTATGAAAATTCCGTATTATTATAACTAGCTTCAACTGCAGTGAATGCATAACTGCTAAGGTACTACCGAGGCATTGGAGGCTATGCTCCGTATTGCACGTGACATTCTGGGTCGGAGGCTCATCGGCGATTCTCGGGGATTTGTTCCCGCGACATCGGTCGATCCAGCTTTCGGAGACGAACGGATACTTCTCTCCCAAGCAGCTTCAAGATCATTATCGATCGATGGAGCTACCTGTGAACCGATTCCTGCCAGCGCGATATCGTTCGGTGTTCCGCTCGCCAATCTAGGCAAACTGTGGGGGATCGGACTCAATTTTGTCGATCACGCGACGGACCTCGACGAGGAACGACCCACCGATCCCGCGAGTTTTATGAAGCCCGCGACGACGGTCCGGGGACCTGGTGGCCCGGTCCTGCTCCCACCGCAACGACAGTCGACACGCGTGACGGCGGAAGCGGAACTAGGAGTTGTGATCGGGCGCGAATGTTGTGATCTCGGGAAAGGGGGGGCGACGGACGTTATCGCCGGCTACCTTCCTGTGATCGACATGACGGCGGAGGACATATTACAACAGAACCCACGATTTTTGACTCGGGCTAAGAGTTTCGACGGATTTCTCGTGCTTGGCCCCTGGATCGCCGTCCCCGAGGATGACGACGAGGTGTCTGCGAAAACCGAAGTCAAAACCATCGTCAACGAAACAGTCCGGGCAAGCAATACCGTGGACAACATGTTGTTCGATCCGGAAGAGCTCGTGGAATTTCATTCAAAGGTGATGACCCTCGAACCGGGAGACGTGATTTCGACCGGAACACCGGGGGCCCATACCATTGACGCGGGCGACTCGGTGCGGGCAGATGTTGGTGGCGTCGGATCCGTCACTGCGGATGTCATTCGTCCGTCTGACGAATCCTGATGTTAAAAAAAGCGTGGCGCATTTGAACGCCCCATCGTATCACGTAGACGAATAGGGCCCTCCGGAAGGAGGGTATCTTTCAACATATATCAGAAGCACAAGGGTTTGACTGGCCTTTGCAATAATTTGGACAGATGTCAGAATAGATATTAATGACCGCTACTCGCAGGTGGTGGTTATGCGATAGGATAGCTACCTTATCAATGGATTCCACCTTGCCCAGGCCCATCCACTTCAGCCTTGATTTAACAGACTCATTCCTACGGATTATTCCCCACTAATTCACATTGGCTCTTCGAATGTCAGCATCTGCTGTGGGTTATCGGTAAGTATCGTCTTGACAGCTTCTTCGGGAACGCCCGCCCCCTTGAACATTGGAAGCACGTTCGTGAGAATGTGAGCGAGGCCGTGACCGCCGTACTTCCGACGGAGGTGTTTGAGGAATACGTCATGGCTCAAAAGTAACTGATCGGTATAGCCATCCTCGACGAGTTCGGCAACATACCCTGCCCGGTCCACGTCAGATGGGTGTGCGTCTTCCTCGTCCGGGAAGTATAGTTCGTGACCGAATAGGTCGAATTCAATAAACGCACCCCTATTCAGAATTTGACGCTGGTACTTCATCGACCCGCCGAGCCACTTCGATTGATCCATGTGGCAGATCACCACTCGATGCAATGGTAACCCTTCATTCTCTAGTATGTCGAGTACCTGCAGCGCCCGTTTCGACGGTGGCCACTCGGGGTCCCGGTTGGACGGGGGGTGGACGCTGACCGAAGCTCCGGTTTGTAGTGCGGCGCGTGCGCCCGCCCGCAAGACTCGTTCTTCTTGATCGTGAATGTCGTCCGAAGTCCCAATTTCACCGATTATGCCCGCACGCACGTCGGTATTGCCAATTCCTTCGCGAATGTCACTGACGAACTCGTCAGCGAGTGCGTCGACGCTCATTTCGTCGATTCGATCGGGATGGCTCTCACGAGTGTAAAACGCCGTCCCGTGAACGACGGTAACACCTGTTTCCCGCGCCACCGCTCTGACGCGCATCGGATCGTTACCCGTACCCTTAGGTGTCACGTCAACGATGGTGTCTCCCCCGGCGTGATAGAAGTCTTTGGCCTCTTCAACGGCGTCCTCGAACGACTCTAGGCGCAGATTCTCTCGGTGACGAGTCGGGTTCTGCCGGACGTACCAGAGGTTATCGAGTTTGATCGGTTCGCGGGCGACTTGCCTGAGATACGCGGACTCCGGATTCTCAAATTTTCCCTCCGACCACGCAGAAAAAAGGTGTTCGTGAGGAAGGGTGACTCCGAGCATTTCCGGTTCGACCGGTCCTTCGACGGTGACAACCTTGCCAGTTTCTACCATGGTATGTGAAATCACCAAAGAGTGATAAATATATACTGGTTTACTGCTCACGTCCCCGATATGGTATTAGCAGGTGCAGTGGAGACGAGAAACAGACTTACTATCGAAATGGGACGACGACCGCGAGTGCTGGTCGATTGGGGTTACAGCCTACAATCGCATTCGACTCCGTACACTGGAGCACCAGTTCCTGCGGCCGTCTCGAAGGCTGTCGCCAATTGACGAGGACAGGCAATCATCGCGAACTAACTCGCATCGATTGTATCGAGTCTGACAAGGGGAGCGACACGGCACCACCGATCTCGTGTGAAATGATCGTCGCCGCGAGTACTTCAACGACGTGGGCAGCTTCGGCCCCTGGTGATCGATTGTCTGCTCGACCCTCGAGCAATTCGAAGAGGTGCGTTCCCAGGGCATCGAACTGTCGCTGAGCGGCGTACATTCCGCGGTCGCCGGTAGTGCCTGACGTGTTTTCGCTCATATCACTGGACCATAATTCCGCGAGGGATTCGGCAAGTTCAGCCGGAACGTGCTCCCCGTCAGACAGTTTCCAATACTCAGCAGTCAGTTTCCGATTGAAGATCGATGTCGCATCTGAACCTTGGATCACGATCATTCCCCTGTCGCCGACGATCGTGAGTTGATTAGCGACGGACCCCGACCTAGTGAGATCGATCTGGGCGACTGTTCCGTTCGTAAACAGAAGCGTGCACGCACCCCACCGGTCGTCGACTTCTGCGTCGGATGGATCGCGGGTGTACGACGAGCAGTAGCCACCGCGAATTTCGGCGACGCGATCGTCGAGCAAGAAACACAGCAAGTCGACGTAGTGGGTCCCCAGCCGGAAGAGACTCCCACTGGCGTGTAACTGTACGGAACGAATGGTTCCGACTGCACCGTCGTCGATGAATTCGCGTAGGGCAGTGAAGGTCGAAGAGAACCGAAGCGTGTGGTCAACTACCAGTTCAGTTCCCGACACCTTGCAGGCGTCGACTGCGTCGAGTGCGTCAGCCGGTCCCTCCGCGAGCGGCTTTTCGCAGAGAATCACGTCGGGATCCGCAGGGGATCCGGCGACGTCCAACACGACGTCGCAGTGGTACGACGTTGGCGTGGCGACGGAAACAATATCCAGGTCCTCCGAGGATACCATTGCGGTGTGATCCGCGTACCGCCGCCTGTCGTCGACGTTCCACGCTTCTCCCCGTTCAGACCGGACGGCACTATTTGGCTCGGCTATGGCTACCAACTCGATACCATCCGTGTTCGCGTAGATGTCCGCGTGAATCCTCCCGATGCGACCCGCGCCGACGAGACCTGCTGTGTACGACATCGTTTCTCAGAAAGGCCTCTCGCAAGGGTCAACACGCGGGTATACGTCCATCGAACCGTCAGTACCAATCCCTGTGATCCAGCGCGTACCACTGGTACCAGGCCACTCACACGGACGCACACCGATTTCGGCATCGACCACCGTCTCTAGGGTCATGAACAATAACTATTTCAGGAGCACAAAAATCTATGCTTGACGGTGATGGTTCCCTGAGGATACCTCTCGAGAATTCCAGAAATCCGGCCGCACTCGTCGTACGAGCGCACCGACGCGACGTTGGGAGGTGTGCGTTCGCCCCGCCGATTCGATCGCACCCGTTCGTCCGGAGCCGTTTTCCCCGGAGTGTACGTGTAATCCCGAACACGACTGCGGTGATGTGGCTACCTGCGGGACCGCAGCGCCCACTCTCTCGCCGTTACCCGCTGTCTTTTTGTCCGTGGGGCGTACTAACCTCTCATGGCTCGAAAGGTTATCAATCCAGACGAACTGGCCGAGAGAACGTACAGCCACGCCATCGTGGACAACGGAACGCTCTACATGTCGGGGCAGGTACCCAGGGGGGCGGATGGACGCATCGAGGGGGACGACCTCGAGGCCCAGACTCGAAAAACGTTTGACAACATCGGCATTGTCCTCGAGGCCGCCGAGAAAACCCTCGACGACATCGCAAAGGTCACCTGCTACATTGTCGGCGATCAGGAATCGGTCGACGGGTACACGAGCGTCTTCAAAGAGACGTTCTCGGAGCCGTACCCTTGCCAAACCGTTGTGGGGACGCAACCGCTCGGCGATCCCGACCTCCTCGTCGAGCTCGAGGTCGAAGTTTCGATGGACTGACTCGGTAGCGTTCAGACTGCCGTAAAACTCGCAGCCGAATCGACTGTCGAAAACGTTCTTCGGTTGGCGACGGCCCGAGCGGCTCCCGTGACGGCTGACCGAACGCGTCTCAAAACGGTGTCGGGGCTGCCTTGTCGAGGCGTTCGAATTCCTCGTCGGTTAGCTCCAGTTCCGCCGCGCCAAGGGTCCCGTTGAGTTGCTCGACAGTCCGAGCGCCAGTCACTGGTGCCGTCACGGCCGGGTGAGCCAGAAGCCAGGCCATCGATACCTGTGCCGGCGTTGCGTCGTGGTCGTCCGCTACGTCACGGACGATGTCGAGGACACCGAACTTCTCCTCTTTGAAGTACGTCTCCCGGAAGTCCGAGTTGTTCGCACCCCGAGAATCTTGCGGGGGGCGGTCGTCGCGCATATATTTCCCCGTCAGGAACCCACCTGCGAGCGGCGAAAACGGCATCAGTCCAACCTCGTAGTGGCGGACCATCGGGAGGAACTCTGATTCGATCTGTCGATCGACGAGATTGTAGATGATCTGCGTGGACGTGAACGGTTCGTATCCCTCCCGACGCGCGAGTTCGTTGGCCTTCGCGACCTGCCAAGCGTTTGGATCGCGATTTGATGCCCCGAGGTAGTTGACGCGGCCGTCGGCAATGAACCCATTGAGGGTGCGCATGAACTCACGAGCGGGCGTATCGTCGTCCCAGCGGTGTACGTACAGCAGGTCGAGGTAGTCGGTTCCCAACCGGTCAAGAATACGATCGATCTGTCGGCGGAGGTGTTTACGGTTGAGGCCACCACCGTTTGGATCCCCCTCCCTGGTCGGCCAGTAGATTTTCGAGGCGATCACATAGTCCTCGCGGTCCTCGCCGTCGAGCCAGTCGCCGACGTATTCCTCCGCGCGACCTTCGCCGTACACGTCGGCGACGTCGATGAAGTTCCCACCAGCCTCCGCGTACCGATCTAGGAGGCCCAGTGCGCTCTTGCGGTCGATCACCTGCGTTCCGTCGTCGCGTTCCATGCCGAACCGGGCTGTCCCCATAGCCACCTCGGAAACCGACAGGCCCGTCGATCCGAGTGAAACGTACTCTAGTCCCATGCCCCGAAGACACAGACCGAGGATAAAAAGAATCCGTTTCCCCAACTCCGAGTTGGGGGCTATTCGGATGCGCCGAAAATGGCGGAACGGACTCGAGCGTGCACCGATTCGGCGGCAGCGAAAGGCGCTGACGGGATTGCGGGAATGTGCGGTAATTCCGCTTTGATTGATTCGATCGTTCTCCCGGGGCGACGTGGTAATGCCAATACTCGACATCCCGATCGCGCTGGACAGGGTGACGCCGACCGTGGTCGGGACCTTCGATCGATTGGGGCGGAAATTGGGGGTGGTTACCCGTATGCCGTACGGAACTCCTCGATTCGGTCGACGAGCGCGCCCACATCGTCAGTCGAGCCTATCGAGAAACAGATTATGTCGTCCGCCAACTTTTTCGTCTGAGGGTACTTATCCTGGAACCGTTCCGGGGCGTAACTTTTCACCCAGGGGTTCGCCCAGACCACCTTCGCCGGGGACGGATCCAGGTTTTCGTAGAGGTAGCCGAGTAGTTCGTCCCGATCAATTCGATCGGGAACCGTCGACGCGACAATGTAGTGGGATCGTTCAGGTGCATCCGCTTGCACGTCGAATCCGAGACGCTCGAGTCCGGATCGGAGGCGGTTCGCCTTCTTTCGATTGGCCTGCATATAAGCGTCTATTTTGTCGTCGAGAAACCGCTGGAATTCACGCCGAGTGATCTCATCGATGTACCGACATTCGTACTCCCGCGGGTACGAAACCGAGAGATCTTCCCGCCACTCTTCGGGTAACAGATGGTAGAGCGCGCGCGCGTCGTAGGTCGGTTCGTCGAGGAAGGTGTCCGGCGTTCGCGAATCCGTCGCGATGGCGCCCCCAATCGACACCGGCGACACTTTGTGAAGCGAGTAGATGGCGTGGGTGCCGAAACTTCCCACTGCTCTGCCGTCGTACTTCGCTCCGAGGGCTCGAACACAGTCCTCGATCAGAGGCATCCCGTACTCCGCGGACACGTCAGTCCAAACGTCCATATCCGCCGGAAACCCGAACGGGTGAACAACGATGGCCGCATCCGCTCGCGGCGCCAGTTCAATTGCACGTCTCGGATCAATTTGGTAGGTGTCCGCCTCAACGTCCACGAAGAGCGGGGTGATGTCGAGACGGTCGAACAGCGGTTCGAAGCTCTCTTGGCAAATGAACGCCGGGAGCATTACGGTACCTCCCTCGAGTCCTTCGCTTCGCAAGACCACCTCTACGGCCGACCGGCCCCAATTGGTGTAGATGATACGCCGCCCGTTCGGAAAGACCGACGATTCCTCCGACGTCACACGTGATCACTACCGATTGCGGATATCGAACTCGCTCCCGTCCAAGACGCCAAAACGATACTCATAATTCTTTGTCAAGGAGGTGGCAGGTCGACCGTCGATCCGAATTGATTTGGTGGCTTTCCGGCGTTTCGGCCTGACACTGGCTGACGAACGCGTCGCGTACGCGTCCTGCTGCTCGATCAAACTCCCCGTCCGCGACCAGCGCCGCCGCCGCTTCGACCAACTCGATCGCATCCGACGGGAGCGCACCGACGTCGCCGTTGTACACTTCCTCAAGCAGGTAGTCCACCTTCGAATCGGTATCGGACTCCCCCCGATCGACGCTCATGCGAGCTTCGAGCGTCTCTAGGTCGAACTCACCGTCCAGAATGCGCTGTTTGAACTCCAGAAAGTAGATGAACTCCTCCTGTTTGGCGTCCCACTCGGCTGGAGGAATAACCTCCGGGCAGCGCGTGTGGAACCGGCACCCGCTCGGCGGGTCCATCGGGGACGGCACCGATCCGCTGAGGGTGATTCGTCCGGTACGCTTCTCGGGATTGATCCGGGGAATCGCGGACAGCAACGATCGGGTGTACGGGTGACGAGGGTTTTCGAAGAGATCCTCCGTCGGCCCAACTTCGACGATCTCGCCGAGATACATCACGCACACCCTGTCAGAAATGTATCGAACCGTACTGAGGTCGTGAGCAATGAACAGCAACGAGAGTCCCAGTTCGTCACGCAGCTCCTTGAGCAAGTTGAGAATCTGGGCCTGAACGCTGACGTCCAGTGCACTCACCGGCTCGTCGGCGATCAGTAGGTCTGGTTCAAGACAAAGCGCGCGAGCGATCCCGATGCGCTGTTGTTGCCCGCCGCTAAACTGATGGGGATACCGGTCGACGTGTTCCGGCTTGAGACCCACCGTCTCAAGCATCGAGCGCGCCTTCGCGTATCGATCTTCTTTATTCTCACCGATATCGTGAACCGCCATCGGCGTGGTCAGAATCTGCCCGACGGTTTTGCGCGGGTTCAATGACGCCAACGGATCTTGGAAGATCATCTGGACCCGCCGCCGGTAGGGTCGCATCTTCCGATCGGACAGGTCTGAGATCGTCGTGCCGTCAAGGATGACCTCGCCCGCCGTCGCAGAGTAGAGATTGACGATCGTCCGTCCAAGCGTCGTCTTTCCACAGCCGCTTTCGCCGACGATCGAGACGGTTTCGCCCTTCCGGACGGTCAGATCGACGCCGTCAACGGCGTGGACCGTCTTTGGACCCCCGGGAAACAGCTTATCCAGGAAGCCTTCGGACTGCTCAAAGTACTTTTTCAGCCCCTTGACTTCGAGCAACGGCTGTGCGGCGCTCTCGTCGGACCCGTCCCCGAAGCTGGCCGGTGCCTGTTCACTCATTGTTCGCCCACCCCTCGGAAGTGACAGGCCGAGGTATGCCTTTCACTACCTGTCTGCCGCATGTACGGATCCTCTTCGTAACATCGGTCGGTCGCTTCTGGACACCGTGGTGCGAAGTGGCACGCGTACGGAACGTCGATCAAATTCGGAACCGTTCCGGGGATCGGTTCAATCGTTCCGGCTCGCCCCTCCACGTCGGGAATGCTCCTGAGCAGTGCCTGCGTGTACGGGTGTTTCGGTTCTTCGAACAGTTCGTCGACTTCAGCTCGTTCGACAATTTCGCCGGCGTACATCACATTGACCTGGTCACATGTCTCTGCGACGACCGGCAAGTCGTGCGTTATCAGCAGTATGGACATATTGAACGCCTCGCGTAGATCACTCAGTTCGTCCAGAATCTGTGCCTGGATCGTCACGTCCAGCGCCGTCGTTGGTTCGTCCGCAATGAGCAAGTCAGGCTCCCCGGCGAGAGCCATCGCGATCATCGCCCGTTGGCGCATCCCGCCGCTGAACTGGTGTGGGAAGTTCGTCGCCCTGCTGTCCGGCTCCGGAATTTCAACGGTCTCCAGGTATTCGATCGCCTTGAGCCACGACGTACTATTTTTCACCGTTCCCAGAATTTTCCGTTTCATTTCGGCCGGCAGACGAACCGACTCGTTCACGTCCTGATGGAGTCGAACGCTTTCGGCAATCTGTTCGCCGATCGGAATTACGGGGTTGAGGCTGTTCATCGGATCCTGGAAGATCATCGCGATCGAGCCGCCTCGAACCGATCGCAACTCATCCTCTGACTTTTCCAGGATATCCTCGTCTTTGAATGAAATGGTCCCCTCTGTTACCCGACCCGGCTCTTCAAGGATCTGCATAATGCTCTTGGCGAGAACGCTTTTTCCGCTGCCGCTCTCGCCGACGATGCCGACGATCTCTCCCTCTTCGATTGAGAGGTCCACCCCGTTCACGGCCTTCACCGTCCCCTTGGGGGTGGGAAACTCCGTGTGGAGGTTTCTGACGTTGAGAATCGTCATCTGTCGGTCGCCTCCCCGCTTTCGGTGATGTCGAACGCGTCACGGAGCGCGTCCCCGAAGACGTTGAACGCCAGTACGACGATCATGATCGCGAACCCGGGCATGATGCTAATCCACCATGCGGACCCAATGAACGCACGTCCGCGTCCGAGCAACATCCCCCAACTTGGCGTCGTCACCGCCACGCCGACGCCAAGGAAGGACAATCCCGCCTCGGCCAGAATCGCGAGCGGAAGCATGAGTGACGCCTGTACGATAATCGGCGCCACCGCGTTCGGCAGTATCTCACGTACCATGATCCGTTTGTCGCTCATTCCGACGGTCTTTGCAGCCATGATAAATTCACTCTCGCGAAGCTTCAATACCTCGCCTCGAACGATCCGAGCGAAGTCGTCGACGTACGCCACCCCAATCGCGATGATCACGTTCCAGACGCCGAGTCCGCCGAGGATTGCGATGATCCCGATTGCAAGGATCAGCGACGGGAATGCCCACTGGAAGTCGATGTACCGCATCAGCAGGTGATCGACCCACCCCCCATAATATCCGGCGAGCAGTCCGATCGTCGATCCTACGGTGAAGGCAAACAGCGCGGTTGCGCCCGCGACGAGCAGCGAAATGCGGGCCCCGTAGATGATCTGTGAGAGGATATCCTGACCGTAGGAATCCGTCCCCAGCGGGTGCCAGTTTTTAGTGACCTCACCGTCTCCTGTGTGATCCAGTTCGGAGTAGGAGTTCGGTTCTAGAAATGAACCGAAATTCGTATCCGGGTTATACGGGGCCACGTACGGCGCGAACACGGCGACGATCACGAAGATCACCAGAATGATCGCGCCGGCCAGCGCGAGGTAGTTCTCCGAGAACACCCGCATTATCCGATCGACCATCGTCTGATGGTCACCGAGTGTATCGTCAGCGTCCGGTACCAACACGCGCTCTGCTTTTTCTCCCATACTTTATCCCTCGTACTTTATATTCGGGTCGATGACCGTGTACACGATGTCGACCACAAGATTGGCTCCGACCATGATCACTGCGACAAACAATATCGCACCCTGTACCTGCGTGTAATCCTGTTGTAACAACGCCGTGACAAGAACCCGCCCAACGCCGTTTATCGAAAAGACGAGTTCGACGGTGACGCTTCCGACTAGGATTGTCGCAATCTGAATACCCGCAATCGTCACGACCGGGATGAGGGCGTTTTGGAACGCGTGTTTGTACAACCTGACGTTCTGCGCGACGCCTTTCGCGTGAGCGCTTTGCATGTACGGTTGATTCAATACCTCGAGTAGTTCCGACCGCATCATCCGCATCACGATTGCAGCGTAGGGCAATCCGACCGCAATCCCAGGGAGGATTATCGACTTGAACCACGGGACCAGCCCTTCGTTGAGCAGCGAATTGTAGCCGACCACGGGTAACAGACCGAATCGCACGCCGACGATCGCGACGAGGAGGATCCCGATAAAAAACGCTGGCATCGAGAGGCCGAGGAACGCCCCAACGGTCGCGGCATGGTCGACCGGTTCGTTCTTCCGGGTGGCACTGATCACGCCTGTAGGAATCGCGATCGCGAGGCCGATCAGAATACCGACGACCGCTATTGACAGCGTTTTTGGGGCGGCTTGGAAGAACACAAGCGTCGTTACGGCCTCTCCCGATCGCATGCTCACGCCGAAATCCAATTGGATTAAATCGATCATCCATGACGCGTACTGAACGTAGAGAGGTTCGTTTAACCCCATCTGCTCACGAAGTGCCGCGACGGCCTCTTCCGTGGCCTGTTCACCGAGCATCGCCCGCGCCGGTCCTCCGGGGATCGCTCTAAGTCCGAAAAACACCGCGGTCGCGACTGCCCATATCACGATCAGCGAGTGAAGTATCCGTTTAGCGATATATTGTTTCATTCATCGATAGTTGATAGTGGTCGTCGCTATTCCGCCGCGGTTATCAGTTGCGGTCCGAATTATCGATGCAAGTGAATTTCCCTTCATCCTTTATTCGTCGATCCAGGCCTTTTCCATGTACATGCGACTAGGGAGATGTTCGATACCCTGCACCTTTGCGTGCCGACCCCAGATGTCATTTTGATGAAGGATGTAAATACCGATCGCATTCTCGTTCAGATAGTTTTCAATGTCGTGGAGGAGATCTATTCGCGCGTCCTCGTCCAGTTCGACCTTCTGATCTTCAAGCATTTGTGTCAACTCTTCGGACTCGTATTGGTGCCACGCAGCCCCGCCAGTAGGATGGTACAGCCGAGACAGAATCTGGTCGGGATCAAGGTCACCGACGGTTGCATACGGTGTGACATCGAAGTCACCTGCGGCCCGTTCTTCCTGCATTATTCCCGTCGGTTGCGTGTTCACCTCCATGTCTAAGCCGACCTGACTCAACTGCTGACGGAGAACGATACCTAGCCGCTCTTGGGACGCCCACGTGTGAAACGTGATCGATGTATCCTCCCAGCCGTTCTCCTGAATCGTTTGCTCGGCCCATTCGGGGTCGTAGGCCTGTGGGTTGTCGTAATCCTCCTGGTAGAGCCACTCCATGACCGGGGAATAGGGGCCGTGAGCCGGTTCCGCGGCGCCGAACCAAACTTCTTGGACCATCGCATCTTTGTCGATCGCTCGGGCGATCGCCATCCGAAAGTCCCGATTGTCGAACGGCTCCCGTTGGGTGTTGAACGTAATCGCCCGCGTCATTAGATCGACCTGCGATTCCAACACGAGATCCGGGTCTGCCGCAAATTGGTCGATCAACGTGGTGTCGACTCTGTCCACGAGATCCAACTCTCCTGTCTGGAGTCCCGACATAGTCGCTGCGGCTTCCGGGACGAGCTGGACGTCAATACCATCTAGATACGGGAGTTGATTCCCGTCTTCGTCCTCTTCGAAGTAGTCGTCATAGCGATCCAACGTGATCGACGAATCGACATCGTGTTCGACGAGTTCGAATGCCCCCGTTCCGCTCGGGGTCAAGTAGTAGTCAGATTCACCCCGATCCTCTATTGCGTCCATATCCTGGATTAACGATGCTGGGTTAGATGCGCCGTCGAAGAAGACGAGTCCACCTGCCAGTACCTCTTGCATATTGACCGCAACCGTGTATTGGTCGACGACGTCGACTCCCTCCGGTTCAATGTTCGGGATCAGGTGGTCCAGAGCGTGGGTCGTCTCCTCTCTCATGTTCTTGTGCAACGTGAACTGGACGTCCTCAGCGGTCAACTCGTTCCCGCTGTGGAACGTCACCCCCTCTCGCAGCTCGAAGATTATCTGTCTTCCATCATCTTCGAACGTCCAGTCTGTGGCAATGTCGCCGATTAACGAGAGGTCCGAGTCTACCTTCAACAGACCATTAAATACGTTGTGGAGTATCTGGTTGACCTGGATAGATGGTTGCGTTCCGGGATTAAGGTCCCCCGTTTCGGTACGGTGGATGGCGTACTCGAGACGGCCACCGTACTTCTCATCCCCGGACGGACCATCTTCCCCGTTATTGTCGCTGCCGTCTCCGATGTCATCGTCATCGCTGTCTGTACCGATACATCCGGCCATGCCGGCGAGACCGGCGGCACCGAATAGTTTCAACGTCGTTCTTCTGTCGATTCTGGGGCCCTCGAGATCGTCGAGCGTAATGTCTCCGTTCGATAAACTCTCCTCTTCAAACCGGTCTTGAACCATTATAGACGTCAATAGTCTACTCTAATGTATACATTTTGGTTGAGTATTATACATGATAATTTGTATTTACCGGCTATCCAACTGCATAATTCCCCACACGAGGTAGCATGGCTATCTTTACGATTCTGCACTTACGAGACGCGTCTGGATTCGCTGTAAATTAGAACCCCGCTCCAGCGACACCCGCGTGGGTGCGATGGCGCCACTCAGTCCGTAACGAAACCCGCCACAACGTCGACCCAGCGGGGCGCTTGGTCGGTCATCACGTGGTGTTTCGCGTCGTGCCAGATGTGGATTTCAGCGGTCGGCATCGTTTCGAACAAGTGAACTCCCATGTCGAATCCTTCGTCGCGTTCGTACGGTGGGAGCGTTTCGGGTTCGACAGCGACGAATTTCTTCGCGGCGTCGCCATCAGATTCCATCTCTCGGCGGGGCCACCCCTCGTAGGGCATCGTACTCCAGGTGATCAGTGCGGGTTGACTGACCTCGGGAGCCGCTTCGGAAATGTGGTGTCCGTCGTACTCGAGGGCATCATTGAGCGAATCTGCTGACGTCTGAATCAGTCGGTCGCGCTCGTTGGTGAATTCCCAGTTGCGCCGCTGAATCTCGAGAACGCGTTCGACTGCGTCTTCGTCGACGCCCGAACGGAACAACGGGTGGTTTTCGGGGCGAACAAGTGTATTGGTCCGAAACGTCTCCAACTGCTCGCGAGCGCTGTTGCGAGTCGGTTCGGCGGACTCTAAGTCTCCCGGCACTTCCCCATCGACCAGCTTTCTGGAGGCCGAACCTGCGTTGACGACGATCACTCCGTCAACGAGGTCGGGATACTCGAGGGCCATGTACACTGCCTGAAAACCTGCACGGCTATTACCAGCGACAGTCACCGAATCGACACCGAGTTTCTCGAGGAACTCCGCGGCGAAATCCGCCCGCTCACGCGGGTAGAGATCCTGCTCGCCTCGCGGATCGGTGAAGCCGAATCCGGGCTGATCGAGGGCGATGACTCGACAGTGTTCGCTTAGTGGATCGATGACCGCACCCCAGTTCAACTCGGCACAGGACGTGAGTCCGCCACCGTGCAAGAGAAGCAGGGCCTCACCCTCACCCTCGTCGAAATAGTGGACGTCAATCCCGGAGACGTTAGTGAACTGTCCACGGTCTATCAGCTGTTTCCATTCGTTGGACATCGGAACACTATCTTATTTCCAACCGGCTTTCCTAAGTGTTGCGTTCTAGGAAACCATGGAAATTCGGGTTCGAGTATCTCGTTAGTGCAATTTGACCCACGTTCCCGCGACGAGCGTGTACGAGGCCAGCTCAAACTTGTACACCGCCGACCGATCTGGATCGTGGGACAACCAGCCAAACTGACGTCCGGCGCCAAGTGGCGATGGTTACAGATCGTACAGTTCCCCGTATTTTTTTCGGATATAGTCGACGAAGTAGTCAGCGGTGAGATCCTCCCCGGTGGCCCGTCGGATCAGCTCGTCTGTTCGGTACCGTTGGCCGTGACGGTGAACCCGGTCGGTCAGCCACTGACGGATGGGTTCGAACTCACCCTTGCGGACGAGCGTATCAACCTGGAGGTCCCTCCGCATCGCTGCATCAAGTTGGGCAGCCAGCACGCTTCCGATGGTGTACCCGATGAACCCTGGCACACTCTGGGACCAGTGAGGGTCCTGGAGACACCCTTCGTTGTCGGTTTCCGGTCGGATTCCAAGGTAGTCGTTCATCTTATCATTCCAAACACCGGGGACGTCCTTGACCGAACTCTTCCCAGTGACGAGGTCACGTTCAATCTCGGTTCGGAGGACGACGTGCAGGTGGTAGGTGAGCTCGTCGGCGTGAACCCGGATTACGTTGTCCTCGAACACCCGGTTGACGCACTCATAAGCCTCCCTGGGGGAAACCCCTTCAAATTGAGTGACGTTTTTCCGTATGATCGGCAAGAAGTGCTCCCAAAACGCCTCCGAACGACTGACGTGGTTCTCGAAGAACCGTGACTGGGACTCGTGAACAGCGATCCCTCGCGGTTCGCCGAGCGGTGTTCCGTACCGGTCCTGCAAGAGCCCGTGCGTGTAGGCGGTGTGACCGAACTCGTGGACGGTGGCAGTCATCCCCTGGGTGAAGTCGGTCTCGTCGTACCGGGTCGCCAGTCGAACGTCGAACTGTGTGCCGAAAGAGAACGGGTGAGGTGCGACGTCGAACCGTGTCCGCTCCCAATCTATGCCGAGCGCGTCTAGCACCGTTCGGTTGATCTCCTGCTGGGTCTCAACGTCGACTCGACCGTGGAGGGCGTCGGTGGCGAGATTAGCATCGCTCGCCCGGACCTCTTCGATCAGCGTTATGAGTGCGTCCCGTAGGTCATCGAAGATACGATCGACGGCTTCGAGGGGAATGTGTGGCTGTGCGAGGTAGCCGGTTCGTCGAGACCAGAGAACGTCGTACGGATTGGAATCCGGATCGACACAGTCGGCCCACTGGCGCTTCAGATCGATGTGTTCTTCCACGGCGGGGGCAAACAGCGACCAGTCGTCTGCCTTCCGGGCCCGTTTCCAGTGTTCGTAGGCTTCTGAAGTCACCCGGCTGATCTCGTCGCCGAGGTCGTCCGGGACAGCGGTTGCAGTCTCATACTCGCGGCGCACTTCCCGGACGACCGCTGCTCGGTCGGCTTCGAGGTCTGCCCCCTCCAATTCGGCCAGTGCCGCCCCGAGCGCGTCGTCGGTCAAGTACCGCCGACGCGCAGCGGCCACGGAGGTCCGCTGGCTCGACCGGGCCGGGGCTCCCCCGTCCGGCATCATCACGTCCGAGTCCCACTGCAAAAGGAAATTCGTTTTTTCCAGGTCGAGGATGCGGCCGACGTACTCGAGGACTGCTTCGTAGGCCTCGTCCTGGCTCTCGGTCACGCTTTTCACTCCTCGCGGTTGGTCCAAAAGTCGAACGACCGACCGGGTGCGAACACGTCCAGGCCGATGGCGAGTTCGTCACCCTCGTTGGCGACGCGGTGGGGCTCCCAAGCGTCGAGCCACACGGAATCGAACCGTTCGAGAGTAGCCTCGTCGTTTTCGGTGTACAGCGTCAGTTCACCCTGGAGACAGATGCAGACCTGTTCGTTTTCGTGGTCGTGCATGGGCGAAGAGTGTCCGGGTGGCTTTTCGAACCACTCGAAGCTAAACGCATCGCTTCCCGCCGTCGAGACCCGTCGCCAGCCGTCTTCCGGTTCGTACGTCTCTGCTTCGTCGAAGTCAACGAACTCCATAGTCTCGGATCAGAATGCCGAATAATCAATCTTTGGACTCCGGATACAGCCACCGCCTTCTAACGATAGGGCGATTTTGTGGGTCTAACGGGACGACGTGCCGCGGGTGGCCACCGTCCCGTCGCAGCTGCCGGCGGCGAGATCGATCGGATAATCATTCCTGCATGAAAATGCACTTGTAGTCGGCACACGGTTGTCGGTGTATGAACCTCAACATCGAGGGGAATGCAGCGCTAGTAACGGCATCAAGTAGCGGCCTTGGAAAAGCGTCGGCGACAGCACTAGCCCGAGAAGGCGCCAATGTGGTCATCAACGGCCGTGACGAAGATCAATTGGCGGAGGCAAAAGCCGAGATTGAGGAGGTCACAGCGGGACGCGTCGTCGCTCAACCGGGTGACCTCACCGATCCGGCGGACATCGAGGCACTGGTTGAGACGACCGTCGACGAGTTCGGCGGACTCGACCACCTCGTGACCTCCGCAGGCGGGCCGCCCAGCGGAGCATTCCTCGAAACAACCGACGAGGATTGGTACCTAGCCTTCGATCTGCTGGTCATGAGCGTCGTCCGATTGGTTCGCACCGCGGAACCGCACCTGCGCGAAGACGGCGGTGGAACGATCGTCAACATTACCTCTCGAAGTGTCAAGGAGGCGCTCGACTCGCTCGTGCTGTCGAACGCGGTTCGGATGAGCGTTATCGGTCTAGAGAAGACGCTCTCGCGCGAACTCGCCCCCGACATCCGGGTCAATGCCATCCTCCCGGGGTCGCACGAAACGGCCCGGATCAGGGAACTTGTCGAGGACGCCGTCGAGCGCGGCGAATACGACTCGTACGAGGAAGGAATGGCCGCTCGCGGGGAGAGCATCCCGATCGGCCGCGTCGGTGATCCGATGGAACTCGGCGACACCGTCGCGTACCTCTCTTCGAAACGGGCCGGATACGTTAATGGACAGGCTATTGTTCTCGACGGCGGATCCGGTCGCTCGAACCTGTAAGGGATTGGTTCGTACCCAATTCAGGCCTGTTGCGACGGCGGCTTCCTAAGGGCGTCGTCACCGCTTTGCACTCACCCAGGCGTCGATCCGGTCGAACGCTTCGTTAATGCGAGCGGCCGATGTCGTATAGGCAATTCGGACCCGGTCCTCGGTCGTCGGGCCGAACACCGTCCCCGGAACCGTGGCTACGCCTGCATCCCGGAGCAACGACCACGCGAACGACTCTGAGTCTTCAGCCACGTCTGGGATCGTCGGCATCGCGTAGAACGCTCCCTTCGGCTCCTGACAGGACATCCCGGGGACCGCGTCGATTCGATCCAGAAGCACGTCGCGCCGCTCGAAAAACGCTTTGACAAGTGGCTCGTGTAACTCGCCTTCTAGCGCCCGAACACCGGCATGCTGAGAGATCGACGACGCGCACGTCGACGTGTACTGTCGCAACCTGATGATGGGGTTGATCAGTTCTTCGGGGGCCGCGAGGTACCCGAGCCGCCAGCCAGTCATCGAATATGCCTTCGAAAAGCCGTTTATTGTCACCGTGCGCTCGAATAGCCCATCCATGGCGGCGACGCTACGGTGGGTTGCGCCGTAGACGATCTTCTCGTAGATCTCGTCGGAGAGGACGATCAGGTCGTGGTCCACGGCCAAATCGCGGATCACCTGTGCCCCCTCGCGATCAAGGACGCCACCGGTCGGGTTGTGAGGCGTATTGACGATCAGCAGTTTCGATTCGTCGGAGACGGCCTCCCGCAGCGACTCCTCGTCGGGTCGAAATCCTCGCTCCGGGTCAAGCCGGTAGCTTACCGGCGTGCCCCCGGCGATTTCGATCGCAGAGTCATATGTCCAGCGAGGGTCGGGGACGAGTACCTCGTCGCCCGGGTCAACGAGCGCCAGTACGGTGAGGAAGATGGCCTCGGTCGCACCCGCGGTGACGACAATCTCGTCGTCTGGATCGTAGTCGAGACCGTTCTCCTCTACGAACTTCCGGGCCAATCGCTCACGGAGCTCGGGAATTCCGTAGTTGGATGTGTAGTGGACGTGTCCCTCGTCGATCGCTCGCTTCGCCGTGGCTTTGATCGGGTCTGGCGTGTCGAAGTCGGGCCGGCCGATTTCGAAGTGGACGACGTCCTGCCCGCCGGATTCGAGCCGGGTACATTCCTCAAAGATCGCTCTGATTCCCGAGAAGGGAACGTTCTGCATTCGAGTTGCTTGCACGGTCGCTGGAACGGATTCGACCCAGTTAAAGGTACCTGGCGGATCGGTCGTCCGCTCTAGCATGTACGGCGTTCGCAGTTCACTCAGCGGAACTTTCTTGATGACTCCCGGTAAACTCACGATTCGATGGTACTGATCGAAGTGCACATAGAGCGTACTGTCGTACGGAGCGTGAAACACGAATGACCTCACGGTCGCAACTGTTCGAAGCAGTCGACGGCGCTTTCTCGCCGTCCGCGGCTCAAGATGTCGCCGTGGCGATGACTGACCATTACCGGGCACCCGGGACCAGCGGGTACCGGAAGGCCATCAAACGCGTCGAAGACGAACTCCGGGACGGAGGCCTCGACGTCTCGGTCGACCGGCCGACGATCGAAGGCGCCTGGGAACCCAACGATGCCTCACTGTCCGTCGTCGAACCAGAACGCCGAAAGCTGATCGACTACGAAACCGCCCCAGCATGTATCGCCTGGACGTCGTCTGCGACCAGCGGCCCCCAACGGTTCGAGGTTGTCGACGTCGGCACCGGCGAACGACCGGCAGACTTCGAGAACGAGGACGTCGAGGGGAAAGTAGTGTTCGTCCACGGAACCGAACGTCGTCCTGGCTGGTGGGAAGCCGCCCGAAACGCTGTCGAAGCCGGCGCCCGCGGCATCATCACTGACTACATGCTCTACCAAACCCCCGGCGTTCGCGAACCCGAACTCGTTCCGGACGCGGCCCAATTGCTTCGGCTTCGGCCCCCGGATTACTTCGCCGATGAGGACGTCTGGGCCTTCTCGATACCTCAAGAGGCGTCACTTGCCCTCCAAGAGTTCCTCGAGGACGGTCCGGTGACAGTCGAAGCCGACGTCGATGTCGATGTCTACGACGCCGAAATGCCGTACGTGGAAGCGACGATCCCGGGGACCGAGTATCCCGACGAGACGATACTCTTCTGCGGGCATGCTTCCGGCATTAAGCCCGGCGCCAACTGTGCAGAGGGAACGGGCCTCGTCGTCGAACTTGCCCGCGCTCTACAAAAACTCGCCGACGACGGCGAGTTCGAACCGAAACGCTCGATCACGTTCATCCTCGGCGGCGAGGGACCGGTTTCGGAACACTACCTCGAGGCGAACCCGAACGCCGCCACCGAGGTCGTGACGTCGCTAACCTACTGTTCAACGGGTCACGATCAATCCGAGACCAAATCGTGTCTCCTGCTGTCGTCCTCGCCGGATTCGGTACCACACTTCACTAATGATTACCTGGCCGAACTCGCAGAGCGGTCTCCGAAGGAAGCGGACTGGATCGGGAAACAGGGAGGTCAGGAACTCCCCCTGTTGACCCTCAAGCAACACTACTACACTCCCTGGAGTGACAACGGCCGGTTCGCCGCTCTCGGTATTCCGGCACCACTGTTCATGTCATGGCCGGACCGCTGCTTCCACAGCCAGTTGCTAACCGAGGATGTCATCGACCCTGCGGCGCTCCGCCGGTCCGCGCTCATCTCCGGCGTCGCGGCGGTTGAACTTGCGGCCGCTGGCGCCACCGAGGCCGAGTCGATCGCCCGGATCGTCGCCGGTCGCACCGTGAGCCGCCTCCAGCGGATCCGCGCCGACTACGGCGCCGACGCTGACGCTCGCGTTCGTCGCCATGTCGAGTACGTCACGGACCGCGACATCGCGGCACTGACGTCGGTCAGCGACCTATCCGACGACGTCGACGACGTGGTCAATACCCTCGCGGAGAGCATCCGGGAGACGGCCGACACGGTGACGAATTCACTGGAGGCCAGCGGGACGACTGACCGATCCGAGGTCGCCGACCTCGTTCCTGTCCGAACGACCGACGGACTCGTCGCCCGGTGGGCTGGTCTAGAGTACGCCGACCTACTAGATATCGCTGACGAGCTCGCGGCGGCGGACGAAGACGCGGGATGGCGGTCGATGCGCGTCGTCTCCGATGAGGCGTGGAACTTCGTCAACGACGAGCGAACCGTCGGCGAAATCGCCGACGCAGTCGGCTTCGAGTTTGGCTTGCAAATCGAACCGGACCCCATCCACCGAATCCTGAAGGGTCATGCGGACGCCGACAACCTCCGGTTCGAGAAACAATAGCGCGATTGAAGCCAACTTTTATCATCCGGTGCTGCACACGGAAGAGCGTATGGGAATTGACCTTAGCGGTAGAACTGCTGTCGTAACTGGCGGCGCGGCCGGCATCGGTCGCGGTATCGCGATCGAACTGGCCCGTGAGGGCGCCGACGTCGTCGTTGCGGACATCGACGAGGAACCGAGCCTCGAAGAGGAGATTGAACGCGGGACGACTGTCGAGGTAATCCACGAACTGGGCCGGGAGGCGACGTACGTCGAAACCGATGTCTCCGACGAGGCCGACATCAAGGCGCTCATGGACGACGCCGCCGAGACGTTCGACGGGTTCGACGTCCTCGTGAACAACGCCGGCGTCGCCGGTTCAGGGACGGCCCGCGAAACCAGCCTCGACTTCTGGAACGAGGTGCTCGCGATCAACCTAACGAGTGTCTTTCTCTGTTCGAAGTACGCCATACCGCATCTGATTAAGTCCGACCAAGGTCGAATCATCAACATATCCTCGCAAGGAGCGTTCCGCGCAAGTGGATCGAACACCGCCTACTGCGTATCGAAGGCCGGTGTTTCTCATCTGACCCGGTCGTTGGCTGCGGAACTGGGAAAAGACGGCGTCAACGTCAACGCCATCATGCCCGGGCCGGTCCGGACGGATATGATGGTCGATACCCTCGACGATCCCGAGAAGCGAAAGCCCTACATGGAGTCCGTCCTGACGCCGTACACCGGCGTCCCGGAGGACATTGGTCGCGTTGCGGTCTTCTTGGCATCGGAGGACTCCCGGTACGTTACCGGCCACAACCTCGCCGCCGAGGGCGGCTGGTTGGCACACTGATCACTGTTCAGCCTTCTTCGACCAGTTAGGGACCTCACGGGCGACGAACTCGCCGTAGCCGGGGTCAACGAGGATCTCTCCCTCGTCGTAGACGAGTTCGCCCCGAACGAACGTTTTCTTTACGCGGCCGGTCACCTCCCGCCCTTCGTAGACGCTGAAGTCGGCCTTCGAGAAGTTCTCGTCAGCGGAGATGGTGTAGGTTTCGTCGGGGTCGAAGACGACAACATCGGCGTCCGTGCCAGGATCGAGGGTCCCCTTATTCGGCATGCCGTAGGTATCGGCAATGTTCGTGCTCATTACGCTAACAACGAACGATGGCGAGTATCCCCGGCGGTTGACCGCCTCGTCGTAGAAGACGGGTACCGACGTCTGCAGCTGATTGGCTCCCGAGGTAGAGTCCCACCAATTATCAACTTCCTTCTTGTCGCGCTTGTACGAACAGTGATCCGTCGATACGAGATCGAGGGTCCCGTTCTCCATGTACTCGAACATCGCTTCCACGTCGTCGGCCTCACGCAGCGGCGGCGCGATCTTCACGAGGTTGCCGCGGCGATCGAACTCGGACTTGTCGTAGACAGTGTAGTGGGTGCACGTCTCCCCACGAACTAGCGAGCCATCGTCACGATAGCCGTCGATGACCTCGGCAGCCGCCCGAGAGGTGGTGTGGATACCGAAGTATTTGGCGTCATGTGCCTGGGCCATCCGCAACACGGTGTCCGCGGCCATCGCCTCCGCGTAATCGGGGCGGGATTCGGCAAAGTACTTCGGATCGCTCTTGCCCTCACGCTGGAGGCGTTCCGCGAGTTTGTCACAGACGTCCGCCTCCTCGGTGTGAAAGACACCGACACCGCCCAGTTCGCCGAGTCGCTCCATTACCAGGTTGATGAGCCCGTACGAAACGGGGAATGTTCCACCGGTGAACATCTTGAACGAGGTGACGCCAGCCTCATGTGCTGCTTCGAGTTCGTCGAGGACCTCTTCCTTGTTGTCTGTGATCCCGCCGTGTAGCGCGTAGTCGACGACGGCTTTGCCCTCGGCTTTCTCCTGTTTGCGACGGATTCCTTCCAGCAACGATTGGGGGGGGTTGTGGGGTTGGTGGTCGACGTACATCCATGAGAAGTCCATGTATGTGGTGATGCCACCGGCCGCGGCCGCCTTACCTGCGGTCTCGTGGGTGTCGATCGAGGACCGGTCGTGGACGTGAGTCTGGGCGTCCATAAGTCCAGGCATCACGTACATTCCTGTTGCGTCGACGACCTCCTCAGCATTTGGCATCGCCCCTTCGTCGCCAACGGCGACGATGGACCCGTCGTCGATGGCTACGCTCGCGTCGAAAGTCTCCTCATCGGTGACGACTGTCCCGCCGGAAATGACTGTGTCTATCCGCATTACCGTGTACCCTGGTGGCAAAGTACAAAAATGTACTGACGCCGGTAGTTCGTGAACGGTTCTGGCCCGGGTATGGGATGCGACGTGTCCGATACTCGGTTTCCTGGCCTCAAACAGACCAGGACGGGCGTCGCAACCCGGCGCCCATTGTCGTGGTCAGTCGATGGCAGCGACGACGTCGATTTCGACGAGAATGTCGGGATTGGCCATCTCGGCCTTGACGGCAGTACGGGCAGGGTAAGGCTCGGACATGTACTCTTGGTAGACCTCGTTCATCTCGCCGAAGGTGTCCATGTCAGTCATGAAAACGCCGGCGCGAATTACGTTGTCCATACTAGTGCCTGCCGCTTCAAGAATTGCCTCGACGTTCGCGAGCACTTGATCGGTTTGTTCGCCGACCCCGCCCTCAACTAACTCGCCGGTTTCGGGGTCCATTGGGACGTTTCCTGACACGTAGAGGGTGTCGCCGTGTCTGATTGCCTGCGAGAGGGGAGCACTGCTCTCGTACGCCTGATCGGTTTGAATCTCTTCGATTGGCATCTGCGTTCCCGACGACGTTGTGGGGGGTTATCAAACTACGGACCGACAATCGTTCGGCCGGTTCCCTTCGTCACAGCGTCACTCCAGGGGGTACGCCGTGCGGTCAAGGGGCTCGTGTTCGCCGAAGGTCTCATGGAAGTAGCGGGCGACCTGCTCGGGGGTCCATCCACCCTCACGATAGGCGGCCCGAGTCAACTGCGGATCCGAGACGAGCCCGATCGTCTCGCCCGAGGCGCGAACGGACAAACCGTTGACTCCCTCTGCCTCGTCGCTCATCAGGAACCCAACCGTCGCTCCGACGTGCCTCGGATTCGGGCTGTCTCCGTTGGCCGACGCCGACGACGGGAAGTAGCTGTTTTGACGGCTCTCGCCGCCCGGAAGGAGGGCGTTAACGCGAATTCCCGTGCCCCGGAGTTCGTCAGAGGCCGACCGGACGAATCCCAGAACGCCGGCTTTGGCAGTGGCATATGCGAGTTGGCCGTGCCCCCCGACGGCCGAGCTACTCGAGACGCCGAGAAAGGAGCGCTCGGCCTCGAGGTCGTGGCTCTCGGCGTGGCGGACCAGTGCACGCAATCCAGCGAAATGACTGCCGAGGTGGACGTCGAGGACTGCGTCCCAGTCGTCCCGGTCAAGGTCGGCGATCGGCGCGTTGCGCACGATTCCTGCGAAGTTCGCGACACCATCGACTCGGCCGAACTCGTCATAGGCGTCGGCGAGGAGTTCCTCCAGGTACGATATCGAGGAGGCGTCGCCGTAATGTGCCATCGCGTTACCGCCGGCGTCACGAACGGCCTCGGCGGTCTCTTCGGCCGGTTTGGAACTCGACCCATCACCACCTGGTGAGGTCCCAAGGTCGTTTACGATTACGTTCGCACCGTACCGTCCGAGTTCGACGGCGACGGCCTCACCGACGCCGTGACCGCCGCCTGTGACGACGACCGTCTTCCCTGAAAGCATGATCTATCCTCTGCTGGACGGGGCTTAAGTCTGAGGGTATAGAATCAGACGTTGCTACTCTGAGCCCGTCGTCCCGTCTGCGATTCGTCCACCCTACGTACGGTCCGACATACCCGGCGGCAACCTCCTCCGGTGAAGAGTCATCGAGCACCGTCAAAGTGACCGGTGCTCTCCTCGTGCCGTAGTTGTCGGGATGTGGCGGAGTGCCGTCGCTCTCAGCAATTGGCGCCTATCGGTGGTCCAGATTGCTCTTCGCCTCTGGGGAGGGAAAGACATATATCCTTGTTGGTTATTATGTGTGTGTGTATGCCAAACACGACATACGTAGACGAAAGTGCCTTTAGCGACGAGCCTGACCTGAGTCGGGGTCGCCGCTGGTTCCTCAAGGGGCTCGGGGTGGCCGGTCTCGGATCGCTCGCTGGCTGTTTGGGTGGCGATGACGACGAAGTCGATACGGATGGTCTGACCGAGGTTCACAGCGCGGAACTATGGGGACCAACCGCCGAAGACGGAATCAACCATCGGACGGCACGACTCGCCTACGAGGCAATCGAAGAAGAATTACCGTTCCCCTTCGAATTCGTTGCACAGCGACACAGCCGGAGCGTCGATCTGGCCTTCTGGGAACACGATTTCGACGTGTGGTACAGTATGCAGACGCTGCGGCCTGAGCGCGTCGACCCCCACAATCTGTTGGTCGGCAACCTGCGGCGGACAAACAACAGTTGCGGCGGGTTCAATATCAGCGCGTACGATAACGACGCCGCTGAGGAGTTATTCGACGAAGCGGTTCGAACCATCGACGAGGACGACCGCCGAGATATCATCTACCAGATTCAAGAGGAACTCGCAACCCTCGAAGGCGATGTCGAGTTTAGCTCGGAGCGCTCGATCGTGTTCCCGATCTGGCCTCAAATTTGGAACAGCGACAAGTTCGGCAACGTCACGGAAACCCAGGGACTCGGCATCCGGAATATCTGGACGTTCAACGAGATTGAACCATTGACGGACGATGAGGACCTCGTCGTGGTGATGACCTCAGAGACGTCGAACGTGAACCCCCTCGTTTCGGGAGCGGGCAACCGAAGCGCCGTTCGTAACGTGTTCGACAACCTTACTCGGATGGGGCCTGACGGCCTTCCAGAACCGTGGCTAGCAACCGATTGGGATGTCTCCGAGGATAATCAGACGTTCACATTCGAGATTCGAGACGGCGTCGAGTTCCACGACGGCGAACCGCTGACCGCAGCGGACGTGGAGTTCGCCTACCAGTACCACCGCGACCATAGCCCGTTCTTCGGTGGTGATCTCGAAGGATTCACCGAGATGGAGGCCGTCGACGACACCACAGTTAGATTCGAACTCGAAGAACCGTTCGCCCCAATATTCACGCAGGTATTCAACCGCATTCCCATCCTCCCACAGCACATCTGGGAGAACGTTCCGGACAACGTCGACGTGAGCGAGGCGTTCGAATGGGCCGCCCACGAGGAGGAAGGTGGGATGATCGGGAGTGGGCACATGATCTTCGATTACTGGGATATCGGATCCGAGATTCGCGTGTACCGGAATCCGGATCACTGGCGGCCAGCGAATATCGAAAGCATTGTCTTCCGAGTCGTGTTGGACGACTCGGCAATGATTTCCGGAATCGAATCCGGCGATTTCGACCTGCTCTGGGACGTCGGCGGAGCATCCCCGTCTACAATTGTGGATGTTTCCGAAGAGAATGACCACCTTTCCTACCGTGAGGTTCTCGGGGCAGGGAACCGCGTGAACATCATGAACACCGAAACGGGGCCGTTCAGCTTCCCGGAAGTTCGTGCCGCGATAGAGTGCGTCATCCCAAAGCAGACAATCGTCAATGAGGTCTGGGACGGGTTGGCTGCTGAAGGACAGGGGCAAAACTCACCAGGAATCGAATTCTGGTACAACGACGATCAGAAACGTTGGGGCCAGACGTACCAGGGGCGAGAAGAAGCGATCGAAATCTTGGAAGACCGCGGGTTCGTCGTTGAAAACGACACAGTGTACTATCCCGAAGGTGAGGAGCCACCCGAGCAACTGGACGGATACGGCTGTTGAAGTCAGCATCTGACGTTGCTTTCCACTCCATTTTCTGTGTCATTACGATGGAAATTGGTACAGTCGACTGGCTGGGAGCCTCCCACAAGTGGCCCGCTCGCCTTCGGTCGAACTGGCCACAAACACTCACCAAGGATACCACACGCTGGCTCTGTCACACACGGGATTGTCAGATTGCTGTATACGGGAAACAAGACGGTTGCGTGAGGCACGTTCGACTTATACTACTACTGTGGGTGTTGCAACCATGGATGTCAACGTCACCCAAAGACTTTTCATTGATGCACGGATATC
>LFCJ01000250.1_pt1 | contig 32153 bp, 33 predicted proteins | sample 643141 | NCBI WGS metagenome assembly LFCJ01 (sample SAMN03766243, study PRJNA286221) | soda lake metagenome | biome: soda lake; feature: Kulunda steppe; material: water; isolation source: sample B1-Br-g2 brine of Lake Bitter-1 | place: Russia: Kulunda steppe | collected 2010-07
CGACACGCAGGCAGCTATCGAAAAATACACCGAGCGGTACTGTGTGGTGTACGAGACGCTCCAGAACCCGCCGGAGATCGAGACGTCGTGGACGTTCGAGTGACGGCCGCTACTCGTAGGACAGTTCGAGCTCCAGCGCCCGATCGAGCAGGTCCTCGTCGTAGTACTCGGCCGTCTGTTCGGGCCGGGTTCCGTCGATCGCCCGGACCTGCTGGACGGTGTTGCGGAAGACCTTGAACGTGGCCTCATCGACCATCTGACCGTCCAACGTGACTGCGCCGGTTCCCTCGCGTTTGGCCTCGTTGAACCGTTCGATCTTGCTCACATCGCGTTCGAGTTCCTCGTGGCTCGGCATGTGGATAGTGTTCGCCTGAATCGTCTGTTTTGGATACAGTGACCACGAGCCGTCGAACCCAAGGTGGGCTTCGTGTTCGACCTGGTCGGCGTAGGCGTCGGCATTGTAGTAGGTCAGGCCCGCACGCTCTTTGAACAGGTCGTCGAAGGGGCCGCCGATCGCGAGCAAGCCGGCGGCGCTGGCCTCGTTTGAGAGCGTTTCGAGGAGGGAGTCCCAGCGCGGCCGGCCGTCGCCGAGGTCGCGTGCGCCGAGTTCGGCGGCGTAGTCGACGGGACCGAAGACGAGGCCAATCAGCCGTGAATCGGCCCCGAATTTCGATATTTCACGGAGATCCGACCGGGCGCGGCCGGTCTCGACGATGATCGAGAGCCGGATCGATCCCGCAGAATAGCCGTGCGTGGCTTCGGCGTCGGCGATCACGCTCGCAGCACGTTCGACGTCCTCGACGCGACCGACTTTGGGGACGACGATCCCCGCGAGGTGGTCGCCGATCTCGCCGACGAGCCGATCGATCTGTTCGCGCCCGCGATCGCGAAACGAGGCGTCCTCGTAGCTCCACTCGACGCGGGGCCAGATCTCTCCGGGGAAGTCGTGGTTTGGGACGAGGTCGATCGTATTCTCCAGGCCCTCGTCTTTCATGTTCGGTGCGGTGCCGTCTTCTATGTCGGGGACGAGCCAGTCTGGAGCCTGAAACCCCCCGGCTGTGAGGCCCGATCGGAGATACTTCGCCGAGTCCTCTTTCGGAACGGCGGCTGGTGCGGTCTGGAAGGTTCGACAGAGTCGGATATCGTCGGTCATGTGTAGGTCTGGGTCTGTGGTCGAGTGTGATGATCGATGCTCAGGTGTGCTGGTCGGTCGTGGCGGGATACTGTGGTCCCGGTCGTGGCGGGATACTGTGGTCCCGGTCGTGGCGGGATACTGTGGTCCCGGTCGTGGTGAGATACTGCGGTCGATCGGACCAAGTGCGTTTCAGCGGGTCCGTTTCTGAATCTCCGCGGTTCGCGTCCCCGAGTAGACGGGTTCATTGTGCTGGTTGAACGCGATGTGTTCGAACCGCACGGTTCCGGCCGCCTCGATCGAGGCGTCGTCGTCTGCGCTGAGTACGCGCGTGAACGCGTAGACGGTATCTCCGGGCGTAACAAAGGTATGGAACGACTCGTCGTCGAAGCCGACTTCGCGCCACGTTCGTTCGTCTGATCGGGCGTGGCCGAGTGCGGTCGATCGGGTCACGTCACCGTAGGTGACGATCTCGCCGGAGGGGGAGTCGGCCATAACGTCAGCGTTGTGGTGCTGTTTGGCCGTGTTGAGCGTCGCGAGGGGAAGCGAGGCGACGGTGACCGCATCTTGCGTTCGACCGCGTTCGTGACGGTAGGCAACGGCGGCGTTCCGGTTCTTCGCCTCGTCGAGTGCGGCAGCGAAGTCCTCGAACGAGCCGCCCTCGGGGGTGACGAACTCGTCGGGAAGAGAGTCGGCCTCTGTAGCGTCTTCATCAGCCCTTGTCGCCCCGCTCCCGTCCGTCGCGATCGGCTCGCGCCGTGGGATCATGTTCGTGCGCTCGTAGGAACACAGCACGTCGCCCGTCTCGGCATCCATGCCACGGGTTCGCCAGGAGACGATCCCGTACTCGGGCCGTGAACTCGACGTGGCCGTACTGGCGACCTCGCTTTCGACGTGGAGTTCGGTGCCCGCGTAGACCGGCGTGCCGGGGAACCGGATGTCAGTTCGTCCGAGGAAGTAGCCTCCCTTCTCGCTTAGATCCTCGACGGTGACGCCGAGTGTCGCGGCGGTGAGATAGTCGGGGTGGATCGGCGGTTCGTCGAACCCCCGGTCCTTGGCAGCGTCAGTGCGCCAGTAGGCAGGATCGTGGTTGAGCGTCTGGCTCATCCAGGACTCGTTGCCCCAGCGGGTGAGCGTGAGTCCGGGATCGTGTTCGATGACCTCGCCCTCGGCAAAGTCCTCGAAGCAGTTGCCCTTCTCTTTGGTCTCGGCCTGGTCGAGTGCCTGTGCGAACGTCTCCGAATCTGTCCACTCAGTCATTTGTGAGAAGCTCGTCAGTGTCGGCTGTCGTTCGATTTCGTTTTCGTCGGGCGATCGTCCGTCGCATCTCGTTTTCGACGATCATGTAGCCTTCGTCGAAGCCCATGCCGGGCTTTGCGAGCACCTGTGCGGCGTCCGTCGCGAGTGCAACGTGCGCACAGGCGCGTGCGGAGGTTTCTGTCTCGTTGCAGGTGCCACCGAGGTATGCTCGGGTGTCGGTCCCCTCACAGTAGCGGACGGCCTGTCCGCTACGATGGATGCCGCCCAGGTCCGGGGTCTTGATCTGGACGACGTCTGCAGCCCCGGCGTCGACGAACGCCTGGACGTCCGCGAAGGTGTTACACCACTCGTCGGCGACGATGTCGACACCCACGTTGGCTGCGGCCAGCCCTTCGCGAAGTTCGACCATCGCATCGATCTGGTCGGCGCGATCGCCGACGTCCATCGGCCCCTCGATCTGGATCGGATACGGGGCGGCTGCCGCCTCGAGTGCAGCGAAGTAGTCGACGACCTCGTCACGGTCGTACGGCGCGCCGAATATCTCGCCGATCATTCCGTAGACGTCGATGTGGAATCGGGGCTCGTAGCCGTCGGGTCCGAGTTCCTGCGATCGCTCCGCGAGCCAGTCGACGTACTCGCGGAGCGTCTGGCCGTCCTCGCCGATCTTCTCGACGCTGTTGATCAGCGCGTGTGGGAGCACGGGGACGCCCTTGACGAACATCTTCTCGGTGTTGGTGTAGCGATCGTCGCCGGACTGCCCGAAGACCGGCACCGGCTCGGTTGCGGGGTCGGTGCTAAGGGCGTCTGCCATCACGTCCGTTCGCGTCGTTTTTTCCGCCGCGGCTGCAGCGGCGAGCAGCGCCTGCGAGACGCCGTACCGGATCGCCGTGTGGAGCCGATCGCCCGCAACCTGCATCTCTTCGAGCAACTCGGCGTTCGCGAGGAAGTCGGTTGCGTCCCGGCCGACGAGCTCCTCGGCGACTGCGCCCTCGATGACTGGGGCGTACTCTGCAGCCTGGAACAGCGGGTCGCGCCCGCCGGTGCCGGAGTACTGGACCGCCGCACAGTCACCACGCACGACGCTACCGTCAGCGAGTTCGATATCGACGATGATCGTCTCGCCGGCCTGGCGAATCTCATCGAAGCCGTCGGTGACGGGGTCGCCATCGTAGGTGAACCCATCCTGTCGTGCTCCCTGCTTGATCGCGCGCTGGTCGTCGAAAAAGAACCCGGCGTAGCCGGGCGTTGCATAAACCCCTGTGATTTCCATCACACATCACCCTGTGGGCGGCCGATGAGTTTGCCGTCGCTAATCGCGTCGACGTCGTCTGCCACCATCCGGAACGACTGTTTGCGACCTTCGGTATCCGCACGCATCGAGAGTCGTGCCTGGTGAATCTCTTTGATGTCGTCGTCCATCTCGAGATCCGCCCACTCGAAGATGCGCACACGGCCGTCGTCGTCACGGGCCGGAAGAATCGCTCCGTTCGCACTATCGCTCGGGGCAAAGGGCACGTCGAGTGCGCCCGATTCGAAGGCCTTGATCGTTCCCTGGACGACGTCGCCGTCGCCGTGATCGAAGATCGTCTCCATCAGACAACGGGTCTCACGCTCGATCAGGTCCTGTTCCTCGGCGACGCCATCGATGTCGATCTCCTGTTCGATCGCCATATCGATGACCTGTCGCGTCGTCCGGAGGCCCGCAGCGTTTGCCTCCTTGGTCGGAACACCCTGGAACTCTTGGGGCGATTTGGTGATGACCTTGTCCGGTTGGGCGATCGCGGCAGTCATCCCGCCGAGACCGATGACGCCGTTGGCGCGGGCCTCGTCAGGTGGGAAGCCACCCATCCACTCGTGGAAGACCGTCGTCACGCACACCTCGTCGGGGAGGTACTCGTTGCCGAGTTTTTTCAGGGCGTTCAGGGCGGCGACATCCTGCACGACGTTGCCGACCTGGCCGTAGCCGAGCGTGATCGATCGAACGCCCTGCGTTGCCGCGAGTTGCCCTTCGACGATCATGATCGCGATCGCGATCGAGGGCGGGACGAGGGTGCCGGTCAGCGGGCCGAAGGGCTCGCGGTTGATGCGGACGCCGCGTTCGGTGTACGCACCCGCGAGCCGATCGACGAACTGCCACTTCTCGATCGTGTCTTCGAGTCCGTGGCGTTTGGTGTAGGGGATGTTATAAGAGATCGGCCCACCCTCGAAGCTCTGGAAGCCGCCAGCGAACGTAATCGCGGCGAGCAGCCGGGCGTCAGGGGTGCCGTGGCGGACTTCGATCGGCGCGTCGATCGCATCGATCAACTTCCGGCAGCCGTCGACGCCGTGGTTGACAGCGGGGAAGCCGTTGAGGGTGTCCTCACCCGTCTCGCGGGCGTTGTCGAGTCCTTTCTGGGCCTTCCCGTACTCGTTGTCACGCGTGTATGAGTCGATCGTGGTCGGGAGCAGGTCTGCATGGCCCTCGCCGTGAAGGTACTCGAGGAGTTCGATCTGATCGTCCAGCCGAGGAACGCCGGCCCGTGGCTGGAGGAGTGGCGTCGAGGCGGACTCGAGAACGTCGGCGAACCGCTTGTGCGACGGCAACGATTCGTGGTACGCGATCGCGTCCTCGAACTCGGCGTCGGCGCCAGAGGGCCACTCCGATCGGATTTCGTCGTCGATACGCCGTAGCTCGTCAGCGGGAATGCGCTCGTCTCGTATCATCTAGGGACTAACGGTGACACGCTCGGATTCTGTTGGGCGGATCTGGAGATCCTGTCGCAGGGCTTCGATCGCCTCTTCGGGATCGGTTTCGGAGTCGAACACGCGGTCGAAGCCGAGCTCCCGGAACGTCTTGCGGGTCTGCTCGAAATCGTCCTGCCCGACCGCGAGGTTGCCACCGATATAGGTCGTGGCGTCGACGCCCGCGTCGTCGAGGACGCGGTGGAATCCCTGACAGTCCTGCTCGGCGTGGCCGTAAAGCGAGGAGACCAGTACAGCCGACGCGTCGTGAGTTACCGCTGCCTCGGCGAACTCCTCCTGGGAGGTTTGGACACCGAGGTTGACGACATCGAAGCCAGCTGCGTTGAAGGCCTGCTCTAAGATTGTGATTCCGACGACGTGGGCATCCGAGCCGATCACGCCGAGGACGACCGTTTGGGACATCGTATCCGTAGCCATGGGAGTGGCCATAATAAACCTAATGATCTTCCATGATAATACTCCTTAAACACGCCGGGGGGCGACACCGTGGTACACAAACACAATGTTAATGATCAATGGTAAAGGTTTTGCGGCTCCTCCCAGAACGGAGGGGTACATGGGAGCACTGTCGAACCTTCGCGTGCTGGATCTCACCCAGGTCCTCGCTGGCCCGTACTGTACGATGTTACTCGCGGATATGGGCGCAGACGTTATCAAGATCGAGCGACCGGGTGGCGATCTGATCCGATCGAACCCGCCACACGTCGACGACCCCGAAGAGGAAGCGTACGGCGGCTACTTCCAGAGCGTCAACCGCGGCAAACGAAGTATCGAACTGAATTTCGGGGACAACGAAGACCGTGCGGACTTCCTCTCGCTCGTCGAGGAGGCCGACATCGTCGTCGAAAACTACCGATCGGGGACGATGGAGAAGTACGACCTCGGTTACGAGACGCTACGGGAGTACAATCCCGAACTCATCTACTCCTCGATTCGTGGATTCGGTGACCCTCGCACGGGCGAGACACACCGCCAGGGCCAGCCCTCCTTCGACCTCATCGCCCAGGCACTCGGTGGCGTCATGGAGATTACCGGTCAGGAAGACGGGCCGCCGACGAAGGTCGGCCCCGGCATCGGCGATCTGTTCACTGCGACGCTGAACTGTGTCGGCATCCTCGCAGCGGTCAACCACCGTGCCCAGACCGGTGAGGGCCAGTACGTCGACACGGGTATGTATGACTCGATGATCAGCATGACCGAGCGAGCGATCTACCAGCACTCCTACACGGGCGAGGCCCCGAGTCGCCGTGGTAACTCCCATCCGACGCTGTTCCCCTACGACGCCTTCGAGACGACGGACGGCCACGCCGTCATCGCCGCGTTTGGCACCAGCCACTGGGAGGCCGTCTGTGACGCGATGGATCGACCGGAGTTGGTCGAGGCGTACGCGACACCTGCCGATCGGCTTGCGAATCGTGAGCAACTCCGTGAGGAAATCGCTGCCTGGGCCGCCGAGCGCTCGACCGACGACCTCGTCGACGCCCTCGAGGGCCGCGTGCCCGTCGCCCCCGTCCAGGACACCGAGGACATCTTTGCCGACCCACACGTCCACGATCGGGAGATGCTCGTCCCCGTCGAACAGCCCGGCTCCGGAGAGACTGTCGAGATCGCGGGTTCGCCGATCAAAATGACCGAAACGAACCCAGAACCACGCGGCCGCGCTCCGCTCTTGGACGAACATCGCGAAGAAATTCTGGGAGAGCGAGCGGATCCGGAAGCGACGGCAGACGACTGATCGGAACCGGTGTCGCGTCGGCCCGACGATCGACCTCATGGGCCGGTGTGGTAACGGGTTCCGCTGGTATCAAAAAGACACTCATCCGGAGTCTCCCATCAGACGGAGATGGCAGGCCGCGGGTCTCGATAGTTCAACCGAGCAGATATCGCATCCACGGGTTGTTCTGGACGAATTCGGTCTGTTCGAGGCTGCGATCGATGCCGAGCAGCCGTCCGGCACCCCACGCACCGAGGCCGAACAGCAACAGCATGTAGACGAACGAGCTATCGATGAGATAGCCGTTCTCGACGGGGAACCCTGCCGCAAGGCCACCCTCCCAGGCTGCCGTCCAGAAGAACGCCATCTGAAGCGCACCCATCGCGGCGGCAAATCGGAAGAACACCCCAAACAGGAGTGCCAGTCCGATCAGAATCTGGCCAAAGATCACGAGTGGGTCGATGATCGCCGCGTAATCAGCGAAAAACAGGAACAGACCCTGTAGTGGGTTCGCATCGGCGACCGCATTCTGGAGGAAGCCTGCCGATCCCCAGGCGAGCGGGTCGCCGATCCCGCCCTCGAACAGTTTCGAGAGCCCAGCCTGGAGGAATACCCAGGCCATGACGAGCCGAAGCCCGAGCATCGAATAGGCGAGCCACGTCTCGGAGTAGTTGAACTGCACTTCACGACCGATCAGTTCCGATTTGAGTGTCCGTTCAGATGGTTGCGTTGACATAGTACTTTCCTTACAACAAAATGTCTCTCTGGAAGACACTTGGAAGGATACCCATCTTCCCGGCAATCGAGAATTGTACCCAAAAAGATATATAGGATTTGCATAGAGCGGTCCATATTAAACAGCGACGTGTCGATTGCTGCGATCGCGCGGGTACTTTATTCTGCACTCGACCGTCAGGTGTGGATGAGATCTTTCGAGCCGACAGCCTGAAGTCGAGGACTCGACCGGTTATAGTAGCCACTGCAAATCAATGCACACCTGATCGCACGACGGCTGTGCGATCAGTGTGTAAATAGTTGCAGTTGTTACTATAGAAGCGCTCGGTTCGTTCCAGTACGCCCCCCAGACGTGCTTCGACCTCACGGGACATGCCACGGGCAGCGCACAGGACATCACCACGCCGATAATGTGGCGATCGAGGAGACGGCGATCCGAAACTGTCGACTGCCGTAGCCTCGTGGTCGTCCGTCGAGCCAGCTTCGCGTGGCCACTCTCCAGTGGGAGATCGGAATAACATCCTGCTGTTCCAGAACGTACCAACATGATATAATACTACTCTTGACTGTCTGTTAGAAGTGGCATGAGATTTATCATTGCATATACGAAAGGGTTACAATAGGGAACGCACAGATGGGGGTACTCGATGCGTTACGGTCAACCGATAGCAGTGTTGAACTGTACGAGTGTCGAAACTGCGGTGAGAAACTCTCCAGGAGCGTCGAGGAGTGCCCAACCTGTGGGTCCGACGAAATCGCACACTACGTGTTCTGAGACCGTTGGTGGCGCGAACTGTCGTTCGTGAGCGTTCCGGGAGAGTAACCCTTTTGCGGGACCCACACACACGACAGAGTATGAGCAACGACTGGCCACACGATCCCGACGGCGAGGAGGGCAGCGAGGGAATGCGCAAGTTCGATATGCGGATCATCGCCGACAAAGTTAACGAAGCGGAGGACTTCCCGATGAACCGTGACGAGTTCGTCGCGGAGTACGGCGATCATCCGATCCGGATTAATTACAAGAAGGTCGTCGCGCTCAGCGACATCTTCGACTACGTCGAACCCGAGGAGTTCGAGACGATGGTCGATCTGCACAAAGCCGTCGGCGCGGCGATGCGTGCCGGCGACTTCTGGGACTACCATCCGGAAGGGGCCGATCCGGAGAAGAAACGCGCCTGAGCCGGTCAGACGAAGTCGCGAACACACCCGATCGACGCTCGGCTGCCGATCGATCGAGAGCCCATCACGGATCTGGATTGCGTATCACTTATACGATCCCGTTCGAAAATTTTCTCTACTGTGACTAATACGCAAGTAACGCTGATCCAGATCGACAACTACGGACCATGGACGGTGACGCCGGAGCCACGCCGTGAGGCAGATCTTCAAACGCTTCAGTCCCGGCTTTACGCCGACATCTCTCAGTTCGTCGGCAACCGTGATGGGTACACGTTCTTCACCCGGTTCGACAATATGATTGCGGTGACGAACGGACTCTCGGTCGCCGATCACGAACTTCTCCAGGAGTCCGTCGGGAACCGGTATCCGGTAACGTTGAGTCTCGGCGTTGCGACCGGAAGGAACCCCGTCCAGGCCCTCGCCGACGCCACCGCAAGTCTCCAGAACGCCGGGAGTGCACAAGACAAAAACCGGCGAGAGATTCTCGAAGGACGAATCGTTGATGACGACCACCGACGTACCGACGACGTCCAGATCGCACACTTCGACGTGATCAACGCGACTGGCCAGTATACGGACGAGCTCAACGCGTTCGACAGCTTCATCGAGATCGAGCAAGGGTACGCAGAGCTGATGCGACACATGCGCTACGCCCACGACAGTCTCTCGTTTTTCGTCGGCGGTGACAACATCATCGTTGTCTGCCCCGACCTCGGAGAAGGCGAGTACGAGGATGCGATCGCCCACGTCGAGGAGGCTGTTGACGTCGAACTACAGGTTGGCGTCGGCCACGGCCCAACTGCTCACGATGCTGGCTTCGCCGCAAAGCACGCCCTCGAAACCTGCCGAGCCGATGGGACCCGAGTCGAGTTCGACTGAGCGCAGACACGGTTCCAAGACTGCTGAACTTCACTGCGAATAGACTTAAACGTGACGGGGGTAGCTTTTAGCCCGTCTGTGGGTATTATTCACACATGGAACCGGAACTGTCGGTCCGAGATATCTTGACGACCGAATACGTCGGCGTCAGCGAGTCCGACACCGTCCTCGGTGCCGTCCGCCTCATGCGCAACGAGCGATCGAGCTGTGTCCTCGTCGTTCGCGGCTCCGAACCGGTCGGAATCATGACCGAGTGGGACATTCTCGGACTCGTCGCCGACGATGGTGAGCCAGCGGAGACGACCATCGACGAACTCATGACGACCCCGGTCATCACCGTCAGCCCCGATCGATCGGTCACCGACGTGGCCACGATGATGGGGCGCCAGGACATCCGGAACATCGTCGTCGAAGAGGACGGTGACCTGCTGGGTGTCGTCACCCAGCGTGACGTCATCGCCGCTGCAGGATCGTTCCAGGGCACAGTCGCATCCACCCCATCGATGAGTGATCCCATCGATCGAGACCCTGCCGTCGACGACGCCGCGACACGGATGGACAACAGCACCAACGAGGCGCTGCTCCCCAACGGTGGTGATGAGTTTTCGACGCAGGGCGTCTGTGAAGCCTGTGGCTCGCTCGCCGATTCGCTCCGGGATGCGAACGGACAGCTGGTCTGTCAGGACTGCCGATCAGTCTGATGGGGAACTGGGCAGTGACTCCTGCCTGGCAGGGTCATCGACTCCCCGAATATCAAGAGCTTTTATGCCACAATTGAACGGTATTGGAGCATGTCACAGCCAGTGATTGAGCCGGCGACGCAGGCCGATCTCGAGGCGGTGACAGAGCTATGGGTCCAACTCGCGCGAAGCCAGCGCAAGCACGGGTCGGCCGTTCGCGCTGAGTCAAACCGTGAGACGATGCGGGAAACCCTGGCCGCACACCGCCACGCCGACGGCCTCCACGTCGCACGCGTAGATGGAACTGTCGTCGGCTTCGCCTCGTTCTCGCTCGAACACGGCTCGCTGTCCCTCGATACGACGCGGGGCGTCCTCTCGAATCTCTACGTCGTCCCGAGCTATCGCAATCGGGGAATCGGCGAGGCGCTGTTAGAATCCGTAGAATCGTCACTCGCAGCAAAAGGTGTTGAAACGCTCCTGCTCGAGGTGATGGCCGACAACGAGTCGGCCCGGCGATTCTACCGCGAACACGGGTACGACGCGTTCAGAATTGGGATGTCACGTTCGATCGACGAGCCGTCGGAAAACGACACACACTCAAAGGGGGACCGATAACGAGTAGATAGCGCCAGGGGAGCATGGGTGGTTCATGCACTCGACTTGTAATCGAGACTCCCTGGGTTCAAATCCCAGCCCTGGCTTACTATCATAACGAACCGCGAGCGCTAGCACCGGTTTCGGACTAGCGGGTCGTGCGACGGTGCTACGAGTGGAGACTATTTGCGGGCGACAGCCGTTTCCTCCCGTTTTGACTACCTCGTGTTTAGTTGCGTCTATCCGACCTCGTGTTCAGGTGCGTCTGTCCGACAGTACGAAAATAGTGTGTCACAGCGGTCACTGATCGAGCAGAGTATACTCATGTCGCACAATCGACAGCGGCTGTAGATCAGTGTCGTCTAAAATTGGCGAGCCCCATTGTGGTTGGGCAATAACGGGGCTCACCACTACCACGTTCAGACCGAAGCGACAAGTAGCTTGTGTGATTATCTGAGTGAACATATCTGCCCGCGAAGACAACCGACCGCACGAAGCCACTGTAGCCGGGTGCGATCAACGGAGTGGGACGGGGGGAGGTGACCGTTCCACCCCTGACCGTCGCAATAGGCACGCGAATCCTTTTCCATGTAGGGGGTCTATACTGGGTGTTCGGAAATCCGAATACGTGGTTGGGCCATGTCACAGGAACAAACGACAACAGAGGCGATCAGTCTACTCCAACAACTCGGGCTGCAGGAGTACGAAGCTCGGTGTTTTATTGCATTGAACAGGCTTCCCACGGGAACAGCCAAAGAAATACACGAAATCTCGGAGGTCCCACGAACCAGAGTGTACGACGCGATCCGCGTGCTCGAATCAGAGGGGCTGGTGGAAGTACAGCATTCGAGTCCACAGGTGTATCGTGCCGTCAGCGTCGCCGAAGCAACCCAGACGCTCCGAAAAAAGTACGACGATCGAATCGAGGACCTCGAGATCCATCTCAAGAATACAGAAACCAGAGATCCAAAGGATGAAAAAGATCAGATCCACGAGGTCTGGTCAGTTGCCGGCCGCGATGCGATCGAATCCCGGATGCACAAACTCATCGACGACGCGGAGTCCGAAATCGCACTGCTCATCGTCGACGAGCAAATCCTGTCTGACAGCCTCTTCGACAGCTTGCACGATGCAACGGATCGAGATCTCGCTCTCATTCTCGGCGGGCAGACGGAACAGATTACGGAGGTGCTCGATACAGAACTCCCGAGCATCAACGTGTTCACGGGCGGGATCGACTGGCTCATGGGAACCGGCACCGACCAAAACGTCTCGATCAGCCGCATTCTACTCGTCGATCGGGAGACGCTGTTGATCGGATCGCACTACCCCGCTGGCACTGGTGAGGAGAAAAACGAACAGGCAATCTTCGCTCGCGGGCTAGAAAACGGCGTCGTGGTCCTGTTGCGTCGTCTGGTAACCGCTGGCCTCGTAGAGACGCGCGATCCAGGTGTCTAATCGCTGGCCTCGCAGACGCGCACGGTCCAGGAACCGAGCAGTTGCGTAAAGGGGCGGTCCGAGAAGCGCAGTGGACGGTATCGCACCCATCAGGTGAATCGAACAGCAGATGCTGATCGTAAATTCGATCCCAGCTACAAGAGACCCGTGTTCCGCAGGCGGGTGCGGGCCACTGGCAGTTTCGGGGTTTGCTCGCCCAACTGCTGCCTGCGGCCGAACCGGGACCGATCGGTTCCTTTGCGAACGGAAGACAGTCTCAGTGTTCGACCAGAGTTGACGTCATAAATAGTCAGTACTGGCGTATTCAATTCATTGACGGACAGATCTGTACTACAAGCTCAGCTTGAGGCCAGAGGATTTATATTGGGTGGCAGAAAGAGTCCGGTCAATGCTACTCTCACTCGATCAGTCGGATAGAAACGGTGGAGAATCACTGAGCCTCAAAGTCGTTACGGCAGTCGCTGAACGGGAGGGGATCGATCCGATGGAACTCGAGCCACCGGAGTACGAAGCACTCTACGATGTCGTCAACCCAGAAGCACTTGACTCTCTATTTGCACCGCGACAGAACGGAACCGGCAGAGCCTCCGGACGCGTCGAATTTACTTTCTGTGGCTACGATGTCGTCGTCACGAGCGATGGTGACGTCACGCTCACCGAGCAGACGGATATTCGGCCCTGACGACGACGGAGAACACGGTTTTTGTGAGTGCGTCGACGGTCCACTGCTCTCACGGATCTGGCTGTGCTGCCTCGAAGACGGTCTCGTGGAGCCGATCCGTCACGATCTCCATCAGCGGCTCCATGTTCTCCGTGTCGGCTCGGTTGTACGTGACGAGTGTGTCGAGGGCTGCCTCGTCGCCTCGTTCGTACTCATACCAGAGTCGGACGGCGTCGCGCCCACTTAAATCCGGAAGCTCACGATCGATTCCGAGGTCCTGTTCGATCGCTTTTAGACCGCCGTCCAGTCCCAGCTTCTTGCAGGGATACATGAGATCGACGTGCGGGACCGTGATGTCGAGGTCGAAACAGGTCTCGAGGAACGGGATGTCGAACCGCTGGCCGTTGAACGTTACCAGCAGTGATGCCGCCTCGAGTTCGGTCGCGAGCCGCCGACCCGTCAGATCGCGGTCTTTCACAAACGTCGTCGTCTCCCCATCGCGGTAGCAGGTGACAGTCGTGACATCCTCGCAACTGGCATCCAGCCCGGTCGTCTCGATATCTAAAAAACAGGTGTCGTCTCTGACGTTCTCATAGAGCCGCCACCGGCTCGCAGCTGGCAGTGCTGCCGCGAACGGAGCCACGTCACCACGCGCTAGATGGTCTCGACCCTCATCGATGAACGCCTCGATCCGATCGGCGATCGTCGGACCAACGACGCTCCCATCGAATGCATCCCAGTGCGTGATTCCGTGTTCCCACAACCGTCGTTCGGTAACCTCACCAACGCCCTCGACCGGAATGAAACTGTTCTCGATTCGCACACCAGAATCGGCGCACGGCGCCGATAAAAACGCTTGGATCGGCGCTGCGGTCGGTTTCCGACTGCACGCTCGCCCATCGATCGATCAGTCGGTCGGTTCACCGTGGTCGTGGAGTGCAAGCCAGTCCGTCGCTATCTCCTGTTCGCGGAATTCCCACCGCTGTTCGCACGTTTCGCCGCGCGTCCGCACTTCGACGATCGCGTCGAACAGCGGTTCGAAAAGGTTGACCGCATCGTGGTCACGATCGACCGGCAGGTGGAAGTGCCCCATCCCAGAGACCTGATCGACTCGCGATTTCGTTATGTGGAGCAACCGGAACACGCTCTCGGAGCTGTGATTCTGTAAGAGGGTCACGAGCGAATCAACACAGACCCTGAGCGCTGCTGATTCCAGACCATTCGCACGGTCGTCTAGCTCGTCGACGGCCTCGATAATCTCCATGCCGAGGGCACTGAGTGGCGACCGCTTGCCGGGGGCAGCAGCGTCCGATCTCGATCGGGAACGCGTCGCGTAGTCGAGCGTCTGGGTTCGATCGCCGGCTTCACCCTCCTCGAGCGACCCGCGGTTGTCGTCGGTCGTGACGAACAGCCGATACCGCAGATCCGTACCGTCCGTCCCCAGAAGCCGGTGACAGACGGCGTCGTGAGCGTCAGCGGCATCCGTTCCGACGACCAGGATGTTACTTCCGTCCTGTTTTAACGTGTCGAGCGTTTGTGAAAACGTCATGCGTTCCGCCGCGACGTCCTCTTGCCCACTTTTCATCTTTTATATACGTCTGCAGGTGGTGTGATAAATATTGTGGCCCGAGCAGCCGCGACCACCCCAGCCGTACTCACAGCGCCGTGAACGAAGCGCACTGCCTCGGAGTTGAGTGGTTCGCTCCGCCTTCAGCGTCTCATCCCTGAGCTGCCTTTCGCTCGGCGAGGCCCAATGGAGCGGTTGTGCGCTGTTTCGGATCACAGAAGAGCTTCGGTCTTCCGAACGATCCACAGACACTCGTCGTGATTAGTTGCCGACCGATCGGCCGGCTTTTGGGACCGGAGACCGTATCCCGAGTATGGACGACCACGACGACGAACTCGTCACGGCAGTTCGCGAACTCACGCGGACGATCGACAAGCTTCGATCGGAGCTCGATGACTCTCGCCATCGGTCACCGCTTCGGCCGCCGGTTCCCCGTCCGCCCACACCCCGCGAACTCCTCCGGCTGACCGACGAGGTCGCGGTGCCGGCGTTGCTCGCCGCACTCGAGGCCAGCGTCCGCACGCTGGAGGCGTTTCAGCGGGGCCTCAAGATCGTCCAAACCGAACGAGAGGTTCGCGATCAGGTCCGAGAGACGACCGACGTCACGACTGCAGGGACACGTGCGAGCGACCTTCGCGAATCCACGCTCTCACAGCTCGATACCGTACTTGCACAGCTTCAGCGCGCCGTCTCCGAGGGATCGCTCCCCGCGGACGAAGAGGCCCGTGACCTGCTCACGGAAGCCCGCGAGCTCCGCGACGATGTCGATAGCCGACTCCGAGCAGCGGGGTCCGCCCGGGAGACCGATAAAACGACAAGCAAGACGATCGAGATCGACATCGACGAGCCTGACAACGATGAGGCGGATGACGAAGCGGACTCGTCAGCAGACGTCGACGTCGACGCCGAACTGGAGACGCTCAAGGACCGGTACTCAGACACTGACGAGTCGGGGACGGACTCCGGGGCTGCGAACGACGAGCACAGCGACGCAACCAGCGGCGAACGGGGAGACAATGGTGACACCGAACGCGACAGCGACGCAGGTGCGGCCGCTGACGATCACGAACCCGGCGAACACGAAAACGACGATCGCAACAACGGTGATGCCGACGAGAGTTAGACCGGCTCGAACCGGTACCCGTCCCACGCCTGGCTCTCTGGCTCTCTGATTCCAGCACCGGGTTCGCGAAGCTCCTCGACGTACACCGGCCGAACCTCGTCGCCCGTCTCGATCTCATCCGTCGTCGCCTGCCCGATCGCCCGTACGGGTTCGCCCTCAACGTCGAACTCGACGATAGCGAGCGTGTTCGGCTCGCGAACGCCCGGCGGTGTCGCCGTACTCGTCGTCCAGGTGACGACCTCGGCGGTGTACTCGCTGAGATCGATCGTCTCCACCGGCTCTGTCCCGTCTGGACCGCGTGGGTGACCAGGGTACGTGATCGAACCGTCCTCGTAGCGGGTTGCCTCCATCGTCATTGTTCTGCCTCCATCTGTCCAGACTCCATAATTGTCGTAATCACACAGTTTCCGAAGCCACCGACGTTACAGCACAGCCCGACGTCCGCATCGACCTGTCGCGGCCCCGCCTCGCCGACGAGCTGTTCGTAAATCTCCACCGCCTGGGCCACGCCACTCGCGCCGAGCGGATGGCCTTTGGACTTCAGGCCGCCTGAGGTGTTGACCGGCAGCTCGCCGGTATCCCGTTCGGTGTATCCCTCTTCGACGAGTTTCCAGGCCTCACCCTGTTCGGCGAAGCCGAGTCCCTCCATCTGGAGGAACTCAAGGATCGTGAACATGTCGTGGAGTTCGGCAACGTCGATATCCTCTGGTCCACGGCCGCTCATCTCGTAGGCACCCTCTCCGCTCTCGACGACGCCACGCATTACCGTTGGATCGTCTCGCTCGTGGACGACGTGCGTGTCCGTTGCGCCGTCGATCCCACTAATCACCGCATACTCATCCGTGTACTCCTGGGCGATGGATTCGGGACAGAGCACCAACGCCGCCGAGCCGTCCGTGATCGGACAGAAGTCATACAGTCGCAGCGGGTCGGCGACGATCGGCGACTCCAGAACCGTCTCGAGGTCGACTTCCTTCTGGAACTGCGCCTTTGGATTGTCGACGCCGTTTTTGTGGTTCTTGACGGCGACCTTCCCGAGACTCTCCCGTGGCGCCTCGAACCGTTCGAGATAGTGGCGTGCAGTCAGGCCCGCAAACGAAGGCAGGGTGACGCCGGTTTTGTACTCCACAGGGTGAGTCAACGACGCGATAACGTCGGTCGCTTCGCCGGTCGTCTTGTGGGTCATCTTTTCGCCACCGACGAGCATGGTCATCTCGCTTGCCCCACTGGCGATCGATTGCCAGGCGGCGTAGATGCCGGCCCCACCGCTGGAACTCGTCTGGTCGATCCGCTGGGTGTACGCCGGCATCGCGTCGAGGTCGTGTGCCAGCGCGTTCATGACGCCCGTCTGGCCCTCGAACTCACCGCTGGCCATATTCGAGACGTACAGATGGTCGACGTCTGCGGCGTCGACACCCGCATCCGCGAGACATTCGAGTCCAGCCTCCGCAAGGAGGTCCTGAATCCAGCCCTCGCGTTGGCCGAACTGGGTCATGGATGCCCCAATTATTGCAACAGGTTCCATAGCTGTCTCGACTCAGCTAAAGAGGTTAAAAGCTCGGGATCGACGAAGCGGGCAGTGACTCACGCCCGGTTCGATCGCGATCCGTGAACTGCGTCTGTGAGTGTCCGTTCGGGATCGGAGTCAGGCGGATTCAGCGGCGGTCGCCTCCAGCTCACTCGCCCGCGATCGGGCCTGTGAGATCACCGCTGGGCGGGCCTCGAACGAGACGAGGACGTCCTCGTCGCCGTAGTTGACGTCGTCGACGTTCGCGTTGTCGTGGATCCACGAGACGAGGCTCATCGTTTCGTCGGTCATAGGGAGCATGAGCCGTTCTTCCTCCCACGCCGGTAGTTCCGCGTCGATCCGATCGAGGAGGGCATCGACGTTCGTCCCCTCCATGGCACTGACCGTCACCGGGTTCGGCGCGAGCGCAGAGAGCGCGTCCCGTTTCTCGTCGAGTTCCTCATCGTCGACCGCGTCGATCTTGTTCAGGACGGTCACGATCGGAGCCTCGTTGCGCTCATACAGGGTGTCGTGGCAGGTGACAAGCTTCTCGTGGATCTCGTCGATCGGCTCGCTGACGTCGACGACGAGCAAAACCAGATCGGCGCGGTAGACCGAATCGAGCGTCGATTTGAAGGACTCGACGAGCCAGTGGGGAAGGTCACTGATGAAGCCGACCGTGTCGGTCACGAGCACGTCCCGTGGCTCGATGTCGGCCCGCCGGGTCGTCGTCCCGAGCGTCGTAAAGAGGTTGTCCTCCGACTCTGCCGTGGGGTCGAGATCGGGGTGAAGTTCCTCGTTCTCCTCGACCGCCAGGTCATCGGCGAGCTGGCGCAACAGGGTCGACTTGCCAGCGTTCGTGTAGCCTGCAAGAGCGACGAGATCGAAGCCGGAATCACGGCGACGCTCTCGCCGTTGTTCTTCGGTCTGCTCGATCCGGTCGAGCTCGTCTCTGATCCGGCTGATCTGATTTTTGATGTCCTGTTCGCGGCTCTCGTCGTACTCACCGAGCCCCATGAAGCCGGGATGCTCCTCGCGTTTTGCCAGGCTCGTCTTCGCTTCTGCCCGTGGGAGTTCGTACCGGAGCTCGGCGAGTTCGACCTGGAGCTGTGCCTTCCGGGTCTGGGCGCGCTGGCCGAAGATTTCGAGGATCAGCGTGAACCGATCGATCACTTCGACACCGTCGGGAAGCAGCTGCCCCAGATTGTACATCTGGTAGGGGCCAAGCCGGTTGTCGAAGATGACCGTGGTCGCGTCGCTTTCAACGACGCGATCGGCGAGCTCCTCGGCTTTCCCCTCACCAAGCTGGAGTGCCGCGTCCGCTTTCCGTGACTGGGTCACCTCGCCGACGAGGGTGTATCCGGCCGCCTCGGCGAGGTCGCGGATCTCGGTTGTGTCCGGCGTCCCAGAGTCGACGCGTTTTGCTATCAGTGCCTTCATTTGAAATCACCATCAGTGGACCAGCACAACGATCGGCGTGTGCGTCGCTCGTCGGCGACGCCAAACCCGGTCACCGACACTGCACCGCGACTGAGACGTCGTGTCGAACGTTGATTATCGCTAACGATGCCTGCCGGTCACCTCCGTTAGATTGGAACCGCTCATTACCGAATGGTACGCGTCCAATCGTCTTGAATCCAGTGCACGGATCCATGAGGATGAGCATGGACTCCGATCGTGCTATCGGCGGGCGTTACTCCGATCGTCCACGGCTCACTGCGTTTCTCCGTTCACTCCGCGGTTCTCACTCAGTTCCCTCGTTCCGAACCGCGATCGTTCCGGGCCGCGCCCGTTCCGAACCGCGATCGGGAGTCTACTCGCGGTCAGTGGCTCCTGTACCGACACCAGTCATCGGCAGACCACAACAGTCATTATTGCTGTAGAGAATCCAGCATCGTGATGATCGACATCGACCCAGCGACCTTGGCCCTCGAGTTTCTGGGCGGAGCGGTAGTCGGCGGCTGCATCGGATTCGCCACGAAACGAGTTGCGAGGATCCTGGCGATCATCGTCGGCGTGCAGCTGATGGGAGTCCGGTATCTGCAGTCACAGGGGATCGTGATCATCGACTGGAACCGACTCACCGCAGGGCTGTTCGGCACCGACGAGATGACAGCGGGCATCGACACCCACTGGCTCGAATCACTCCTCTCGACACTACCGATCGGAGTTGGGTTCGTCAGCGGCTTTCTGATCGGCTACCATCGCGGGTAGCGGGAAAAACAGGACTGATCACGGACCGAGCAGATGGGAACTCTCGAAGCGCGCTATCGCGTCTTCAGGTCGTCTTTGTCTTTGATGATCTCCGTCTCGGCCTGGCCGCTCGTGTACTCGTTGACGGTGTCGTAGAACTCGTTTTGCATGCCTGCCGGGAAGGTGAGGACGCCGATCCAGGAGCCGTCGGGCTGCCACTCCTCACGTTCGAGATCGCCGAAGCTGCGAATCTGTGCCTGGGCGCTGCCTGCGTGTTCGGCCGGAATCTGGACTGCGATCGTCACTTCCTCGAAGCGGATCGGGATCACCGGCCGCAACGCATCGAGTGCGTCGTCGACCTGTTCTTCGACGGGTTCCATCGGATCGACGGTGACACCGGCCTCTTCCAGGGCGTTCTCGATCCGATCGGGTGGATGGGGCGCGTTGTCCATCTGCGGGTTCACCGCGTTTCGTGCGATCGTGTCGATGAGCTGTTTTCGCTTCTGTTCTTGCATCTCACGGCGCTGGTCGGCCGTGATCTGGATCTCTCCCTGTTTGATTACCTCGGGGATGATTTCGAGCGGATCCGTCGTGTCGAAGACTTTTTCCAGATCGGACTCTGCGGGCCGATCGCCGGTTGAGGCGTCCTCGAAGACGTCTTCTGCGGCGATGACGTCCTCGAGGTCGCCCTCGAACTCGTCGCGTTTGATTTCGAGTGCTGCATCCGGATCGACAAGCACCTCGAAACGCGCCCCGTGTGATTCGAGTCGCGCCGTCACCGCTTCGTCGAGCGATATCATACGTGGTTATTTCACCGCCAATGAAAAGAGTGTTTCCCGATATTCGCCCGAATAGCGGCTGTCGGTCACTGTCAGTACGCAACGGCAGCCATCACGGTTCAAAACTCGATCCGGCACAGCGGGTACGATCCTGCACAAGCAGCCGATCGGCTACTGTGCTGGGCCACAAAATCGAAATCGACTCGAACGAGAACTCGATCGCGGGGTGGGAGCGACGCGCCCGATAGGCGACAGCGTCGCCCGGTTCGATCCTCTCGATTACTCGTCGGCTTCTTCGCCAGTGTCGAGGAGGTCGTTCTCCTCGAGGTGACTCTCGATACGGTCGTGGTCGAACTGCTCGAACGATTCGGTCTCGACGTCAACAGTCGCGAGGCCGACTTCGGTCGGCAGCAGTGCCCCTTCGTTGACCGACGCGAGAGCGTCGAGCGCCAGCGCGATGCCGCCGTCGAGATCGGCTTCTGGGTCGTAGTTCTCTTCTAAGTACTCCTGGAGTTCGCCGCGATCGGAGCCGACGGCGAGGGCCTTCCACTCGTATGGGGTTCCCGACGGGTCGGTCTCGAACAGTCGTGGCTCGCCGTTCTCGACACCGCCGACGATCAGCGCGACGCCGAAGGGGCGTGCGCCACCGACCTGGGTGTACTGCTGGATGTGGTCGGTGACCTCCTTGGTCAGCGTCTCGACACCGATCGGCTCGCCGTAGCGCAGGTGGTTGACCTGGGTCTGGCGCCGTGCGAAGTCGATCAGCTGGCGGGCGTCGGCGACGTGGCCGGCGCTTGCGATACCGACGTGATCGTCGGCTTTGTGAATCTTCTCGACGCTCGAATCCTCGAGCAGCGGGGAGGGGACTCGTTTGTCGACGGCGAGAACGACGCCGTCGTTCGTTCTGACGCCAATGCTTGCTGTGCCTCGCTTGACCGCCTCGCGGGCGTACTCGACCTGGTAGAGTCGGCCGTCCGGCGAGAAGATCGTGATGCCTCGGTCGTATGCCTGCTGTTGTTGTTGTCCCTGCATAGTCTCACGCTAGATCGTAATCGAGGTCTGTCGCGCCCGTAAACGTCTCCTCGAGTCGCACGTCGGCTGATCCATTTCGGAGGACGGCGACTCGTTCTTCGTTCCCGAACACGACGTTTCTCTCTTCGGATTCTTGCCGGCGGCGTCCTAAATACTTTTCACTAGCGGCACGGATCGTGCCACTCATACCACGGACCCACAGACCGACAGCAGAGCCGTCGATGTCGTCGATACATGCAAGCGCTGCACGTGCCGGCTCGGTTTCGCCGTGGCGGACCCTCACGATCGCCCCGCCATCGCCGTCTGTGAACGCAAATCGGACGACTGTGAGATCGGCGGCCGCACTCCCGGGGTCGCCGAGCAGGTTCTGACCAGCGTACCAGAGTTCTCGCTGGAACGCCCGCCGATCAATTGCTGCGTCGGGCCAGCTTTCGATCCTGACGGCAAGATAGCGCCAGCGCGGCCGAAGATGTTTCGGGAGGTGTTTCACGCGGGATCACCGACTGCGTCGCCCTCCGGATCGCGTTCGGCGACCAGTACGCCAACCTGGTCGTGAACGCGCTCGACTGCCGTCAGAGAAAAGCCAGCGTCAGTGAAGGCATCGGCAAGAACGCCGACAGTCGCCGGATCATCGACCTCGGGCGAGTAGAACGGCTCTGTCGGATCGGGTTCGCCGAAGAACATCACGTCGCCGAGAACGAACGTTTGAGGGCCGAGGTCGGCGATCACGGCGATCGCCTCACGTTTCTCTGCATCCGAGAGGTGGTGCATCGCGAAGTTCGAGGTCACGATGTCTACTGGCCCATCGTACGCTGGCTCCCGGAACGTTCCGCGATCGAACTCGGCGGTTTCAAGTCCCTGGTCGGCCGCTTTCCGTCGTGCTTCGTCCATCATCCCCTCGCTGATGTCGCGACCGATGACCCGATCGGCGTCGGGCGCGAGTGCAAGTGCGATCGCTCCGGTCCCGGTGCCGAGATCGAGCACAATATCGTCGGCAGTAGGATCGGCGTGATCGATTACGAGGTCGGCACAGGCGCGGTACTCCTCGGATTCGTCATCGTCGTACTCGCCGGCCTTCTCGTCGAACCGAGCGCCGTGATCTTCAGGTGTCTTCGTCATATCGTCCACGTTCGACCCCTGGCTCAATGAACGACTCGGAGACGATCTGTCGGTTGCGCTCTGCCAGGTGCCCCCATTCGGTCAGCCCAGTTTCGATGAACGCCTCGGAGAGCCCGATCTGTGTGCCCAACGCCGCCAGTTCACGAGGCGCACGGAGTTCGAGATGCGACGCGGGTGCCGCGCTGACGACGTAGGGTGCGTCGTAGTAGTCGACGATCTCGTACAGTTTGCGAAGCGACTGCAACGCCCGAACGCGACGCCCGCCGGTGCTTCGAAGAACGCCCGAGAGGTCGAACTCGAGTCGAACCCCGTTCTCGACGGCTGCTTTTACGAGGACGTGATTAATATCGCCCTGGCCAGCCATCGGCCCGGCGAGGACGTCGACTTTCTCGTTCTCGACGGCGAACCGATTGAGCGCGTTCGTGCCGCCTTCGACCGACACGATCGTCGCCGACGATCGGTGATTCCCGACCGCCCCACTCGCCTGCTGGGGATCGTCAGCTTGGATCTCGACACCCTCGACGACATCGATTCCATACTCATCAGCGACCCGATCGGGATCGTCGTCCGGATACTCGGCCGACGATGTGCGGACGACCACGCCCTCGAAGCCGTAGTCGGCCGCCGTGTTTGCAATTCTGGCGACCGTACTCTCCCCGTCGGGATAGGCGTGGACCGCTTCGTACATACAGGAGACCTCTCACGTGGAGAACTATGGGGTTTGCGTCATGTCGTGGACAGCGCTACAGTACGCGACACGGAAGCGAAGCTTCCGCTCAACGACAACGAGGGCAGGCCCGTGTACACTCAGCTCCCGCGAGCGATCGTCGGGAGCGTGGGCTGGCGACTGATGTGAGCGAGGACGCAGAACGAACGGGCCGACGACTGATGTGAGCGAGGACGCAGGACGAGCGAACGGAGGGGAGTGCGTTTCACCGAAGGTATTACCCAAAGTGCGCGGACGCCCCAGGGCAACAGTTCGTCAGTTGAGAATCGACTGCGCGACGGTCGCGAGCTGACCGTTGTTGGCCTCGCGAAGCCGATCGTCGCCGATCTTCAGTCGCAGGCGTGGTCGGCCGACGTCGATCGGGACCTTTTCGGTGTCGATCAGGCCCATGTCCTCGAGTTTAGTCTTGGTACGACTGAACGTCGCTTTAGAGGCGATGCCGACGTCTTCACCCCACTTGCTGATGTCGTACAGCAGGGCTTCGTTCTTGGCGGCTACGAGCAGCGAGATGGTCACTTCGTCGAGGCCATCGCCATCGCCGCGTGCGGTCTCGAGGGAGTCGAGGATCGCGGTGAAATCCGCTTCGGCTTCAGAACTGATCTCCTCCGAGAGTGTGTCACGAACGGCCGTAATCGGCGGCGTGCGGAGGTTGAACGTATTGGCGTCTTCCCAGTGAGAAACGTACGTCTCGTAGGTGTCGTCGACGAAGCCGTCGTCGTCGGTGACGAGGCCGCCAACGCGGTCACCGGCGTGGACGATCGCGATGACCTGGTCCTCCGTGACGAGCAGGGAGTTTTCGGGTGCTTCGTCGAGCGTCCGTAGCGAGAGTGCGTCGTCAGTAATGAGATCAGCGGCGTTGGAGGCAACGATGAAGTCGTCCATCACGTCTTTGAGCGTTCGTTCGTCCGCGAGCATATGAACCGACGGCAACTCGCCGTCGAACTGCGTGGCAACCGAGACGAGTTCCTCGATCGCATCCCGGGATGGGTTGATCATATAAATGTCGCCAGTCGCGTCCTCGAGAACGGAATCGAGGATATCGTCAATCTGGTGGTTAAGTAAATTCGATGTTGCGTCCATACAGAAGTAAACGTATGCGGATTACTTAATTTTGGTGGCCGTTTGCACAGGACAACTTCTCGTCTCGGACACGAGGCGGTAATTTTTGTAGCCGAGACCGTTGGACGTCTCACCGATCGGGTGGGAAAATGACTGCGTTTTTTATGATTCGGAGGTATTTCTTTCTTCTCGAATATATCGCCCCGAATACAACAATCGTTATATATGGGTTGTTTGTTATTACAGGATTGCATGGGTGTTACGCGCAATCGGCCGTGGTGGGAGCGGTGCAATGTCGACAACGAGGGGCGAAGCAACCGAAAACGATCGTGTTCGGTGCAAGCGAAGCGGATCAGTACGTACAGCGGGCCCTGATTGGTCACTGCCTAAACGTAGGGGCGAGTTCTTTCGACCAGTAAATATCGCCGTTGTAGATCACCGATGCTTCGGCCTCGGCGAGAAACGTCGCGAGTTGTGGAGCCGTCAGCATGAAATTCGATTCGGTTCCACAGAGGTATGCACACTCGTTGTCCGGGGTGTGTGGAAAATAGTACGAGCCGGTGACCCGCGTCGAATAACAGTCGAGCGTGACCAGATACGCTGCGTTGGCGGTCGTCTCGGTCGGGGTGATTCGAACAGTCGTCGGCGTCCGAAGTTCGCCCTGGGTGAGCGAGTGGGTCCCATCGCCAACGACGGCGTAATCTTTCCCCATCATGATCCGTCGACGAGCGAGACGCATCGCGCGTTCGATACTGAACCCGTGGACGAGGAGTTTGGCGAACGTCGATCCGACTTTGACGGCATGGTCGTTCAGGACCTTGGTAAACGTCACCGCGCCCGCGACACTACCGTTCTCAACCAGCGATAGTCCCTCGTAGAAGGAGCCACAGGCGTTCAGAAAGAACGTCTGAGCGTTACATGTCGTGAGACTCGACGCCGAGAGAAAGCCGTCGGAACAACGAAGTCCGTCAGTCTCACAGTGGCCGATATAATGGACGAAATCGTGATTCTGCTCGAAGGTTCGAGCGAGGGCGGCCGTATCGAGCCCTTCCTTGACGGTAACATCCATCGGTAACTCCTCCGAGCGTCGTCGGTAGATATCGGCAACCCTGTCGTGTTCGCCGGCCATCTCCGGATCGTTCAGAACCACACAGATCGAAGTGGAATCACTGGATCGTTCGAGATAGTTCAGCCGGTTGTGGTAGGCCGCTGGCGTGGATTTGAACACGTCGATCGGTACACCGTCCGCAAGCCAGCCATGGACCCGTCCGTTGCGAAGGTCGGGTTTGACGATGTCGACCGAGGCGACCTGTCCTGTCTCGGCGCGGTCGTGAGCGGTACTCCCACGGTAGAAGTCTTCCAGCGATCGCTCAACCAGTTCCTTCCCCTGGAGTTCCGACGTCCGTGGCACGTAGACCATACTCATGCGATCGAGCAGGAACGGAAGCGTCTCGACGTTGTCGTAGCTCGGCTCGACGTAGGTCGAGAGATGCCACTCCGGCAGCCGGTGTTCGATCGCCGCGTACGGGACGTCGAGATAGCTCGCAAGGCGTTGCTGTGGCGTCGCCTCATACAGCGTCTCGGCGTCGAGTTCGAGGGGGTCGAGGAGGCTCACCTCGGAGAGCGACGTTCCGTGTGGGCCTGCGTTCCTGATCAGACAGTCCAAAAAGAACGTTTTCCGGAGCAGTCGCTCGACGTTGCGTTCGAGATCCGGCATCGCAGCCAGTTCGATTTCGACAGCGACAGCCGGAAGCCGAAGTCGGGGCCCGTTGCCGTCGGCGGCAATCCGAACTGCAGCCTGCAGATAGTACGCCAGCGGCGCAGTGACGAACAACGACTCGTACTCGGGTGGGACGATCAGTTCGATCCCGGTGTCAGGTGCGTTCGATCGGATGCGGTCGCTGATGTCGAGCGTCTCACCCGATTCGATCAGGGGTGGATGGCCACGGAGCGTTGGATACGTTCGATCGGGGCCGGTCGTCTTGTGCGAGGAGGCCAGCTGGGTGATCGCAGCGGCGATTCCCTCGGGAGAGTCGGGGACTGTCATCGTCCCAGTCGGGAACTCGTGGCGACTGCGAAAGCCGAGTATCGTTCGGGTTCGATCGGGGAATGTGACAACGATCGACTCGAAGTCGTCGGTTCGCTCGATCGTTGCTCCACCGGAGAAGCGGAGATACACCTTGATTTCGGTATCGACATCGACGACGTACTCTCCCGGTGGAAGCGAGAGAGGGTCACCCACGGGATCGAGTTCGTACCGGTTCGAGGAGCCAAGCGAAAAGGCGTAGACGACAGCGTGGGGAAACCACAACTCGTCTGTCGTCACCACGATCGTCTCGTCGACCGGGCGTGGGATGTCCGGTCCCTCCCTCGCGCCAGCGAGTCCGGAGCCACAAACCGACACCGCAGCGTTGTCTGCATCCGTCACGCGAAGGGTGTCGTCTTCGACCGCCCACTCTATCATTCGATACGCCGAATGTCACTCCCACCAATTAGATGTGTCGGGTCACAGCAGTATACGCCGGCTACCGAAACGGTGGGTGAGCCAGACACCGCCTCGGGTCCCATCACCGACAGTACTCGTGTCGATTCCTGGCCCCGCCGACGGCACGCCTCCTGGGCTGGAAAGGTACACTTATACAGTCGCCAGACTGCACATCGGATATGGAACACGACCACGTTCGGGACGTCGATCCCGACGTTGCCGACGCGCTCGAAGGAGAGGTAGACCGCCAGCGACACTCACTCCAGATGATCGCGAGTGAGAACCACGTCAGCCGTGCCGTCCTCGACGCCCAGGGCAGCGCGCTGACGAACAAGTACGCAGAGGGGTATCCCGGATCGCGCTACTACGGTGGCTGTGAGTACGCCGACGACGTCGAACAGCTCGCGATCGATCGTGCCACGGAGCTGTTCGGTGCCGAACACATCAACGTCCAGCCCCACTCGGGAACACAGGCCAACCAGGCCGTTTACTTCGCAACCCTCGAGCCCGGCGACAAGATTCTCTCGCTCGACCTGACCCACGGCGGCCACCTCAGCCACGGCCATCCGGCGAACTTCGTCGGGCAGCTGTACGACGTCGAACAGTACGAGGTCGACCCCGAGACGGGGTATCTCGACTACGAGGGGCTCGCAGCACACGCCGAGGAGTTCGAGCCTGACATGATCGTCTCGGGCTACTCCGCGTACCCGCGCGAAGTCGAGTGGGAACGCATCCAGGAGGCCGCCGACAGCGTCGGCGCGTTACACCTTGCGGATATCGCCCACATCACCGGTCTCGTCGCGGCAGGTGTCCACCCATCACCCGTCGGTGTCGCCGACTTCGTCACTGGCTCGACTCACAAGACGATCCGTGCCGGTCGTGGCGGAATCGTCATGTGTGACGAGGAGTACGCCGACGATATCGACGCCGCGGTCTTCCCTGGCGGTCAGGGCGGTCCGCTTATGCACAACGTCGCCGGCAAGGCCGTCGGTTTCAAGGAAGCCCTCGAACCCGAGTTCGAAGACTACGCCTCCCAGACGATCGCGAACGCGAAGGCACTCGGCGAGCAGCTGACCGAAAACGGCTTTTCGCTGGTTTCGGAGGGGACTGACAACCACCTCGTCCTCGTCGATCTCCGTGAGAGCCACCCCGACACCACCGGCGGCGACGCCGAAGAGGCACTCGAGGACGCCGGCATCGTCCTCAACGGCAACACGGTCCCCGGCGAAACCCGATCGGCGTTCGACCCCAGTGGCATCCGTGCCGGGACGCCGGCGCTGACGACCCGTGGGTTCGACGAGGACGACTGCCGGCAGGTCGCCGATCTGATCAGCCGCGTCATCGACGCCCCCGAAGACGAAGCCGTCATCGAGTCGGTCCGCGAGGACGTCCAGGCGCTGTGTGACGAGAACCCGCTCTACGAGTAGAGCGGCGACACACGACCCGGGTCGGCAACGCTATTTTCGACGGTACCGGCCCCGAAGACGACGCGCTCAGAACGGCAGGCGGCGTCATCGGTACCGACGACCGCAACACCGTCGAATGAACAGCAAGCGGGAGGAGCCGAGACGTTCTGTGCACTGCTACTGCGGCCCCCGTTCTACGTGCACTGCTACTTCGGTTCTGTTCTATCACGTCCGTGCATATTCGTCTAGCTGTCGCTCCGAAAATGAGCACGAATCCGAGAATTGATTAGTCCCGGCGCCGCCGTCCTACGTAATGACCGAGATTATCGACGGCAAGGCCGTCGCAAGCGAGATCCGCACGGAACTGACCGGTGCGATCGAGACACTCGCGGATGCAGGCGCACGGCCGGGGCTGGCGACGGTGCTGATGGGCGACGATCCCGCCAGCCAGACCTACGTCAACATGAAACAGCGCGACTGCGAGGAGGTCGGCATCGAGAGCCACCACGTCGACGTCGACGGCGACGCCCCGCCGGAAACGCTGTACGACACGATCGACGACCTCAACGACGATCCCGCGGTCCACGGCTATATCGTCCAGGCACCCGTCCCGGAGCACGTCGACTACCGCGAGGTCATTCGTCGGGTCGACCCGAGCAAGGACGTCGACGGCTTCCATCCCGAGAACGTCGGCCGCCTCGTCGCCGGTGACGCTCGGTTCCGCCCCTGTACACCCCACGGCGTCCAGAAGCTGCTCGAATCCGCCGACGTCGAAACTGAAGGCAAAGACGTGTCGATCGTCGGCCGATCGGATATCGTCGGCAAGCCGCTTGCGAACCTGTTGATCCAGAAAGCTGACGACGGCAACGCGACGGTGACGGTCTGTCACTCACGGACCGACGACCTCGCCGCAAAGACCCGCCAGGCAGATATTGTCGTTGCAGCCGTCGGCGTTCCAGAGCTGATCGACGGCTCGATGCTCACCGAAGGAACCGTCGTGATCGACGTCGGTGTCAACCGCGTCGATGCGGACACCGAGAAGGGGTACGAGCTCGTCGGCGACGTCGAGTTCGAGAGCGCAAAAGCAAAAGCAAGTGCCATCACACCCGTCCCCGGCGGTGTCGGTCCGATGACCCGCGCGATGTTGCTCTACAACACTGTCAAAGCAGCGAGCGAACAGGAAGGCGTCGCCATCGATCTCCCCTGACGGTTGCCCTGCCACGGTCGATTCGCCCCACACGCTGCCCTGCCACAGTCGATTCGCCCCGATACCGTCATGACGATCGGGTTCATCACATCTCGGCTTCGATCGCCGTTTGCAGGCCGCGTGGCCGCTCGGAGCCGAAAAAGGTCGGCGATCCGATCTTACAGTATCCTAGATCGTCACAACGCAAGCGACGGCGAGTGCTAGAACTGAGAGGGCGGGCATTGCTGGCCCGAGCCACGACGGAGAGGACTGTCGTTCTTCGAAAGCGATCGCGTCGTCTCCGACCGGCTATTCGATTCGACTGAACTCCAGATCGTCTAGCCGAGCTTGTGCCTGTGTGAACGCGACCTCGTCACCACGGAGGCCGTTCGCGAGATCACGCGTCGCCTCGACCAGTCGTTCGGCCAGCCTGGGATCGATATCACCGTCGAGCATCCGGATCCGTTTGACGTGCTCGCCAAGCGTTTCGAGCATGCTTCGTTCGGCGGTCGAAAGCGATCGATCGGCGGCCCAGGTCTTGATATCGCGTTGGTATTCGCGGACTGCATTCGCGTACGCGAGCCCGCGCGCGTCTTGAAGTGATGCTGGCACCTCGGACTGCGGTGGCCGCTCGCCACGATCGGCATCTTTCAGCAGCGAGAGGAAGTACAGTTCTTCGCGCTCCTCGAGCAGGACGTCCCGACCGATGATATCGGCGACGTGGCGGAGTTCGTTCGCAGCGAGATATGTGTCGTCGAGTTCGCGAAGGGTTCCAGCATTGACGAAGCCACGGCGGCGGACGTAGTCGCGACACTCGTCACCGGCCCGGGCTGCAAGCTCGTCGATCGACAGCTCGTCGATCGCGTTCCGGACCGGGGTGAGATCGAAGCCGACCTGCAGGTCGGTGTGTTCCGTTCGATCGTCGATACCGACACTCCGAAGACTGCCACACGCCGGACAGCCGACGTTACCGGTCTCGTAGTACGACCACCGTGTTCCACACTCCGTACACTCGCGTTCCCCCCGGATTTTCATACAGCGCCGTACGGTCGGGATCCCAAAAGTCCCACCGGAGTCGACGTGGTGCTGGCAGTGACGGGACAGGGAGACGGCACGACCGGAACCGACTGCAATCGTGGTCGATGTCAGGCCTTGTGGAGCAACGCCACTGACGCGGAGACGCCGCCGAGGGCGATCGTCAGCCAGTACGTGCTGAGACGATAGACGAGCGCAATCGTCAGTGCAGCAGCGGGTTCGAGCCCCCCAAGCGTCGTCAGTCCGGCGGTAACGATCGTTTCGACGCCGCCAGTGCCACCGGGTGCAGGGACGACAGAGCCCAGTTTGCCGAGGGCGACGACGACCGCGACGACCGGCAATGCAACGTGGTAATCAAGCGCCATCGCACCGAGGTACACTGGCAACATCAGACACACCATTCCGAGATGGGCGTACAGCGTCGCGATGACGAGCGTCCGCCGATCGGCGCTGATCGTGTCGACTGAGGTGTAGAACCCATCGAGGCGCGACCGGATCGCTGCCGGAGCAAGTCGGTCGTCGAACCGATTGGTGAACGTGCCGACGAGACGGCGAACAGCGACTGCGACGGAAAGGACGAGTTTGTAGATGATGCCAGGGCGACGAACAACGACGATCACGACGGAGGCAAGCACGACGAACAGCCCACCGAACGCCAGGAACTGACCAACCATTCCATCCCCGACGGAGCCACCGATCGCGATCAAACCGAGCGCAATGAAGCCAAACGTGTAGTAGGGGACGTAGTTCAGGAGGTCCGCAGAGAGAACGCTCGCGAGCCCGTTTTCGTACTCCATCTCGGCGTCGGTGGAGACGAGATACGCGACGAACGGCTCGGTCGCCAACTGCCCGTACGGTGTAATGTACTTGAGAAACATGGCAGTGAGGAACACTCGGGCGATCTGTCTGCGAGGCATCGATCGATCGATGACTCGAATAAAGCGATCCCAGACGAGCCCGCGAAATAGCAACATGAGCATACCCGAGAGGAGGCCGAGACCGAGGATACGGAGGTCTGCCGTCGAGAGTTCCGTGAGGATATCCTGGCTCCCGACGAACCGGATGAGGGCAGCGAGGAGCAAGATCGCAACTGCGAACCCAAGCGCAATCCGTCGTTTCACACACCGAACATCACACCCACCCCTGAACTATTTTGTGGATAAATGTTGCATGAAAATCATTGCCGCAGGGAACGAAACAGGGTTGTATCCGGTCGCACGACAGGTTCCGAGCAGTTCTCGACCACTGATACGGATTCGTGTCCGTAGTTACCGCCGTCGTCGGGCTCCGCCCGACTGCTCGCGGAACGGAGTTCCGCGCTGATCGACCAAAGCGGGTCGCCGACCGGCGGTGATTGATGACACGAATCCGTATGAGTCTCGATCGAGTCTGTCGGCGACTGTTCACTGGCGATAACTCTCATCGTCGGTGGGATGACACTCAATGGGTCATTAACAGACAGCAGTTGCAGGCCACAGTCAAACCAGCGGGACCGTGCAACTCACGTATATGTCTCACAAAAGACTTGACCGACGAGCGTTCGTCGCCGCAGCAGGTACCGCAAGTGCACTCGTTCTCGCTGGCTGTGCAGACGACGCGGAAGAAGACGAAGAAGAGGACCCAGTTGACGACGAGATGGACGACGACGAGATGAACGGCGAAGAAGACGACGATATGATGGACGACGAGGACGAGGACGAGGACGAAACGCATACGCTTACAGTGACGGTCGAGGACGAGGAGGAAGAGCCCGTCGAAGGGGCGACTGTCATGGTCGAGGAGGATGACGAAGACGACCTCCTCGATGACGACGATGAAGACGACGAAGATGATGAAGACGACGATGTCCTCGACGACGAGGAAGATGATGACGAGGAGATGGACGACGAGGAGATGGA
>LFCJ01000251.1_pt1 | contig 31628 bp, 34 predicted proteins | sample 643141 | NCBI WGS metagenome assembly LFCJ01 (sample SAMN03766243, study PRJNA286221) | soda lake metagenome | biome: soda lake; feature: Kulunda steppe; material: water; isolation source: sample B1-Br-g2 brine of Lake Bitter-1 | place: Russia: Kulunda steppe | collected 2010-07
GAACGACTGCCGACACAGCCAGATGTCGTACTTGCCGATCAGTCCCTGTTCCCGTCCGGTGTCACGACAGACCTGGCTGGTACCCGTCCGTTCGTCGGCGTCCGCGTCGGTGCTCTCTTCGACCATACCGGCCATAGCGCCTCGGGACGGAAATGCGTTAGCAAAAACACACCCGTGGTTGCTAGAGCCACGACGCGACGGATCGGTCCCGCCGACAGTGATACCAACTCCGGCCGAAAACGTCACTGTATGGAGCACACCGAGCTCGCCGACCGACTGGACGAGTCGCTACGAACCGCCGACTACGCCGACCTCGACGCCAGCGCCAACGGCTTGCAGGTCGGCCCCGGGGACGGCGAGGTCGAAACCGTCGCGTTCGCCGTCGACGGCGTCACAGAGACGTTCGAACGGGCCGCCGAGGCCGACGCGGACGTTCTCGTCGTCCACCACGGCCTCTCCTGGGGCGGGTTCGACCGCGTGACCGGCCGGACCTACGGCCGTCTCGAGGCGCTCTTCGAAAACGACCTCGCGCTGTACGTCTCCCACCTTCCTCTCGACGGCCACCAGGAACTCGGGAACGCCGCGGGGGTCGCCGACGTCCTCGACCTCGAGGATCGGTCCCCCTTCGGCGAGCTCGGCCCCGAACATATCGGCCAGCGCGGCACTGCGACGGAGCCGTACACCGCCGAGGACCTGTGTGAGCGTCTCGAGGCCGAACTCGACACGGGCGGCCAGCCCGTCCGGGTCCTCGACTTCGGCCCCGAGGAGATCGAGGACGTGGCGATCGTCACCGGCAGCGGCACGGATTGGCTCGGGGAAGCCCTCGAGGCGGGCGTGGACGCGTTCGTCACTGGAGAGGGGAAAGGCAAGGTCTACCACGAGGCCCGTGAGGCCGGTATTTCGGTCTTCCTGGCCGGCCACTACGCCACGGAAACCTTCGGCGTGCGATCGGTACGGGAACTGGTCGAACGGTGGGGCCTCGAGACCATCTATCTCGACGTGCCGACGGGGCTGTGAACGTGACCTTCCAACCCGCGGACGGGTGCTTTCGATAGCTACCTGTCACGTTCGTCATGATTATGTCCTGAGGGGGAGTACCCGGGCTATGGACGACAAACCGGATATCGTTCCCTTCGGGATCGCCCTCCTCTTTGGCACTGTCGTTCCAGCGGGGATTTTGTACGTGCTGGGGGGTCTGGGTCCAGCGCTCGACGGCAGCTCGTCGTTCGTCGTCCCAGTCGTCTGGTTCGTAGCGATGGCACTGGGGGCACTATCGTTGGGACGGTGGCTCCGCGTGCCGACCGATGCGTTGCTCGGCGGGGGAATTATCGGCACCGGGATCGGTTTTTGGGCGTTCGCGACGGCCGTCGGGTGGAGTTTCGTCATGTTCGCGATCGTTCCCATAGCGATCGTGGCGGTCATCTCGGGTACGTGGGCCGCATACGAGTGGGACCGCCGACACGGAGAGGCCACGGAGCCACCGTACGGGACGTGGCGACACGTGTTCGTGATGCTGGCCGTCCCGCTCATCGCACTCCTCGTATTGCTACTTCTCGTATCATAACAACTCGACGCGGATCCCCGCCGCCTCGAGGTCGTCGGCGAACGCTTCGGCGTCGGTCTCGATGGGGTCGAAGGTGTCGTAGTGGATCGGAACCACGAGTTCGGGGGAGACGCTGTGGGCGAACGCGGCGGCTTCCTCGCGGTTCATGGTGAAGTGGCCGCCGATCGGCGGGACGAACACGTCGGCCTCGATCCGCTCGTGGTGGGGGAGAAAGTCCGAGTCGGAGGGGACGAGGACGGTGGTGCCCTCGAGATCGAAGCGGAGGCCGATCACTTCCCCTTCGGCGTGGAAGGGGTTGCCGTCGTCGTCGACGTGGTCGCCGTCGGGGTCGTTGTAGGCGGGGACGCTTTCGACGGGAATCCCGTCGACGGTCGTCTCGCCCTCGCCCGGTAGGTCGACGACCTCGAGAGCGAGGTCGCTCGTGTCGACCGCCTCGTAGACGGCGACGGTGGCGTCCGGCCCGGCGACCGCCTCGATCGCGTCGGGATCGTAGTGGTCGAAGTCGTCGTGGGTGACGAAGACGACGTCGCCGTCGCCCGGTTCACCGTCAAGCACGTCGCTCCAGGGGTCGACGTAGACGACGGTACCGTCGTCGGTCTCGATGCGGACGCTCGCGTGTCCGAGCCGTTCGAAGCGCAGTGTGTCGTATTCGACGGACATGGTCACGGGTGACTACGCCGACGATGGTGTTAACGGTGGCCTTCTACCCGACAGCCTCCCATGGCTGAATGGGGTGGGCTTTCGCTCGCTCCGTGTCAGCGTGAGGGGACGTCGTCGGAAACCGCTCCGGGATCCCAGACGCCGGCCGTCTCGGTGAACGTTTCCTCCCACAGACACCGCCGGAAGACGACGTCGTAGCCGGTCGTATCGCGGACGTTCTCGAGGTTGTTCCGGAGGGTCTCCCATTCGTGGTCGGTCAGGTCGAGGTTCTCCCCGGTTCCCATCACACCCGTGTTCTCCGGGTCGTCGTCGTGACAGAGCCCGAGGTGTGCGATTTCGTGGAGGAGCAGCCGCGCCTCCTCGGACTGGGTCGTCCGGTCTGCGACGACCGCACGGTTGCCGACGCTGAAGCCGTTTACGTGGCCGTCCCGGCCGCCGCCGAGCGTGTCCATCCACTGGCTGTACACGAGTCCCTCGTAGGCCGGGTCCGTCCGCCCGGGAACGACGATCACCTGGACCGCGATATCGCGTAGAAATGACTCCACCTCGGTCCGGTAGAACCCGTCCCGGCCCCACAGGATCGCCCTGACGTGCTGGCCGTAGTCGTCCTCGAACGCCTCGCGGTCGTAGGTCTCCGGGTAGTCGAGCCACTGGGCGTAGATCCCTCGATCCCGAAACAGCGAGACGATCTCCGCTTTCGTCTCCGAGAACACGTCCGTCCCGTCGACGTATCGAACGTCGAGGAGGAGGTCACGGCGTCCCGGGTCAAGGCCCTCGAACTGCGACCCGAAGACCGCCTCGAGGCGGTCGTGAACCGCCGGGGACCGTTCTTTCGCGTCCGGGATGCCGTCACCGCTTTCGTCGGTGTAGTTCCGATCACGTGCGTACGCGAACGCCCCGGTCAGTGGGACCCCGGTGGCGACGCCCAGAGACCGCAAGACGGTGCGTCGCTTCGGGGTCCGGTCGTGCTCGCTCGACATCGCCTCGGGGATCGATTCGACTCGGGTCGGGTAGCCGTCGTGGTTTCCCAGTCCGGACTTTATGACCGACCGCTGGCGACCGTCACCGCCGAACTAGCTACTCCTCGAGGGTGTCGGCCTCGAGGGGTCGAGAGCCCTCCCGGTATCGGTCGTAGACGCTTTCGGCCCACTCGAGGACGGCCTCGTCGTCGGTGTCGAGTGCCGCCTGGAGGACGCCGTCGTCGTCGCGGAGGAGGAGGCTCACGGCGTCGTCGGCGATGGTCACCGCGAGCGGGACCTCCCCCTCGTAGATCCGGATCGCCCCGTTCTCGCTGTCCACGAGCTCCCGGAGGCGACGACACAGGACTTCGTCGTCGGTGACCGCGTCGATCGCACTCTCGGAGAAAACGCCCTCGAAGGTCGCCTCGTCCGCGACGGTCCGCCGTCTGAGCAGGTCCAGGCTCCGGTCGTTGAACGCGTGAGAGACCGAACGGACGGCGTCAGCCTCCCGGACGAGTTCGATCGATCGGTTCACCGGCGCGCTCGGTCGCGTCTCCGTCGGCACGGTGATCGTCGCCTCCCGGAGGTGGCGCAAGTCGACGTCTAACTCCCCGGTCGGGAGCCACTCGACGACCTCCCGGAGCTCGAGTTCCGTCTCGACGATCTCCCGGAGGTCGACGATCCCCTCCGCGACGAGCCGGCCCGTCGCGGTCGCCTCGTAGCCACCATCGCTCCGGCGAACCCAGGTACGGTCCCCGAAATCCCGGAGGATCCGCCCCAGCGTCGGCTGTGAGGCTCCCGTCAACTCCTCGAGTTCACGTCGGGTCCAGCTCCCCTCCCGAAGGGCATCGAGTACCTCCACGCGGTTTGCCGAGAGCGCGAGAAACTCGATTTCCTCGAGTGGTGCGTCCATACCTCCCGTTTATCGTGATGATAAAAGTGTGTTTCGAAGGGTGAATATCTTTCACACCGTGGCCCGTCGCCACCGCTCGAAAGGCGCACGTACCGCCGCCAACTTTCTTGCCATGAATTAGTTTCTGAATTAACTTATGTCGGTGTACCACTTCCCCTATAGTAATGAGGTCTACGGGAACCACGACGAACGTCCATTCTGTGTGGGCATGCGCGACCGACGGGGTGTTCGGACAGTGATGAGCCAACGGCGTACGCTCGCCTTCTTTTTGCTGGCGAGTGTCTTCTTCGGTGGCACCTTCGTCGCCGCGAAAGCCGGACAGGCGTACGTCCCGCCGATCCTCCTCGTTGCGCTTCGTTTCGACCTGGCGGCGGTCGTCTTACTCGCCTACGCCTACTACACCTCCGGTGAAGCGTTCGTCCCCCGGACTGGCGGTGACCTCGCCGGTATCCTCGCCGTCGGCGTGCTCACGATCGGGCTGGCCAACGGCCTGTTGTTCGTCGGCCAGGGGTACGTCTCGAGTGCGGTCGGGGCGATCGTGTTCAGTCTCGTCCCCATCTTCTCGCCGCTTTTCGCCGCCCTCTTGCTCTCTGACGAACGGCTCTCGGCGATCGGCGCAGTCGGCACCGCCGTCGGCCTCGCCGGCGTCGCGATGGTGATCGGCGTCTCCCCCGGGAACCTGCTCGCGGAGATAAACGTCGGCACGCTGTTCATCCTCGGCGGCGCGATCAGTGCCGCACTCGGGAACGTCCTGATTCGACGCTGGCCCTCGACGATCTCGAGTACGTCCCGTATCGCTTGGGGACTGCCCGTGAGTGCCCTCATGCTCCACGTTACGAGCGTCCTCGCGGGCGAATCGTACGCCTCGATCGAGTGGACGCCCGCCGCGATCGTCTCACTGCTCTACCTGGCCGTCTTCGCCGGCGCGATCGCCTACGTCGTCTTCTTCGCGTTACTCGAGGACGTCGGCGCCATCAACTCGAGTCTGACATTCTACGCCAGTCCGGCCTTCGCGGCACTGGGCGGCTGGCTGTTCCTCGGCGAGTCGATCACGGCGGTGACCGTCGCCGGCTTCGGGACGATCGCCGTCGGGTTCCTCATCATCGGCCACGAGGCCATCGCCCCCACGCTCCGTCGGCTGGCTCCCTCGAGGTCGCCGTCGTCGGTCACGATCCCCGGTGAGCAACCCGACGGCGGCTTCGAGTGTAACGGGGACTGAGACTGCCGGGCGGAAACCCCGGCGAACGTTCGGGGTCAGTGTCGTGGTTACGATTCCTCGTCGTCCGTCCCGTCACTCTCCGCTGTCGTCCCGTCTTCGTCGTCAGTATCGTCTTCGTCGACCAGGTCGTCGACGACAGCCCACTCCCGGCTCTCACCGTCGGTCGAGCCTTCGATCGCGATCTCGCTCATCTCGTCGGCCCCCCTTCCGGAGAGCTCTCCGATGGCGGATTCGTCGTCGCCTCGAAGAACGCGGACGACGGCGTATACGACGGCGACGACGGCGGCCGTGATCAAAACCCCACGAACCAGTCGGGCTCCGATCGATCGGCCGGCGTTTTCGTCGTTCGGCTGTTCCTCGCTCCGTCGATCCCTGTTGGGGAACGATAACACGCCCATCACACGGTACTACGGAACGCCCGGGCAAGTCAGTTCGGGGGCGGAGAGACTGCCGTCTTTCGACGCGACAACACCTCACGGCCCGCCTGCTGGACGTAGCCGAAACTGATCAAGACCCGGATGGCTACGGCCGAAACCGCCCGGAGCCGACATATCGGTGAAAACCGATGGCCTCGGCACTCACGACTCACAATCTATCCATAGTGAACGTGTTCACCGCATCTATAGAGTCCTCGCGCTCCGTTATTCTGCCCTTTACAGCTAGCAAGATCTCGTAGCTGTCGTCCCTTGATCGATCAGCAGTAATGGATACTACTGTCGTCTTCAGAACGTGATTCGAGGTGTGCATCGACCGCTTTCACGACATCCCCGATGTCTCGTCCGGCCTGCTGAACGTAAACGACTCCGGCGTGTTCGAATCCGGAACCCTCGACGAGCGAAAGGAAGTCGTCGTCGAACGTCACCAGAATCCAGTCCTTCTCGACCGCGTGTGAGAGATGTTCCCGATCGGGGTCACCCAGTCGGCCTTCGTCACGAGCTGTATAGACGGTCCAGCCACGACGGCGGAGTCCATCCGCGACTGGAACCCAGATACTCTCATCACAGTACAGCGGCCTCATGCCGTAGCAGACTCGGCGGATCGGAACTCATCGATGTTGTCGTAATAGTACGCGAGGGCGCGATGGACGTCACCCAGTGAGAGATCCGGATACAGTTGGGTGATCTCGTCGGGTTCGTACCCGCTGTGCTCGTATGCCACCGCGACGTCTTTCACGCGAATGCCAGTCCCCTCGATGGTCGGAGCACCGTCACTGTGCGCCGGGTCCCGAACGATACTCATAGACGGTATTTCGCGCCCGATCGGTAATAAGAGCGTGGTCGGTAACAAACCGACTGGGGCCTCTGTCTACTGCAACCCCAGCTAGATACCCTCAGAGACGTTTGCTACTGTCAAAAGCGGCGGCCTCGGTACTCATAGGGCTCGTCACGACCGGGTGCCGAGTCCGACTCGGAGCGGGTGTTTCGTCATCGGCCACTCGAGGCTACCGTCTCGACATCCAAGTCGGTTTCTGCTCCCGTCGAGGCCGTCGGTCGGCCACGCTAACGTGTCGGACGATTCTCACGAATTCGCGCTCGACAGCGCCTGTATCCCCGTTTTAGAAACCGTTATACCCCTCGGGCACGAGATGTGTGTAAAATGAAGGCGCTAAAGCTTGATATGGTCCAGTACGACTGTCCGTACATCCGGACCACGCGAGATCACGACGTCGCCTTCCACACCCAACACTGGGATTTCAACCAGGCCGACCGCACCCTCGAGACGCGGTTGCTCACGGTCGGCGAGAGCCCCGAGGAGTTACACGGCGCACTCGAGGCCCTCGACGGCTCCGAGATGCTCCGGGGATACGACCTCTTGGCGCGAAAACAGAACACGGCGCTTTTGCGCTCGCGGATCGACGAAACCGACGCCATGCGGACGATCAGGGGGAACGACGGCTACGTGACCGGCCCGTTCGTGATCCGAAACGGCAGTGAGATCTGGAACGTCGGCTTCGATCGGGCCGGGCACGCCGACGACGCCCTGTCGGAACTCGATGGGTCAAACGAGTTTACGATCCAGGACGACGACTCGATTCACGTCGACGACTTCTTCGACATCCTCCAGAACGTCGAATCGCTCGGCTCGATGCTCCGGGCCCTCCAGAACCTCACCGACAGGGAACGGGACACCCTCGAGACCGCAGTCGAGGAGGGCTACTTCTCGACGCCGCGGGGAACGACGCTCGACGGCGTCGCGGCGGAGTTCGACATCTCGAAGATGGGGGCCTCGAAGAACCTCCGTCGGAGCCAGCGGAAGGTCCTCCGGCAGGTCGTTCGCGTGATGAACGACGTCGAAGCCCAGATGGAGTTACAGGAGGAAGCGTCGGGGTCGCAGTTGTCCGGGGAGTGAGTTGCCTACCGGATGACACCGCGCGGATCGATCTCCTCGCGAAGCAACCGCAACTGTTCGGCGGTCGGCTCCGGGCTCCGTTCGTACTCGCCGACGTGAATCCCGAAGCTACTTTCCTCGTTGATCGTCGCCTCCTCGACGCCCGGATGTAGGTACTCGAGTGTCAGCTCCCGGTCGCCGTCGAAGCCGTAGACGCCGTACTGGGTGATGACGTGACTCGGGCCCGTCTCCGCCGGGAGGCCGGCCGCCTCGCGTGTGCCCGGGCCCTCGAGATAGCCCGGCGTGGTCAGGAAGTCGAGTTCCTCGACGAAGCTCGTCCCGTCCTGGCGCATGGTGACGATCGTCTCGTGGGCGAGCGAGCCGATGTCGTTTGCGCCGCCGCTGCCGGGGAACCGGACGGTCGGGCGCTCCCAGTCGCCGATGACCGTCGAGTTCAGGTTGCCGTGACGGTCGATCTGTGCGGCCCCGAGGAAGCCGTAGTCGACGAAGCCCGCGCTCATGTACGACATCACGTCGTGCATCCCGGCGGCTTTCACCCCACGGTGGAAGGTTCGTTCGTCGCCGACCGAGATCGGTAGTTCGGGTGCGTCGGGGCCGATGCCGCCGGCCTCGTAGATCATCGTCGCGTCCGGGGCGTGGGTCTTCTGGGCGAGCATCGCCGCGAGCATCGGCATCCCCGTCCCGACGATGATCGTGCTCTCGTCTTCGATGAGCGTCGCGGCGACGGTCGTCAGCAGTTCCGTCGAGGAGTACTCCTCGCTCATTGGCGCTCACCTCCCTCGGGGCCGCCGGCATCCGGGCGCTCGTAGTTCTCGATCGCCTCGAGGTCGGCCAGCCGCTTTTCGCCGCCGATCGCCTCGAGGTACTCTTCGAAGTCCTCGGTCCCCGTGACGTAGCGCTCGAGGTACTCCTCGAGGCCCTCTTCGGTCTCCGTGAGCTCCATCCACTCCTCGAGGTGTGCCTCGTCGAAGTAGTACCGATAGGGCATCTCGCCGGGGTGGCTGCCGTAGGGGGCTTCGACGACGGCGTCGACGAGGAAGTAGGGGATCTCGACGTCTTTCGGTCGGTCTTTGAGCTCCTCGCTGTCGACGATCTCCTCTGTGGTGACGATCAGCCGTTTGGCCGCGCCGGCCAGTTCCGGGTCCTCGACGCTGATGCCGTCGATGACGGCGTTGCCGTACTTGTCGGCTTTCGAGACGTGGATGCAGACGGCGTCGGGGTAACAGGCGGGGACGAGCGTGATCGGGTCGCCAGTCCAGGGGTCCTCGACGATCTTCGCCGAACTCCTCTCGAAGGTCTCCGTCCCCGCGAGAATTCTGCTCGGAACGAACGGGACGCCCATCTTCGCGGCCAGAAAGCGCCATTGGAGGGTCGCGTTGCTCGCCTCGGCGACGACCTCGACGTCACCGTCTTCGACCCGGCGTCGGCCCGCGGGGGCGAGCCCGCGGGTCTCGTGGGCGAAACAGTAGGCGGCCTCGACGCTCGAGACCGCACCCGCCGCGATCAGCAAGTCGGCGTCGAAGACGGTGGTCTTCCCCGAGAGCGTCAGGTCCTCGATGCCCTGTCTGACGATTTCGTGGAGGATCGGCGTCGAGATCCGGACGTGCCCGAAGCCGCCGCTTGCCAGCAGGTCGCCGTCGTCGACGAACCGCTCGACGGCCTCCTTTGCACTCATCCGTTTGTCCTCGAACGCCCGCGAGCGGTTCTCGCGGTTCCACGCCCGGGCGTCGTCGGGGTGTTCCCAGCCGACGAGTTCGCCCTCGCCCTCGTCGATGACGTTCATTCGTCACCCACCTCACCTGCGGGGCGGAACGCGACGAAGCGCTTCCCGCTCGTCTCACACTCCCGGACCGTCGGCACGACCGCGAGGCCGGTCTCGACGTCTTCGGGGTCGATTCCGGCGACCTGGCCGGTCAGCGTCACGGGGCCGAAGTCGCCGATCGCGATCGCGTAGGGGGCGTCAGCGCCGAAGTCGGGGTGGGGAACCCGGATGACGGTCTTCGACCTGACGGCCCCGGTTTCGGGGAGCGGTTCGAACTCGAGGTCGTCCCCGCCCGTCACGGCCGGCGGGACGGTCGCCCGCCCGCCGTCACGGAGGAAGTACCCCTCGCCGGCCTCGAGTGCGTCGAGCCAGGCGTCGTAGCCGGTCTCCCGGACGGTTTCGACGTTCATGACTGGACCTCCAGGACGTGAACCGCGGCGGTCGCGACCGTCCCACCCGCGTTGTGGGTCACGCCGACCTCGGCGTCGGCGACGGCGTCGGCGTTCGGGTGGGTGCCCGCGAGCAGTTTCGTCAGTTCGACGAGCTGGCCGACGCCCGTCGCGCCGACGGGGTGGCCTTTCGCTTTGAGCCCGCCCGAGAGATTTACTGGAACCTCGCCGTCGGCGGTCGTCTCGCCCTCGCGGGCGGCCGTGATCGCCTCGCCGGGCTCGTAGAGGCCCAGTGCCTCGAGGGCGAGCACCTCGGCGATCGTAAAGCAGTCGTGGACCTCGGCGACGTCGACGTCCCCGGGATCGACGCCGGCCCGGTCGTAGGCGGCCTGTGCGGCCGACTCGGCGGCTCTCGTCCGTGTCATGTCCACACGCTCTTGGAGCGATAGCGTCTCGGTGCCCCGTCCCGAACCCGTGATCGCCACCGCGGCCTCGAGCTCGTTTCGCTCGGCGTACGCACGGGAGACGAGGACGGCGGCGGCGGCCCCGTCGGAGATCGGACAGGCGTCAAGCAGCCCCAGCGGGTCGGCCACGGCGGGTGCCTCGAGGACGTCTTCGACGTCGATCTCCTCGCGGAACTGCGCGTTCGGGTTCGTCGCCGCGTTCGCGTGGTTCTTCACGGCGACGTGGGCCAGGTCCTCGCGCGTGCCGCCAAAACGGTCCATGTAGGCGTCGGCGAGCAGTGCGTACGCGCCGGGGAACGTCAGGCCGGGACGCCCCTCGTGTAACTCGTCGGCTGCGCGAGCGAGCGCCGCGGTCGTCTCGCCTGTCTCGAGGTTCGTCATCCGTTCGAGTCCGCCGACGAGAACGACGTCCGCCTGGCCGCTCTCGATCGCCCGGACGCCGTCGGCGACGGCGTAGCCCCCCGAGGCACAGGCGTTCTCGACCCGGGTGGCCTCGAGGCCGGTCGTCCCGATCCCGGCGGCCATCAGCGGGGCCTGGTGGCTCTGGTTCTCGGCGGTCTCGCCCATGTAGTTGCCGTAGTAGAGGGCGTCGACGTCCGACGGCGGTACGGCGCTTTCCTCGAGCGCGCTCGAACGCGCCTCGGCGAACAGTTCCCGGCCGGTTCGGCCGGCGTGTTCGCCGAAGTCGGTCGCGCCCACACCGGCTATCAGTGTTGGTGCCATTACTAGAGAACAGGGACCCTACCGGCGAAAACCGGCGGGTTGATATGTATACCAACGTCGGACACTCGCCCCGGATATCGGGGGGCGGACCCACGGTTTCCGAACTGGCGTGCCCTGAAAACCGGAAGGCGGCCAGCCGGGGCCTATATCTTCAGGAAGAGGACGATCAGGTTGATCACCAGCATCGCGACGAAGCCGATGAGCCAGAGTTCCATCTCATCACCTCCGTTAGAGTTTGAAGATCGGTTCGACGTGGTCGGGGACGTTCTCGCCGCTGGCTCCGTCGGTCACGTGCGAGACGAAGATCGTCACGGAGATCGAGACGGCGATCGCGATGAAATAAAAGTCCATCCCGATCGGGAACGCGTAGCCGAGTTGGGTTGCGACCAGCAGCGTGACGTTGAGCAAGAGTGCGGAGGCGAGGCCGGCGGTGACGCCCTCGCGGCTCGCCCCCTTCCAGAGCAGGCCGACGACGACGGCAGGGATGGTCCCGCTGACGAAGGTCCCCCAGCCGAAGGTACCGAGGATCGCGACGAGGTGGCCGCCGTAGAGGCCGAAGAGGACGGAGCCGACGCCGACGACGAGCACCGCGGCGCGTCCGAGCCAGGTCTCGCGTCGCTCGGAGAACTCCCAGCCCATCGCTCGCACGAAGTCCCGGGCGATCGCCCCGGAGGCGACCGACAGGAAAAAGGCAGCGGTGGACATGATCGCGGCGACCAGGCTCGCGTAGATGATCATCTGGAGGACGATGTGGAGGCGTTCGACGAACTCGAAGGCCGCCATGTCGGGGTCGGAAAGCGGTTCGATGGTCCCGGCGGCGACCATGTAGAGCGCGACGAAGCCGATGAGCAACCAGAGGATACTCCCGACGGCGTAGGTGACCCCGCTGACGAGGCCGACGGTTCGCAGCCCTTTCGGATCGTCGATCGAGAACATCCGCTGGAGGACCTGTGGTTGGCCCATGACGCCGATGCTGAAGACGATGGGCCAGATCAACAGCAGGCCGGGTGCGGAGCCTTCTGCGAGCCCCCAGCCGTCGAGCATCTGCGGCGTGAACGCTTTGGTCACGTCTTCGCCGGTGAGTTCGCCGGCCTCGACGACCGTCATGGTCGTGTTCTCCATCCCGCCGGCGATCTGGAAGAAGCCGACGACGACGCCGACGACGCCGACGAGCATCACCGCGCCCGTGTACGCCCCCGCGAGCTGGGCCGAAGCCATGCCCCCGACGGCGACGTAGACGATGATCAGGCCGAAGACGGCCCAGACGGCCGCCTCCATCGAGATGCCGAGGATCACCGAGAGGACGTACCCCCCGCCGGCGACCTGCGAGGCGAGGTACGCCCAGCAGGCGATAAAGAGGATCAACGCGAGCATCCCACGGATCGCGCCGCTTTCGAAGCGCTCGTCGGCGATGTCGCCGAGCGTCCCGATGTCGGCGACGTCGGCCATCCCGCGGACGCGCTTGCCGATGATCCAGTAGGCCATCGCGAAGCCCAGCCCGCTGGCGAAGGTCATCCACAGCGAGGACGTCCCCATCTCGTAGACGAGTCCGGGGCCGCCGATGAACCCGAACGCGCTCATGATCCCCGACATACTCGCCAGGGTGATCACCGCCGCACCGAACATCTTGGTCGCGCCGTAGAACTCGTCGGACGAATCGATCAGGCGCTTGCTGTAGAGGCCGACGCCGAACACAGAGAGGATGAAGACGGCGACGAAGCCCGGAACGAGCAGGTCGATCATCGATTAGTCACCTCCGCCGGGTCGGCCGCCTCCTGGGTATCGTCCTCGGCCTCTACCCGCTCGACTTCCTCGAGGAACCGATCCCACTCCCCGTCCGGCAGGAAGTGTTTGCGAAAGTAGATCCCGTAGGCCAGCGTGACCGTCATGAACCCGCCGATCCAGTACAGCCAGTAGGCGGCGGCGAAGGATGGGTGCATCCCGGTGATCAGAAAGTCCGGGGAGCCGCCGAAGGCGTTCGCGTAGTACTCGATCAGGACGAACGCCGACAGCTGGAGTGCCGTCCAGATCCCCAGCGGATAGACGAGCAGCTTCGTCGAGATCGTTCCGCCCGAACTCGCGCCGATGACGAACCACGGGTGGAACAGAAACACCGACAGCAACAACGCCGGGAACCACTGGCCCGCCAGCCCGAGTCCGAGGACGGCGGCCCAGAGGACGCCACTGGCGAGCATCAGTTCCGAGGTCCAGCTCTCGACGTCGATCTGTCCGTTCAACATCTCTTCGCCCTCCTGGGGAGCGATTCGCCGTCCTCGAGTTTCCGCCGTGTCCCGATTGTGTATGCCATGTGTCCATCACTCGTAGGTGTTCACGAAGCCGCCGTCCCACAGCAGATCGTCGCCGTTGAGGTGTTTGCCGTGCCGGGAGAGCCCGAAGGCGAAGAGGTTGCCGGCCTCGACCGGCTCCATCATCTCGCAGGCCCGAGCCTGCCCGAGCATCACGTCCTCGACGACCTCGCGCTCGGTGATTCCGCGCTCGCTGGCCGTATCCGCGATCTGGTTCAACACCAGCGGCGTCTTGACGTAGCCCGTACTGACGCTAAAGGCACGAACGTCTCCCTCGCCTTCGGCCGCGGTCGACTTGGTGAGCCCGCGCAGGCCGAACTTCATCGTGTTGTACGCCACCTTATCGCGGGTGACGTAGTGGCCGTGGACCGAGGCCATGTTGGCGATCGCACCGACGCCGTCCTCGGCCTCCCGGATGTGGGGGAGGGCCAGTTGCGTGATGTACATCGGCGCACGGAGCATCACCTGATAGAGCAGATCGAACGTCTCCATCGGGAACGACTCGATCGGCGAGATGTGCTGGATGCCGGCGATGTTGGCCACGTACCGGAGCTGGCCGGCCTCGGCGGCCGTCTCGACTAACGCCTCGAGCTCGGCGTCGTCGGTCAGGTCACAGACGACGGGCTCGAGGCTCCCTTCGACCTCGAGTTCCGCGCCGTTTTCGACGGTTTCGTGGAGGCCGTCCTCGTCGACGTCGGTCGCGACCGTCGTCAGGCCGTTCGCCGCCAGGACGAGTGCCGTCGCGCGGCCGATACCCGAGGCCGCGCCGGTCACGATCGCCACGTTCTCCGGGGTGAACCGGGGATCGTCGACGTGGTGGATCGTCTCCGTGGTGATCTCCGGCGGTTCGATACTGGTTTCGGTGTCAGGGTCCCCGCTCATGCGAGTAAAGAGAGGAACTGTAGTGGGGTCAAACGGGAGGTTGATATGTAATCACTCCCGCCCGCTTGCGGGTTCGACGCCCGTCAGTCGTCGTCGATCGGTGCAGTCACGGGCTCGACGCGCTCCCCGCGTGGGCCCTCGAGGTCGACGTCCGGAAGCAAGTCACGCAGGTAGTACCCCGTATAGGAGTCCTCGACGTGGGCGATCTCCTCGGGGGTGCCCGTCGCGACGACGTCCCCGCCGCCTTCGCCACCTTCGGGGCCGAGATCGATGACGTGGTCGGCGTTTTTCACGAGGTCGAGTTCGTGTTCGATGACGACGACCGTGTTTCCGTTGTCGGTGAGCCGATGGAGGACGTCGATGAGTTTGCGCTCGTCTTCTGAGTGCAGCCCCGTCGTCGGCTCGTCGAGGAGATACAGCGTATCGCCCGTATCCTTCTTGCCGAGTTCTTCCGCGAGTTTGATCCGCTGGGCTTCCCCACCCGAGAGCGTCGTCGAGGGTTGGCCCAGACGCATGTACCCGAGGCCGACGTCTTTGAGCAGTTCCAGCCGCCGGCGGATCTGACTCGAGGACTCGAAGAAATCGTAGGCCTCCTCGACGGACATCTCGAGGACGTCCGTGATCGTCTTGTCCTTGTACTCGACGTCGAGGGTGGCGTCGTTGTAGCGTGCGCCCCCACAGGCCTCACAGGGGACGTGCACGTCGGAGAGGAAGTTCATGTCGATCTTGACGGTCCCCTGGCCGCCACACTCCTCACAGCGTCCGCCCTTGACGTTAAAGGAAAAGCGCCCTTTCTCGTAGCCACGACGTTTGGCCAGTTTCGTCTCGGCGAACAGCTCGCGGACGTAATCGAAGACGTTGGTGTAGGTCGCCGGGTTCGATCGCGGGGTCCGGCCGATCGGCGACTGGTCGATCAGGCGGACGGTCTCGATCCCCTCGAGACCCTCCAGGCCGTCGTGGTCGCCGGGAATAACGCTCGTGTTGTCGTTCATCTCGCGGGCCAGCCCCTTGTACAACACCTCGTGCATGAGGGTGGATTTGCCCGAGCCCGAGACGCCGGTGATCGCCGTGAAACAGCCAAGCGGAATAGCCACGTCGACGTCTTTCAAGTTGTGCTGGCGGGCCCCCCGGATCGTGAGGTCGCCGTCTCTCCCGCGGCGCGTTCCGGGCACCGGGATCGCTTTCCGCCCGGAGAGGTAGTCGCCGGTGATCGACTCCGCACAGGAGGTGACGTCGTCGAACGAGCCGTTGACGACGACCTCGCCGCCGCGTTTGCCGGGGCCGGGGCCCATATCGATCACGTTGTCCGCCCGGCGCATCGTCTCCTCGTCGTGTTCGACGACGATCAGGGTGTTTCCGAGGTCACGCAGTTCGGCGAGGGTGTTGAGCAGTCGGTCGTTGTCCCGCTGGTGGAGGCCGATGGAGGGCTCATCCAGGACGTAGAGCACGCCCACGAGCCCGGAGCCGACCTGGGTCGCAAGTCGGATACGCTGGCTTTCCCCGCCCGAAAGCGTCGAGGCTTCCCGATCTAGGGTCAGGTACTCGAGGCCGACCTCACACATAAAACCAAGCCGTGCGCGGATCTCCTTTAAGATCTCCGCTGCGATCGTCAGCTCCCGACCCGACAGCGCCGCCTCGAGGCCCTCGAAGTGCTCGAGTGCGTCCCCGATGGACATCTCGTTTATCTCGGTGATCGAGGTGCCGGCGACCAGCACGTGTCGGGACTGTTCTCGCAGGCGCGTCCCCGCACAGGCCGGACACTCCGTGACGGCCATGTACTCTTCTATGTGCTCGCGCGTGCTCTCGGAGTCGGTCTCGAGGTACCGACGGTCGAGATTCGGGATGACCCCCTCGAACCGCTTTCGTTTGCGCCGGGTGCCGTTTTTCGTCGAGCGTTTGAACACGACCTCCCCGTCTGTGCCATAGAGGAACTGCTCTCTGACTTCGGCCTCGAGGTCTTCGAACGGCGTGTCGACGCTCACGCCGAAGTGGTCGGCGACGGCGTCGATTCGCGTGCGGTAGTACGAGCGGTTGTAACTCCACGGTTCGAAGACGTGCTTGATCGGTTTCGAGGGATCGACGACGACCAACTCCTCGTCGACTTCCTTCGTCTTGCCGAGGCCATCACACTCCGGACAGGCCCCGTGTGGGCTGTTAAAGGAGAAACTGCGCGTTTCGATCTCGCTGAACTGGAAGTCACTGTTTGGATTCCCGAGCTCTTCGGAGAACTCGAGGACGAGCCGTTCGTCGCCCTCGCCGGCGAGCGAGCCGGTCGCCCGGGTGTTCGAGTCGACCTCGATCCCTTCGGGTGGGTCGGGGACGATGACCTTGAGGACGCCGTCGGCTTCCTCGAGTGCGGTCTCGACGCTGTCGACGATCCGCGGGCGTGATTCCGCACTGACTTTCACGCGGTCGACGATGACGTCTACCGTGTGGTCGTAGTTTTTGTCGAGGTCGGGCGTCTCGAAGCCCAAGTCGTACTCCTCGCCGTCGACTTCCACGCGGGAATACCCCTCGCTTACGAGCTCCTCGAAGCGGTCCTCGAAGGCTCCTTTCTGGTCGCGAACGACCGGCGCGGCGATCATCGCCCTGGTCCCCTCGGGGAGCTCGAGGACCTGAGCGACCATGTCCTGGGCGCTTTGGGTGCCGACTTCCTCGCCCGTGATCGGATCGTACTGGGTGCCGACGCGGGCGTAAAGCAAGCGCAGGTAGTCGTGGAGTTCGGTGACGGTTCCGACGGTCGATCGGGGGTTGTTCGCGGCGTTTTTCTGGTCGATCGAGATCGCCGGCGACAGTCCCTCGACGGTCTCGACCTGGGGTTTGTCCATCTGTCCCAAGAAGTTCCTCGCGTAGGCCGAGAGGCTCTCGATGTAGCGACGCTGGCCCTCGGCGTAGACGGTCTCGAACGCCAGCGAGGACTTCCCAGAGCCCGACAGCCCGGTGACGACGGTCAACTCCTCGCGTGGAATCGAGACGTCGAGGTCTTTCAGGTTGTGCTCGCTTGCACCCCGCACCTCGATGTACTCCGTGCTCATCTATCCATCGCAAGCGACTGCACAAATGAAGGGTTGTCGGTTGCGAGACAGAGCGGAGTGACCGTGGATCCGTGACGTGTCCGGAGTCCGAGTACCCGCTGCTGTTCGACGACCATACTCAAAAAAGTTTTTTGATCCAACAAACTCCTTACTTGACACCGAAGACTTCCTTACTAGAGTGGATACTCTTAATAGCCAAAAGCCACAACCTTCGGGTGATGACCGACTCAAGCCAAAACTGGTGGCCGAACAAGTTAGACCTGGAACCACTCGACCAGAACGCCCGCGACGCCGGGCCCTACGGGGAGGGGTTCGACTACGCCGAGGAGTTCGAGAAACTCGACCTCGACGAGGTCAAAGCTGACATCGCGGAGGTACTGACGACCTCCCAGGAGTGGTGGCCGGCCGACTACGGCCACTACGGGCCGCTTATCATCCGGATGGCCTGGCACAGCGCGGGTACGTATCGTACCACTGACGGCCGCGGCGGCGCCGCCGGTGGCCGACAGCGCTTTGCGCCTCTGGGCGCCTGGCCCGACAACGTCAACCTCGACAAGGCACGCCGTGTGCTCTGGCCGGTCAAACAGAAGTACGGCCGTAGCCTCTCGTGGGCCGACCTGATGGTCTTATCGGGGAACGTCGCCCTGGAGTCGATGGGCTTTGAAACCTACGGCTTCGCCGGCGGGCGCGAGGACGCCTTCGAACCCGACGCGGGCGTCGACTGGGGTCCCGAAGAGGAGATGATGGGCGACGAACGCCACGACGAGGAGGGCAACCTCGAGGGCGACCTCGCCGCCGACCACATGGGCCTGATCTACGTGAACCCGGAGGGGCCTGGCGGCGATCCCGATCCCGAAGAGTCGGCCAAATACATCCGCCAGTCGTTCGGGCGGATGGCGATGAACGACGAGGAGACGGTCGCACTCATCGCCGGCGGCCACGAGTTCGGGAAGGTCCACGGCGCTGCCTCCGACGACCACCTCGGCCCGGACCCGGAAGAAGCCCCGATCGACATGCAGGGACTGGGCTGGGAGAACGAGTACGGTTCCGGCAAGGGTGACGACACGATCACCAGCGGCCTCGAGGGTCCCTGGACCTCCTCGCCGATCACGTGGGACCACGAGTACCTCGAGAACCTCTTTGAGTACGAGTGGGAACTCGACGAGAGCCCCGCCGGTGCCTACCAGTGGACGCCGGTCGACGAGGAGGCCCAAGGGGCCGCACCGGCCGCCCACGACCCGGAGGGCAGCCAGACGCCGATGATGCTCACGACGGACATCGCGCTCAAGGCCGACCCGGACTACCGCGAGGTCGCAGAGCACTTCTACGAGAACCCGGAGGAACTCGAGGAGGCGTTCGCGAAAGCCTGGTACAAACTGATCCACCGCGACATGGGTCCGAAAGAGCGGTTCCTCGGTCCCGAGGTCCCAGAAGAGGAGTTCATCTGGCAGGATCCACTCCCCGATGCCGACTACGACCAGATCGGCGAGGAAGAGATCGCCGACCTCAAAGCGGAGATCCTCGAGTCGGAACTGTCCGTCTCCCAGCTTGTCAAGACCGCGTGGGCGTCGGCCTCGACCTACCGCGACAGCGACAAACGCGGCGGTGCAAACGGCGCGCACATCCGTCTGGAACCCCAAAAGAGCTGGGAGGTAAACGAGCCAGCCGAACTGGCGACGGTGCTTTCGGTCCTCGAGGAGATCCAAGAGGAGTTCAACGGTTCCCGCTCTGATGACGTCCGGGTCTCGCTTGCCGACCTGATCGTGCTGGGTGGCTCGGCCGCCGTCGAACAGGCAGCAGCCGACGCCGGCTACGACGTCGAGGTGCCGTTCGAACCCGGCCGGACGGACGCGACGGCCGAACAGACCGACGTCGACTCCTTCGAGTGGCTCGAGCCCGACGCCGACGGCTTCCGTAACTACTACACCGAGGGTGACGTGATGGACCGCTCGGCCGAGGAGCTGCTCGTCGACAAGGCCGACTTGCTTACGCTGTCGGCCTCCGAGATGACGGCCCTGGTCGGCGGCATGCGTGCCCTCGACGCCAACTACGGCGACTCCGAGCTGGGCGTTTTCACCGACGAGCCCGAGACGCTGAACAACGACTTCTTCGAGACCGTCCTCGACATGGGCTACGAGTGGGAAGCGGTCGACGACGACGAGGAGGTCTTCGAACTCCGTGACCGCGAGAGTGGCGAGGTCGAGTACGAGGGCTCCCGCGTCGACCTCGTCTTCGGCTCGAACTCCCGTCTTCGCGCCATCGCCGAGGTCTACGGTGCCGAGGACGGCGAAGAACAGTTCGTCGAGGACTTCGTCGACGCCTGGAGCAAAGTGATGACACTCGACCGCTTCGACCTCGAGTAGTTCCGGTCGATACGCCGTCCGGACTTACGTCGACGGGCCGGATCCCGCCGCTCGCTTCGAGAAGACGAACTCCCGAAGCAGTTTCGCCGCGAGGGTCGGGGCCTGCCCGTCGTCGCGGTCGTTGACCTCGACCACGTCGAAGCCAGTCGCCCGTGGCGCGACCTGTCGGACCACCTCACGCATCTCCCGGGGGGTGAGCCCGAACGGTTCCATGGTGCCCGTCCCGGGCGCGAACGCGGGGTCGGCGGCGTCGATGTCGACGCTCAGGTACACCTCCCGGCCCTCGAGGCGGCCTTCGAACTCGAGGTCGCCGGCCTCCTCGGGGGGGACGACGGTCACGTCCGCCTCCGCCGCCCGCTCCCACTCTGTCTCGCTCCCCGTCCGGGCACCCACGATGATCGCCTCCTCGGCGGTCTGTAGGGCGTGGTGGGTCACGGTGGCGTGGCTGAGTGGGTTGCCGTCGTATTCGGTCCGCAGATCGAGGTGGGCGTCGAGACAGACGAACACGTCGGGGTCGACCGCCTCCACGCCCGCGATGGTGACGGTGTGCTCGCCGCCGATCACCAGCGGGGTCGCCTCCTCCCGGCGGACGTCACGGACCGTCCCCTCGAGCCACTCGAGGTACTCCCCGGCGTCGTCCCAGGCGCGGACGTCGCCGTGGTCACAGACGTTCAGTTCGGTGAAGTGACTGTCCGTCCGGTGGTCGTAGTCGTCGAACGTTTCGGCAAAAGTCCGCACGCGCCGAGGGCCAAATCGGGTCCCGGGCTGAAAGGTCGTCGATACGTCCAGGGGCGCACCGACGACCACGAACTCCGCGTCCTCGCGCTCGGCGGTCGCCCCGGGGAACATCAGACGATCTTGCGCTGTCCTTCCATCTCGAGGTACTCGATGTCGTCGTCGGGGGAGACGTCGACGTCCTCGGGGATGCGCATCGTGATCGTCTCGTAGGTTTCTAAGTCCATGACCTGCATGTCCGATCCGTCGGTCGAGACGACCTGGCCCTGCTTGCGCTCGATGATCGGGACCCAGATCTTCGCGTCGACGGGCTGGCTGAGCGACCGTTTCTTGTCGTCGAAGACGCCTTTGGCATCGATACGGGCTTTGGCGCTGCCGTGTTTGCCGGGCTTTGCCGTCGAGTAGGAGTTGATCTTACACGCCGCGTCGTCGATCATTACGTAGCCGCCTTCCTGGAGATCGCGAACTTCCGTTTGTTGTTTCGCCATGTTCCGGGGTAATCAACCGAACGCAATAAACCGTTTGAAAACGAGCGATCCGTCGACCGTCGAACCGCTTTTCCGGCCACCAACCGTCGCTTCCGTCGATGATCGACCCGATCGCGATCGCTGCCCTCGTTCTCGCCGTCGCGGTGGTCGGCTACCTCGCCCTGTCGAAACGCCGTCGACCGCCCCTCGAGGGTCGCCTCGAGGCCACACTGGCGGCCGAACTCGGCCCCGGACTCCGGACCCACCTCGAGGAGCCGATCACGCTCGCGTCCCTCGAGGTCGTCGACGGTCGGGACGGCGACCCAGTCTACGTTCCGGTCGTCTCCGTTCCCCTGGGGACGACCGACGCGCCCGGGATGGACCTCGTCTGTGAGTACGTCGTCGGCGTCCTCGAGGTCGTCGTCCCCGTTCTCGCGGACGAACGGGTGTGTCGCTACGACGTCCGGTTTTCGGTCGGACCGAACGGCCTGATCGTCGCCGGGGAGCGTCGTCGGGTGTCGGTGCCGCCGGAACTCGCGTCCCGGGTACTCGAGGAGGATTCCTACCGGGTCTCGGACCTGCGTCGGGACCTCGAGGCGGGGACGGGCGGGGCCGTGCTTTGGGAGGAACTCTAGGTGTCCGGGTCGACGAACGCGGCGTTACAGTCGTCGATGAGGTTCTGGAGGCGCTCTCTGTCACCCCGGTCGAACGTTCTGGGGACCCGGTCGGTCGGCGTCCGGGCTGGGGGTGTGGTGATGGGCTGGTCGACGGTTGCGGGTTCGGGTTGGGTCGTCGGTTGCAAGTGTTTGGATCTCATGTCGGTCGGGGTTTCGGACGGTCGGCGTACGGTACAGTATCGAGGAGGAGTCACCGGGCTACTACGTGTACGACCGACATTGCTTACCCACCCCTACAGTCCGATACATAATAAATGTTCATGATCGTACCGCCTTCGGGGAGTGTGAACGGTGGGCAGCCCCGACGCCGCGCCCGCCGTCGTCACTCCTGGTCGCGAAGTGATCTCCGGCGGATCTTTCCGGAGGACGTCATCGGCAACTCCTCGACGAACTCGACGTGTTGGGGGTACTCGTATTCGGCCAACCGCTCACGAACCAGCGAGCGGATCTCCTCGCGGAGGGTCTCCGGGTCGTAGTCGTCGGTCGCGGGCTGGACGCAGGCTTTGATCGCCTCCCCACGGGTCTCGTCGGGGACGCCGATGACGCCGACCTGTTCGACCGCCCCGTGTTCTAAGATGGCCTCCTCGACTTCCATCGGGCCGACGCGGTAGCCACTCGTGAGGATGACGTCGTCGGCTCGAGACTGGAACCAGACGTAGCCCTCCTCGTCGCGTTTCACGAGGTCGTCGGTGAGGAACCAGCCGTCCTCGGTCCGTTTGGCCTCGGTCTTCTCGGGCAGTCCCCAGTACTCGTCGAAAAAGACCCGTCGATCGCCCGGTTTGACCGCCAGTTCACCGACCTCCCCGCGTGGCAGCTGCTCGCGGGTGTCCGTATCGAGGACGGCGACCTCGTAGCCCGGCAGGGGCTTGCCCATACTCCCCGGTTTCGTCTCGAACCACCTCGAGGCGTTGCCGACCACGAGGTTCAACTCCGTCTGGCCGTAGAACTCGTTTATCCCGACGTCCTCGAACGTCCCCTCGACCCAGCCGACGATTTCGGGGGTCATCGGCTCGCCGGCGGAGGCGACGGTGTCCACGGCGAGGTCGAACTCGCTTTCCGGATCGTCGACGCCCATCAACATCCGCAGGGCGGTCGGCGGCATGAACGCCTTCGTCACGTCGTGGCGCGCCAGCAGGTCGTAGACCTGTTCGGGATCGAAGCGCTCCCGTGGCCAGCCGACGATCGTACAGCCGTGGTGCCAGGCGGCAAAGAGGGTGCCACCGAGGGCCGCACCCCACGCCCAGTCGGCGGGCGTCCAGACGACGTCGTCCTCGAGACCTTCGAAGTAGTTCGCCGCCGCAGCCGCCCGCCCGAGCCACAGCCCGTGGCTGTGGAGGACGCCCTTCGGTGGGCCCGTCGACCCGCTCGTGTACATGATCGCCGACGGCGTCTCCGGGGTCGAATCGTAGACCTCGATCCCGGGCTCGTGGGTCGACAGTAGCTCGTCGAAGGCGTGGGCCTCACCGTCGACGGAGTCGGCGTCGCCCAGTTCGATCACGGACTCGAGGTCCGGACACTCCCCGCGGATTTCCTCGACCGTCTCCCGGACGCTCGGATCGACGACGACGGCTTTCGCCCCGCTGTCGGCGAGTCGGTACTGTAAGGCGTCACGGCCAAAGAGGACGGTCAGCGGCACCGAGACCGCCCCGAGTTTCCAGTTCGCCAGGTGGGTCAGTGGGTTCTCGGGTTTCTGTGGGACGACGACGCCGACCCGATCGCCCGCCTCGACGCCGAGGTCGGCGAGGGCCGCCGCCAGTCGATCGGACGACTCGTCTAACTGCTCGAAGGTGTCGGTCTCGAGGTCGCCGCCGGGGGACTCATAGCGCAGCGCCACCCGTCCCGTGTCATCGTGTTTCCGCAGGAAGTCGACGGCAGGGTTGTACTCCTCGGGAAGAGACCACTCGAACTCCTCGCGTGCCCGCTCGTACTCGTCGTAAGAGGGCATCACGTGCCACGTCATAGGTGCCCGTCTCGTTCACGTGAAGTAACGTTTTTGATCCCGTGCCGGCTAGAACTCGACGTTCGACTTCGAGACCCGGTCGACGTCGTCACGCTCTTTCGGCCCGATCCCGACGACCGTGAACTCCCCGTCGGTCAGGTACACCGTGCCGCCGTCGACGGTCACCTCGAGGTCCCGGAGATACGCGCCTTCACACGGTCCGTGCGTACATCGGCCCGTCTCGGCCTCGAAGTACGCGCCGTGGTTCTCACAGACGATCTCGCCGTTTCGCATCGTCGCGCCCGTTCCCTTGTCCAGTGGAACGTGTGTCATGTGCTGGCACTCGTTAAGCCAGCACTCGACCGTGTCGTTCGATCGAACGAGGATCGCCTCACGCTCGCCGTCGGTCCCGTCCCCGCCGACCCGGAACAGGAACGTGGTGTCGTCGGGAATCGCCTCGAGGTCGGTAATTCGCCCGTCGTCGTCCATCACCGACACGTACCTGCCGACGAAACTTATCTCCACAGGTCTCCCCGCGGCGGGAACGTTTTGTTCCGTGCCGTCGAAGGTGGGATATGGACGAACTCCTCGTCTACGGTTCGTACGGCTACACCGGGAGCCTGATCGCCCGGGAGGCCGTCTCCCGGGGTGGGTCGCCGATCATCGCCGGCCGGGACCCCCGGCGAGTCGCCGCTCAGGCCGACGACCTCGGGGTCGACTGGCTGGCCTTCGACGTCGCGGACGCGGCGGACCACCTCGAGGGGTTCAACGCGGTCCTCAACTGTGCCGGCCCGTTCGTCGACACCGCCGATCCGATGGTCGAGGCCTGTCTCGAGACGGGGACGGACTACCTCGACGTCACGGGGGAGTTCCAGGTGTTCGAGCGACTGGCGAAGGTAGGCGAGCGAGCGCAGGAGGCTGGCGTGAGGCTCCTCCCCGGCGTCGGCTTCGACGTCGTCCCCTCGGACTGTCTGGCGGCCCACCTCGCCGACCGCCTCCCCTCGGCGGACGAACTCGCCGTCGGCCTCGCACACGACGGTTCGTTCTCGCAGGGGACGATCCTGACGCTCGTCAACAACGCCGGCGAGGGGGGCGTGATCCGTCGGAACGGCCGGCTCATCCGGGTTCCGGCCGCCTACGACACCCGGGAGATCGACTTCGGCAGTGGATCGACGACCGCGGTCACGGTCCCGATGGGCGACGTCGTCACGGCCGCCCACTCCACCGGCATCGAGAACGTCTCCGTCTACGCCGCCGCCTCGAACGCCGAGATCGCGGCCATGCGCGTCGGTGACTCCGTCGACTGGCTCGTGGCCGGTCCCGTCCAAAGCGGCCTCGAGCGTCTGATCGAGGCGGGTGTCGACGGCCCCGACGAGGCCGAACTCGAGGCCGGACGGGCGGTCGTCTGGGCGGAACTGACCGACGGTGAACGGACGGTCAGCGGCCGGGTCCGGACGCCGAACGTCTACGCACTGACCGCCGACGCCGCCGTCAGCGCGGCCGAACGAACCCTCGCGGGCGACCCCGATCCCGGCTTCGGGACGCCCGCGACGGCTTTCGGCCCCGACTTCGTCCTCGACCTCGAGGGGACCGAACGGGAGGTCGTCCACGTTCCAGAACGCGTCGAACCGTAGCCCCGTTACTCGAGTGGGCTCCCGTCAACCCGTTTTGCGCCCTCCGAATCGTGGACGACGACTCCGCCCGACCTCGCTGTGGGTTCGTAGTTGTCCCGGACGGCGATCGCTTCCTCGAGTTCACGGATCGCCCGTTGTTTCAACGCCCGTGCGAGTTCTTCGGCGTCCTCCCGGGTGATCTCCCGACCTAACCCCTCACACTCGTGGGCGCGGACGATCCCCGCCTCGTCGACTGCCTCACCCATCGGCTGGCTCGTGGCCCCCAGATCGACGCTGAAGGGGTAGGTCCGACAGATCAGCGGCCGGTCGTCGTGGACCTGGCAGGCCCCGACGCCGTCGTCGTCTTCTTCGTAAAAAGTACAGTCCCCACAGTCGTCCGTCTCGATCGCCCACTCGAAGGTCTCGCCCTCGAGACCGCCGTCTTCACCCTCGACCAGCCCGTAGGGCATCGGCCGGGCGACGTCCCGCCAGTCGTACTCGGCCGTGTCCCGGAGATCGCGTACCTCGTCGGGGAAAATCGTCGCCGTGTGTTCCTCGTCGTCGTGGCCCCGACAGCAGGCCCCACAGCGGGTACACTCGAACCCGATCCCCTCGATGGCACTCGCGAGTTCCCCCACCGAGAGGTCACGGGCGGACTCGAGTTCGTCTTCGAGGTTGTTCACGTTCGTGTGTCGGCGTCGACGGCGAAAAGCCCGCCGCTATCGCGGCCAGGCCTCCCGGCCGTCCCACTCGAGATCGCCCTCTACGTCGAGTTTCTCGAGGTGGGCCCGGACGGTCGCACGCGCGAGGTCCCGGACGCCGGTGAGATCCTTCTCGTAGGCGGCCTCGAGGATCCCCTCGAGGCTCCGTGCACCGCCGTCGACGGCCGCGGCGACCCGCTGCTCGCGCTCGAGGCGGTGGGCGATGAGCTCTTCGAGGGTCGTCCGCGGGTCCTCGATCTCCGGGCCGTGACCCGGGAGCAGTCGTGGCGGGTCGATCGCCCACAGCCGACGGAGCGTCGAGAGGTACGCGCGCATGTCGCCGTCGGGCGCGCCGACGACGACGCTGCCCTCGCGGACGGCACAGTCCCCCGAACAGACGGGGCCGCCGTCGCCGGCGCGGACGGCGACGTGGTCGGGGGCGTGGCCCGCCGCCTCGATGACCGTGACGCCGTCCCCGCCGAGCGGTATCGTCGTGTCCGGGGAGAACAGTCGGTCGGGATCGACGCCGGTCGCCGTCCGGAAGCGGTCGGCATACCCGCGCCGCGCCCAGACGGTCGCCCCGGTCGCGTCGGCGTAGTCGGCGACAGCGCCCACGTGGTCGGGGTGGGCGTGCGTGAGGAGGAGGTGGCTGATACTCCGGCGGCGAACGAGTCGGTCGAGTTCGTCGGTTCGTCCCGCCGGGTCGACGAGGACGGCGGGGTCGCGACCGAGCACGTAGGCGTTGGTCCGCCCATCCGGCGCACGCGTTCCGGTCGGGACGGGGATCCGGTGGATCTCCATGGTGGATCCTGCGGGCCTGGAGAGAAGTCCGTGTCGGCCCCGCCGGGAGGGGTCAGTGTTTGAGGTAGTAGACCTGCTTGCGCGCGTCACGGAAGCTGTACCGGGAGCCGACCAACTCGACGTCCTCGAGACGGTTCAGCGCGTAGCGGACGGTCCGGTCGGGGAGCAGCGACTCCTCTGCGAGCTGGCCCTGCGAGAGCGGGGAATCGGACTCGAGGACTTTCGCGACGAGTTTCGCACTCGGCGGGAGATCACGCAGCCGGTCGCGGTATTCAGCTTCAGTAAGAGTGTCTTCGATCGCACCTGGGTCATCAGTGGTACTCATGCTCACGAGTAGACGAATAGAGTGGTTACTGGTAAACCTTCCCTATATGTATGTGTATATGCTCTATTTTATACTAGGCATTTAATGGCAGTCTCCCCCAGTCCCTCCCTCGAGGCCGGACCTCCTCTGAACGGCGATCGAACGGGTCGAACACTCGAGTGTGGCGCTGGCGAGTGGCAGTCCGTTCGACGCCCCTCGAAACCATCACGAATAATATTGACGGAACGAACTGGCATGATTTAAGCGGTGGGAAACCCGCCTTCTGAGTGCGCATGAAACTACACGAGTATCAGGCGAAGCAGGTCTTCGCCGATGCCGGAATCCCGACGCCGTCCTCACAGCTGGCGTCGGACGTCGACGGTGCCGTGGCCGCAGCCGAGGAGATCGGCTACCCGGTCGCGATCAAGGCACAGGTACAGGTCGGCGGTCGTGGGAAAGCTGGCGGGATCGAACTCGTAGACGACGAGGAAAACGCCCGCGAGGCAGCCGATTCCATCCTCGGGATGGACCTCAAAGGCTACCACGTCGACCGCGTCCTCGTCGAGGAGGCAGTCGACTTCACCGACGAACTCTACGTGGGGATCACGATGGACCGCGCCGAGGGCACGCCCGTCGCGATGGTCTCGAGGAAAGGTGGCGTCAACATCGAGGAGGTCGCCGAGGAAGACCCCGACGCGATCGCCCGCGAGCACATCGACCCGTCTTTCGGGATGATGCCATACCAGGCACGCAAGGTCGTCTACGACGCCGGTATCGACCCCGAACTCACCCGTGACGTCTCGGGCGTTCTCAACACGCTCTATGACCTCTGGAGCGAGAAAGACGGTGCCGACGCCGAGATCAACCCGCTGATGGTCACCTCCGACGACGCGGTCATCGCGGCCGACGCCGTGATGAACGTCGACGAGGACGCTCTCTTCCGCCAGCCCGAACTGGCCGAGATGGAAGAGGACGCCGCGGGCGGCGACGACCTCGAGGCGAAAGCCGACGAGTACGGCTTCGACTACGTCCGTCTTTCGGGTAACGTCGGCATCATCGGCAACGGCGCAGGTCTGGTGATGACCACGCTCGACCTCGTCGACTACTACGGCGGCGAACCCGCGAACTTCCTGGACGTCGGTGGCGGCGCGAAGGCAGCACGCATCGCCAACGCCCTGGATATGGTGTTCTCCGACGACAACGTCGATTCGGTCGTCTTCAACATCTTCGGTGGCATCACCCGTGGCGACGAGGTCGCGAAAGGCATAAACGAGGCACTCGAGCAGTTCGACGAGATCCCCAAACCGGTCGTCGTCCGACTCGCGGGGACGAACTGGGAAGAGGGGATGGAGATCCTCAACGAGGACCTCGTGACGGTCGAACAGACCCTGGAAGAGGCGGTTCAGCGTGCCGTTTCCTACGCTGATGAGGTGAGCGAACAATGAGCGTACTAGTCGACGACGACACTCGCGTCGTGGTACAGGGCATCACCGGTGGCGAGGGCAAGTTCCACGCCAAGCAGATGATGGAGTACGGAACCAACGTCGTCGCTGGCGCGGTCCCCGGCAAGGGTGGCCAGGAAGCCGCCGGCGTCCCCGTCTACGACACCGTCCAGCAGGCCGTCGAAGCGGAGAACGCCGACACGTCGGTCATCTTCGTCCCGCCAGCGTTCGCTGGCGACGCCATCTTCGAGGCCCTCGATACGGATCTGGACCTCGCGGTCGCCATCACGGAGGGCATCCCGACCCAGGACATGGCTCGAGTCAACAAGCGTCTTTCCGAGACTGACACCCGACTCATCGGCCCGAACTGTCCCGGCCTCATCACGCCCGGCGAGGCGAAACTCGGCATCCTCCCCGGCAACATCTTCGCCGAGGGGAACGTCGGTCTCGTCTCCCGCTCTGGGACCCTGACCTACCAGGTAGTTGATAACCTCACTTCTCGTGGCATCGGCCAGACCACCGCGATCGGTATCGGTGGCGACCCGATCATCGGGACGAGCTTCATCGACGCCCTGGAACTGTTCGAGAACGACGACGAAACCGAGGCCATCGCCATGTGCGGTGAGATCGGTGGTGAGGACGAAGAACAGGCCGCAGCGTACATCGACGAGCACGTCGACACGCCCGTCGCCGGCTTCATCGCCGGACGGACGGCCCCACCAGGAAAGCGCATGGGCCACGCCGGTGCGATCGTCTCCGGCTCCGGGACGGGTACCGCAGAGAGCAAGATCTCGGCGCTGAACGACGCGGGCGTCCCCGTCGGGGACACGCCCGAGGAAGTCGCCGACCACATCGAGAGTTTCCTCTAGATCCCGACGTCTTCCTTTCCGTTCTGAACCGACGGCTGGTACGTTCACGTCCGATAACCGCCGGCCCGACTGTCGCCGGCTAGAAGATCGAACCGAATTTCCGCCGAAGCCAACCGAAACGTCCCGACGGGTCGCCGTCGACTCCCGACGCCACCTCGTCGTCCGCCGGCGACACGTGGGCTTCCGTCCCGCCGAAGGGGACGGCCTCGAGGGCCTCAATTTCGGCGTCGGCGTCGCCCGCCGACCTCGAGGCGGCCGCCTTCGGGGACCCGTTTTGCTCGTTCTCGAAGCCGGACTTCCCGTCTCCGGCCTCGACCCAGAGGAACTCCGACCCTGCCCGCCGTTCGGTGAGCAGGAGGTCCTCGAGGCCGTCTTCGTCTCCCAAGACGTCCGTCCCGTCGGGAGCGTCCGTCCCCTCGAGGGCCGAGGCGATGAGATCCTCGGGACTCTGGTCTGCGAGAACGCCGTCGACGTCACACTCGCCGTTGGCTTCCGATCGAACCTGTTCGAACTGGTCGAAGACGTCGTCGGCCGTCCGGCTTGCGAGTTCGTCGATCCGGCTCTCGATGGTCGCGAGGTCCGTTTCGGGGGGGTTGGGGTCGGCGTCGTTGGGGGGGTCGTTTCGAGGCTCCTCGAGTGGGCCAACGGGTTCCTCTACGGTGGAACCGGCCTCTAGAGAGCCGTCACCGGCGTGTTCGTCGAGCGTGCTGTCGGTCATGGCCTGGACCTGTGACCGTCGTTCGGCCACAAACTTTAAGTTTTGGTAAGCTGGCAGTCGATCTCCAGCATAAATAACTTTCGTTGACACGACCGTCGGTCACCCGAGGACGACCTCCCGGACGTCGTCGACGCCCGCCCGTCTGACGACGGCCCGAACCGGGTCTCTCGTGCCCGCGAGGTTGTCCGAGTCGCCGTCGAGGACCACGAACCGCGCCGGCCGGCCGGCCTCGAGGGGGCCGTACTCGAGGTCTCCGATCTCCGCGCCGTTCACGGTCGCCATCCGGAGGATCTCCCGGGCGGGGAGGTCGGTGAGTTTCGCGAGGAACGCCATCTCCCGGAACATCGACGGGGAGTTCAACATGACGTTGTCCGTCCCGAGAGCGACCGTCGTCCGCTCGTGTAACTCCTCGGCGGGGGGGAAGCCGACGCCGGTTACGAGGTTCGAACGCGGACAGAGGACCACGGGAACCCCCCGATCGGCGAGTCGATCGAGGTGGAGCGGTTCGGGGTGGACCATGTGAACGAGGAAGTCCGGGTCGAGATCGAGGGCCGGGTTGATGTCGCTCGCGTCGGCCTCGCCGGCGTGGATGGCGAAGGGTTTCCCCGCCTCCCGGGTCGCCGTCCGCTCGCGGTCGAAGACGTCGTCGTTGGCCCCGCTCGCTCCGAAGCCGTCGCCTTCCGCCATCGCCTCGACCGACTCCCGGCCGAAAGCCAGAGCGTCGATCTCGAGGCCACGGGCTGCCTCCCGGAGAACGCGAACGCCGACGACGCCACCTTCCCGGAAGTCGAGACAGGCGGCGGTCCCACCCCGTTGCATGTATCGGAGCGATCGCCGGATCGCGTTGACCATCTCCGTCCGCGAGGCCTCCCGGAGCAGTCGGTGTTTGAGCCCGTCCGGCGGGACGACCAGTTCCTCGAGGCTGAGCCCGCCGCCGGCTTCTTTCGCGATCGAGTCCCCGACGTGGGTGTGGGCGTTGACGAAGGCCGGACACAGGACGTCGTCACCGTCGACGTCGCCCTCCTCGATGGCTTCGATCTCGCCGTCCTCGTCGACGACGACCGTCCCCTCGACCGGCTCGAGGTCCCGTCCCCGGAGGATCGTACCAGCGTACTCCATACGGTCGTTTCAGACGGGAGCGACTTGAACGGTTCGCACGTGATCACTCGAGGAAGTCGTCGAGGGCGTACTGGCCGTCGCGGGTCTCGCTTATCAACGCGCCGTCGATGTCCAGCCCGAGAACGTCGACTGCGGCGTGGCCGACCCGCTTGCGAACGTCCGGTGGCGAGTAGACCCCGAGTCGCCACTGGGAGTACTGGGCGGCCCGCAAGGCGTCGACCAGCGGCGACTGGTAGCCGAGGTTCCGGATCTCGCCGTTTACCATCACCCGGCTTGTCGACTCGGTCATCGACGGCCGCTCGGGTACGTCGAGGATGACCGCGTCCCCGTCCACCCCCGCGGCGTCGGCGATCTCGCGTTCGAACTCCCGGAGGGTGTCGTGGTCCGCCTCGATCACCCCGCCGGGAACGTCGTCGATCTCCGCCCAGACCGCCCGCTTGTAGAGGTCCCGCTCGTCGAGTCGCCTCGAGAACTCACTCGTCGCCTCGTGGGTTCGGAGGGTGACGAGCAGGTCGTGGTCGTCCATCCGCCGGAGGGTCCCGGCGTCGAGGGCACCCGACTCGAGCAACCGCTCGGTCGCCCGGCGAAGCATTGCTCTGCTGATCCGGGCGACGCTGTGGTTGTAGACCGTCGGGTTCATCAGCGCCCGGGCGAC
>LFCJ01000252.1_pt1 | contig 31624 bp, 35 predicted proteins | sample 643141 | NCBI WGS metagenome assembly LFCJ01 (sample SAMN03766243, study PRJNA286221) | soda lake metagenome | biome: soda lake; feature: Kulunda steppe; material: water; isolation source: sample B1-Br-g2 brine of Lake Bitter-1 | place: Russia: Kulunda steppe | collected 2010-07
AGGAGAACTGCCAGAAAAGCCAACTAGCTAAGATGACGCCCCCAAGGCTACGAGGACAGCTCAGGCTTGGGCTACCAGTTGGCCCGCGGGCAGGCCGGCTCAGGCTCAGCTACCACTACGGCTAAGATTAAAAATAGGCCTAATATTTGTATATCATTCACATGAGGCCTCATTGAGGCATGGTATGCTAGAATGCAGAGGGGCATTAGGTGATTCAGAAGGGTTGTGGGGAGGCTGACTTTGACTGCAACACACTGAAGGCAGTGATAGAGCATCATGATGCTACCATGCTGTGGATTTGCGGCTTTGAGCTGGCTGCTGGGCCTAGTATCATTGTACTACTTGAATTTTACTAGATGGATATGCTGCGGCTGGGAGTGAGCTGACTAGAAGTCCCGCTACAGGAATGGATCTTAAATTTGAAGGGGATTATTCTCACTTGGAGCTCATCAGGGACAAGGTGGAAGCTGCTTTTGGAACCAGCGTACACAAGCTCTGGATCAATGAAAAGTAGTTGAATAACTGCAAGGCAGATCCAGGTTTGTCTGAGAACACGCAGGCGGGGTGCAGGGGAAAGGGGAGCGGGCAGGATGTGGGGCACACCAATGGCCCATTGGCAATGGGGCAAGGAAGGCCGTGTCGGAGCAACAAGACCAACTTGTTATCGTTGAATGCACATGCACTGGACTACTCAAAGGCTGCACAACAGCAACAGGGGCTGTGGGGATTGGCAGCTGAGATGAGGTGGGTTACGCTATGTGTGCTATGCATGCATTCAGCGAGTAACTAGCACTGGCCTGCACCTCGCCCAGATATCCGATATCGAGTCGCCATTCAAAGCTGGAAGTGTTGGAATGCATCAAACCAGGAGCAATGCAGGTGCCACTGCTGCTGCCCCACTAAATACCTTCTGCGGTCCTGCAGCACTCATGGCTCTGGAGACCGTGCATGTCCCGTGTGACGGTCACAAGCACCAGAAAAAGCAGGTCCTGCAGGGTGTGCAGTGTATCCGCGCTTTCACCCATATCTTGCACAGATAGCTGCACAATTACTGTGCATAATAATGTGTCAACACTACTGCAGTCTCGGGGTGGCCGGTGCTGCCGGACAGTGAGCTTGCATTGGCACCGGCCCCCGTCTAGTCGTGCTTGCTGCATCTACCCCCAAAGCCACGAGCATTGCAACATTGCACTCTGCCATCAAACTATCTGGCGCACAGTCAATCATTGATGCGAGGAGAGAGAGAATATTAGCGCTTGGACACAGTGTTGCGCACTGTGCAAATGCACGGCCGCAGCACCGTTCCACCTCACCCGCAGGTCGTTCGCACTGCTCCGAACTTCTTTTGCTGTCAGTCAGCATGATATGAATTGATATACATACATTTCACGCTATTTTCACACCCCTGGTGGTTAGGCATTGTTGTCAAGCGCTGATCAGATTGATCTGACGATACCGGCAGATCAGAAGAGGGAGCGGCACTGGATTGCCAGATCAACTCCCTACTGGAGAGACAATCAACCACCTATTTTGCACTCCAAACGTTACTACACTGTCCCACTAGCACAGTGCAACAACAGAGGCATCAGTACTGTCCCACAAGGCGTCAGTACAATGTTTATAATTCTCCTGACCCACAATCACTTAAGTGTTACACTGTTTTCGGATTGTAGAGTTGCACTTGACATCTTCCCTCTCCATTAACACATGCTACTATGACTACCCTTAAGGTGTAAAAGTCGGGTTTTTTGGAGTTCGTGTAGCCTGGGCCACAATTTTCCTCAGACGCATCCATCTGGTTGAATGATTACAGCATGATCTCATACATCTGCCTTTCCTGCCACACATGTTTGCTTGAGCTTTTGCATGACGTAGTGGCCTTCAGGAGGGAGCAAGCCTTAGACCGTCTAAACAGTCTATTGGAGACCCTAGGTGGCACATGCATGGCTGGCTGGACTACAAGTCTTAAAGCACGCACCATGTTTATAAACGGTCACTCGTGATATTGCAATCATTAGATCGGAAGAAGGCTGACTGAAGCATATCTCAAAACAGGTCTGCTAATATTCCCATATTCCTCACCTCTCAATTTGCTTTTTTCTAGGGTCGATTCACTATCTGATTGTTCCCCTGAGCAGTCAATTTTTACTGCAATTTGGTGCATTTAACAAAGAACAAGTTGTGCGCCGGCTATTTCTGCTCATCTTCAACCTTTCACTGAAGTGCCACAGGCTCAAATTAGTAGAAGCAAAGCCTGAGGGCTTATGCAATCTGTGCTCGCCTTACATGCTTGCAGTTTCAGAGAGGAACATATCTAAAACACATTCCTTTTTCCATCAAGGTGGGGGAGTGCTCGGAGCTTGAACCAATCACAAAGCTCTTCTCCTTGATATTGGCCACCAGGGGCATCCTTGAGCATTCCTTCCCTTTCCGAAGGCTTTATTCATTTTCCAAATGTTTGGCTACATCACCAGCATGCACCTAATAGGGCTTGCCAGCGGGCTGGGCAAAGGACCAACAGATGCTATAACAGAGTTGGCATTTCCCACTAGCCAGCCTTGTAATACATATTGGCACCATCCTGATCTCCCTGAACCAATGAATACAGTGACATATATATAAAGCATTCCCAGTGACATCCTCTTTTGTCAGTGTCATACGATCTCCCTGCTAGAAGAGTTGCTCCCATTTTGATTATAGCGCCTTGGCACCCACGTGCCCGTGCAATACACATCCTCACACACACACAACATTCCTCGTACTTGACAATTCTGTCTTGCTTCCAATGTGACAGCAGCGCATGATTGAGGCTGTCACAACATAGCACTAAGTGCAAATGTGACCTACATTGCCATAGGATGCACTGTCAGAACACCGCAATGGATAGTACAGAGTAGGCACACGTCACAGGCAGCACATGCTACGAGGGGGCGGCAGTGACTTGCGGGGCATGTGGCACATGCACGTGTGTGTGCTCCCTACTGCAGGCAGGGCTTGAGCTCCCTGTGCTCCCAGTGCTGCAGTGGGAGGACACACTGGTGCGGGGACTGAGTCGCTTCTTGAGTCCCAACCAAAATGTGTGTGAGCCGCTTGATGTGGAGGGCGGGGAGGATGAGCAGCCAAGGGCTGGGGTGCCCTCGTAGTAGTCCTTTGCCCGATGCACCTGGAAGCCACAGCCTGCACAGGGAAAGGTAGCATGCGCACCAACCTATGATGTGTGTGCGTGCGTGAGATGTACTGTCGGGTTAGCCAACCTGCGGCTTTGACACAGAATCTAGGTTCTTCAAAAACAGAAGTACACTTTGTTCATGACAGTTGCAGGTGTGTAGGCTGCTGTAGTGGCGTACGGTAGACTTAATTAATGGGAAAACAGTGTTTGTGCTAGGTTTGAATCTCATGGTCATACTGCTAACTCATCAGCAATAGTTTGCAGCTCATAAACCTGTTTGATCATGTTGCAAACGTAAAATGGTTCTTGCCCATGGAGGGGCATCTCATTGTGGGCAGCAGAGGAGTCAGATTTGCTCAGCAAAATACTTGAATGCCGGAAGAAGAAAAAGAGAATTTCAATTTAAGCAAGTATTGAAATATCTATGACATGGCACCTTGACAAGGCCTGGAGGAGCTAAAGCCTACTATTGTCACTCACAGTTGCCAGTAGGTATGTTATCAAGGTGGCAGATTGCAGTAACTGCGGACAGTAGGGCTAAGTAGGCAAGAAGTCCTGGGCAAGCAGATTCAGGAGAAAGTTTGCGATTGTCAAGAGGCACACAAAATTTGTGCGATCTTCTTAAAGCATCATGCAAACTACCACATGGCAACCACACGTTCCAGACATGGATGGATTGGAATAAGATACCATGCCCCACATCCTTTCCCAAGCAGTTGAAATTGCCTGATGCTTGTACCCCACGGAGGTATCCCTGCTGATCGGCCCTTGTGTTTCTCGCTTTGCTCAAGAACTCCTCCCTATGATTGTAAGTCAGATGTTGCTGACAAGACCCACCCGCGATGGTCACACACATCCACTGCACAAAGAGCTGGGACCCAATGCCGCAGCAGACGCAGCCCTTTATGTCCTTGTACAGATCCAGCACAGGCCCACGTGTAGCAGCAAGAACGATGGCGTCGACCTGCAGCTCAAATGCAGCCACTTGGCTGAAAGTCAAATCTATGTAAGCATGGGTGGGTGACCTCCACCTCCTCCTCTGATGAAAGTGTAATGGTAAATGAACAATGCTCTTTGTGTGGTTTGCGCTGCCTTTTGTATTAATTGCAAGTGAGGGTACCAAAATGGTGGTAGCAGCAGGCAAGGAGCAGCAGCATGAACGTGATAGTCAAGAGACTGGGCATTCATGAAAGAGATTGCAATCAACGTGAGAAGGTATATGTACATGCCTTGCTTGCACCATCATGACAGGTCTTGTCCTCCTGGAGTATGAGCAGAACAAATCTGAAACACAAGGGAGCGCCCACTTGAAACAGACCATTCCAGACCTGCTTAGTAGCCCTTTCTGACCTTTTCTTGTGCGTTATCTACGGCTTGATTCACACTCTGTACTGCTTCCTCCAAGTCTGGCCGCATCACAAAGTCTTGTTCAAGCTTTGACATGAGGTTATACTGTGAGGCGTCAATATCTGCATGCACCTGCATTGCAAAGGCGAAACTAATGAATTTTACATTTAAGGCACTTATCAAAGTCTGAACTGAAGACTCATGAAGTTTGAACTGAGTGCTAATGAAGTCTGAACTGAGTACGACAGCGGGCGTCAATATCTGCATGCACCTGCATTGCAAAGGCACAACCACATGAACTAAATATAATACTTAGGACAGTATGCTACGTGTCACCTAATGAAGTCTGAAATGAGTACTATACTGGTAGCAAGGTGCTCAGGTCAAACTGGACCTATGTTTGCAATTTATGAAGCCATGCATACCATTCCTCTTGGTTCAAAGGATGCCCATGCAATCAGCACTGTGAATGGGTAAAAGAAGCCTAGGTTTATTCCAAATACTTTGACATGACTGCATATAGCTGTGAAATGTTGATCATGCTGCTGCGCTTCTGAAGCTCTCACGCAACGCAATGTCAAGGCTGCAAAGAAGATACCTGTATTTCCTTGCACACAGCAAACTAGCCACTGACCGCACATTGTGCGCCTACAAATGTTGCCTGCACTGTCATGGCATCAGATGAACCCCCTACGCACAGTACCTCTTGTGACACAGTGATGTGTCCCCATTGGCAGGATCACCTTGTCCACATCCACCAAGTCGTCAGCTTTGAGAGCAGCTTTCAAGTACCCTCCTCCCTCGGCATACAAGTAGTATCTTGGGAGCTCCCTGATGTCTGCTCTGTTGTATACCTGGTCAAGAAAGCAAGAAGGGCTCTCAAGGACTCTTGCCTGAGTCTTTCCCAAAATATGATGCCCTTCAATTGTCTCCCCCCACTGTCTCTCTCTCTCTCTCTCTCTCTCTCTCTCTCTCTCTCTCTCTCTGTGTGTGTATGCATCAAATTATTGTTTCAAGAAGCACAGCACACCAGAGATTTCCTTCGGGCATTTCCTGAACATTAGCCACACCAAGACCCATCCACCTCTTCAAGTTTCATCTCTGCACCCAAGTTATCCCAGCGTTTTCTTACATATAATATGCCTCCATTCATCTACAATAACGCTCAAGTCCCTGCTACAAGCTCATTTATAGCTTTTGCGACGGGGAATTACCATGTTGAGAGGTTGGAAGTCAGTATACAATTGTGTTTACAAGCTCAGGAATGCATAGACACAACGGTATGGAAAATGTGCAGTATTTTGCTCATAAATCTTATTGGCTACCATGTGGCAAATATCTTCAATGGTACAGAGGCTGCTTTTAAACGCGAGGAGGGTCTAAAATGTTGCCAATGCCATTGCAGATTAACCCATGACTAATAGTGCAATTGTCAATCACCCTTCAAAACTCTGTTTGCATCTCTCTTTTGTAAATGCACTTTAAAAACGTCATTGCTATTACCATTAACATGATTGCTTGCTACACATGTCCCAAGAACATCATGAGCTCACACCTCTTCAAGTAGCATCCGCTCAGCATGTGTGCATGAGTCCTCCAAGACAACCATCACACCCAGCACCCTGTGGGGTTTTGTAGGTGTAAAGCAAGCTCTTGGATGCTTATTTGAGCTTGCCTGACTTTGCATTAAAGCAAGCAAACTCAGGTCATTGTATTGATTAAGCTTGAATGTAAAATGGTGGGTCATGTTTATCCCAGAATGCTTCCGGCCATAGCACGCAATTGTGTATACATCCTGACGTTTTGTGGCAGCAGACATTCAATGCAAATAGCAGAGTAAGCGTTGCTGCCTTGCGTGCATTTGATAAGGTTATCCTTACCCTATTCACATGCTTAAAAGAGAAAAGGTAGTAGGCATGCAGCGTGTATGCAGCCGCAAAAGACACCTACGCTGCAGACAAGATCATCCACACCACAAGCCATGCTTGCAGGGTGGCTGCCGTGAGGACAGCTCCTCCAGGACTGGACAGAAGTACCGTCAGCAACAGGGCAATGATCAGTAGGATGAGCAAGGCGTATCCACCTTGCCATGCCTGCGTGCACGGCAAAGCTGGCACTTCAGTTTGCATGGCAGTCTGGAAGGCACACAGCTAGGCAGACACGGCATCAAAGCAATGCATGCATATGTTTCAGATCTGCTGTGAGCAATAAGGCATTCCATTTCAGTGCAGCAGCTAATGTACTCATAACAGAAATCATCTCTCAAGCACAACCTTTATTATTTCTCTTTACTTTATGATGAGAAACGCATGTACCTTTTTGAAATGCGGCCATTGCCTTCTCATTTGATGCACACTTCCGTACTTCACAGCAGCAGTTATCAAATGTGCCTTTGGAACCTGCTGCAAGGTACCCTAGTGTAAGCAAAGAAAACCAAATTTGATCCAAGCCTGTGCAATAAATCCCTGAGCATCCTTCCACTCTTTGCGTAGCATTCTCTTTTTACCTGGTAAGCAGCATCCCACTGCTTCCTGCCAAGGGTAACCATATCACCCCTGGCACTCCTCAGCTCTGGCATCGTGTCATCACGGATGTCATACAGGCTGGTGCTGTACTCTTCCAGCACACCATCCAGCTCTGATTCCACTCTCTTGATGGCATCTTCTGCTGTGTCAAGCGTCTGGATAAGCTTAGCACGAGGCCGGTCTAGCGCCTGATGCAAAGCCAGCAAGTGAAATATTTGCAAGTTTCAGTCTGCTTCATGTCATCAAGCGTTTAAGACTAGCACGTGAAATGAAAAGTCAAGGTTGTGCAAACCTGATCAAACTGCATTTGTTTGATCATCATTGATGTTTGATCAATTTGATCATCAAGCGTCTGGGACTCAGCACATGTAGTGAGCAATTAAGGTGGTGCAAACCCTAGCCATGTTATTGCAGGAAGAGCATTTGCTTTAGGCTGGCAGACTTTTATATGTTTCTGCACAACATGAGGGGCTCTACCTGTGCTCCCGGCAAGTCAATGAGTATCAATGCTAGCTTTCTTGGGAGGGTCGAAGGCCTTAGTAGTTTAAATTTTTTGTGCATGCATATAGTGCAAACTACAACATCTCAGCACACTCTGAAAAAGCAAGCACATGATGTGTACTTGCTTAATAATATTTTGCATGGAGGAAGCCACTGGCAGTGGTTCAGGCACACCTGAGCTTGATCCTCTGGCAAGTCGTTGTATGCCTTGACGGCTTCCTCCAGAACCTCAATCCATTCTTGTTGCACAGATTCTGGGGGGTATTTTGCCAACTGGTACTCAAAGCTTCCTGCCTGGAGGTCAATACCACAGGGGCCGAGCAGGAGAAGGAAAGGTGGTCTGCATTGCATAAAGGGGGACTGTTTTACGCACGTATTTGGTCATTTATTGAACACAGATCTATGATAAGTACGGGACCTCAGAGTTTTCTGAGGATAAATTGTGCTAGTGCCAGCTGCATTCATTGCTTCAAGTTGATTTACTGTAGGAGGTGTTTGGACAAATACCAGTTGTGTGTAGTCCATGTAGGTCTTGAGAGCCTCTTGGATGTCTGCATCCTCTAAGACATCTACAGATGACCTTGCGCTCAACTCCTCAACGAGGTCACGGGTCAGTGGTTGCACAGTTTTTGCATTACTGTACAGATTGGTATACTCCTCTGCGTGCATTTAGTCGGGTTGAGGACCATGGTGGCCATTTGGAAGCCTTTGGAAACGCTTAACAAGTTGTAGCTTGTGGTCTGCAAGACAAAAAACATTTAAGGCAGTAACAGGCATACAAAACCGAGCTAGCCTAGCTATAAAAACACTTTATGACACCTTAAGCAAAGCTGGAGATAAAGTGGCTGTCCTCGCAATTGTTTGCCAACCTTGCTTATCAATAACATAGCACCACACTCAATCCACACTGGTGGAATCATGAAAGTGCATACTGTTTCTCTTGTTGCGCACCTTGTGAAAAAAACGGGCTAACGTTGCGTAAAGCCACTTCCACACTGCTGGCTCTCGGGCCAAATTCTACCAGCAAGTCTTCAAGGCGGAGAAAAAGCTCTTGGAGCCTTCCAAACGCCTGAGAGCTAGCAACCTGCACCGAACCGCAAGCTAACACAATAAATTCCTCTAATTGCTACCACCAACATTTATATTGATGGTCCCGCAGGCTTTTTGTGAATAAAACCTTGCCCACCACATTGCTACAAAATTACCTGCACTCTTTACAGCTTAATGCAACTGAGCTTCACCGCAATGCCTGCAATTTGTTTAAGACATGCATTCACTCATCAAAGCCTCTTCAGTTCTTTCTTACCGAGTCAATGGCTGTGATGGCCTCATTAACGACTCTGACCTCATCAATGTTTTTCATAGGCCCTAACACCTCGTCAAGATCTTCCAAGGTTCCTTGTAGCTCCTCCTGATCCAGGACACGTGAACAAGTGGAATGCATGCGCAGTTTGAAATGAATTCCAGCATCAAGCGATATCAGGTTGGCGGCAAGTGGTTTTTGAACTGTTGCACTTGAGTCAAGTGACTTGACTATGTAGATGTTCAGCCTCCCCTTCTTTTTATTAAAATGCTGGGTAGATAAGGCATGCCTGCCCTAGTTAGACTCACACATGCACTTACAATAAAAATTCCTCAAAGTGTGACCATGCAAAACCTCAAGCTTGTGATTTGAAAGGAATGACAAATGAACTGGTCTAAAGAGAAAATGATGAATTAATAGGCAGTGAAAGCCCTACCTACATCAATAATGGGAAAGGAGCCATCTGGGGCCAAGACACTGCGTGACCCCTCTATCTGTGGCCATTACTCACAAGCAACAGCCTGCTGTCGTACAACAGCCTCATTTTTTATTTAGCCACTCACTGTGCTACCGGCATGCTCTTCTGTGCTGGTTGCATTTGCTTGAATGTCTGCCAGCATGCCAATCAGCCTTGTTGCCGACCTGAGACCAAGTTACAAGCAGACAAAGAAATGTGAGTTGATCAGCCCTATGAGTGTAATGAGAAATGCCAGGACAGCGTTCCAACATACAATGTGCACACGTACAGACCTTATCTCCTTTTGGCTGTTGCGCAAACATGTAAGCCGTTGCCAGACACACAGGCCCACATGCCTACCAGGTACACAGTGCCTGTTGGATCATGCTGCTCCTTTGGCCTGCACAGAGGGCTATTGCTGCTTCATTCATGGTCCCTACTCAAGACAAATGCCCCAATTAGCTGGATACCGTGTGAGGTTTTATCAAAGTCTTTACCAAAGAGTTTTCCTCTAATATTAACTAATATTTTGTTGTTTATATGTCCTCATGAAGATGCAGCCATTTTCTTGTATGAGCTTCCTCACTTCTAGCTAATAACATTAAGCTTCTACGCTTGCCATTGCTTCATTAGCAAACCTTGAATACGGTTTGTATTCATCACCCACCTTAAATCCTCCTCCAACTGGCCATCATCTACTCGCACAAGATGTTGATCAACATCAAGAAAAGCTTCTTGCAAACGGCTGCCCATATCTTGGGCAGCCAAGGCATCGAGTTCATTGATCTTCCTCAAAACACTCAGGGATGGAGCTATGGTGGATCGAGCCTCTTTCAAAGCCTCTTGATCAAAAAGATAGCCATCTGCCACCCTGTCCAAACGTGCAGAGGTGTTCTGAACAAAAAAGAAACAGTATGTAAATTTGTCGGCATTTGCTCATAATTGAAGGCTGCTTGTGCAAGGCTGCTTGTGTGTAAATAGAAGCATGCGTGTTGGCATATTTGACGCATGTAAGAAGCGTATGCGCTGCTTATTTCCATTCACTAACATCCTGCCAAGGAACCGGACAGCTGATTTGCCAGCATTGATGATTGTGGTGCGCATTGTACATTGTTCCCACATCTTCTTATTGACATGCAGGATTTTCCTGCCATAAGCCAAGAAGACAAACAATGGAAATCCCTACATCTTTGATATACATTTATTATACATGTACAGATATTTTGTCAATCAATCTATCATGTACATGATAGCGTGCACCAAGCGGAGCACTTCAGCCCGCACAGCACTTTTCTTCTGTAAGACTGCTAATGCCTTTTGCATTTACGCATCACGATACCTTAATCAATGCTAAGTGACTTGAGGCTTTGTGCAGTTGCTCCAGCCATTGTGGCGTCTTGACATTGCTCTGGGCATCTCTCAGCTGCCTTCGGGCAGGTGGCACAGATGCAGGGCCGCTACTGCAAACAAAGCAGAATATCACCGTGCATTCCACATGTCATCATGGATGTCTTCGTAATTGGTATTCAGGACCTCATCAAATATCTTATGGCTCCGAGTGTACATGTAAATTGAGTCGTGCTTGCAAATTACGCACATACTTTGTGGTAAAGGCACCACATGGCCAAAGCAAGTTCTGAGGCATGCAGTCTGACCTGTCTGGTTCTGGAAGGTTGTCAAGGGCGGCCAGGTATTCAGACACCCCCTCTTCTATATTGTCAATCCATCCAAGGTCGGCCAATGTTCCTTGGATGGCAGAGACAGCCTCGGACAAGTCCTTCCCCCGCATGTTATAAGCGTCTGTGCTATCATGCAACGGGCCTCCCACAAGCTCGTTGAGTTTCCTGCTCAAATAGCAGGTAGAGGCCAGATTAGCACTTGGGAGCACATTTTCGCTGACATTTTAGCTTACAAATGAGAAACCTTATGCGGTGATTCTCATGGAATAGGATTTTCAGCTTTCCACAATGTTGATACACTGCCACAACATACATCCCAAGCCTTAACTGCATTTGTATGTGCAGGAGGAAAGTGGGAGGTGCAAACCGCATTCTGTTCTAAGGTTGTCAATGGTCAAATTTGTCAACTTTAGACACATATTTGTCTATGAGATGATCCAATTATTAAGCATAATGTTGCACTTCCAGAGATTTCGGAATTTATCAGTGATTTGCAACCAACTCGTTGGAAGAAAAACCCTTACCTCATATTTCTGAGCAGGGGTGCCGGGTTGGGCAAGGAGACGGTGAAGGATCTTAGGCCCTGTGATAAAGAGTATGCCAGATAAGACATCAGCTGCGCAGCTTACGTGGGCCATTCCCTGGGCCTTTAATGACACTGAAACCTCTGACCATAGACTTTAAAGAGAAACAGAATAGCCCTAAACGAACTTGGGATGGTAAAATGCTCATATAGGAAAGCTTTAACCCTTGCATACCTCCAAATCACTCTCTACCTGCTGTCGATCCAGGCTGCCATCAATCACGCCCTGTTGTTGTGTGTGCATGGGCAAGGGCTTGTGCTTGTGACTGCGCTTAGTTAGAATTCCTTGTAGCAGCACAATTTAAGCATGTCTTTATTTTTAACAGGCGTTTGTAGTGAAAATGCATTTATTGGATAGGCACGCACATGATAAATTGTGGCTTATTCTACAGGTGAAAGTAAATGAATCATTTAAAATGATTGATTGATTGCCTGTGTGCAAGGCTGGCAAGGGTCCTGGAGGTTACTGAGAGGTATTTTATGCACATATTACCTTTAATGTATGCAGCTCGGGGCGCACACCTCGTATTGCTTCCAACGCTCCCTCAGCAACCTTTATCACCCCATCCGCATGCTCAAATGCACGATTAGTCTCTTTGACCAGGCAACTGAGTGGTTTGGCAGGGAGGGTGACCATGCCAGCAATGGCTGGGGCTAGCATGGCTATTGCGAATGTTGTAGTGGCGATCTGTGAAGGGGCATTTGCAAGTTTTGTGAATGGCAGGGTAGGCATTCATCACACATTGTAAACATCCATGCAGTGATCTGTGCGCACAAGTATATGAAACACCTATTGAATATCACATTAAAGAATCCGCGCTGCACCTTCGATGAGCGGAAGGAGGGATCTGTCAGCTTCTCGTACACACTGCACAACCAAGATAAATGTCAATTACTTGTAGGAAAGGCAAAGTGACATTTACACACAGAGACACAGCATGCAATGGGAACCAAGTCACAGGCAAAGGTTCCTTGAAGACAGTGATTGTGCATGAGCCTGTACAGCTGGGTATGCCTAGCACTTGATATTGTGATAGAACATTGGGTGTTTCAATTTCCCGTTCACCTTAAGTGGAAGTTGCCAGGTGCTGTGCACAACAAACAGCGCATCAGCCTCCAACATAAAAGTACAAGGAGGCTCAGTAGCATCAGCCCAGCCAGAGCAATGGAGGGTGCCATGCCTGCAGATCATTGTAGTTTAGGAGAGTTTTGTCTCCTCAGAACTCAATCAAGCTAGCTCAGCTCACTTGTGCAACAACAAAGCAAAATTTCTTGGTGATGGGTGGGTTTCAGCAGTGCCCTTGCAGGCGATCCAGAATTGACAGACCTTTCAGCACATGTTGTTCTATGTAATCTTTCTCCCCACTGGACCCCCCATTGTAAAACCCTGCAGCACAAGAAGTTATTTACGCCAATATGAGGCAGCAGAAGGTCCAAAGCCTTTGTTCATCTAGACATCCTTTTCATGATCATCAGAAAGTGAAGTACAAGTCTGCCATGCTCTGTCCCAATTCAAAATAGGTTGCGCTCTTCTTCTACTCCCATAAAGCTTCAAGACCTCCAGAGGTGGATTCAGCCGGACTGACATTGCACAGGGTTGAATTCTGAGGAGTCAACAACTGCCACTGGCGCCACCTCCTGTAGAGCAGTCAGTATATCCAGAAGTGGACTGTATCTGCCTGGATCAACAGGCATGTCTGACGAGCAAACCCAACACTACAGCCAGCGCTGGCTTTTCGAATGGCTTTCAAAGAAGCTCATTGCACAAACACAAGTGCCCCAGCCCCTGCCAACTCGCCATCCTGCACATGCACACCTTCCATATAGAGTCGCTGCAAGTAGCAGGTATGGAGTCGTGCTGCGGCAGAGTGACTTTCCCAGCCATGCTTATCAGCAATCTAATGATAGTCTACAGAAAAAAATGATCATAGCGAACATAAGTCGTACGCATCCATTCTTCGGCGGCAGCGAATAAATCGAGCAGACCTAGTCAGTCAATATTAACTTTAAGAGCGTTAGCAAAAAAGACGGGAACACGTTCGTGGCGAGCGATCGAACGTTCCGAGCACATTGTGCGCTAAGAAATTGGATTGGATTTGATCGTTAATATATGTAGCAACTCTATTCGTTCTGCACGAGCGTGTGTGAAGCATGTTTACAATTGTTAACCAAGGGAATTCGCAGAACAATTTCTGATTTTACCATGCCTGGCAGAATTTACACTCGAGACATCAAAGCTTCTATTTTGACAAGATCAGTGCTGAGGATGTGAACTTGCTTCTCTTGAAGCAGACGTACAAATCACTTCATCATATCTCTGAGACTCTCTTTCAGACTCCATAGTCGGACTATATAGATGTTGTTTACGAATATTCTGGTCGGGCTGGCAGTGATCAGCAAGCCCAGCAGTCAACCCATCTGGCTGAAGGTCTCAACCCGTTGCAAACCCCCAACCCTTAACCAAGCTTCAGACAGTATTTTACGCGAACTTCCTTCTCCCCGTGCCAAGCTTGCAGACTCAAAGAAGTCTGCATCCACACTTCCAACGTGAGCGGCTTAGGCCTAGTTATAGCCAGCACATCAAAAGCATAAGAAAAAGAAAGAAAACTACACAGGCAGTGATAACATCTGAAAGAGGCCAAGTTCAGGCCAGCAACACATTGGAAAATGGTCCAATAAGCTGGAGCTTCCGACTAGATGAGCAGGAGCCATGTGCGCCAACCACAAACCTCCAGCAAGCGAGGAAGCAAGCGCACACAAAATTCACTTGCTCTATCACCGCCCTCTTATTCTATGATAGTCAGCACCTTAAATTTTTGATGGTTCAACATGAAATGAATATTCACATTGTATACATACAGGATACATGCAGGATTCGTGGCGCGTTAGTGACAGTTTGCTGCCGACTGGACCAGCCAATGACGGCAAGGAACCCCATGGCTACAGCATGATGTAAGGTTCTGTACACAAATTCATGCCCCGCGCGAGGCCATAGCACTAATGAGAGGCCAGCCCTAATGAGAGCCACTAATGAGAGGCCAGCACTAATGAGAGGCCAGCCTTTGATAGACTTTATTCAAGAAAGGCCCAAGAATGTACCATAATGGCAACTCGGATGCAGCCTACGCGCATCAGTACAGAAGCAACTGACCCCACAAGGACCTCAACAAAGACTCCTTTTCAAAAAAGACGGTGAATATATGACGGTGACTTAAGCTAACCTTGAAGCAAATCAAAGGTGCTTAATGAAGATGTACATCCTGACCTCATGCTTTTACTCCCTAGCAAGCCCTGGATATTCAAGTTGCACACATGGTTCCTCTGGTGCTTATCTGGGGATACCCAGTGCTCCCTCGTGGTCATCTATGAGCACCCGAGGCATCCCCGGTCATGCTATTCTGACGACTGCCCCTCTGGCTACTGCTGCGACTGCTGCTGCTCTTCTGCCGGGCCTCGCTCAGGACCGCTCTGCGCAGCAGGTCCCACGCCTGAATGCAAGGAAGCACCAAGCACAGGTTGTGTCATGCGCACAGCAAGGATGCATGTGGCATGCCTGAGGTCCTGGAACATGTCATCGTGATCTGCATGCAGGAATTGCCAACAAAGCAAATATTTCCAAAAAAAAATATTGAAATATTTCTATCAGGTGAGGGAAACGCATTCCCCATGGGATTGCTTTTGCAGCTGCACAGAGGGCAAGCCATTGGTGATCAAGGGCAGGGGGCCAGGCAACCTTCAGGCCACCGACTCCAGACACTGAATGAAGGTGCACATACTTCCTGTGGCTTGTGTTCATGAGATCTAAGGCAAGCAGGGGCATGGATTCATCACGACCATGCCTTGTTTTTTCCATGCTTGACGCAGCTATCAATGGCAGAGACCCTTGGGCACACACCTCTTCAGGCGTCCGTGTCATGCGACCACTCCCCGCTGCCGAGAGTGGAGCATTTGGCAAGCAAGAAAGCTGCCCCTCCGCTCCTCCTCCTGCTACAGACAACCCTGGCAGCGTGCTCTCCAGCCTGCTCAAGCCTCTCCTCAATTCCTCTGCCGCTTCGTGCCTTTTTGTGCCCTCTCCGCCTGAAGCGGACTTTTCTTGCTCAGACACCCCCAAAGCTGAGCAGGCCTGCGCAGATGCTTGCTCAGCTCCAGATCCAGAGTGCACCTGCAAGTGCGCCTTCTCAGCGGCCCCAGGCCTGCCCATGCCTGGCCCCAATTCCTTGCAAGCGCGCTCGCTGCCCACACTAAACTGCGACATCGTACGCCCAGACTCAGCGAATGCATTGGAGCCAAACGACGCTGGAGATGCCTCTACACTGCCTGCGCATGGAGTATTCACAGCACAAGACGTGCACACGGGCAGACGCGTGAGGCACCGCAGGCCAGGCTACGGCAGATGTCCACTCTTCTGACCACCTGTCCAGGTCATGGCCTGAGGCCACATGCTCTTGTGCAATGTGCGAGCATTGCAGGAGCCAGATCATGGCTCTTGCGCATGTAGAACAGCCAGGCCACGTGCTCTTGTGTGCAGTGCAGTGCAGGATCCAAATCATGGCTCTTGTGCATGTGTGACAGCCAGGCCAGATCATGGCCTGAGTGCAAGCGCGGTACAGGAGCCAGGTGGAGCCAGATCAAGGCGCATGCGACACGCAAAGGGTCTGAGCCGAGCATGGCTTCAAAGCACACATGTGCGTGCTGAAAGAATAGGTGTTTTTGATAGAGAGCATAAAGATATTAATATTGATGATGTTGAAGTATTTGTTTAAGACACCGGTGTTGAAAAATCACATCCTTATTTAAATGTTATTGATACTGAATCATTTATCAATTACGAACCAGATAATAATAACTTAAATGGGCATGGTACTCAATGTGCAGGAACACCAGAGCACAAGGCTGTAGTGCGTGCAAACTGAAACTTGAGATTGAGCTGTCCAATGCGCAGGCGCACACCTCAAGCTCCAGGCTTATAAGCTCAAGCTGCGTTTTGTTCAATTTAGATACGGACATTCTTGTTTGTGCCACTTCCTACTCGGATCTGTTCACAGTTTGCAGAGACACAGCAGCTATCATGAACCCTAGATTGTAAGGTAGCAGTTGGTTGGGACAACAAGACAGAATAGATGCATGAATACCCAGGCTGTACCTCGAGCGTCTTGCTGAGTGGGTGAAGAGGCCAGCACGCCAGTAGAACTATGGGAGGCAGCACTAGTCAGGGATTGCTTCGAGAAGCGAGCTCTGAAGGAGCTAGTGCTGCCGCTGATGCTGCCAAGAGAGCGTGAGGAGCTGGACCGAGGCATTTTGTTACCAAGCTTCTTCAGGAATCCCTGCACACAAACAGCAATAAAGCAAGCTGCAGTAGCTTGACAAGCAAACAACGTCGACCTGCATAATCAGGGGCACTAACTGGGGAGATTATGCAGCTCGGATATGCCATTGCAGCAGATTTACACTGACGGTGAGTGCTGGATTATGAGCGCGGCATAGGACTGCGTGCGTACACAAAAGCCACCTCCCATCCCCCGGCACAGCTTTGCCTTAAGGCTGGCCGCTAGTCGTTCAAAACTTGATGCTGCAAGATCTGACCTGGAACTTCTGCTCCAAGCTGGGCCTGTGCTTGTTTCCGCCCTCCTCATCCTCCCCTTCTTCATTGCCCTCCTCCACGTCCTCCAACTTGACCCCAAAGTGACGCTCCACGAGCCTGGACACAAACGGGGCGGCAACACACGTGAACTATGTGCTTGCATCCAAATCCTGTTCCCGCAAGAGCCCTTCCATTTCTTTATGTTTTGAAGAGGCTGCTCCTGGCATTACAGGAAGGGCGCAAGCATGTCATTGAACAGAGCTGGACATCCTTGGAGTGTGTAGCCAATGTATTCCTCAAGTAGGGCCATTTATGAGGACAACCAGCACCTCCATCACGTTTTGGGCTTGTTTCTTACAGGCTCCACATGTTGAGAATGTGACTTTATCAGGCTTGTGAGTCTGGTAAGAATTCAATCAGTGCTCGAGGAGCACCGATGCAAGAAGTATGCAAAAGCAAAGTTGCGGCTTCCATAGCCGCCATGAACGGGATACCAGTGAGAAACATTGCGCAAACATGAACGGGATACCAGTGAGAAACATTGCGCAAACATGAAACTATGCCACATCTTTGTGGCCATCAAAAGCTGGCTTATCCCCAAGATAGCCATTGGGCCTGTACGCAGCTGTCACAATGTGCACTCTATGCCTCCGGAGATTTGAAGAAAGCCTCAAATGCTCAAATGAGACAACAAACTTAACGCGTCCCAGCACACCAGAAGAAGAGAGCAGGGTAGACACTTTGAGGGAGATGGAGCAGCCCAGGCATGCAAAATTCAGCCTAATGGAACCACAGCAAGCTTGCTTAACACCTACCCAGAGCTGCAGCGCATCATTGTCCATCTACGTGGACAGTGCTCCAGCCTTGTCGAGTATGAAAGGGGGCCCATGCGCATGCGGACGCGCACACACATGCACAACCCTCCACTGACAATGGAGAAAAGGTAGGTGGTGCTAACTACCAGGCTGGGAATGCCCGTGTTCACCTGTTCCAGCGTGCCCGTAGCTGAGCTTCCTCCGCTGCACTCAGCTCAAGCTGCCCTGCCGAGCCCGGCCGCCCCCGAGGAGCTCCGGATGCAGCAGAAGCGGTGGCGGCTGCGACGGCAGCTGCTGCGGCGGCAAGGGGCCCGGGGCTCCGAATCACCTGCGGCCATGGTTTTGATGGAAAGCGCGTTGGCATCAACTTTTAGTGTCAGCATTTCTAGGACCCTTGCCTCACAATGGCAGTGGCACAAAGGCGTCAGCCAAAAAAAGGCGTGTTTTCGTGTCTGCAGTGTCAGTGGTGCTTAATGCAGTGCGTGGGTAAGGTCCTCTCGTTCTGCAGCAATTAGTCCTGCTGCACACAAACGTTATTCATATGCAATGGAGCATGACAAACGAAATTCAGACGCAATGAAGCTCCAAGCAGCTCATTGTCTGCAACAGTGACAAGCTTTGCAAAGCCTTGCCAGGTAGCAGCCTCTCGCAGCGTGACCAAAGCCTTGCCAGGTAACAGCCTCTCACAGCGTGACCAAAGCCTTGCCAGGTAGCAGCCTCTCACGGTGTGACCACACGCTTACGATCTTCGTGCCCCCGTGGATGGTATGCACATTGATGCATATTTTGTCACTTAAAGCGCACAATGCACCCCAATGTCTGCCAAGAGCATGCCGATACTCTCCTGGTGCGCACATGCACACAAATGTGCACATTTATGGGGGCTTCTGCCACTGAGTGACAAGCAGTGACCAACAAATGGTCCCTCTGAAAGTCCTGCTTGGTGAGCACCACTCCATCTCAGACACACACACACACACCCATGCAACCTCTCATACACAGTTTTGAAAAGCAGTTGACTGACTGTCTCCTTTAAGAGCACCCTCCCAGACGTCCTTCTGCAACAGGCATACAACTATCAGTATCCTCGCGCATACATACGCCCGGCCCCTTCCAACCAGGGCTACAATGCCTTGTCTATCCGTACCTGCCCATTGGCAGACATACATGCACATGCATAGACACACAAACTCATACACATTCGTACGCACGCACGTGTACTAACATGCATGTACGCACCTCCTCTGCCCAGTGCTCAAGCGTCTCTTCCGTTAGCGTCCACTCGTTTGCAAACAAGGAGCGCTGCTGGCGTGCCTGCTGCTGCTGCTGCTGCTGCTGCTGCTGCTCAGACTGGGGGAGCACATGCTCCCAAGGCCGCGGTTGCCGAGGCTGCAGCACAACAGCCCCCCTCGCCCCCAGCTCCACGCTGCCTGCAGGGCCCTCCAGCACCTTCTCAGCTGCTGCAGCTCCCCTGCCAACCCTTCCTGCTGCAAGTGGTGGGGCAGGCACAGCTGCTGCTGCTGGGGTGCTTCCTGGGTCCCCAGCGGCCGGCATGGTCCCGCCCAGCATCACAGGCAGGTTTGGTCCCAGGAGCGCTCCCCCGCTGCTTGCATCCAGCGGATCGTCGCGCAGCAGGGAGGGCAGCGGAACTGGCTGCTCTGCAGATGCCTCACAGCTCAGCAAAACACCCCGCCCACCCCCTACAGCCTTGCCCTGCCCCTGCACATGCTCCAGCAGCCGTGCCGAGCAGCTCCTCCCAAGGTCCTCTGCGTCCAGGTCACTGCACGCGCTGCTGTTGCTGCCTGGCGCTAGGGCTGGCGGGGGAGCAGCCGGGCCAGGGTCTTGAGTGGCCAGCGATTCGAGCGCGCTGCTTGTGGGCATGTGGGCACCTACTGTGTAGGCGTCCACCTTGGTGGGGTTGGAGCCAGGCGGCCCTTGATGGCCATGCGCTTTGTAGGAGGAGGCACACGCAGGCAGGGGCCGCAGCTCCAGCAAGGTGCCTACCACAAGGGCGTGCATGCACGTGTGTTTGAGAGTCTGTGTTCATAAGTGCTGCGTGGAAATATGTCAGTACACACGCAGGTAAGGGACAGAGTAGGCTCATTTTGCCTTGCGCCCAGGCCACCTTAACGCTGGGCATGTAGTACATGGTGACGGCGTGTGCGCCAGGCAGCAAAAGGCACCCGAGCGCAAAGCAGGCGTGCTGCCATGGAGCACGGGTTGGATGGTTTGCTCCCAGCTGGACAAAATTGAACTCTCCTAGAACAAAATTGTACTCTCCAACTACAAAATTATACTCTCCTACTGTCGCCATGGAGCACGGGTGGATGGTTTACTCCCAACTGGATAAAGCTGTACTCTCCTGCAACAAATTTGTACTCCCCTACAACAAATTTGTACTCTCCAACTACAAAATCGTACTCTCCTACTGTTGCCATGGAGCTTGGGTGAATGGTTTGCTCCCAACTGGACAAAGGTGTACTCTCCTCACCTGCTGCAGGCAGGCCTCCAAAGGACTGGGGAGTCGTAGAACCGAGCCCTGCAGGTGTTGCCAACACAACCTGCACACCGAGGGTGGCACCATGGGCTCAAGGCTTGGTGAATGGCACTGGCAGAAGCAGCTACACATTTGCCCGACCAAGAGCGCTGGCCTCTTGCTGATGAGCCTCAAGAGTGAAAACTGCACAGTAGCTTGCCCCAGAGGGTGCTTGGCCCCAGAGTGCTTGTGCTTGAAAGGAAGCTGTGATTGTTTTATGGGATGAAATGAATTCACACTACCTGAGGCGTGGATGCGACTTGTGAGTTTATGCCATCCGAGCTTGTGGCAAGATTTGGATCTTGGATTTTAAGGGGTGGAAGGTCCTGGTAACGTGACAACTGGCGCCTGCAAACGTGAATTTACCGTAGTCCAAGCAACCCCGTCTGCACACTCGGCATGGAAGGAAGGCAACAGAAAAATTGTGCCTGGGTCCAGCTAAGCCTAAATGCACAAGTCAAGCCAATTCCAACTGTGCATGAGCAAACATGCGTGCACAGGTGATGCTTGCTTGCACACGTAAATACATGAGGGCATAGGCTTTATGTGAGCCTAGATGGATAACTGATGCAGGACGAGTGTTTCACGTAATGAAGTCTGTTGGTTGCATGCTGTGCAGTCCCTTGCACTAACCTCACAGGGGTGATCTTTTTGAAGCGGAACACGCAGAGACAAACAACGTAGATTACACCAATATTGAGCATAAACAGTGCCAGAGAGAGGCCTGCAGCAACAGCAATGGAGCATGCCCGGGATAAATTTCTGCTTTTCAATGGAACGGAGCCACGCAGCCAACAGGCAAGAAATGCAGAATGTATTGCATCTTGACCACCAAAGCGTGCTCTTACCGCCTAAGGGTGGTCCCAGGTCATAAAAATAGCCTAGACAACCAGGACTGGAGACTCAGTGGCGTTCCTACGAAAAGGCTCAGGACCATGCTGGCGTGACGCATGTCCATTTGAGCCCTGCGCTTCCCGGCTACATCTATTTTTTGTGTGAAATGCAGATGCATGCTGCCAGGCAGCAGGGCGTGTCTCCGGAAGCCCTTGGCCAACAGACCAGAAAGTTTGGTTTGGTAAAGGGGGGGAAATGGTTTTGAATTTGGGCCCTAGGATGTACCCCAAGAGCTTGCTAGAAACAGGACTGCCTACCTGCAATATCAAAGTACACCTTTGGCTCATTCACGCCATCGTCGCCAGCTAGGGCGTAGGCAAGGCACATGCCAACATTCACCACCGGAGGCAGCAAGGATGCCGCGATTGCGACACCCACAAGGGAGTTAACGCCCCCCTGCGTGCACATGAGGACATGCATGGGTGTTGCTCAACTTCACGGCACCACTGCGCGCATGAGAGCGGTGGTTATGGCTGGATGGACCGAAAGAATGGCTGGGTGGACTAGGAAAATTGGCTGGATGGACAGGGGCATTGATTGCTTGGAGCGGATAGCTCCCTCTGTTCTTACCTCTTCCAAAGACCCTGCGGCAAAGCACAGTTGGCCCTCTACCAATCATGGCAATCTGTGTGACACACAGTCACAAATGCCCCGTGGCATGCCCAGCCACGCCAACTGCCCAAGGTCTTCGGCCTGATTGAATTGTTCTCCCATCGCACATTCCTTATCGTTCCATCCCTTCACCTGTTTGGCGAATCAAGTCACAACCTATCAGTAGTCGACCATGACGTGGCGGCCTACCTGGGTGGCAGAGAGCGCGACTCCTACGCCAGAAGGGACGGCAAAAAAGATGCCCACCTGTTGACATGTGGCAATCCACGGAGTACACAGCCTGTGAGCCAAAGGCCTTGATGGCCTAAATGGCGCCCCACAGCGGCCCCAATGCTTTGCAAGGTGCAGCGCAGTTACAGTGGAAAGCCCCATCAGAAGGCCATATGCGCACAGCCACGACCAGGCAGCAGCCCTTTAGCAGCCCTGGGGCAATGCCCCTCGGGTCGGGGAAGGACAGACCAGGCAGCAAAGCCCTTAGAGGACCAGGAAGCACAGCTTGTGAAGGTCCAGGCAGCAAGCCTTGCTTGACCAGGCAGCGGAGCCCGCAGACCCCCCCCCTGGGTCCAGAGAAGACCAAACCGGAGGAGACACGCCCCTCAGGGAAGCAGACCAGGGAGCTGAGCCCCCAGGCACGCCAAAAAACTAGGTGGCGCGCCTCAAAGCTAGGTGGCACGCCAGGGCATGATGGGGTCCAACCATGCAGGCGCGTGCGCTTGTTTGGCTGTGTGCGCAAGTGTGCGTGCCTGTTTCGGCACATGTGCCCCACACACCAGCAAGCTGGCTGTGTCCCCACGGGAAGCCATCTCGGCTGTCGGCCACGCATATGTGGCGGGCACCGGGTCCCAGCCCGAGATGATGAAGCCGGCAATGAAACCAATCAAGGCCGTCACCCCCACGCCCGCCAGCTCGGCCACCACGCCGCGTCTTATCAGCGCGAGGTCCCAAATGGCGGTGCCGTACGTGAAGCCTGCGCATGTGTGTGCGTGTGTGTGTGTGTGCACGCGTGTGTGTATGTGCACATGTGTGCACATGTGTACAGGCAAGCGGAAGGGAAGAGCTGTGCCTGCCCACAAGACCCATTCTTTGCTTGCCGGTTGTCCAGTGTTGGCATGAACACGCGTGCTTGCGCTTGCACGCCCTGCAGATTACTCCAATGCAGGCTCATACATGCGCCAGAAAACGCCAAATTGGGGCAGCTTGTTGCTGCCTGCAAGCTGTGGGAACATGCATGAGCGCACAGGATTGAGGCAGGACATTGGGATGAAGGCCTTTGGCAACTCAGCGTGCGACATTTAGTGCACTAAGCATGTCCAAGCATGCACAGGGTTATTTCATTCAGTGTCGACGACGTATAAAAAGTGAATAGTCACTTACCCAGGATAGGGCCCATGAGGGGCGACACAAGCATGGACGCTACGATCATGACCGAGTTGTTTGTGGTCAGCCCCTGCAGCACAGCATGACATAGAGGTGCTGATGATTCATCTGGCCCTGCCCACATGCAGCCATGATGATCATGATGGCTCATCCCATGCTTACCCATCACCGTCATGATAGCTCACACCTCTCACGCCCACGCGGTCATGACAGCCCACAACGCTCTTACTCACGGTCACGACAGCTCACACCTGCCCACATGCACATGATGCGAGTTTTGGCCTGCAGGGCAACAACTCTCCCCAGTGCACAGATTATGATTTTGATGGCATGCGTACTGTCAGGCAAACCTCTGGCGGCTCAAACCACCATCCAACAATAAGGAATGTGACCAACAATCATGAAGCAGGTAGAGGCACCAGCCAGGCACCCACCACAGAAGCCAATGAGCAGAAGGCATTTTTCACAGCACCAGAGAGAGGCAGAGCTCCGAAGTGATCAGTGGTGCATGGGCAACCTCGCACGCCCAACAATGGCATTGGGCAGTCAGCCACCACCAGGGTAGACATGAGGCATCGCGGTCAAACTTTCGATGGCGGGGCAGGCACCCACCACCGCGGCAATCATGCTGGCCACACAGATATAGGAAAAGTAGTCCGCGGACATGGAGCAGCCCCCATCTACGACCGAGTATATCTCCTGCGCGAAGGGGACGCGCGGACTCCTTGTTTGAGTGTGCATGCTTTTATCTTGTACCTCGGGTGTAGCACTTATCTCACAGAAGTTTTGGAAAGAGGGCTCGCTGATTTGCAAAGCCCTCTCAGCCAGCTCAACAGGTTTCTATGTATGCTTGTGCATGGTCTGATATTCCAGTCCGTGCATAACTATCCTCTCAGCAAAACCAGCACCTCTTCAGATCTGCTCAGCAGATCAGGACCCACTTGCACAGTGGCTGGCTATGTCAGGAGTGAGGGAAATTCTCCGTCTTTGTCAAGGCAAGCGTCACTTCCGCATCACATGCCCTTCACTGTCACAGCATGAGAGGCACAGCATGCCTCTGCTTCTCACCTCCACAGCATGCCTCTGCTTCTCACCTCCACAGCAAGTCGCGAGAACTTGTTGCGCATCTCCTGGTTGTCAGCATCTTGGTTGGTGGATGGGAACAGGGAGTTCAGGGGTGTCGTCTTTGCATTTGCCAGCTGCCTGTACCAATTGTTGGCCTTGTCCACCACAGCAGACTGGCCTCGCGGCAAGGGCTTTACAACTGACACAGGTATAAGCGTGATCTTTCTGCATGTTGCAAGGAGGCATTGCTCTGCTCGTATGCTTTTAACAAGTGTAGTTGATGTGTCTTGCTCCAAGACTCTTGCAAGGCTCTTGCACAAAGCAATCGCATGGTTTAATGCTGTGCTGAGTACGAGCGGTACAAGAGATCAATCTCAATGTGCAGAAAGGGCAATAACTGGGTCGGTGGCTCGCAAAGGCTGCGAGAAATATGACAGGATTGCAGGAAATACGATGTATCCATCAATGACGCACACCCAGTGAAGCAGGAAGGGAGAGGGCTCAGGGAGAGGCACAGGAGAAGCATATGGCGTTTGTCTGTGTTGATGCCTACAGTCTGTGTGAACTTCCTTGGTAGATAAACCAAACGTGTGCACTGCTCAGTGTCTTGAAACCTAATCAAGAACTCGTGCTCAACCGCGCGCCACGCTAGTACAAATCTTGTTCATTCAACATCTCATGCTCCTTCCTTTGAGTCATGGTGTATGACTCAAGTGCACAAACTTGTGCTCACCCGTACGCCACACCGCAGCCAATCCGGTCCAGTTGATACATCACATAGCCAGAGCTCTGTGCAGGTAAGCGCATGGGTACATTTGCACACGTGCGCGTGTACGTTAGACGGGAGTGTGATAGCCACAGGGGTGCAGTGTGCTTCGACGTTTTGCACAGTTGAATGTTGCATACGCACATTCTCATTATCCTTTGCTGGCAATAGCATACAGTCACAGTTGCCGACACAACTCTGTTGCAAGATTGCCTGGCTGAGGTGCTGGTGAAAATAAAAGATAGCATGTGCAATGTGAGTGCTTGCACTGGGTGCCCTTTCGTTTGAAGCATCATTGTTGTCAGGCAAATGTGCACATGCAAGGGAGCCAACTTGTGGGGAGATGAGAAGCAAAATAAGTGATAGATAAAAAGGTTGTCTGTGATCCCATCTCACATAGATTTTGTCATATTGCTACCTGCCAGAGATCATTTAAAACAAACCGTGAGAAGTTGTTACCACACCCACATGAGCATCCACCAGACAAGTCAGCTGGACGATGCCATCCTCTGTGTTCTTTGTGACGTTGCGCAGCCCACACACTTCTTGCAGGACCTCAACAACTTCGAAGCTGCAGAGTGAAACGCAGAGGTGATAATCCTGATCTTGCAATGGAAAGATTTATCTACTACATTGTAATGCAAGACCAGTCCTCTAGTTTGAAGTGTCTGGACCTACTAGCTTGCAAAGCCTAGAAGCTGAAAGGCTCCTGCATGATTTTGTGGGGGCCAATTAAGAGATCATGTTTTGCTCTCATCAGTAGCAGTAGTATTGACGCAGGACAAAATAGAGTAGCTGAGATCCCACCTTTTGTCTTCAGGGATGTGAATGACTATCTGCCTCATCGCGACGGAAATTTCTGTCCAATGCAACCTTCGTGAGACGTCCCCTGAGTGTAGAAGGCACGAGACAAAGCACAAAGATGTGTGGATCAAGTCAGTGGGTCAATTCAATGCCCTTTCAGGCCCAAGTGCCCCGGCATTGTGCGCTGGAGTCCTGTCAGTGTATCAGAGGATCGGGCACATGCTGCTTGCACAAGCATGCTAGCATACAGTACCTGCTAAAGATTCCTGAACAGCTTGACACTAGGTAACACCCCTGTGAACACGCTGCCCCGCGATTCTACGGGTGACCCCTCACAAAAGGTCACTCCGTGAAAACGGAACAATGGACATAGTTTAGCTTGGCTTAAGTTTAAGGCCTTGGAGTATTTGTTAACGGAAAACAAACAAATAGAGTCAAGGGCTGCCACGAGTCGATGCAGAGAGAATCGGATGACAAGGGATGATGTTAATACATATAATTTTTTCTATCAATTTTTGAATAGTTTATAACTGCCCAATCAAGAGTTTTGAAGGCACCATCGAACCAATCAAGTGAGTGACTTCATCTTCTCTGCAAATGCAAATGCAAATTGGGTGCTCAGATACATAATTGCTCAATTTTTTGATTGAATGGCTAGTACTCCCTTTTTTACGAGCTTTTTAGCTATAAATTTACAGTGGCTCACTATTTTACGAGCTTTGCAGCGGCTCCTATCAGCAGATCACTTTCGCTCTTGATACAGACCAGGTGCTGTCTTTATTCTGGCAGCAGAGTCAGCAAGTAATGAATTCTACACCCTCACTCACTAATTGAATTGTTGATTTTTTTATTGTGATAACTGGAGAATCACATGCCACGCGGAGAGCCTGTGCATCCATACTAGAAAATTTGTAGTATGGCCATAACAGCGCTGACCTTGCCTATTTGCATGCTGAAGTCAGAGAAAGAGAGAGAACGTGTAGGGAAGGATAAGGGTATCAGAGGCTCCTCAGTCTCATCGCGGGCAACCTGTTGTCTGCTTGGTGTACACTGTCGCTGTCCGCAGCCAGTCCACACACCACAATTGCTGTTAGCTGAACTGAAGGGATCAAATGCTCCTCCAACTGACTCAACCGACCTCCGGGTCACAATGCAGCATAAATCTGGCACTGCATAAATCTGGCGTGACAAGGGGCTTTTCTTCCCAAGAGGCCCCTTTTCCTTAATTGATGTGAGGGGCCTTTTTGCTGCTTGCATAGTTGTTCTTTTCTTTTTTTTTAACCAGGACCAATGTAGGAACTTACAAGAGCTACCAAACAGCATTGCAGACTAAAATGCATTCTAGCACAGCAATGCTATAAAGTAAGCTTACACACAATCCGAATTGGAGTGATGGGAGCCCCATGTATGAATTTCACATTGAGCTACCTCTCAAGGTGGTTGGCCGAGACCAGTGTAACACATTTTATACTATCTTAAGTATACACAATCTTAAACACGATCTTCACACACTCCTTTTTGTAAAAACCCAGAGGGGGTCGACTGAGCACATTTCTGGGCATGCTCCTTTTTTATGCAAACTGTAATAAGATCATATAACTAGGCTTCTGATGAAGTTTGGGGTGAAATGGATGCCTTTGGTGTCCTGCTTTGGTGCTCAGCCTCTATTTTTGGCCTACTTTGGCATAGATAGCGCACGTGCACCCTCACTACGAGCCCATCAGAGCTCCTTTTACCCCCAGAACCCCACCAAAATACTTCTATTATGTTGCTAATTGATATTGGATGCTGAAACCCAGATTTGGAGGGGTTTAGTTTTTGATCCATTTTTGCACCCAATTTCAAAGGGAAACGACCCAAAATGCACATCTTGCCAAGCACTGGGTCTGTTCACTCCAATTCTTGTGCGATGATGTTTCTTCACTACAAGAACAGACACCAAAAATGATGCAATTCAGTGCAGTGGGTGATCTGGTGTGAAAAATAGGGTTCACGTCACAGGGAATACGGCATAGCTCCTGAAACTTGCTACTCTCAAGCACAATTCCCCTAAACAGCCTACAAATAGAGCTACCCAACAAGGTACAGCTTGTGATGAGAAATTCACGAGACACGTACCCTGGGAGCATGCAAGAACCATACCCATTTTGGGCCTCAGTTGCCCTCCTCTGGTTAAAACCAACCTTTTCACGGACCATAGGAACAATCAGGAGGCTGAACAAAATATAGGCAGGGCACATGGCGCATTTCAGAACCCTTTGCCCCTTACTACCTAATCCTAGTTTGATTGTGGGGGTTTGCCTAGTGCTCGCACCTGGTCCAGATGAAGCCCCTCCCCCCAAAATCACAACAAGTTTACCCCAGCTGGTGTCCTGTCTTACCATCTCATTCACTTTGTCTCAAACCTTGCAGGCTTTTCTGCAATATGCAAATTGTGAGCTTGATGAGCGCTTTGACCAGCTGCCCAGTGGCTGGCATGCGCATGTATAGTTGTGCATTTACATGTATCAGGCATTTGACCTGGTTATTTCACACGAGCATTTGGCCTTGTCGTCCAAACATTCTACAAATGAGGACTGCCCAGATCTAGATAGCTGGTAGTGTCAATTGATACTTCATTGCTTGGGGGATAGTCATTTAGACACTCATCGCCTCGAAAATGTCTACGAATTATAACTCTCTAGTCTGCATAGAAATACATTGCAGCCAAAGAACAGGGTCAAAAAATGACTAGAACAGGGGGAAACAACAGTTATCCCAATGCCATGACTGGCATCCTCACTGATCAGCAGGAGTACAGTGCTCGCAGGTCTTGACATAGAGAACGCTAATTTGTACAATAGCACTAACTGCTCAAAATCCCGACCACCATAAGCTTGCATTCTGCACCTAAGCCAGCGTGGCACAAGCCTGAACTGTCTACAGCGGCAAGCATTGCTGCAGTACTTCACAGAGAGCAGCAGGCATGGGCACCTTGTGGCACACAGCTGACACAGGCATGGACGCCTTGTGGCACACAGCTGACGCAGGCATGGGTGCCTTGTGGCACACAACTGACGCCGCACACCCATGGAGTTAACGAACTGTTATAACAGGGCACAGCATACCGCATACGTCGCGTAAGCAGAGTCTGATTGGTTCAGCACACAGCCATAACCATACACAACCAGCAACCCAGCAGGCAGCCCTTATCAAATACACCACATCACAAGGCACATTCTTTTGCACATGCTGGTGGCAGCCGCTGCCACAGCACGCAGCTGGTGCGGCCTTGCAGCTGACTGTCACTCGCCGTCGCTGGACGCAAGAATGTCAAGCAGCGCCATGCGAAAGCTGGCAGGCCTGCCCTCACTGCTCCCCCCACCCACCTCTACTGCTCTCTCCTCGGCTTGCTGCGTCTTGTGCAGGGACTGTGTGGGTGGGCTGGGCTCAGGCTCATTGCAGGAGCTAAGCTGCTGGCCTGCCGACGGCGTTGCTCCAGAGTGGGGTGGTGGCCGGGGCTGCAAGCTGGGCCCGGGCTTTTGCTGCGGGCTCAGTGGTGGTTGCGCGTGAGGACCGCCTTGCGCTTGGAGGCCTGAAGCTGCTGCGTCAACCTGCTGGTCGGGCAAGGGCACCGCCGGTGCATGAGCAAGCCCCCCTGCACGCCGGCTTCCTGCTGCTGCTGCTACTGCTGCTGCTGCTGCAGGTGATGCAGGTGCTGCTGCCACTGCCGGTGCATCAGCAGAACCCCCAGCACACAGGTTTCCTGCACGCGGGCTTCCTGCTGCTGCTGCTGCTGCTGTTCCTGCTGGTGATGCAGGTGTTGCTGGTGCCACAGCCACAGGCCTCCCACAGGGCCCCTCGCCCGCAGCTGCGCCGGCCGGCGGCTGCGCCGTTTTCTTCAGCAGGCAATGGATGCGGTGGGTCAGGGAGGTGCCGCTAATGGCTGGCTGTGGGGAGGCGTGGGAGGAGGTGGGGCTGGGGCTGGCGGCTTGGGGGCCGTGCAGGGGAGACGGGGCAGCCATGGTAGCGTCAGCGCGGCCTAGAGGCAGCAGAGGCTGGGCAGCAGCGGCTGATACACATCCACCCTCCGAGGATGGCTCTTGCCCAATAGTAGCAGCAGCGTAGTGCTGGGCGGCGGGGCTGGTTGCGGAGGCAGGGCCTGCATCTGCTGTTGAGTCAGCAGCGCCCGCGGCATTGGCGCGCAGCGTGGCCGTTGGGGACATGGCCTGGAGCGGCCCAGGCGCGGCTGCAGCGGTGGTGCTGGTGCGCGCATCTGCAGCTGGGGGCGCAGCCGGGGTTGGGGCGGCGCGAGGATGGTTGCCAGGGTCTGGGGTTCCCCCAGGAGGGGGGCTCAGTCTGGCAGCGCTGGCTTGCCGCCTTGGGCTGGGCAGGTTGGGCGCCTGCAGCAAGCCAGAGATGGGGCATGGTGTGAACATCACCTTAATCTGTTGGAACGTTCAGGGTTTAGTCTAGAGCAAAACATTTTAGAGTAGCCTAGTGGTCTAGAGTATCCAGATCATAGAGATGCAGGTGGAGAAAAGGGGAGGAGAGGCCAATGGACTGGTGTGAGCATACGGGCTGGGCTGGGCTTGGCCCTCTGGCTTGGGAGATAGGTCAGGTGGGCGGAGTGGGCAAAGCGGTGTGTGAATGCTCACCAAAGCACGTGCTAAGCTGCGGTGAGGCGCCATTTGCATGCATGCACGGGCAGCCTGCTTGCTGACATGTGATGGGATGCCAGCCATGTTCGTGCAACACACACATACATTCACATACAAAGGCACGAGCTCACACACACATACACACGTACACACACGCGCACACACACACACATACGCCTGCCCTTCTCCCCCCAACACGCGCGCACGCAGTCACACACCTGTGGGGCTGCATCTGTTGAGGCCTCCTCTACCCTTGCCCGCTTGGGGCCGCTGCCCCTGCCGACAGCCCCTGCCAAAGTTCCTTTCTTATTCTCTTGCCTGCTACAGTCTGGGCCTGTCGCTGCTGCTGCTGCGGCAGCGGCAGCAGGGGGAGGTTTTGGGCATACCTCGCCCTCCTCTCGCTCCTTCTTTCCCACTGCCTCCTCCTTTTTAACCAGAGAACCAGGATCACTGCGTTTTGCGCCGCTGAACGCATGGGTGGCAAAGATACTCCTGCTGCCTGCCCCTTGCAACACTCCGCTGCCGCTGCGGCAGCTACTGGCCGGGCCGTCCTCTCCCCTGTCCATCCCTCCCCCATCGCCGCCAGCAGTGCCACCCTTGCCGCTCGTCTGCCCGCCAGCAGGCGCGGCCCCGCCCTGGAATGCTAGGGATGCAAAGCTGGCCAGAGAGCCCGCGGGCTTGCGCACTGCTGGGCCTGAGGCAGAAGCCGCCGGTGCCAGCGACGCACCAGATGCATCGAGTGCTGGAAATGTCCCTGCAGCTGCTGCTGTCCATACTGGCCTGCCGGATAACGGACCCGCCTCCGCTGGCTCGCGTGCGGCCTCCTCAACACCACCCTCTTCCTCCACTGCCTTGCGTTTCTGTCTGCCCCTGCCCCTTCCACTGCCCCTGCCACCACTGCCCCTGCCACCACCCTCAGGGTTGTCACCTGCTACCACATCCTCCCCTTGCTGTGCCCGCCTTCTCTTCC
>LFCJ01000253.1_pt1 | contig 31612 bp, 47 predicted proteins | sample 643141 | NCBI WGS metagenome assembly LFCJ01 (sample SAMN03766243, study PRJNA286221) | soda lake metagenome | biome: soda lake; feature: Kulunda steppe; material: water; isolation source: sample B1-Br-g2 brine of Lake Bitter-1 | place: Russia: Kulunda steppe | collected 2010-07
AGAGCTCGAAGAAAACTTGAAAGAGGCCTTCGAGACCAAGAAAAGAAACTGCTTAACGATATTGAAGAGAAAGGACAGGCAAAGACTCATCTTAGAGGCATGATTGTACTGCCTGAAATGGTTGGATCTACAGTAGAAGTTTATACTGGTCAAGGTTTCCAGCCGGTTACAATTGAAGAGGAAATGATTGGTCATTACCTTGGAGAGTTCGCAAAAACCAGGAAACAAGTATCTCACAGCGCACCAGGACTTGGTGCAACGAGATCTTCAAAGCACGTACCGCTGAAGTGATTTAACCAATGGAAGTACAGAGTCACCAAGCGTACGCTAAGCAGGAGAACATGCCTGTATCCTGGAAAGATGTCACAGAGATTGGACGTTTTGTCAAAGGAGACGAAGTAGAAAAGGCGGAAAGAAAACTTAGAATGGTTACAGAAAAAGAACTTGCTGTACCATTCACAAAATTCAACAGTGATGTCGGCCACAAAAGCGGTCACTCAGAACCGGCACGTTACCCAGTGAAAGCAGCAGAACACGTACTTGAAGTACTTAATTCTGCTAAAAAGAATGCAGAAAATGAAGGCCTAAACGATACATTATACGTTCAAGAGTTTATCACGAACAAAGGCACAGAGTATGCAACACCTAGCCGTATCAGAGGCCGTAAAACCAAGGCAGCTCATGTAAAAATAGCAGTAGGAGAGAGGTAAAGATACTAATGAACGAAATTCAAAAAATTTCAGTGCATGCAAAAGACCACAGAGGTGGTCTTTGAATGCAAGAGAAAGAATTCATTCAGAAAGGAGCACGTAAAGTTAAACTTGACGAGTTCCTAGAAAAGGAGTTAGAAGGAGCAGGATACTCTTCATCAGATATCCAGAGAACTCCAACATCAACTAAAATAGTAGTAAACGCTCAGAAACCAGGCCTTGTAATCGGTAGAGGCGGAAGCCGCATCCGAGAACTTACAGAGGCTATGGAAGAAGAGTTTGATTTTGAGAACCCTCAAATTGAGGTAAACGAAATTGAAAATGGCGATGGAGACGCACAAGTAGTCGCAGACAGTATCGCTGAGTGGCTGGAAAAAGGAGGCCACGTCAAAAGAGTAGGATATACTTACACCCGTAGAATGAAGGAAGCTGGAGTAATCGGTGCAGAAATCGAGATTACAGGAAAGCTTTCCGGTAACCGTGGAAGAACTGAAAAATTCAGTTTCGGATACGTAAAGAGATGCGGACATACTTCAAAAGCAAATGTTCAGAAAGGATACGCTTTAGCAGTAACTATTCCTGGCGCAATCGGAGTCAAAGTAAGAATCATGAAAGAGATGCCTGACTTCATGCATAGAGACGTAGATGTCAGTAAAGAGATCCTTCATGAAACAGAAGAATCAGAAGAATCAGAAGGCAAGTCTGAAAGAATCGAACATGTGCTTGCAGAAGCTGAGAACATGACGTCTTCTGAGCTAGACCGTGCTCTAGAACTTAAATCTGAGGACCTTAGAACAAATGATATCTCAAGTGAAGAGCTTAGAGAAGCCTTCGAAGACTTTGATCAGGAAGAATACGAAGAAAGACAGGCCTCAGATGATGAGGAAGATACAGTTTCAGAAGAACAGGTTCAAGAAGAGGAAGATGAGTCCAAGATGGATGAAGAAGCCTCCGAAGTTGATGCTGAAGAAGCAGAAGAAAGTGAAGGAGATGAGGCAGAGTACGAAGAAATAGTATCAGGAACAATTGGAGACGCAAAAGATGCGCTTGGAGAACTCGATAACCCTGACTATGAACAGGCCTTAACTGCAGAAAAGAATGGTAAAAACCGTACAACCTTCATTGATTGGCTTGAAGGAAAAGCATAAATTCAACAGAAGCGAGTGATTAAACAGTGGCAATATTCAAAGCAGATGAGATAAGAGAAATGGACACGAAAGAAATCAAGGAACATATTTCTGACTTCAGCAAGGAACTAGTCCAAGAAAGAGGACAGATAGAAGTTGGAGGTTTCTCAGATAACCCTGGTCGGATAAGCGAAATGCGTAAAACCATTGCACGTATGAAAACAGTTCTAAACGAACGTAACTAAATTATATTATCAATGGCAGAAACTACCTGTACAAAATGCGGCATGCCAGAAGATCTCTGTGTATGCGACTCAATTTCTAGAGAAGACCAACAAATCACAGTTAAAGTTGATTCTAGACGATACAACAAAGAGATGACAGTTGTATCAGGGCTTTCAGAAGAAGATGACCTGAAGGAGCTTGCTTCTACACTGAAATCAAAAATGGCCTGCGGAGGAACCTCAAAAGATGGCCAAATCCAGTTACAGGGAGATCACCGTAGAAGAATTGTTGATGCGCTGGTAGAGGAAGGTTTTGACCGCAGTAATATTGAGGTTTCTTAACCTATAGTCTTTTTTAGTTCGAAAGATAATTAGGAAGATATGAACAAGTTAATAGGTTTAATTCTTGCATCAACTATATTCATAGCTGCTGGAGCTATGGTGCTTTCTATTGGAGTTGGTATAATGGGAGAGTTAGGAGATTTTACTGATTCAGTAACAGATACGGACTCGGAAACAGGTGTTTCCGAAAGTTCCGGGGATACTAGTTCTTCAGATGAGGCTGATGGAGATGGTCAACAGGTTTCAGAAGCTTCTCAAGATTTCGATGCCGTTGATAACAGTGTTTTGTATTTAGAGGAGGATTTTAGCGGAGAAGATATTGCGGTGGATGGGATAGGAGAGTGGTTCCATTCTGTTAGGATACAGGACGAACATAGGTACGATGGGGCGTTGAGTTTTAGCGATCAGTATGTTCGTAGAGGAGATCAATCGATGAGACTACATGCTAAAAATCCGGATGAGTGGGATTACAGTGAAGTAAATAGTTATCGTGTTGAAGTAGGTACTCATGCTAATAGGTGGGAGATGTGGAATTATGATTACAGTGGTTGGAACATTGTTGGGGAGCCATTATGGTTTTCTTTTTCAGTTTACGTCCCCGAAGATTATCAGATATATGATGAGGATACTACAACTACCGAGAATATAGCTGAGTTCCACGCTAACTTACCTAGTGAATACTACGATAATGATTATAGTGCTAGCGAAAGAAAGCCCTGGGTAATGAATATATGGGATGATGAGTTTGCGTTTACGAACGGCTTCTTGAATGAAGACGGAGAATCAGATTATGAACATGTGCGTACCGATATGGAGCCGGGTAACTGGTATGATGTGGTTGTACATACAGAATGGGCTGATGGTGAAGATGAATATGAAGGATTTCAAAAGATATGGGTCAATGGTGAGCAAGTATATGACCATGAAGGCCCAACGGTTTTAGACAGTGAAGAACCGCCAAGACCTCTCAAACTCAGTATTTATAACTCGCAGTGGACTGGATCTGATAGCTATGTTGATGAGAGAACTCTATATTTTGATGATGTCAGGTTTGGGTGGTATAACGCTACATATGAGGATATGATGTCTGGAAAAATCGAGTGAACTTGAACACTTTGAAGTATGTTCTGGATTACAAGTTTCATTTTATTTTTCTGGTTTCAAACTATATCTATGTCAAGATATGAAAATATTTTTGATGATTATTCAGAGAACACTTGGACAGAGCATCTAAGCTCCAAAGTTAATGAAGATCCTGAATATGTGTTAGAATGTTTGATGAAGCTAGATTCTAGAAAAGATGAATTAAATGTCATGGAGATCTACTTTCTTGAACAGGCTTTTGAAGGTCTCGATGAAGTTCCTGAGCAATACTCAGACATTCATTCTGAATATATTGAGAGCCGAGAAGATGACAGCATTGAATCTTGGGGTTGATCCACCCTTTTAAAGTTTACTTTCACTCTTTAGTTTACACCGTAACGGTGTGTCGCTGAGACTCGAACAGGGTTTCGATACTCTCAACGGCCTAAACAGTTTGAAAACCGCTTGTTAAAGAGTAATGGTTTTCTTTTTAGGCCTGAAATTGTCTCAGCAAAAGAATTTAGGAGACTTAGAGGTGCCAAAATTAAAGATGACTGAATACGACATCGATACAGAATACTCGTTAAGAGGATCAGAATTCGTAGGAACAGTAGTAAGTACAAAAATGCAGAAATCTGCCACAGTTAGATGGGGATATGCTGAGGACGTACCGAAGTACGAGAGAAAAGAAAGGAGAAATACAAAAATTACAAGTCATGTTCCAGATGAGCTGGATGTAGAGGAAGGTGACCGTGTACGAGTAGTTGAAACAAGACCTATCTCTAAGACTAAGTCAAGTATGATTGTAGAAGTAATTGAAAAAGGCGTAGAAGTTATCGAAGAAGAAACAGAAGAAGGAGAGGAGAGTGAATAAAAAATTATGAAGCCATTAGGAGCAAATATTACGAAAACATTGGATATTGGAGCAGAGCTTACATGTGCAGACAACTCTGGAGCTAAAAAGCTTAAGATAATCGGAGTTAAATCTCGTAAAGGCCGTAGAAGCCGGCGTGTAAGCGCAGGAATTGGCGACAAAGTAAAAGTAAAAATTCTAAGAGGAGACCAAGAAGTCAAACACCAAGTCTTCGACGCAGTTATTGTAAGACAGAGTAAAGAATATCAGAGGCCTGACGGAATGAGGGTAGAATTTGAAGACAATGCGGCAGTACTTGTAGAAGAAGAGACAGGCCTTCCAAAAGGTAATGTGACTAAAGGCCCTATTGCAAAAGAAGTTATCAAGAGATACGGTCCAGTAGGAAAGATCGCATCACAGGTGGTATAATTAATTATGGTAGATAAAACAGAAAACTGGAGCAGCAGCTGGAAATCAAGTAAGAACCAGACTAAGCAGAGGAAGTATAGAACTAATGCTCCAATGCACGTGAAAGACAACTTTGTTACAGCAAATTTGAACGATGTTCTCAGAGATGAATTAGAAACCAGGAGCCTAGGGATCCGTATTGGAGACCGAGCAAAAGTAATGCGTGGCGACGATAAAGGGGCAGAAGGAATTGTATCAAATATTGACAGAGATAATGGCAAAGTATACATCAATAATTTAGACCGTCAGAAGATTGACGGAACACTTAGAGAAAAACCTTTCAGGCCTTCAAACCTTCAGCTTCAGGCACTGAATCTTGAAGACGAAGACAGAATTGAGAAGTATGATGTCGATGATTTCTCAGGTATTGAGGTTGAGGAAGAAGAACTGGAAGAGTTAGAAGAAGACGAAGATCAGAATGAGATGATGGAGAAGATGCAGCAGCAAGGACAGCCGACAGAATTCGATACCGAAGAAGATGAAGAAACAGAAGAAACAGCCGATGAGTCAGAAGCAACTAGTTCTGAGTCAGAAGAAACAACTGAAGAAAATAAAGAAGAAAAGGAGGAGAAATAAAAAATGGCACATCAGAAAAGACTTTCAGCACCTAAGCATTACGACATTGACAGGAAAGGCCTGACCTACACTACAACTACTGAAGGTAGCAGAAGCCCTGAACAAGGAATTCCTGCAGTAATCTTCCTTAGGGAAGTAACAGGTTATGCAGATACTAAGAAGGAAGCTAAAAAAATAATTAGAGACGGACAACTTCACAGGAATGGAGACCGTGTCACAGGAATTAGAGATACAATTGGAATCATGGATGTAATTGAGATCTCTGAGACAGGAGAAACTTACAGAATGCTTCCAAGCTCGGAGACATTAATATTTGAGGAAACAAGCGATGACCGTGTCGCAGCAAAAGTTACTGGCAAAACTGTTGAAGGAGATGAATATGTTTACCATCTTCATAACGGTGAAAATTACAGAACCAGTGAAGAATACAGTACAGGTTCAACACTGATTTTCAACGGCGATGCTGAAGAACATGAGATGAGTGAAGGCGAAGAAGCAGTGATTTTAGGAGGCCAACATGCAGGTAAAACAGCAGAAATCAAAGAGCTTCACAGCAGAGGTATGAAGGATGATGCTGCAACAGTAGAAACAAGTGATGCAGAGTTTGAAATTAGGCAGGATAAACTGTTTGTTAAAGGAGATCTTGAGGTGAGCCAGTAATGAGTCAGGAAATGAAAGAAATTCAGATTGGTAAGGCGGTAGTAAATATTGGAATCGGCCAAGTAGGAGAAGATGTAGAGAAGGCTAAAAACTTGATTGAAAAACTTACCGGAAGAACAGCAGTAAAAACTGAATCAGGAGAAAGTGCAAAAACTTTCGGAAACCGTTCAGGCCTTAAAATTGGAGCAATGACTACTTTACGTGGCGATGAGGCTGAAGAGTTCCTTGAAAAAGTAATGACTGCCGTAGAGGAAATTGATGCTTCACAGTTTGACAGCGATGGTAACTTTGGTTTTGGAATTTCAGAGTACATTGATGTTCAGGGCGTCGACTATGATGCTGACATTGGTATGATGGGATTCGAAGTAACAGTCAATTTAGAAAGACCTGGCTACAGTGTGAAGAGGAGAGATTACAAACCTAGTGAGGTAGGAGAAGACCATCAGGTTAGCCGTGAAGATGCCATTGAGTATGTTGAAGACACTTTCGGAGTCGAGGTGAATGAATAAATGAGTTATGAAGCAGTATTAGAACAGATCAAACATAAAGAGGGTAAGAGGAAGAAATTTGAGAAGAATAACGCCCCTAAGGAAAGAGATTATGGAAAATCCAAGAAAGAATGCCGAAGATGCGGCAGAGTCGGGAGAGGAGTTATCTCAAAGTATGAGCTAAACTTCTGCAGACAGTGCTTCCGTGAAATCGCAGAAGATCTCGGCTTTGAACAGTTGAAATAAGAGGGAATAAAAAATGGAACAAGACACATTAAGCGATGCATTAAGCGCAATTAACAACGCAGCAAGAAACGATAAAGAACATGCTGTAATTGCACCGACAAGCAAAGTTGTAAAGAATATTTTGATTCAGCTTCAGCAGAACGGATACATAGGAGTATTTGAACTGGTAGAAGACGGTAAAGGCGGCAAGTTCAAGGTAGAAGTAACAAACATCAATGAATGCCAGCCTGTTAAACCAAACTTCTCAGTTAAGAAGGACGAGTTCGAAGACTGGGCCCAAAGATACTTACCGGCCCGGAACTTCGGAGATCTTTTAGTGACAACCAGCCACGGAATTATGACACATGAAAAAGCACGAGAACAAGAAGTAGGCGGGAAACTACTCGGCTACGTCTACTAGGTGAACAAGAAAATGACACAGACAGTTGAACTACCAGAAGGATTCGAGGCCTCATTCGAAGATGGAGTCCTCACTGTATCCGATGGAAGTAATGAATTAGAGAAGAAGATGGACCATGCACTTATTGAAGTAGAAGTTGATGGAAGCAAGGTAAACTTCACCCCGCTAAGAACTAAAAAAGATGTTGAAAGCGTAGCAGGGACATACAAGGCCCATACGGAAAACATGGTTCAAGGCCTACAAAATGATTATGTTTACAAGATGAAAGGTGTTTACGCGCACTTCCCTATGACAATCAAGAAACAAGGAAATGAAATCCATATTGAGAACTTTATGGGAGAAGCTTACCCTAGGAAAGTTGACATAATGGAAGGCGTAGACGTCCAAGTAGACGGAGACGACTTAGAAATCTCAGGCCCTAACAAAGAGAAAGTAAGCCAGACAGCAGCAAGAATCGAACAGATGTGCCACAAAGGAAACAGAGATCCTAGAACATTCCAAGATGGAGTCTACATTACAGAAACCAACGGAGGTAAAGAATAATGGCTAAGAGACAGAACACACACAAGAACAAAAGGATTAATACATCTTACAGAAGGCCTAGAGGAAAGCACAGTAAGCAAAGATTAAAGCTGAAGTCCGCACCTCAGATGCCGGAAGCAGGTTTAAGAACGCCTAAAGATATTAGAGGTAAACATCCTTCAGGATTTGAAGACGTACTAATTCACAGGCCTAAAGACTTAGAGAGTTTGGATCCTGAGACTGAGGCAGCAAGAGTCGCCTCAAAAGTAGGAGCCAAAAAGAAAAGTATGATAGTTGAAAAAGCTGAAGAACTTGAAATTAAATTACTTAACGCAGGTGACCAGTAAATGAGCGATTTAAAGAGTCAGAGAAGAATGGCAGCAGAAGTCATGAATATCGGAGAGAACCGTGTATGGATTGATCCGGAACACACTGACAAAGTAGCTGAAGCAATCACCAGACAGGATATCAGAAACCTAGTAGAAGGAGGAACAATTGACAAGAAAAAAGTTCAGGGAACTTCAAAAGCTCGTTCAAAGAAGAATAAGAAACAGAAAAAGAAAGGCCTTAGAAAAGGTCATGGTTCCCGTAAGGGAGCGAAAAATGCTCGTAAATCCTCAAAGGATAAATGGAAAGAAAGGATTAGAGCAATTAGGACACGTCTAAAAGAGATGAGAGATGAAGAAGAAATCACTTCTGATGAGTACAGAGATCTGTACAATAAGTCAAAAGGAGGGTTTTTCAGAGACGTTAACCACTTAGAAAACCATGTAGAAAACAAGATGGATAGAAGTGAAGAATAATGGCAGATAACTCAAATTTTAAAGTACCTCATAAGAGGAGAAGAAACCAGCAGACCGACTACAAGCAGAGATTAAAGCTTTTAAAAGCTGATTCTCCAAGAGTAGTGGTTAGAACAAGTAACAAACACGTTAAAGCACATCTTTCAAAGTACGAAAGAGAAGGAGACCAAAATCAAGACTTCACATCTACAGAAGAATTAGAAGAACTTGGCTGGGATCATAACACAGGTAATCTCCCATCAGCATACCTAGCAGGATACCTACTAGGAATGAAAACAAGTGAAGACAAAGCAGTACTAGATATAGGCCTCAGAGAAAGTAAGATGGGAGGCAGAGTCTACGCAGCCGTTAAAGGAATGAACGACGCAGGCCTAAACGTCCCTGCAGGAGAGAAAGCCTATCCAGAAGAAACTCGAGTCCGTGGAGAACACATTAAAGAAATGAAAGACGTTGAAATCACAGAAGACTTTGAAAAAGTCAAAGAAAACATTGAAGGTGAATACTAAATGAGCGAACAGGAAACTGAAGAAGAAATTTGGAAGCCGAAAACCAAGCTCGGAAAGAAGGTAGCTAAAGGCGAAATAACAGATATTGTAGAAGCATTAGACTACCAAAGGCCTATTATGGAGCCAGAAATTGTAGATCAGTTAGTAGATCTAGGTGAAGAAGTAATCTTGATCGGAGGAACTCCAGGAAAAGGAGGAGGAGTTAGGAGAACTGTATCCAAAAGAACAGCCCGTATGCACAAGTCAGGAGCTCGTTACAGAAGTAATGCTATGACAGTTATGGGAGATAGAAACCGTGTAATAGGATTAGGAACCGGAGAATCAAGCGACACCCGTGCCGCAATTGAAGACGCAAACAGAGAAGCCAAGCTCAACTTAATCAAAGTACCGAAAGGCAATGGTTCATGGGAGGACACAGGAGAAGATAACTCTTCAATTCCTTTCAAAGTAGAAGGTAAGTCAGGCTCAGTTACAGTAGAACTTAAACCTGCGCCGCGAGGAACAGGCCTAGCCTGTAGTGACGAAGTCAAGAAGATTATGGAGCTTGCAGGAATTGAAAACATCTGGGTAAAAACCAGAGGAACAACGAGAACACGTGAAAACTTGACTCGTGCCACATTTAATGCGTTGAAAAAGCTGAACGAAATGGAAACAAGAGAGGATCAAGAATGATTGCAGCAGTTAAAATTAGGGGAAACGTAGATGTACCTCAACCGGTGAAAGATACAATGACAAACTTAGGCCTGAAAAACAGGAATGAAATCAGGCTGTATGAAGATACTGAATCGGTGAAAGGAATGCTGAACAAAGCCAAAGATTTCATTGCCTATGGAGAAGTCAGTGAAGAGACAGTAGAGATGCTGGAAGACCGTTACGGCAGTGCCGAAGTAGGGAACACAATCAATGCAAAGCCTCCTAGAAAAGGATTCAAGAATACTAAAAGAAATGTAAAACAGGGCGGAAGCCTTGGAAATCATGGAGAAATCGACGATTTAATTCAGAGGATGGTATAAATGACAAAGAGAAGATCGAAGAAGAATAAGTCTGGAAGCCACGGATACGGCAGCAGTAAAAAGAATAGAGGTGCTGGAAACCGTGGAGGCCGCGGAAACGCAGGAAGCGGTAAGAAAGGCCAGTCTAAAAGACTTACAAAGGAGGGTGTCCAAGAACTGGGTGAAAGAGGATTTAATTCCCGCCAGCCTGAGCAGAATGCCATAAATCTGAGAGATATTGATCAGAGAATTGATGACATGGTTGAAGAAGGCCTTGTCGAAGAAGATGGTGGCAAGCTTGTTCTTGACCTTGATGATATCGGATATGAGAAGGTTCTTGGTAAAGGACATCTTAACAGAGAAGTTGAAATCCATGCTGAAAGCTTTTCCAGCTCTGCTGAAAGAAAGATTGAGGAAGCAGATGGACAGGCAGTCCAGAAATAATTGCTTATTTTAATGGCAGAGGTCATTAGTTAATCATGGTATCTTGGTTCCAGGCAGCACAGTATTTACCAACGGTAGAGAATCCTGATAAGGAACAGACTTTAAAGCAGATGCTTACCTGGACCGGAATCACCTTACTTCTATACTTTTTACTTTCTGAAATACCTATCTACGCTGCCGATGCCCAACAAGTTGAAACAGCTATTCAGCAGTTACGTACTTTTCAGACACTTTTAGGTTCTGAAATTGGTACTATAATTACGTTAGGAATTGGACCTATCGTTACAGCTTCTATTGTGCTTCAGATGATGGTAGGATCTGAATTATTAAAGTGGGATACAAGTACAACTCAAGGAAAGCAGAAGTTCCAAGCCGCTCAGAAGATGCTTGCGTACAGTCTTACAGTAGTGCAGGCAGCAGGTTTCACACTTTCAGGAACCTTTGGAAACGTTGCAGGAGACCCAGTGCTGATGACAGTCATAACAGGACAGATTACACTGGGAGGATGGCTGATCATCCTTATGGACGACCTAGTTCAGAAATGGGGATTCGGATCAGGAGTAGGCCTATTCATTGCAGGAGGAGTATCTAAAGGAATAATGACACAACTGTTCTCACCTTTTGCAGCAGGACAAGCAGAAACAGGAAGCCCTGGCTCAGGATTCTTCTGGGAAACAGGAGCAGCACCACAAGGACAAGTATGGGAGTTTTTACTCTCACAAAGCGTTGAAGCAGGCCTAGTACTAGTTTCAACTGTAGCAGTATTCTCAGCAGTGGTATATCTCCAAGGAATGAAGGTAGAAATACCGTTAACATTCGGTAACGTTAGAGGATTCGGGCAAAAATGGCCGTTAAAGTTCTTCTACACGAGCGTAATGCCGGTTATTTTCGTAGCTGCATTAATCGCTAATATCCAGATTGTAGGAACAATCGCCGCAGACGATGTAACGAACTGCTCACCACTAGGATGCTTTGATGAACAAGGACAAGCAACTTCAGGCCTAGTATACCTGATTAACCCACCTGCCGACTTTGTTGAGAACTTGCTTGTTGGAGGAGTAACAGGAGATTTAGCAGTTACAAGCTTTGATGTCTTCCATGTACTGTTCTACATAATAATATACACAGTGGGTGCCGCTATGTTCTCAATATTCTGGGCGAAAACTACAGGCCAAGACTCAGATGCAGTCGCAGACCAGATCCAAGATACAGGAATGAAAGTACCAGGATTCAGGAAAGACAAAAGAGTAATCAAAAAGGTCTTGGACAGATATATTCCGCCATTAGTAGTAGTAGCGGGAGCTTCAGTAGGCCTTATCGCTGCCGCAGCCGATATCTTTAGAGCTGCAGGAGGAGGAATGGGAATCCTACTGACAGTTATGATCCTGTACAGACTGTATGAGCAGTTAGCGCAGAAACACATGGAAGAGCTTCACCCAGCAATGAAAGACTTCTTCCAATAAAAAACCCTCATATCATCTTTTTTACTTTTCTATCACTATATTTGAATTATGATCGAGATAGGCCTGCTTTTACTGACAATAATTTTACTTGGAGTTTTAATCTACCTAAAATTGAATGAAGAGGATCCGGAGATAGAGGTTGATCCTGAAAAGGTTAGGGGTGCTGTGAGTGAGTCTTGGCGTGATCTTAAACTGGATAAGGAGATTGGTAATTTGGAGAACCAAGTTACTGAGATAAAGAATTTGCACAGTGACCTGGAGACTATGATGAAGAATCCAAGGGAAAGAGGTGAGTTTGGAGAGGTTAAGCTTGAGGCCTTACTAAGCGACCACCTACCCAATTCTATGTATGGAATGAGGGAGAGAGTTGTTGATGGGAAGACTCCAGATGCTTACATCAAGTCTTCACATGGAAAGATAATAATTGACTCAAAGTTCCCATTGGACAATTTCACTAAACTGATGAATAAAGATGACGATTCCGAGAATTATGCTAGAAAGTTTAGAAATGATGTAGAGAAACAGTTAAAGGAAATAGAGCGTAAGTATGTCAGGCCTGAAGAAGGAACAGCTGAGTATGCTTTTGAATTTGTGCCTTCCGAAAGAGTCTACTATTATCTTGTCAAAGAAGAGTACGAGTTGTTGAATAAGTATACTAAGAGAGGTGTTCAGGTAGTCTCTCCTCTAACACTAGGCCATAAGTTAGAGCTGATTAAGTCTGATGTTAAGACTAAACAGCTCTCAGAGAAAGCTGAAGAAGTTCAAGAGCAGATTCAAGCAATCGGGACGCACGTATCTAATTTGAGAAGCCAGTGGAACACCTATTACGGTTCACATTTGAAGAATGCATGGAATAAGGCCTCTGATATCGGCTCGGAGTTAGAAGACTTAGAGGATGAATTCGATAACGTAGAGAACTTAGAAAGATAATGAACTTTCCATTTATTCAACTTATTTTTCTTCTTTTAAGTAGAGATAGCTTACCGTTAATATAAGTAAAATCTGGGCTAATTTATCTAAGGCATCTAAAAAGGGTTCTCCACGAATCAAAAACTCTAAAGAAGGCCTGTTCATGTAATACCATATTACAATCTGCCCCAATGTAAACGGTATAGCGAGAAGGTAAGCTAATTTTAATCTGTAATTAAAGATTATAGAAATTATTAGTGCGGTGAATCCTAGGCCTGCTACTGCGAAGCTGACTCCTAAAGAGTTTAGCCCTATCTGAGGAGCCAAATAAAAATGTATGGCCCCTGTTATAGCTGATAATATAATCGTTAGAAACTGTGGTTTGGTGATTTCTGATATTTGAGGGCTTTGATCCATAGGTTATAGTTTAGGTTTTGACTCTTTTCAATTATAAGAAAAAAGGAAGAAAAATTTAGATTTGTTATTCAAGCAGTTTTTCTTCGAACTCTAATTTCAATAAGATGCTTACGGTCGTGACTGCTGCAACTACGTGTGTCAATGAGAGCATTGCTATCTCGTTCATTCCTGCACCGGGTTCCTCTACTGCGTAAAGTATGGTCACCCATGACGCTATTAATACGAAACTTGCAACTTTAAGGAATTTCTCGTAAGGGTTTTCCACGTACTGCTTCTTCAGCTCTAATACTAGCCAGGCTCCTATCCCTGAAATAGCTGTTACAAATGCTACTGCACCGTAAGTTAATGGCTGAAACTCTGGGCTTGTACCTACTATCTCGATTGCGTAGGCTACTACTGCTAAGTTAGCTATTACTGCTCCTATATCTGTAATTAAAGGCTTTCTGTAATCAAGATTATCTAAATCCATTAATTAGTAAAAGGCATTCTTGGGATATAAGTTTTAGGCCCCATAATTCTTTCGTATGAGGATTACAAAGATTCAGGACGATGGTGAAAGATTCATTATTCACGGAGAATCAGGCCTGTATTCTAAACTGAAGGAGGTATTTGATCAGATGGGATTAGGAATATCGGTAACTGAATCGGATGAGGCAGTAGCAAATATTCTATACACTGAGAATAATAGAGATATCGTGCTTAGTGTGCTTGATGAGAGAACAGAAAAATAATTTTTTTTAGCTTCCTGTGCTGGAGTAGTTTGAGAGGCCTTTCTTCCAGAATCTGTATGCTATGTAGAAGAAGATTGGTCCGACGAATGGTGTAATTAGTTTCCAGGTTTCGAAACCTTCTTTTCCGAGTATGAATGATGCTGGGAAGAATGAGGCAAATGCTAATGGGATTATTGTGACTAGAAGGCCTTGAATTGCTAATGCGTAGATATCGATCGGGTATTTTCTGAAGTTACTGAGTCTGAAGATTAGCCAGACTGCGTTTCTAGAGGTTCCTGTCCAGAATGCTGTGCTGGAGAATAGTAGGTATATTGAGGCTGCTACTAGCATTCCGCTCAGCATTGAGAATGCTGCATAAGTTATTATCAGCAGGTTTGGTGTAAGTCCTATCTGAATTCCTGCGTAGAATATCAGTGCAAAGTTGGCGATTACTTTTGGTATATTGTTGTCGTGTACATCATCTGCGTAGACCTGGAACAATGGATTTAAAGGCCTTATAAGGAATCTATCGAGTTCTCCGTTGATTATGTAGTCTTCTCCTACTCTGATTATGTTGAAGAAGAAAACGTTTTGAGTGAATATTACTGCTCCGCCGAATCCTGCTAGGAAAAGCATTTCGTTGAAAGTCCATCCCTGAAGGTTCTCTATCTGTGTGAAAATAAGGGTGAGGAATGCTAATGATACTGCCATGCTTACCAGCTGTGAAGAGGCGCCCAGTATGAAGTCTGTCTTGTAGATTAGCCTGGACTTCATGTACTGAACAAAATAAAGATAATAAATCATGGCATATTTCTTCAAAGTATCAAATTTTTGTTTCATTTTTTATCCTCCTTGTACCGTTAGTTTTTGCTTAGCTTTTCTCCAGAGAACCTCGGATAACAGGCCTAAGATTATTAGCCACATTAGCTGGACTCCAAAAATGTGTATGACGCTATCGGCTGTCCCTTGGTAGATTGAGATAGGTGCATCAACCATTGAAGGAAAAGGAGTTAGATTGAAGACTGCTCTAACATTGTCTGGAACCAAGTAGAGAGGAATCATTGCTCCTGAAAACAGGCCTGCTATCATTGTCCTGGTCATTCTAAGGCTCCAACCTACTTTGGTCCAGAAAACTATCATTGAAGTAGTGTAAGATAAGAAGATTGCCAGGTTTAATGTCAGAAAAATTGAGATCAGGAAGTAAATACTGTTTGAGTAAGTCGGAATACCTACATTGAGGAAGATTATTCCAATTATTAAAGCGGGTATACCTCTAACAAGTAGTTTGAAAGAGGATTTTCCTAACTGGTAAAAGTAGAGCTGAAGCTTCAGTGATGCAGGCCTTTTCAGCTCGTTAACGATAGTTCCCTTCCTTACTCTGTCTCCTACCCATGATTCAAGATCTGCTGAAGTCGCGTTGTCTATAACGCGGGCTAATGCTACATATGCTATAATCATTTCAAAAGGCTGGGTAAGTTCTCCTGAAGCAGCAATAGCTTTCCAGATAAAGTAGAAAAGCACTAATGAAATTATTGTAGCGCCTATACCTGCTAAAGCATCTGAACGGTACTGGAAACCTTCTCTTAAGCCTACTTTTGTGAATGAAAAATATTTTCTTAAACTCATATTCCTTCGTTGTACACCTTCTTCACAACTTCCTCAATATCAGGTTCCTTTATTTGGAAGTCCAATACTTCATATTCAGCTAAAATCTGCCGCATCAGTTCTGAAGCAGTGATCACGGTTCTGTCAAACACCACTTCAAGGCCTTCATCAGTATTTTTTACTTCATTAACTCCCTTTACTTCAATTTCGAACTCTTCAGGCCTTTTAACCTCCATCACCAGTCTACGAGAGGAAAAACGGTTTACTAAATCATCTAAAGCTCCATCGTATATTTTCTTGCCTTTGTCCAGGACAACGATTCTGTCACATAAGTCCTCTATATCACCGATATCATGTGTTGTCAGCATCACAGTAATGTTTTTTTCTTCATTCATCTTCCTGATGAAATCTCTTATACGCTCCTTTACTGCAACATCAAGGCCTATTGTCGGCTCATCCAGATAAACAATTTTCGGATGGTGTAAGAATGCTGCCGCTAACTCACATCTCATCTTTTGACCAAGAGAAAGTTTTCTCACAGGCTGCTCCCAAAATTCACTGATCTGCAGAACCTCATCGAACTCCTCGATTCTCTCACTGTAAGCTTCTTCGTCTACCTCGTAAATCTCTCTCAGAAGTTTGAAACTTTCTTTTACAGGTAAATCCCACCATAACTGGGTTTTCTGCCCGAAAACAACGCCTATATGCATCGCATTTTTCTTCCTGTTTTTATGAGGGTTCCTTCCATCAACCTCTATCAGCCCTGATGAAGGCTCTAAAATACCTGTTAACATCTTTACAGTAGTTGACTTCCCTGCACCATTACTTCCAATATAACCAATCATCTCACCTTCTTCAATTTCTAGGTTTAGATCCTCTACGGCATGAATCTCTTCGTACTCTCTTTTCACGAAAGACTTAAGGTATCCTTTAATTCCAGATCCCTGGCTGTAAATTCTGAAACTCTTATTCAGGTTCTTTGCTTTTATCAAACTCATAATTATAGATTCTTCAGATATTTTTACAAAGACAGGCCTCAACCAGTTATAATATGAAAGAATTATTAGAAAACCATAGATTTCTGTATTTTCTGATTTTAGTTAATCTGCTTGGAACAGTTTTTGGATTCTACTATTATTTCGAGCAGTTAATGGCTACACCTGTTCATCTATGGATATTTGTACCAGCATCGCCGTTGGCTACATTGTTTATAGCAGGCTCAATCTATTTCAATATTAATGATAGGCCTGTCCCAATTTTAGATGCTTTAGCTTTCATTGGGAACTTCAAGTATGGCTTGTGGACAGTCTTCTGCCTTATTTACTACTCTGATATTTTCTTCGGAGCTAATAGTACGATTCTTTATTCGTTCATGCTGGTTTCACATTTCGGAATGTTTCTACAGTCTTTCCTTGTGTTCAACTGGAGAAATATTAACTGGTTTGCGTTAGGAATAGCTTTCATCTGGTTCGAGATCAATGATGTAATAGATTACAGCTTTGGAACTCATACAGAACTTTATACAGATTATGTTTATCCAGCTGAAATCGCAGCCTTTAGTTTGACAATAACTGGTTTCATTTTAGGCCTGATACTGATTCAAAAAGATCAGATACTGAGTAAATTTCGTGAGCTTCGAAAAGTTTGAAGAAGGAGATAAAGTCCTGTTTAACAATAGAAAGACCCCTCTAACAGCCTCAAAGATAGAAGAAGAAAGAATGTTGGTAAAAGGTCCAGCAGGAGGAGAATATGAAATATACTATGATGGAGATACTCAGTTAGTAGCTAAACCCGGAAACAGGAAATACTCGTCTTACTGTAAAGAACTTAGAAACATTGGAAAATGGAATAAAAAAGAGGATGAATGGGTTCATTCAAAATCCGAGGCCTCAATAAAGATAGAGAAGAAAAATAACGGGTTCTGGACTATTAATTCAGATAAGTTCGAAGATGAGTTAGATAATCCTATGTATGGATTCACTTCAAAAGATTCTGCAGTTGAAGAGGTAGAGCAATTTATCTCTAAAAAACCTGAGGGTTAGACTCTTTCAAGTTCTTCCTCAATCTTGTCAATGTTTGGCTCTATAAGATAGGAGTTGCCGCGTTTCTTTTTCTTTATCAGGCCTTGGTCTCTTAATTCTTTGATGGCTTGACTGACAGTGGATTTAGAATAATTTGTTTTTTCCGGCAGCCTATTCTGCATTATATTTTTCTCCAAGACGTTCTCCAGTATTATTAATCTAGATTCAGGCATCTTCAACTGTTTCACATCAAAACCAGTTTTTTTACTGCTTTTAATCCTGTATATGTAAGCTGATAGAAATATCACTAACCCTGTAAGTAGGCCTATCATGATATACGCCAAAGGACCTATAACTACTTCAGGAAAGATAGGTTCAGACATAAATCAAAAATAACATATTCCGCTTTTAACGTTAACTAAACGAAATTGAACGGAAAAACTGTACAAATAAACGAAATTGAACGAAACCACGTATAAAAACCTTTTACTGTTCAATAAACGGGTTTAAATGGGTGCTAGGCCTATTCTTGCTTGGTGATTAACCAATGAAATTCAATCAAATTACAAAAATGCTTGTTGTAGCAGTCATGATATCTATGGTAGCAGGTATCGTAACAGCTCAAGAAGTCGAGACACAAGAGACTCCTGATGACTTAGAAGAACAGGTAGATAATCAGACAGAACTACCGGAACAGTCAAACGCCAGATTGCCTGGAGACAGATTTTATGGATTAACACAGGCCTCAGAGCGTTTTGAACTTGCAGTAGCTAGAGCACCTGTTATAGGTAGCGCTGATAGAGAAGCAAGAACACTAGCTAACCATGCTGAAAGAAGAATTGCAGAGGCAGAAGGACTTGCAGCTAGAAACGATACGGAAAGAGCTAGCCAGGCAGTAGATAGGTATAGTCAGGCTATAGAAAGAGCTAGCGAAGCATCTGAAAGATCAGGGAACGAAGAAACACAGCAGAGGATTGCTGAAGCAAGTTCTCGGCATGAAGAGGCTCTTCAGAGAGTAGCTTCACAGGTTCCTGAAGAAGCACAAGAAGGAATTCAAAGAGCGATGGAAAACAGTCAAAGAGCTAGAGACGCAGTAGGAAGGCCTTCTGATGCGGGACCAAGCGGACAAGCTCCTGAGGATACAGATTCTCAAGAGCAAGCCCCTTCTAGAGAAGGATCAGGACAAGTCCAGCCTGACGAAGAACAGACACAACAGCCTGATGAAACAAATCAAGAGTCCAGTGGTCAAGAAACAGAGAACAACTCACAGTCTAACAATTCAGGTCAAGGATTTTCGGACCCAAGATAAAATTTTCCCTTTTTTCTTTTTTCTCTACAGATAACTGTTCAAAAATTCTTGTAAATTATCTCTTAGAGTGAATAGGAGGTTGATTAATGCTCTATAGTCTTCAGGCCTTTCGACTGTTGTTTCTCCGGTTTCTCTATCTACTCTTACATTGATGTGTTTGCCTTCATTATCAATTCCTCTGTAAATCCAATAATCTCTGTTGTCTCTAGTTTCTTGACGTGGAGATTCATCTACTTCTCCGACATTTTCATGTTGTTCAGCTTTTTGTCTATCTTCTTCTGTAGGCCTATCTGTGTCTTGACCAGATTCAAAATCTTCACTATCTTCAGATTCCCGGTTTTCATTGTTGTTCCAGTAATTAAGTGCAGCAGTTATATTTATTTGGCCATCTCCCTCAGTATATCTATCTTCATTTAACGTGTAAGCTGTTTCTGATAAGGCTTCGTAGTAATCTTCTGGACTTCCGTCATATTCGCCCATTAATAGTGTGACTGCTCCTCCCACATAGGGTGCGCTCATTGAAGTCCCTGACTTAGAAGTATATCTATCCTGTGTTCCTGCTTCAGCAGCCATAATATTGACTCCTGGCGCAACTATATCTGGTTTCACTTGTCCATCACTTGTTGGACCTCTGCTTGAAAACGAAGCTACGTTTTCATTTCCTGATGCGCCAATAGTGAATACATTTCTTGCACATCCGGGGCTAGTAATAGTTTCAGATTCAGGGCCATCGTTACCTGCTGAAACAATTACAGGAACTCCTTCGCTTACTGCATTATCTGCGGCCTGACTCAACGGATCGCTTCCATCACAGTCTGTTCTCACGCCTAAGCTCATTACAATAACGTCCGCATTATTATCAACTGCATACTCTATGCCTCTTATTGCATCGCTGCTGCTTCCAGATCCGTCATCTCGTAGAACTTTCACATTCATCAACGAAGAATCTGGTGCAACTCCGATATATTCAGAGTTGCCATCACCTGTTCCTGATGAAATACCAGCTACATGAGTTCCATGACCATGACGGTCTTCAGAACCGGTACCAGTAAAGTCTCTGTGATCAACCACCTCTCCCTCTAAATCAATATGGCTATCGTCAATACCTGTATCCAAAACAGCTACTACACGGTCTTCCCCGCCAGAATAACTTTCAGCCTCTCCTTCAGAACTCTCTCCATCAAGTACAGGAAGCTCAGTATCTAAGTCGGGCCTAACATTTTCTACGAAATCAAGTTGCTCTAAAATATTAACAGCATCTGGAGGAGCTTCAACTGCCACTCCTTCAATGATTCTATATTCATACCTAATATTTACTCCTGCATCTTCTAAGACTTGAGAACTGTACAAGGAGGGATTAATTTCAATTATAAAACGTTCTCTTTCTCCCGTAGTCTCCTCTAATAAATCTTCTAAACTATCCTGTGATAAATCCTCTGAACTTTCTAAGCTTGAATCTAATTCTTCAGTATCTAGCGAAAGAGCTGAAAAACCTGAAATAAGAGCCATACTTGCTATGAACAGTATCAAAGTCTTTCTCAACATAAAGAATCATATCTACAGTGTAACTTTAACTGTTTTTCTGTAGTACACCTTTTTTATTACAGAAAATACAACTTAGACTTTATGAATAAAGAAAAGAGTCTTGCAGTTTCAGGCCTTATGTTTCTGGTCGCTATAAAATCTTTTGAAGTATTCTCATGGTTTCAGCCTAATGTTTTGAAGACATGCGATCTTGGTCCGAGATTTGCAGGGTCTCTGATTTTATCAACTTTAGCTGTTGCAATGCTGGTATCGCTTGGATTATCGTTCTGGTACTTCAGGAAGTTTGGGACACAGTTGGTTGAAGAGATAGACTTTGACCGTTTCAAATAACTTGGAGGTAAAAGTTTAAGACTATTAGAAAACTAAGTAAGGTTATGAGAAAGGTTTTACTGTTTTTCTTGGTCTTAGCCATGGTGGTATCGGTTAGTGCGCAGAGTTCTCAAACCCAAGAACCTGAGATTTCAGAATGTAATGTGCTTGAGGCCTCTGATGCAGAGTTGATTGATGGAGCTACTTTACAACAGGATGATGTTTTAGGTCCTGAAGATGAAGTTTCAGTAAGTGAAGATGGTTCTGTAGTTCTTGTTTGTAATGATGGTTTCAGAGAGGTTCAGCCAGGTGAAGAAGGCATGGTAAGCGATGTTGCTGTGAGAACAGACGAGTTTGACACAGATGTTCCGGAAACTGACCAAGATTTAGAGGAGGCCTTACAGGAGACTGAGCAGATAGAGCAGAATCTTGAAGACGTAAATCAAATGATAGATGAAACAGTTCCTGACAGAGTTGCGTCAATTATTCTGGGAGACAACGTTAACCTACAGGTCGACGATACGACTATCGGTATTGAAACTAATTCCTCAGGTGTAACTGGTGTTGAAGAAAATGGTTTTGAAAATCCGGACTTAGAGATTTCTATGGATAGCCAGTCTATAGAAAGAATTATGACTTCTGAAAACACGGCAGAAGAGTTTAGAGAAGAATTCCATGGAGATGGAATTAATGTAGAGGCCTACACATGGAGAAATAGAATCAGTTTAGGAGTAGTAACTACAACTTCTAGAGTCTACGGTTTTGTCTCCAATTTTAGATAAAAAAGTATAAACCCTCGAAACACATTGTAGAATATGAGCTTGATTAAGGCCTCTAATATCTCTAAAAGTTATTCAGATTTTGAACTGAAAAACGTTGATATAGAAGTAAGTGAAGGAGAGATTGTAGGGGTTTTAGGCCCTAATGGTACAGGGAAATCTACATTGATGCAGATTTTGACAGGCCAGGAATCAAGAGATTTCGGCGATCTACAGGTTTTAGGCCTTGATCCTGAGGATGATCCGGTTGAATTAAGAAGTAAGATAGGTGTTTTACCTGAGCGTGAGGATCCTCCAAGCTTTTTGACCGGTAGAGAGTATCTTGAATTTGTCTCGGATATTAGAGGAGAGGTTATGGATTGGGATTTTCCGGAAAAATTGAATTTAGATAGTCATTTGCTGGAGCAGCAGACTCGTAGTCTTTCTAAAGGTGAGAGGCAGAAGTTGATGGTTATTCAGGCGTTTTTCCATGAGCCTGAGCTTGTTTTTATTGATGAGCCTTTGATTAATTTGGATCCTTTGATTCAGGAACGAGTGAAAGATGTTTTCCGTGAGCATAAGGAGAGAGGTGGCTCAATGGTTTTGTCGACTCATTTAGTGAGTTTAGCTGAAGAGTTATGCGATAGAGTTGTATTTTTGCGGGATGGCAAAGTTATTGAAGAAGTTACTGAGCCTGAGAACTTGAAAGAACAGTTTATCGACGCTGAGGAAGAATAAATTTATGATACTGAAAAGGATGCTTAAGGAAGAGTGGAGGACGCAGTCGAAGCTCTATAAAGGCCGTTACTTGGCTGCTCTACCTGTGGTAATATTTTTATTGACCTATTTTGGAGCGCAAATGGTTACAAACTTTTCTACAGCACCAGTAACAGATCTAGGCCTTCTAATAATGGCTTTCGGTTTCTTCACTGGTCTGGCTGCAGGTTCAATAGGTTTTAACAGTAATGACGCAGCAAAAAATGTTTTAGGGGATGCCAATTTTCTAATATTTTCTTCTAGAACTTTGCCTATCAGAAAATCTTCGCTGGTCGCATCTTTCTTGGTGAAAGATATGTTATTCTACTTAGGCCTGTATCTGTTTCCTGTAGCTTTAGCGGTAAACCTTGTTTCTTCTGAAATGCTTATTTATTCAGTTTATATGGGTTTGCTGTTTGCCACAGGCTTGACATTAAGTTTGATTACAGCTTCAACTGCGGTTAGGCTACCTACAAGAGAAAGTATCTTAAATTATGATAATGTGCCTATCCCTCCTCTAGCCCGAAAATCAGTATTAGATGTTTCAAGAAGTAGCGGAGGCTTGTTCAAAATATTGATGTCGATGTTTGTCTTGTTAGGACTTTACTGGTATATCGTGAACTATGTGCCGATTGCATCTTATCTATTGACTAATCCTTTGCTCTCTTTTTCAGTTATACTGGGTATGATGTCTGTCACAGTCTATAACTGGTTGAACACTTATGATAGTGAATCCGATTACACGCACCTGCCTTTAACTGAGTCTGAGCTTTTGAAATCAAAGTTTCAGGCCTTCAAAGTAATAGCAGCGATTACTATAGTGCCCTTCATTTTAGTATCCTATCTGCTTTACGGAGGAAATATCCTATTAGCTCTGACAATAGCGCTGGTAACTGCGTACTACGTTGGAGCTGTAACAATGTATGAGGCTGGTTTAAATCCTAATGAGAGAATGATAGAAGGATGGACATTTTCAAAATTCCTAGTAATTGTCAATATTTTTGTCATTCCTTTACTAGCTCTGACATCACTTCAAACCGACTTTTTAACCATCTTAGGCCTTTTAATCCCAATGTTAGTCATTGGGAAGCTGATTGAAACTTTCAGGTTTGAGTAAAAAGTTGGAAAAGATTGTTATTGATCCTTCCACAACTAGTTGTTATGGTTGAACTGTTAACTTGGCTGGGCATAGGCCTGGCAGCAACGGTAGGACTTGCACTTTTCTCAAGCTTCAAAATCGTTAGGCCCGATCAAAGGGCTGTTGTCGAACGTTTCGGTGAGTACCATGCTTATTCTGAGCCAGGTATTCATTTTCTGATTCCTTGGATGGATAAAATGTACAAGCGTAATGTTACTGAGCAAATGAAGAATGTTCAGCCAAGTGACATGATTACTAAGGAAAACTTGAATGCCAATGTTGACTTGGATGTCTATTATCAGGTGAGGAAGAATGAAGAAGATGTGAAAAGATCTTTCTACAACGTCGATGACTATGAGAAACAGATAACAAGGCTTGCACAGACTACTGCCAGAAATGTTATAGGTACAAAGGAGTTTGAAGAAGTGAATAGTGAGCGCCAGAAGATTAACAAGAAGCTCCATGAGGAACTGGAAGAGGAGACTGATGTTTGGGGTATTGATGTTGTACGTGTAGAGATGAAGGAAATTACTCCGCCTAATGATGTACAGGAGTCGATGAACGAAATACTCAAGGCTGAGAACCGGAAGGATGCTGCGCAGGACGATGCCAAGGCAACTGAGATTGAAGCCAGGGGTAACAAGAAGGCTGCTATCGAGGAGGCAGAAGGAATGAAAAAGGCCGCAGTACTGGAAGCCGAAGGAGATGCACAAGCAATCCAGCTGCGAGCAGAAGCAGAAGCCCAAGAAATCAAAGTAGTCAACAACTCACTAAGAAACCATTTCAAAGGAGAAGCACAAGAACATAAAAAGTTAGAAACAGTAGAAAAATCACTGCGAAACGGCTCCAAATATATTGTCGACACAGAACAGGACCTCACAACTGTACTCTCAGAAGTCGGAGGAGTCACACCCTTAGGCGATCAAGACTTTGAAGAAGCAGAGGAAGATGTAGGCCTAGATATCTCCGAGAAAATGGAAGAAGCACGGGAAAAAATCGATAAGGCCTCAGAAAAAGTCAAAGGCGAGTAAATTCTAATTTCTATCTTTTCTTTTCCTCACTAATTCTAGGTATCTTACTGCTGAACTTAACAGGAAGGTTGCGCCTATTAATTCTAGGCTTTCTTCGATAAAGTGATCTGTGAACATGAATGCCAAGTCATCGTAATCATTGCCATGTACCTCAATTATTCTCTGCTCCGCAAGGTTATAGGCCTCTTGGAGTTCTTCGCCTCCGATTGCAACGGTTGCCTCAAGCCCTTTCTCTCCTAAAACGGTTACTCCAAATGAATGTCCTGGCCCTGAAATAAGGACTGCTGCACCATAAAACAGGCCTCCAATAATCAAAAGCACTAACGTTCTTCTGTGTTCTCTGACTTTTTTACCGTATCTCAAGAATCCGTAAGCAGGAATCCCTGCTAGAATTCCATAGTAAATGGTTTCTGCTATGTTTATCTGCCTCCAATGAAGTTCTAAAACGTTACGAAAGAGAAAATGTCGTGGATTCAAAGCATCTTCAAATAGCATTAGGCCTGCTGTAACTGTAATTATTAGCCAGAACTTTGCGTCAATAAACTTTTCTTGGCTCAGTAATTCTTTGTAGATGTAGTATGAGGTGGTTATCAGGCCTGTTATTAATGTCCATTGTGTAAGCTCTATGAATCTTCTTTCTGCGAAAAGGGTGTTCCAGAAAAAAGGTATTATGCCTCCTGGAAGCCCTCGGAGCCCTAAAATATTCAGAACATCAATCAGCAGTACTAGCAAGTATGAAATTCCTAGTATCCCAAAACCAAATCCGAGAACGTGCCAGTACTTCAACTGATGATTTTCCAGTTTTTGTTTAAGATCCACGGAATTAGTTTTTGAACCAATGGTTATCAAGTCTTTCTAAATAATAAATCAATCCAACTGTAAAGTTTCTTCATGGTTTTCAGGAAGACTTTGAAAAATACTATAGTTCAACTATCTCTCTTGATACTTCTAGCTTTTATTTTACAGATATTCGCAGCCAGTCAAGGCCTAATGGAAAAATATTTCGTGCTTCAAACCCCATTAGCAGAGCATCCATGGACGGCAGTTACTGCCGTTTTCGCGCATTCAGGAATAAACCATTTAACGTCAAATCTTACAGGCCTGATACTTTTCGGAATACCTGTAGCATACAAAGCCTCAAAACTGAAGTTTTACTTGTTTTTCATTATTACTGGATCGCTGGCGGGGATATCTCAGGTCCTAACTTCTTACTACATGTATAACTTGGGTATAGGTTCTGAGCCTGTCGGCGTTGTCGGAGCAAGTGGAGCGATATTCGCAGTCATAGGATACTTCATGACCTCCAACAGAGTATCGAACTATACCTCGAATTTAATTCCTATTCCAAATAAAATCAGATATTTGCTGTATATAGCTGTAGCGACTTGGATAACCTTCGCAACAGCTAGTCCACAATCAGCATTGATAGGGCATTTTACAGGCCTTTTAATTGGTTTAGTAGCAGGAAAAGCCAATATATTGAAAGCTTCTACTAATTCAGTAAAATAGGCCTTCTGCTTCTTCAAGTGCTTCTTTCTTACCGATTAACGTTATCTTATCTCCTTTCTCTACTTTTTTAACGTCGTTAGGATCTAAGGCTTCTCCATCTCTATTTACTAGATTTATTAGGCAGCTGTTTGGAAGTAAGTTCTGAAGCTCTTTCATTGAACCAAAGTCTCTGTTTACTTCTAGTTCTGCTACTTCTATCTTGTCTCTGTGTTCTGTCAGCTGGGTCCAGAGCGCTGGGTTTTCTATCATGTTCTCAAAGGCGTCAGCAATTGCTTCTGGAGAAGAAATATGTTCTACACCTAAATCTTCGAATGCTGACCTGTTCTGAGGCTCATTTACTCTAGCTATAATGTTTTCTGTACCGAACTTGGATTTTGCCATTTGAGATACAACCATGTTCACATCGTCATCGTGAGTCATGGCTGCTATAATCTTTGCTTTATCTGCTCCAGCCTTATTTAATATATCTATATCTCTTCCGTCCCCTTCTATTACGTTTAGTCCTTTTTTCTTGGCCTTTTTGACCTCTGCATCATTGTTTTCAACTATTGTCGTGCTTTCTCCTCTTTGATCTAGTTTTTCTGCAAGGTTGAGGCCTGATTCTCCTGCTCCTACTATTATTGTATGCATTGGTATCACGTCAAGTTTCTTGGCGAGGAATTTTGCCATCCCGCCTTCAATGAAAGATGTGGCCAGAATGATAATAAATACTGAGCCAACGATTGTAGCTGCAGCGTCAGGCCTACCCATGTTCTGAAGTTCTAATGCAAATAATGTTGCCACTGAGGCAGGTATGATACCTCTAGGTCCTACAAGGCTGATGTAAGTTTTTTCTTGCGGTGAGAAACCACCATTATAACATGAGAAATAGACGGTTATAGGCCTTACTACAAGAGTTACAGCAAGTACAAAGAGTATACCTCCGAATCCTAATGCCAGAAGGTTTTGGAACTCCAGTAACGCTGCAAGGGCGATGAATACGAATGATAAGACAAATACTGAGAGCGCATCTTCAAACTCTCTTACTTCTTTCTTGTGAGGGATATCCAAATTTCCAAGTATTAGTCCTGCTGTTGCGACTGCTGCGATACCTGCTTCTGTAATCACGAGCTCTGCTACCCCGTAACTGACTAATGCTGCTGACAAGACTATAATCCGGGCGTCTTGACTTTCCTTAGAACCTTTTAACTCCAGGTTTTTTAATAAGTAGTAAGCTGTTAAAGCTACTACAACGCCTATGAATAGACCTGAGCCCCAGCGAGTGATAAACTGTACGATTATGTTTTCTAGGCCTGCAGATTCTAAGACTACAAATTCATATACTACTAAAGCAAGTATTGCTGCGGTAACGTCGTTTACAATCCCTTCTGTTTCTAAGGCAGCTTCGACTCTTTTTCTAACTGGTACTACTTCTAGTATCGGTTTAATAACTGTAGGCCCTGTAGCGATCAGTAGTGCACCTATCAGGAATGCTATTCCCCAAGTTACGTTCAATGTGTAGTATGCAGCGATCGCAGTCAATACCAAAGATATTATTGCACCAATAGTCCCAAGCCTAACTGCTTCTTTTTGCGCAACTTTCAGTTTACTGAATTTTAAGTGAAAAGCACCCTCAAAAACTATGATTGCGACAGCTAAACCAACCACAAGCTGAAGGCCTTCGCCAAAAGCATCAGGATTTACAATATTCAGTACTTCAGGCCCTGCCAGTATACCTGCGGTCAATAAGAAGATTATGCTAGGTACCTTGAACTTGTCTGCTAATAACTGAGATCCAACTCCCAAAACGAATATACTGACTACGATCAGTAAAAGGCCTTCTGCTGCCATTGTCAGAAAATTAGGTTATGTAACTTAAAAACCCTTAAACTTGTCTCAAAAACAGAATCTGAAGAACCCAGACTTCGATGAAAATTCAACTGTTATAACATTAAAATAGGTTAAGCGAGTTATGAGTAGAATCTATCTTGCTTTGGGCTTAGTATTGATTTTTACAGGAATCGTTGGATTTGGACACACAGATGGAGAGATAGAAGAATGTGAATCTTTAGTAGGAGAGGTTGGTCAAGCCTTGGATGAGGAAAGACAACAGTACTGTGATAGGATACAGATAGCAAATTATGTTGCAATAGCATTCATTGTAATGGGCGGGATTTTATCTTCAGTAGAGCTTATTAACATGGCGTCAAATAGATCCAACTAAGGAGCTAATCTAAACTCCAAATTGCAATGTAAAAAAGTATAAAAAACAGAATTTATTCTCAGCTCCTTCTAAATTTTATTCTCCAAGCCTTAGAAGAGGTGCATCTGAACCATCAGCCAAGACATAGAGATTTTCATCCGGCCCTTCTTCAACATCTCTGATCCTCATTCCTTCTAAAATGGGGTCTTCTTCAGTTACTTCTCCATTTTCAACCGTGAATCTGCCAAGATATCTGCCTGCAAGATTACCTATGAAAAGATTATCTTGAAACTCTTCAAGCTCTTCTCCAGTATAAAATGTCATTCCTGCTGGAGGGAACCCGCCAGTACCGCATTCCCAGTAATAAACAGGATTAATGATTTCCTCTCTATCTTCAGGACGTTCTCCTACAGGCCTTTCGGTTCCATATTCGCAACCTGTATGGGTTTCCGGCCAGCCATGGTTTCCGCCTTTTTCTATAATATTGATTTCGTCACCATCTTCCTCCCCGTGTTCACTCTGCCATATCTCTCCATTATGCATAGTCATTCCCTGACTATTCCTATGACCGTAACTGTAGATAGTATCTACAAACTCTTCATTATCTGTGAAAGGATTGGATTCAGGTACTGAACCGTTTCTGTAAACTCTCAAAGTGGCGCCTAACTCATTATCTGTTTGCTGAGAAACATGATCATCAAAGTTCTTATCCCCTCTGTCACCAGACGTAAAGTAAACATAATCTCCGTCAACAATAACTCGTGAACCAAAGTGCTGGCCACCGCTCTGGAAAGGCTCAGCTACTTCTAAAACCTCAAAATTATTCAATTCTAAACTTTCAAAATCAATTTCAGCCTTCCCAAGATGGGTGGCATAACCATCTCCATTTGAATCTGAATACGTCAAGAAAACTTCTTCATCGCTGTACTCAACATCTAATAGGCCTCCTTGACCGACATCTGCAACATCGGGTACTCCGTTGAAGTAATCTAAACTTTGATCCTCAACATTCACTAACGCAAGCTCTCCGCTCTGCTCAGTTACCAAGGCTTCCGACTCGGTTACAAAATCGATTCCCCAAGGATTATCTAACTCAACTAATTCCTCTACTTCTAAGCCTTTTTCATCAAGTTCCGGATCTTCTGAAAGGCATCCGCTTGTCAAAAATATTAGGACAATAAAGGCCAGAGAAGTTCGTGGATTCATAACATCACTTTTTTTACTGGAGACTTTTAGCTTTTCTTCTGGCTTAAATTTATCGTAACATAATTCTAGCTAATTGATAAATCATCTGACTTTTGCGAATCTTTATTCCATTCAATCTCTAGTTCAAGACTTTCTTCACCGTTCTCCTCCTCAACTTTTATCTCAAACTCGGCAGTCCTGTCAGTATCAAGCTGCACACTTTGATCGCCTGATTCCAACTTAATTTCCTGTCCTTTCTCCAGTTTTTCAGCGATATTCTTCAGGTACTCTGCTATCTCCTGATTACTCATTTCTTCCTCTACTTCAAATAGAACCTTTTCCATAATCTGTAATTGAAGGCCTAATTCTTTATCTCTTTCTGACCAATGTAATCTGCTAGAAGCATTGAAGTAGGGATGTATATCCATCCTACCGTAAATAAACCGAACATAATGGTTATGACTACTGTCATAAATAACATTATTACCTCTTCCAATCCTATGAAAAAACCATCCGAGATGTATAATCCTAAATTGAATAGTATGCTAGAGAGTACTATTGCAAAAACTGAGCCAACTAGGCCTTTAGCCTTATTTCCATAGGTATGTAAATACTTCCAGGTCAAAAATCCTGCGATAAAAGGAGCAGATGCTCCAAAAGGTATACCAAATAATACAAATTCAAACAACTCAGTATATGTAGAATTCAAAAGATAAAGTATTACAACAATAATACCTCCAAAAAATAGAGAGATAAGCCCTGCTGAAGAGATTATAAGTCCTCCAAGAACACCGTCATTCTCAATTATATCTTGAAACTTTTCTTTAACCATAAATTGCACAGTTTAGATTAATCTTCCTAAAGTTAAATCTGTTTAAACTGTGCAACTGATTTTGTAAGGTCTGACTCAAAAAATTAGATTCAAGTTATTATTCATTCAGCTGCTAGAAAATTCATCTAACTGGATTATATCTCCACAACCGTTATCCTTAATGTAGACTTTACCTGTTTCATGGTCTACTAGGCCTGGCTTATCATGTAAGATTTCTATCTTATCCTCACAATCAATCCTTATCTCATTTAGGCCTCCTGAAATTACTCCTCTTGAAATGGTTTCACGTATCAATTTGAATACTTTCTCCAACCATTCCATGCCTGGCGGAGATCTGTCCACAAATAGTCTTGACTCTCTGTTACTCACACTTCCGTATTCAATGTAACTGGCAACCCTTCTCTCATCTTCGCCTGTAGGTTCGGCTATAATCTCGATCAACACAAAGGGAAATTCATTAGGATACTCGTCATCCTCCTTGTTTATCTCACTTTGGTCATATCCTGCAACTACTTCTGCTCTCATAACTTTTAGTTTTGAGGCCTAAATTTTTGGAATTAACTTGTCTCAGACTCACATCTAACTCGAGAATGTTCAAATTTCATGAACATTAATTTGTTAATAATCAATGAACATTCTATGTTATTTAAAAGATTATGTAGTTATTTTATAGTGAAAACAATGCATAATGATTGTTTAAATTTAATGAACAGTCTATATGAAAATGAGGCAGAAAGCTATGAGAAGACTATTTAGGCTGTTTAACAAGATAGTATTAATCGGTGTTTTATTGATATTAGGCTTTGCCTTAGCTTCCATGATGGAATCTATTATTGGTCTAATAATGTGTTTGCTACTTCCTTTAGTGGTCTTACTGACAATTACTTTTTCTAAAATTTAGACTATTCATAAAGAACTAATTTAGATGTATTTCCTTTTTTCCGTCCTGTACAGTACAGTATCCTCTAATAACCTCTTCTTCGTCATATACGTTTATCCTTAATGTCTTCCTTTTCCAATCTTCTGGTTCTTCTATATGATCTTTTTGATACTCTTCCTGGAAGTCTTCTAATGTTTCGGCGTTTTCCAATGACGTGTTAAGGCCTCTACAAGCACCTCTTAGCCATGAATCTACTTTTTCTGTTTCATTCACGTCTCTTTGGCTTAATTCGCTAAATAATAAGGTGGTGTTCTGTATAAAATCAAATGTCTGGTTCTCTTCATTCAGGGATATATTCTGTTTTAGCTCGTGTGGTATGGTGGGTTCGTGGTTCATATAGGCTAGGAAACCTAATAATCCGAATAGTATTATTACTATTAGTCCTATCTGTTTGAAATCGTTCATAAAATCTATTGAATCCTAAAATAGTAAAAACTTGTTTAGGAAATTTGCCTTGGTGAGTGTTCAAATTTTATAAACACTCGGCGTTTTTCAAGTCAGGAAAGTATGATTTTCAAAAATTCTCTTAACAAAGAAGGTATATTGAAA
>LFCJ01000254.1_pt1 | contig 31564 bp, 72 predicted proteins | sample 643141 | NCBI WGS metagenome assembly LFCJ01 (sample SAMN03766243, study PRJNA286221) | soda lake metagenome | biome: soda lake; feature: Kulunda steppe; material: water; isolation source: sample B1-Br-g2 brine of Lake Bitter-1 | place: Russia: Kulunda steppe | collected 2010-07
AATCCAAGCTGCGGAACCTGTTAAAAGGTATTAGTCACGGCGATAAGCTCACAATGGCAAATGATGACGTTGTGGTGTATCGCTATGACTATAGTCCAGTGTTCTTTGTTGGTACGGGATCAGATGGTGAGAACTATCGCTATCGCAAAAACCATATCAACTTAGATAAGACAGTAAACTAACGCGGGGGCAGAATTGCCCCCTTAACTTATGTAACCGATTCTACCATGAAAAAACAAGATAGTAAAGAAAAGAAAGTGAAAAAGAAAAAGAAAGTGAAAGAGTTTGACAATTTGGATCAAGTATTAGATACTATAGGGAGATGGATTAAGAAGTAGTTGTTTTTTTCAGCAGCCGTGGTACAATCACGTAAAAATATGGAGAGCATTATGGAACGTAAAGTAATTGAGCAAGCAATCGAAAGTATTGATGGGGCGTCAATCGCCAGTATCGATGCAATCACCGAAGTAAAGTTGACGGGTGGTAAGAAGAATCCGTTTCAGGGTCGCGTTCAGAAGAAGACCACTGGTGCACAAGTCATGATCTTCACCAACAAGAACAGCAATGGTTACCAGAACATGGTACGTCGTCGCTTAGTACAGGAAGGTAAGAACCCAGAAACGTTTGAACTTAAACCTCGTGCATGGGGTACTCGCGTTGAAGAAAGTCCACTAATTGAACATACCAATGCAAAGGGTGACTACTCAGAATACATTGAGGTGGTTTACCTTAAGGCTGGTAAGTCTACCTATCTGGTTGACGGTGTAGAAACACCAAAGGAAGACATTGAAGGTATCCCAGTATCGAAAGTGTACGAAACCCAACAAGGCGGGTTAGAAGATCAAGTAGTGATTCGCTCGTACAAACTGGAAAGCATTGATGCCATTCGTATCAATGGCCAAGAGTTCAGAGATTAAACTGGATTAAATTAAGTAAAGAAAAGGGTTGACACTGTCAGCCCTTTTTTGTATACTTCTCTTATTAACCAAGGAGAAAGCTATGAGTAATGTACTTTGTATCACAGTCACCACTTTCACTACCCACGGGACTAATGAATCTACGGTTGGGTTTACTGCTTCAGACGATTATTCCATGGTATTCGAAAATGGGTATGAGTCAATCGATCAATTTTTAGAGATCTACCCAACTGAAAATGACTTGATTGAACGAGTACTCAGTGAGCAATGCTTTGAAGATGTGTCATATGAAAAAGATGAAGATGGAAATATCGTAATAACCGATGATACATTTTCTGGTATTATGGTCTATGGATTCCCAGAAGATTAAGTAAAGAAAAGGGTTGACATTGTCAGCCCTTTTTTGTATCCTTCTCTTATCAACTAAGGAGAAGACCATGGTAGAAATCACAGTAGAGTCAATCCCTAATCATTCGAGAATACGAGTAACCTTACCAGATATACCACCAATTGGTAGCACAGTGGATATTGGTGGTTATCTTGTTAGTGTTGACCATTACTGTTACCACTTCGTTTCTGGTAAGGAAGAAATCAAAATTCAGACTGAACTTAATATCAATTTGAATCGACTGGAGTAAGATATGAATCGATCAGCAGCACGAGAGTTGTATGAGATCGCTCTGAGTGAATTAGAGCACTTAGAGCAAGAGAAGCAGATTGCCCATGAAGAATGGATCGACGAATCCATTGAAAACTGGACAGCTAAACTCAATCGAGCCAAAGCAGCATTAGGCCATGAACAGACCGAGGTGAAATAATGGACACTGCATTAACAGTAGGTAACAATTTGCCCCTAGTGAAAACTGGGCTGAACAAACAGAACACTATTGCCAAAGTTATCCTTTTATTACTGGGTGACATCATTGGTGAAAATGATCGCAGTGAACTGCGAGAAGTGGAAGTCAGTACATTTGATAATTGCCGCGAATCTGGCTTTATGTATCGGGCATTGAACGCAAAGCAGGACATTACCTTTTGCGTATACGAACACCGCAACAGCGATCAGCTTATCATCAATGGCTGTAAGACTGAGAATCTAAAGTCATACGGTGCGTACTCTGGTGGGAAATGGGACAACCTTGCACAATTCAGCTATTACGACCACTATCGACTGGCAGAAGAACTAGAGCGGCTATTAAAAAGCTGTGTACTGGGGACATTTGACGAAAGTCGAGTAGAAGAGAAAGAATAACAAAGGGGCGAAAGCCCCTTTTATTTTGATTACTGTATTGACACACCTAATCAATCATGTATAATTACCTTATCAACTAAGGAGAAAACCATGGCTAGATTACAAATCAATATTGGTGTGGACGAAGCAGAACAAGAATCCAATTTTCAAAATGCGTGTCTGTCTGGGATCGATGATCTGGCAATATCCATCGCAGTTTATCCACCTACACCTAAACATGATGTGGTAATGAGTGAACAGGATCTAAAGAAGAAGTTTGAGAAAGATTTTTCTCATCTTGTAGAACTTGGTTATGACGTTATCATTGCAATTGGTAGTGATAATGACGAAGAAACTGATTGACACGTAGAATCATTGTAGTATAATTACCTTATCAACAAGGGAGAAACAACATGACATATTCAGAGAAGTTAGCAAAACGGTTTGCAATGGGTGAAGTTTTCTGTGCAGATTACGTAAACACTGAGCACTATGATCTTCTCATGGAATCCGAAGAGGATTCACAGGAAGAAGCAGATCTCATTAACGAGTACAATACATGGCAGCATTTTGAAGACATGAACAATCGAGATCTAATCGATCTGCTGTGTACTGAAATGGAAGTGAGTCAGTCACAAATCCAGCAGGTACAGGCCGCAATCAAGCGCGGTATGGTTATTCTGGCAGTGGGCGATAAACTTCCACCTGACCTGAATGATCTGGACATGGATGATGTTGCAATGGTTGGTGAAAACACCATTAAGGTACTGGACATTGACGGGGATTCATACGCCTTTGATATGGGTAGCTTTAAATGGGTCAGTGATACCAGTGACGTCACTTACGAAATGGGTGACAGTGGTATGCCACTTAAGTAAGTAAAGAAAAGGGGTTGACACTGTCAGCCCTTTTTTGTATCCTTATCTTATCAACTAAGGAGAAAATTATGCCTAACTCATACGTTAGTGATCTCGAAAAAGTTATAGCCACTGAGGATATTGAGAGCAAAGAGCTATCAGAATCCATCGATCTATTGATTGAAGCGGGTGATGATCTAATGTACGCATCAGGCAATCTGAGTACTGCATATGCAAAAGCCAAAGAGAAATGGTATCACGCTAAGCAAGTAGCAAGCGCCAGCAAAATTAAATAACGAAATGGGGTTGACACTGTCAGCCCCTTTCTATATAATTCCCTTATCAACTAAGGAGAAGACAATGAAAATGAAATTGCATGGTATGTACAAATTCAGACATCAGCCAGAGATCCTTAAGTACCTAGGTCATAACTTCAGTGGCAATGGGTACTGGCATCAATTTGAAAAGATTGGTGAGCAAGGCGTGTGGTGTGAGTTACTGGATTCAGATCTTCATTTAATCGAGGAGGTTATCGACTATGGTCATCGAAATCAACGAACTGCTTTATAATTTACGTGCAATTGGTGGCAACCCAGCACTGGCAGCACAAGTCATCGAGAAGCAACAGCGCAAGATTGACAAGCTGGAAGCCAAAGCCAAGGCTAAGTATGAGCTATCAGACTCAGTTGACTTGCAGCATGTAAAGCGTGAAGCCTACATTGAGGGATTCCGTGATGGATACCCAGTAGGATGGGACGAATACGAGAACAAATCAAAGTGGACACCACAAGGTGAAGTTGCATTGTCCATTGAGTATGCTGACTCATTATACCCAGTCGAAGAACAGGAAGGATAAACCATGATAAACGTCGAAGATATGATCAAGGACATTAAAGAACAGGTTAAGCACTTTGAAACTGAGCAAATCTTAGTGCATGGTGGACGAGAAAACATTGATCAAGGTGATTGTGGTGGAGCAACCACAGTGATTGAATTTGGCCGCAAGCAAAAGCTAAAGAAGTTACTAAAGAGCCATGGTCTGATCTCTAAGTGGTGGGGCACTGGTGCAATGCGTTACTCATTCAGTATTCCCGCTGGCACAGTTGGTATCTATGTTCAGTCAATGGATTACAATACAAAGTTACATTCAGTAGTCACTGAGGTTGTAAAGAAATACATTGGCGATCATGCGAAAGTATACAACGAGTCGTGGATTGATTAAAGGGGCAAATGCCCCTTTTCTTTTTCTTATTATTGTGCTAGAATAGCGTTATTGCGTCACGGGGAAGTCTACCCAGTACACCATAAAATAATTTAAAAAAACTTATTGACTCACTCATAATTCCCATGTATCATTCTCTTATCAACTAAGGAGAAGACCATGAAAGATAAACCACAAGCACTGAAAGACTTAATGCAAACTCTCACTGCCGATCTGGAAGGTACTTATGATCGCTACGGTAACTTCATCTTTACTCGTAATGGACACAAGCACCGTTTACATCCTGCTAAACGTGTGGTTCGTCTAGAGCGTCATCTGGACATGGGCACTCATAAAGAATGGGTACGACTGCGCTCATACACGAAAAAAGTTTCAAAATAATTTAGTAATGATATTGACTATTATATGCCACGGTGTATAATAGTCACATATTCAACGAGGGAGTAATCAGGTATGAAAAACATTAAAGGCTTAACACTCTACAAAGGCGCTAGCAAAGTTGACGGTAGCCCGATTGTCGTGATTGCAACATTAAGCTCCAAAAACGTCAAGACTGGCAACATGATTCAGACTTGGATCATCCGTGAAGATATGCATCCAGCTGAGGCTGTTAAACTTGGCACTGACAAATCAGTGTGTGGCTCATGCCCCCATCGTCATCATACTGGTGGTGCATGCTATGTAATCCCAGCACAGGCATTAGGTCACATTTACCGCGCATATAAGAATGGCCTGTATCCAATGTATGACAAAGAGCAACATGCCAAGATCTTTTATAAGCGCAAAATTCGCTTAGGTGCGTATGGTGATCCTGCTGCGGTTCCATTTGAATTATGGGAAGAGATCGTGGGTCTGGCCGATGGTCATACTGGTTACACTCACCACTTTGGTGCTAAACACTTTGATCCACGCCTGACTGATCTTTGCATGGTATCAGTAGAAACCCCAGCACAAGTAAGAAAAGCTGCAGCCTCTGGAATTCGCACGTTCCGAGCTAAGCCAGTAGGAAGTAACACCATTGAAGGCGAAATGGCTTGCCTAGCAGATTCTGAGGGATTATCGTGCGAGCAATGCATGGCGTGTGATGGTGGCTCTGGTATCAGCGTAGTTGTTGACGTACATGGTCAGCGCAAAAAACGCTTTCTCGACAAGTTTGAAGACGTGATTATCAAACAGGCAGTGTAAATTAAATAACGAAATGGGGTTGACATAGTCAATCCCTTTCTATATCATAAATACACTGACTAATTTACGGAGAGTAACAATGAATAATATCAATGAATCTAGTCTATCTCGCGTATGGCAACACGTTCAAGGTGACAGACCAATTGCCCTTATCACTGCGTTCCGTGGTGAATTTACTTACGATGATAATGTAGTCCGCAATAAAGAACTAGCCAGTACCTTACGTGGATTAGGATATGGATTTTTCTTTGTCGATGGTGCATGGATCGAAAATGAGGGAACTGATCAAGAAAAGCATGTATCAGAAGATTCATTGTTTGTTATTGGCAATTCTGGTGATGATGAATCATTTAAAGAAAATATTATCTCGCTTGGTGCGAAGTATAATCAAGACGCGGTTCTCATCAAAACTGTTGATGGTATCAAGTTATATGATAAGGCTGGTGACGATTTCATGCAATTTAGCAACCTCAGTGCAGGTAAACTAGGTTCAGTTTATACCAAAATGCGCAATAATAAAAAGTCTAATACCTTCATGTTCGAATCTGAGCGTGACGATAATGGTTGGCTATCCAGAATGAGAACACTAGCTGGTATTAAATAACGAAATGGGGTTGACATAGTCAATCCCTTTCTATATAATTCCCTTATCAACTAAGGAGAAGACCATGAACATAGATAACCTTTCACGCTCTCAGAAAATAGCAGTGACATTGGCACTTGGTGGCACTGTTGATCGAAAAGATATGGGATCAGTAGCTAGCCTCGACAAAATACTGAATGCAATGAAGATCGATATTGATACTGCGTTGGCTCAAATCGAGGAAGACAAAGGCAATGGGTGCATCGTTGGCTATCAAGTAGTTAACGTAGATGGTGACACACTGGGTCACTATTCATTCGAAGTACTGGACAAGCGCACACAAGCCCAGAAGATCATTGAAGATGCTGGTAAAGATGCCGAAGACTTTTACATTGAAACTGTGTACTACGGCCAGATCGAAAATTATTCAACCGTGTTCGAAGGAGAATAGCATGAGCAACTTCCCAGAAGAAAACAAAATCGTAGTATTGACAACCGCGCACATGACAGAGCAGGATAATGATCATCTGTCTATGCAGTCTAAGGATAGCTCGTGCAATATGGTGTATGGTACTGAGTATGGCTTTATCATTCGCACCTATGCATTCGGTGATGATGGTAACTATCCACAGTGGGCTATGGGTATCTCGACTGAGTTGCTTGCGCTGATTAAGGCAGCAAAGGAGCACGGTGCGTATATGTTAGAGCTTGACAATGCAGCTCCAGAGTCGGATGAATTCCCAACATTCGAATGGTAAAGAACTGGGGGCACTATGCCCCCTTATCTTATATAACCTATTCTAGCATATAAGATAAAGAAATTCAATATCTATTTAATACAAAAATTATTTGACATTCCCCCTTAGTAACCATATACTTACCTTATCAATCAATAAGGAGAGAGTCATGCGAATCATCAAGAAGAACTTTGATAAGCCATCAATATACCACAATGGATTGCATCATTTTGTCTATGAGCAAGACCTCACACTAAAGTCTGAGCATGTACTTGGAATCACTTGCTGCTACTATTGCAGAAGTCGAGGAAAGTGGCTACAGGATACACACTATTATGATGTACGCGAACACAAAGGGTTTATCATATCACTATTTGGCTTTGCAGTTAAAAAGAAACTAATCAGTGAGCGCCCTGCTGTGGTCAATAAATTACTAGATGAAACCGCTATTGATTTATAATATCAATATGTTATAATCTATCCTAACAAAAGGGAAAAGTATGAATTTTATCAAATATATAAGCGTAGTTTTGTTTATGGGTATTGCTACGGTGATGGTATCAGATACTGCAACAGCCCAACCAAATCAATGTGAAGGCTACGACATTCTTACCAGTGACCAAAAGCGTGTCTTACGTGCAGCGTATCACTACGGAAAACCATACGACTATGGACTGACCATGGCCGCAATTGCCCTCAAAGAATCCAGTGCAGGGCAATTCAAGTTGAATTATCTGTCAAATGACTTTGGTGTGATGCAGATAAATATTGTCACGGCTTCCCGTACCATGGGGATTACTAATCGTTTTCACAAAATGCGATTAGCAGAGCGATTGGTAAAGGATGATGAGTTTAGTTACTACTTGGCTCATTCAGTACTGGATCACTTTCAGGGAAGACGATACATGACTAACGAGGTATGGCAAGAAATGGTTAAGAGTTACAATCGTGGCTATCAATGGAAGACAAATCCAGAAGAAAATGCGACAGCCGAATTGTACTTAGCTGATGTAAGACGAAACGTCAACCTCTTACGGAGATGCGCTAGTTGGGCAAAGTAAGCAATAATCAAGCCACGGAAAATGACCGTGGCTTTTTTGAACATATCGTTCGTAGATTCACTGGGTTTAGATATATGTGTGAATTTAATGTTAGGGTAGTAACCGACACTAACTACATATCAGAGTATACGCTTCACCTTAACGACCTTTCAAATGCAATTGATCGAGTTAACCTTCTTGAGTACGGCACCAAGCATATAACTATTAGTGATGAAGATGGTAACCTTTTAGCAGAAAAAGTTATAGATAAAAACTGGGTTGTACTTGACAAAAGAAAATAGAATGTCATAATACTCCTATCATATAATAGGAGAATGAAACATGGCACGTTCACTTAATGACCAGTTAAACAACGCAATCGATCAGATCAGAGAACTCCGAGAAGAAAACCGAAAGGCTCACTTTGAGTTGGCCTCAATTTATCGCAGCGTTGGCAATGACGAGAAGGCCGACGAGCACCAAAAACAAGCAGAAGAAATTTAATAAGAAAAGGGTTGACTTAGCCAGCCCTTTCTTGTATTCTTACTATATCAACTAAGGAGAAGGATATGGCAGCTTACATAGTATATCGCAACTTGACTAATGGACTACTGAGTGTCAAGGATTGTAAGACAAAGTTAGTAGTAGCCCACTGTGACCAGATTGTGCTGGGTAATGCACATACGGTGGTAAATGAAAGTGGTCGCCTGTACGTCATCAAGAAACAGAAGAAGTTTGTTCATGCCTACGTAGCTGGTGACATCGTTGACATGATTGGTGCCAGACAATACAAGGGGCGTTCAGTTAAGATCCCACGCATTGGAATGTACCAAAAAGAGCTACTCTGTCAGGAAGGGACAAGTATAACATACAACCCTTTCAAGCACGAAACATTTATCGAGCGTGAAACGGGACAATCAGTTGCAGGTGAAAAGTTTAACTTTATCCATATATGTAAAACTGGTTCCGTAACCGCATATTAAAATTTTCATACTAAGGGGTTGACATGATAAGTTTAATCCCTTATAATTTAAAAACTTAAATCAATCACTGGAGAAACACCATATGCCAAAAGCAACTAAACAGACTCAAGCCGCTCAAGTAACTGAAGCAAAAGAAACTCGTCCTTCTGGTCGCCCTAAGTTTTCATTCAGTGCAGACGTAGCGAAAAAACTTGCGATGTTGGAGCGCCATCTTATTAAACGTGGCGGCGAATTTACCCCGACAGAAGTGACAAAGTCACTGTCCCTCCAGCTACGTGAAGTTAAGAATCCACGTATGCGAGTCAAACAGTGGATGGATGTACTCGTCGAACAGGGTAAGCTGGTTCACGTTGGATTCAAGCCTTCTGGTGGTAAGCCTGCTAAGCTGTATGGCCTTCCTAAGGGCACAGAAGGTAAGAAGTAGCTTCCACACAATAAAGTAAAGAAAAGGGTTGACACTGTCAGCCCTTTTTTGTATCCTTATCTTATCAACTAAGGAGAATAAAATGAATATCACACAATTGCGAGCTTCATTAGTAGAGCAGAATGATACCAATAGCAATGCATTCCACGATACCCTCAAGAAGATCATGGATCTTATGGGTGTAACTACTGGTGATGTTGCAGGCCAGCACTTTACATTCGTTGGTGACACTTGGGAGCAAATGGATCTACATGAGCGTCTGAGTGCGGTAGATGAGTACTTAAAGGATGAGATCAATAACTTTTCAAACCCAGAAGAAAAGGTATCACCAATGGAATTGACAGTGACGCATGATCGCAGTCGGAAAATTTTCATTGATGGTATGCTTATCAATGATGAAGTTTTTGATAATGAAATGGTGAACTACTGCGTGGTTGAGCGAGCTGACCAAATTGCTGGTCTATGTATGTGGATTGGTGAGTGCAAAGATCCATCTCAGCGCCAGCTAATGATGGATGATTTAGCCCAGCTCAATTCAGTGGGTGATGAATTTGTCCTCTCCAGTATTCTGACCAATGAGTTTCTGTCCCCCACTGCTGACACTGAACACTTCAATGAAGTCTGCCAAGAAATCATTGAGCAGAACAACAGCTTGTAATTAAATAACGAAAGGGGTTGACTTGGTCAGACCCCTGCTGTATCATTCCCTTATCAACTAAGGAGAAGAAAATGGAAGAGTTAATCAAAGGTTTACCAGACTATATCACTGAACGTGGGAACACATTACTGGTTCGATCAGAGAGTGACGGGGTGGCATTCATTGCACAGTTACCTGACAATACGTACATGATATTTAGTCATCTACCAGAAAACTACCCAGCAATATCAATGGAATTCAATCTATCAGAGATTGAAGTGGTGGTGGAGATCCATACTAATTTCAACGGGTGGAAAGTACAGAAGTGTAACATTGCTGGTGTCTATCAGTTGGATGGTGAAATTGATACGCCCCCTGAGTTCCAGTCTGGTGAAGTTGTTCACTGGGAAGATCCAGATGATGGCCAGACCAGTCGTAACGTGAAGATTCATACTTATCAGGGTGACTCTTCATATCTGGCCACAGAAGTCGATGGTACTGGTGATATCGAAGTCATGGGCAACGAATTGACTCGAATTTAAACAACAAAAGGGGTTGACTTAGTCAACCCCTTGTTGTATCATTCTCTTATCAACTGAGGAGAATACCATGGACTTTGGAACTGCTTATATGTACGTTATGATAGCACTGTCCGCTATCCTAACCATTGGCGCAATGATTTATGACTGGTACTATGGAATTGAGTATCAAGTGGCAGTGGCGCTATTTCTGGGACTCACAGTTACACTATGGCCTGTTATGATCCCTACCATTATCATCTACTTCATCATTCGAAAGTTATTTTTGAAGAAGTAAGGAGAGCACCATGGAAGCACTAATCTATTTTGTACTCATAACCATTGCAGTATCAGGCGTCATTGGTTCGTTCTATATGATGTTAGGTCGAGCATTGATTGCAGTAGCACTAACCATATTCCTACCAATCATTGGTATATGGTACTTTGATCTAATGATTTATGTCTGGGCGTTCTTGATCTTTACGTCTGACGTGGGTATACTTGCCATTGGTTCGTTTACGTTCATGTACAAACGAGAGCGCAAGAACTATGCCAAAGAAACTGGTTCGAAGTACACCGAACATAACTGGTGGAAATAAATTACCTACTAATGGAGTGACTATGAGTAAGAAGCTACGGATGATTGTTGAGAATGTGAACTTGATTACCATGCATACTAGCAAGGGTCGGTTCGAGGAAGCGAATAGGATTAAACACGATACCAATGGCATCATTCATGATATGATCCGTTCTAATGAAGTGAAGTACAACCAACACTGGTTAGAGATCCATGATAGCTGTCAGCAAGTTGGCATTGATACTACCGAACTTGAAATTGAACTCAGTTTTAATCAGGTTCATTAGTAGAACTAAGGGGAATATACTTCCCCTTTTTTATTACATATAGCTATATAGATTGATGTATAAAGTTATTGACTTATATTATCAGTGCTGTACTATATAGGAATACAAACACACAAAAGGAAGATTACCATGTTAGTATTAGGACGCAAGAAAGACCAAGCAATTGTTGTTGGCGGTAATGTAACTATCACTGTAGCAAGTGTATGTTCTCGCTCTGGTCAAGTACGTCTGGCAATTGATGCACCAAAGAATGTATCAGTTGACCGCGAAGAAATTCACCTGCGCAAACTAGCGCAAAAATCTTAATCAACTGGAGGATCAATCATGAGCCATTTTTTAGTGCTTGTCATTGGTGATAACCCCGATGCACAGTTAGCCCCCTATCATGAATTTGAATGCACTGGGGTAGATGATCAGTATGTGAAAGATGTCGATATTACTGATCAGGCAATGGTTGAATACCAAAGCCGAGAGGAAACACGTTACCGCAATGAAGAAACGGGCGAACTCCATGAGCGCGTGGGTGATTTGTTCTGGCGAGATGCAACTCCAGAAGAAGATGAGATCATTCGTTCATATAGTCCACTGGGTGGTGGTGAGCGCACTATATCTCAGTATCGCGTTTCTCACTCCAATGGTGTGCGGACAACTAAGATTTTCGAAGTACCTGATGGGTTTACCAAGTGCGAAGTACCTGCCACTGAACTACAGACGTTCCCTGAATTCGTAGAAGATTACTACGAATATAAGTTGATCAGTCCTGAATCAGTATTGGATGGCACGACCTTACCAGAAGAATTCAAGTATGGTTATGTGAAACAGAACGGAGATGGTAGTCATACTGTCATCAAACGCACAAACCCCAACGCTAAATGGGACTGGTATCAAAATGGTGGCCGATTCTCTGGCTTCCTTCCATTGCGTGATGGTCATCATGGCAATGTAGGTGAGCGTAGCTGGACTAACGTTAATGCAGATATTGAGGGAGTAGATTCTGCCCTTAAAGAAGCAGTTGACTTTGATTCATATAAGGCCAAACTTCTGAAAGAGTTTGCAGAAAAATATGACGATGCCATTGAAAAACTGAATGGCATACATGAATCACTTAAGCCCCTGCGTGAATTTGAAAAGAATAGTGATAATGGTCGAGAAGCCTACAAGGAATTCATGACCCAAGAGAACTTCACCGAAGTAAGCGCAATCCTACGAGATTATGAGGTATACTACGTCGAAGACTTCTTGTCAATGGATCGTGACACATACTTGGAAAATCGCGTGAATGTCTGTGTAGTACCATATGCTTACGTTTATCAAGGTAAGTGGTACGGCAAGGGGGAGATGGGATGGTTCGGCATGAGCCATGACGAGGTGGATCAAGATGTGTGGAACAAGCAGTACTTTGAACTCCTTGATTCATTACCAGACGACACACTACTTACTGTTATTGATTGCCATATCTAATAACAGATAATAAAGAAAAGGGTTGACTTAGTCAGCCCTTTTTTGTATCCTTCTCTTATCAACTGAGCAAGTAAATATTTTTAAATATTTTCATTGACATTAGATACACTCAGTTATATACTTTAATCAAATCAACGACGGAGAAACAATCATGGGTACACGTGCAGCAATTGGATTTCGAGTTAACGGCCAAGACAAAATCACTTATAACCATTTCGATGGCTATCCAACTGGACTGGGTATGAGTGCTATCACTCAGTTAATCGAGTATGCGAATGACGTTAAGCGACTGGTCAAGAATGACCCAGAACATGGGGTTCACATCTCTTTGGCAGAACTGACAGTTTCGAACTACGATGTAGCTCGTAAAAATGTTGAATCAATTGTGATGGTTGATGATGATGTAAAACCAACCGCAGAGCAAATTGAACAAAACCGCGACTACTTGAATCTGGATGTTAATGCTGGCACCGAAGAAACATGGTATTGCCTGCTGCGTGGTGCGCAAGGCAATATCACTGATTACCTTACTGGTAAACTGGGCGTTATGATCGATTCAGCTGGCTTTATGAATGATAGCTTATTCTGTGAGTGGGCGTATATTTTCAACTTTGATACGAATCGCCTTGAGATCTATCAGGGATTCAACAAGACCTGTACTAATGGTCGCTATGCGCCAATTGATTCAGACTCTGAATATCGCCCAGTCGCACTAATGGTTGAGGTTGGGTTCAGTATCTTAACTCAGCTGACTAGTGATCAAATCCGTGCAATCTGTGTTAAACTTGAAGAAATCCAGATTGAGGGCATGGGTGAAGCACAGATCATTGAAGAAATCGAAGATATGACATCCCTTAAACTAACCGCATAACACTGAGGGGGCATTGCCCCCTCCTTTCGGGGTATATATGACAGCAGGCAAAGTATTAAAGTCAGCCATCGCTATCAATCGCTTTAAAGACTCTATGCAAGTGGAGATAGAAAAGAAATGCAAAGGAATACGACAACGGGATGTTGCCAAGACACTGGGGATATCTCAGCCACGAGTTAGTGTTTTACTCAATGGTGCTAACGCCGATAGTTTTAGTACAGATTCTCTACTTTCTTATTGCTATGTACTAGATATAAATGTTAGTGTATTAATCAACGATAAGGCTGCACTGAAACTAAATGCGCAGTAGGGGACGAGATGAATAATCGGTTTAAGAGAACAGTAAGTATAATGACACTAATGACTGCGATGATGACTATCATCCATATCATCGAGTCTAATATCTTTTGGTCAATTGGTTGGCTGTTGTTATTCATGGCATCATTTTTCTACTCGATGAAGATCATGGAGAAGCAAGAATTTAAATGGCATAACTTGCTGTTTCATCCAGTTATTTCTGACCTTACTTTAATGTGTGCATCATTCTATGTAGTGATTGCCATGAAGTACCCGAATAGCTGGGCACCGTTTATCATATTCATTATTGCTGCTGCCATACTTGAAGTGATGACACATAAATTAGAAAAGCATTTCTCACAAGAGGATAACAACGAATGATCATATATTCATTGACCAAAGGCCGATTGTGCTACGCACAGTTGTTCTCACTGATATTCCTCATTGACTTCCTTGCATTGGGTGGCATCATACCATTGATTTTCTCAGTATCTTTACTGGCAGCATCATTGTTTATGCATGTTGATGAAAATTCAGGATTGCTGAAAAAATCACTACTGGAAGTTGACGAAAGTTTGTTGACTGTGATTCCAGTCGTATCACTGTATGCATACATGACCTACAATGACTCAGACCCAACTACCAGAATGATTGTCGTTCTATTAGTATACATGGTGTTATTCACTGTCACCCGATTATTTCAGCGTGCATACGCCAAAGCATACGAGAATGAAAAAGATATTGACAGCGACAAATAGTCGTGTATAATCAATATATGTTAGGGGCTATTAGATAGTCCCTGACTATTCCCAGTGACGCAAAATGGTGGTAGTCATCTGGCGGGTTCCCCACCCACTGTGTAAGTCCAGCAGACAAGAGCATTGTCAAGGTGGCAGATAATGGTAGATAAGCGCGATGTTTCGCGGAGTGCTACCACCCATCATAATATTCGCCGCCGAGGTTGACAATGAAAAAGATAATCAAGTATAACGAAGAATCTTACAAGTGGGCAAAGAAAACTCTGTTCCCTGACTTAGAATTCATTAAAGACAAAACAGGTAAAGTTAATGTACCTGACTTGTGCCGCATGGCTGGCGCTAAGTTGCTCACCGAGTTACCTGAGTATGATCATGGTATGCATTACACCCATAAATACGCTTACCATGTTATCAGCTCGTTCTCACAGCAGTTAGATGAAACTGGAGTATGGGAATTCGGCAATGAAAACATTCTCGATATTGTCCCTGAAAAACACTTGACTTGATAAAGAAACAGTGTAGAATAGGTTTTGTTGAGTTGGTTGGAAAGGTAACTATTACCGTATAAACCGAACAAAGTAGACTAGGCATAGGATACTTTAAGTAGTGGGTTTACGAACAACCAGCTTAACACTTAGTGAATGCCAAAGAAATGCTAACTGGCGCGGTTCTTGAAGCTCTATGATCCATGATCGATATGGGCACCGACAGATTGCGGGATAAAGCTACCCGCCACTAACTTTTTTGCCCCGATAGCTCAGTTGGTTAGAGCATCCGACTTAAGGAACATTTACCTAAGTAATTTATTATATGGTATCTGCTCATGGGTTGCCCTTTGGTTTAATGATTGATTGAGCCATTTGGTAGAAGTTATCAAATTCGGTGAAGGCTAAGTCTTAAATGATATGCTAATACCGAGCCAAGCCCAGATGTAAAGTCTAGGAAGGTGTAGAGACTAGACGGTAACCACGTAAAGTGAAGGTATAGTCCAGACCACAAACCCGAAAGGGGTAATGAAAATTATAGTGGTAAGCATAATCGGCAGGTCACTGGTTCGAATCCAGTTCGGGGCACCATTTCTTATTCATCTGGAGAATAGCATGGATCTATATCTTACCATTTTTCTTATCGTAGTGATAACATGGGCAGTTCTGTTTCTATTTGTCGATACCGAAACAATTTTAAACATAGTATCGTCCACAGTTGTTATTATTGGGTGTGCCTATATCGGATATATGATCGTGTTGTATCTTGGCCTTTTGTATCTGTTCCTGACGATCATAATCATGTTACTCTTCTTCTTATTGATTAAACGGGCGTAACTATGCAACCATATGAATATATCTTGATAGTGGCAAGTATTTTCCTGATTCTATTCTTGTTCGGTGTCAAGGGAATCATTCAGGCAATATCATTCATCGGTGCATTTGCACTCATTTTCTTGGCCTGCTTGATAATTCTCTTCGTATTCATATCTTTCTTGTCTTTTGGCTTGATTCCATTTATGTTATTGATTATAATAATCATATTACTGGCTAAGTAGTAACTATTATGTTTATCCGTCGCCCTAATAAAATGGCCATGAAGCGGGTATTTGACCTCGACACTGACACGGGAAGACGTATCCACCATATTCGGTGATACTGAGTAAGGAACCAAAATGAAAGTAATTGAAAATCATCTACATGGCCGACCAACGATTGTTGTTGACGACACTATCATATTCAGTGTGTTTATGGTGTCCATGGAACCATTCCTAAGAATGATGAACGCCAGAAAACAGAAAGGTCGCCTTGAGTTTATATCCGATAAAGATATTACCATTGAGCAACTACATGAGATCCATGAGTTCGTACTTAATGGTGATGACCTACCAGTACATGAGTTCGCTGATAGCCAATCAGAAAAAGTACGGGCAATGGTGGCATGGTATGGCGATAAAAGCGAACATACAAAACTCTCCACTGATCCGTGCTACTTAGTAAGAATGGCAGTGGCAGTAAAAGGTAACGAATGGTTACGTAATGCCCTGATGGATGAAGAATATCAAGTGAGTATTGGACGTGAACCAGTCAAGATAATACTTGACTTAGTACCCAACTGTCCTGTAGGCTGGAGAAACAAACATTATCATATCAATCCACATAATCTCAACATGTACTTCAAGTTGTTAGTAGCCAGCTAATATGATAATAACTGACAAATATTATTTGCATACTGGAGATGTAGCAGTCATGGATCTGCTCACTATGAACCTAAGCGTGAAGTGGAGAAGAACCATTAGATTTAGTGGCCTTGTCCCTCGCGTGGTTACAGTCCCAAGTGTTGCACCCCTCAATATTATCGCCAATGGAATACTTAAGGTAAAGGTAAAGTTTTCTCTCAGTAAAGATGCCCTCCTTGAATATAAGCTGACCTGTGGTGAACTACCGAAAAAAATAAAGGTAGTGTATAGACCACTCCCCAATAATTCCCACTGGGTCAAATTGTCGGCCAATTGGGACAGTATATATGATACTAAAATTGTGATCAAGCGGGTTAAATAATTTTGGCCAATTTGATTATATGTGCTATTATATAATCATTTAATCATAGGATTAATTATGGGTTTATTCACCAAAGAAAACGTCATCGCAATGGTAATTGCGTTCATGGCGATAATTTTCCTAGCGCCAGACATGCCAAGCAAAACAAATCAGTTCAGTAAGGACGATGGACTTACCAAAGTGGTATCAGATATTAACAATCCATATGACTTTGGGTCTATCGAGTTTGATATAGATGGTGAGCTGACATTCTATCATGTAAGAGATAAGAATGGCGACACGATCAGAATTGGCCTACTCAGTGACACGGGAAGTGGACACTTACTGAATTACCTCAAGCTGGTAAACACCGATGACTCATGGGAAGTGCATATTACTGATAGACTACGTGATGTACTGGCTACTCATAGCCCCACCACATTAGAAACACACCAATATTATGTTAGTATTATACTGGCAGCTATCATCCTGAGATACAGAAGCGAAATAGAAGGAAAGGAAATAAAGTTCTTGTAATCCAACGATACATTGGTATAATGAACTCATCGATTAGCAGACAGGCTAATCACTGAAAAGAATAAAAAGCTTGACACAAATATCAAAGCGTAATATACTAGTGTCAAGTTTAAATGGGTTTGTGAGCATGGTTGCTCCTCCTGCGAAGTCCCTATCGTGGTTGATAACTTGCGTGTGGCAGGGTTGGGGACACCACACCGATACAATCATCAAATTGATTGTATCGTAGGGCACACTTGAAGTCTGGCATGCTCTAGTAAGATGAGAGCGCATAATGCCAGCGGGAGTGTGCCCTACGATACAATTACAGCGCAGATAAATACTTATATAGGGAGTTTATTATGCGCTTATTTGAAATCGATTCATCGGCAAGCTATACTGTCGGTGACATGAAAAGACTCATGGAGTCTTTGAGTAATACTAACTGGTCTGGGTTGCTTACGGTATCGCAAGTGACTGGGCTTGACAACGGAAATGAAATTTCAGAGTCAGGTGATAAATTGAAAGTTAGGAAAACTGAATTATTTGACGAAACCTTAGCTAAGTACAGTGATCAAGCTGACAAGCTAAACGACTTTTTACTTGCCAAGACTCGAAATCCAATTGAGCCATATGGTAAGTCAGACACTGCATTCATATCGGCTGGCCCGATTGGTAGGACTGGCCTTAAGTTAAGGCACGCACACCTATCACAGAACATTAGTGTAGTGTACAAGATACATGGTAGTAATCCTCACATACTGGATTTGTATGCGTTGATGACCCATAAAGATTTAGGCACGAGTAACACGTCTAATATCAAGCAACAGAAAAAAGTTTCAAAAAAGTTCTTGAATCAAGAGCCTAAGTAGTATATAGTACACAAATAGCGGGTCGTTAGCTCAGTTGGTAGAGCAGGGAGCTTTTAACTCTCATGCCGCAGATTCGAATTCTGCACGACCCACCAGTTTCTGGGGCAATTAATCCATAATCCAGTCACTTAGATGGTGATAGATGGGTATATAAATTCACGAAAAGTGGACGCCCCTATTTTAATAGGAAGAAGATAATGTTAACATTAATGCTGTTCGTAGTTGCTATAAAGTTTGGTGTGGATGCAGGTATTGTATATCTTGCCATGTTCATTCTGGATTTGTTCATACTTGATATTATCTCTTCTTGGGCTAAAAAGCCTGATTCAGAAAGTAAGGGTGATTAGTTCAGTTGGTAGAACGGTGGACTGTTAATCCATATGTCGCTGGTTCGAGTCCAGCATTGCCCTCCATATTCAAAAGTTAAAGTGTGCGCCCGTGGCCGAGCGGATAAGGCAACGGCCTTCTAAGCCGTAGATCGCAGGTTCGAATCCTGCCGGGTGCGCCATCTTTATATTGACGTCCATTAAAAATTGTATATACTATCCATTCCGTTGGGACGTATCGCCTTAGCCTCCTAAGCTGTTGAAAGCGTAACTGGATACATGCGGGTTCGATTCCCGCCGTCCCAGCCATTTATTTTCTCTTTGAGGTATCGCTATGCCTTTAATACTGGTTGGTATATTTCTTATTGTTGGTGTGGCTGCATACTATATGATTATGTTCCCGATTCTCATAATGAGCATGGCTGGTCATGCATCATCCAATTGTCCAGACTCATCAAAAACTAGTATCCAAACATTTGCCCTGTTTATACTTATTATTTTTACTACTATATTCCCCATGATACTTGCAGGGCTTATATTTCTTGCTATACTAGGAAGTGCCAATTCTTAGGTACTGGAGAGCACCATGAGATTAACCAACATTCGACCACTCGGAAGATACAAGAATACTAACTCTGGTCAAGAGGTGAACATGAAGAAAGGTGTTCGCGTTGATCGTGGAGTAGATATGATCTTTTATATGCGTAGTGGTGCACGTGTGTTCATCACTGATCGGGAGTTCTACGATGAATGGAAAGCATCCTAATAGCTATGTGGTAATGTGCGACTGCTTACTATATGACTTGAAAAAGCACATATACATATCAAAGAGTTTGTTGCCTTTAGTACCAGTGTTGGCTCTATTATTGGCTTCATTTACTGCACTGACCATAATGCAATCTATCATGATTGGCTTAGTCATAGGAATACCAATCACTGGGTTAATTGTCTGTTCCAATGTAAAACTAGGTAGCTTGATTGCCATGATCAAACTAGGTGATAAAGTTGAGCCAATCAATCCGAAGTATCACGGAATTTTAGATGGGGACTACTCCAAAGTACCTAATAGTATTTTAGAGAAACATAACATTTCCATATAAAAAGTGATATAAACATTTGACAAAGTAATACCATAGGCGTACACTACTGAAAACCTTGGAGGAACAAACATGTTATCTTTGAAATTATTTAATGCAGTACCAGCGGGAAGCGCATCCGAACCAGTAGTGGATACCGAACATGGTATTATCATTGGTAGTGGTGCAGGTCATGCTGCGACTGCAATCAAACAGTACTACAAGAAAAAGCAATTGTCTGGTGAAGACTTGAACAAGTCTTTTCACAAGTCATGGAAAACGGTGATTGATTCCACCAGTGAAGAATTAGCTATCGAGCGTGCTAAGCACTATGCCAGCACTTACGGCAGTAACTTCACCAGTGAGATCTACCTGCCGAATGAAGAGATTCAGTTACCAAAGGGTAGCACCAAAGTTAAGTTCATCGTGGTTAACGCACTGACCGATGAACAGATTGCTGAGCGTTGCATTGATATGCTGGCGTCTGGTATCGCACTGGCTGAAGAAACGCTTAATGACATCATGACCCTGTTGGATCAATGTTCGTATCGATTCACTGGTGAAGAAGACATCAAGAATAAAGAAGCCATGGTGTTAATCGCCAAAAAGCATGGTGTGTATCCAAGTGAGCCAGTCGATGCACTGCGCTGCATGGTGTACCTGTCAACGGATTCTACCCTGTTGATTAAGAATGCAGGTACGTGTGAGCGTATCGCAAGTTCAGGTTTTGATATTGCGCCAGCAGTTAAGGCAGTTGGCCACAAGCGCATGGCAGAGATCTTTAACCGATTCAAGCCATTGTTCATGGCATTTAAAAAGGCCAGCAAAGCCAACGTATCAACCGTGAACGCGATTTCTAAGTTGAGTAAGGTGCATCATAAGCCCCTACCTGAAAATGCGCTTAGCGTGGCAACCAGTAAGCCTATCACCGATGACAATGTGCATTGGTTAAAGAATGCCACTGTGTTCGCGTTGTTCACTGCGCTGAATGCAATCCATCTTAAGATGATCGGGCGTGACTTCTTTATGTACCGCATCCGCAATGGTAAGACATTCGCCAAGCAGGGTGAAACTGGCAAGGTCAATAAGGCAATGCTGGAAAGCAACTACTGCAAGATCATTAAAGAGTTGCAAAGCCGTGTGAATATTGAGGCGGGTGAATTGGTTTACATCCCTGAGAACATCCAGTATGCGCTACCTACATCAGCTAAGGCGTTTGTCGGTAACATCCCTGAGGGCACTAAGTTCTTAGGTAAATCACTGGCTGTTGGTATCTACTGGGAGAATAGCTGGGGTGCTCGCGACTTAGACCTTTCAGGTATTGGCATTGGTAAGGTTGGCTGGAACAGTTCATACGACGATGGTGGCTTGACCTATTCAGGTGATTGCACCAGCGCACCAAATGGCGCAGTAGAATATCTGTATATTCGAAGAGAAGATCAGAGCATCAACCCGACGCTGGTCATGAATAACGTGTATACTGGTGAAGACCAGAGCAAGTTTAATATCATTGTGGCTGATTCAGTAAACCCAAATGAAGACTTCATGATGAACCCAGACAACTTGTTGCTGTCAGAGAAAGTTACTGGTGTATCACGTCAGGGTGTCATTGGTCTGGTGTACCCAGAAGAAAATGACATGATGGCTTTCTGTGTGTTCAACATGGGCGCAGGTGACGTATCGGTTAGCTCCTATGGTGAGCTGTCTGACATTCAACGTAATGCGTTCTTGCAGAAGTACCAGAACAGTCTGTCACTGAATACAGTATTAGAAGATATTGGATTTGAGTTGACAGAAGATAAGGCAAATGCTAGTATTGATTTGTCAGTTGAAGCACTTAGTAAAGACACCTTTATTAATCTTCTGACGTCTTAACAGACCCACCAGTTTCCTGTCTGGTTAACAAAACAGGTTGTATTCGAGTGGTGACTGTATACCCGAACTGGTACAGGGGCGCGTGGATTCAGCCAATATGGATAGCCTAGTGAATACTAATAGCTAGGTTCTAGCTCACGGTTAAAACTGCGTTGATGGTAACAGCTAGACGTAATCCATCAGTGAAGGTTCGAGTCCTTCTATAGTCACCACTCGAATATACAACAGAATTTGGTGGTTAGTAACCCATGCCACCACATCAAAAAGGATTTGGCATGAGTAAAGAAGGAAAGAGAACATTCATCCGAGAGAGTGACGAACAACAGATTGACCTGATTGATTCCAAGGTCGGTGATGTTCTTCGAGTATACGAAGAGGATGGCGAATTCATTGGCAAGTGGAACGTGGTCGAAGAGCCTTTCATTAATGATAATGGTATCGCTACGGTTAATGCTTACGTTTCAAAATAAGATTAATTTCAAAAAGTTTCAAAAAAGCATTGACAAGAACAGCAAGACCTAGTATTATACAACCATTGAAGAGCAAACGAATTCAGACCTCAACTGCCTTCAATGGAATATCACTCCCCGCAGAAAGGTGATTCATCATTCGTGATGGCGGGGTATTTTCGAGTAGCACCTTAGCTCTCATTAGGTTAGGTAAGACTAATCGGCATAAACTCGCAAGGTGAGCCAAATAAATCCACTCGCTTGAGCAACGAGGAAGGTGCTACTCGAAAGTATAAAAGAATTCGGACAAAGAGAGTTCCTATAAAAATCATTGGCGATATTTACTCTCCGTCCCCTAATTTTGGCCAAAGAGCTTCCTATAAAACTATCTGGGCTAAAACCCAGAATCCAAAAATAGCTCTCGCCTACTAATTTGGCAAAGGTAGTTCCTATAAAAACAACTTTTAATGTGACGTACTACCCGCCTACCCTTTCATAAATATACCTATATAAAGGAATGCAAACATGACTTACTTCATCATTGGTCTTATTATAGGCACTATCATCTTCGCTGGTATTTTATACCTAGATAGAAAAAGCACTACTTCACTTCAGTCTGACATTCTGTTTTATCTTTTCATCGGCATCATGGTTTTCTGTCTGTTATTTTGGCCTGCAATCGTCCTACTCATTATTCTAGGTGTAACTGGTGTTCAATTCTTAAGATCAAATCGCCAATATAAAAATCCAGATCAGATTGACAATCCTGATTCATAATCTTGATTGTCATTTTTGATTCACGATCTTGAATGGCAATCTTGAATGACAATCCCACGTATGAATGTAGGTACATATGCACGATCATAAAGTACACACCATAACTAATCCTCGCTATGTAATGGAATTCATCCAATTTAGGGAATACGATTACTACATCCCCCTTGTAGATTCAACTAAGTATTCTAATGTGGACATAGGCTCTGGGGTTCTATGGATTAAGAATATATTCAATAGAAAGCTACCCAACGAAAAATTCAAGTATGATGTTCTATGCCTTAATATAGATATTAGATTGACAGCATAAATCTACAATGATATAGTATTAGAAATATTAAAGTGGAGTAAAACATGGCCATCATCGTAGCTGAAAAGACTTGTCGAAACTGTAAAGCAGACATGCCTAACGCCAGAAAGAATCAACTGTACTGTAGTTCGTATGGTGAAGGTAACTGCAAAGACGCATACCACAACAAGAAAAATCCACGTGGGTTCGCAGTGAAGGCAGGCAGAGAGTGTTAGACATATTCTCAGTATTGATAATAATACTTCTTGTGTACTGCACTACATATACGTACTCAATCAATGGGTACATATCAGATATAATATCTTTGGCATTATGGTTTCAAGCAGCCATGCTAGTGTGGGTACTACCAGAGTCAATCCTCTATGCTACCGTGACAACCACACTCATATCAATTGTTATATTTCTCAGAATGGCAATAAGACCTCTCGAAAAGACTTGACCCCCTTCTCATATGTGCTATCATTCTCTTATCAATTAAGGAGAACATGATGGAAACTAATAAAATTCACCTTGATATGTGCCCATATGATGTGGTTGCATTTCAGAAAAAGATCATCGTAAAAGACTGCATGGGATCTGTGCTGGGTAAGCTGGATAGTCGCGTAGAAACTACCAACTTTAAAGGTAGTGACTTGCACAACAGCATTAAGCTACCATGCGGGAAATTTGCCTATGTGACCATTGACGGTGATGACGTGGTATTCACACTTTACGCGCATCATCCACACAACGCAAAATTAAAACTTGACAACTTACTGGTTTGGATTCGAGATAATTATGATCGAATTGAGTCCATCGGCTGGGAAACACTAACCCAAGATTGGAAGATCATAAAAGAATTGTGATATAAAAAGAGAATGATTGTTTGACTTTCATTCTCTTATCATGTAGAATCAGTTATAGAACGACGGGCAGGAATGTCACCACCATTGGAATAATTACTAAATTAAATGTTGACACGGCAAATTGTCCTGTTAGTATGGCGTTGTTGTTAACCAAATGGAGAATAAAATCATGCAATTAGATCAGATTGGCATTGGTAGTATCGTTGAAGTTTCGCGCTTTGGTGACGGTGAGCATGTGGCTGAAGTCACTGGCATTGGTGAAAAGAATTCGTCCCCAGTGATCGATTATGAAGATGATAACGGTTCTCAGCGTTGGGCATACTATGACCAGATTCGCAGTGTAATTAAATATTAAAAGTGGTTGACTATTATATGCCACAGTGTATAATAGTCACATATTCAACAACCAGAGGATCTAACATGACGCACTTTACCATGCAATTCATTTATGAATGTATGTGCAATCATCCCCACTCAATTGATGATTCATTCTCTTCTATTCTCATCGAGCAAAGTGAAGATAGTGAAAACATCGAAGTTGAAATGGAAGATGGTACTAAGTACATCATTGAAAAAATAGTTGGTGAGAGTCATTCCCATGCGACTGTTAACGTAATGACAGACGAAGGGGAAGAATTAGAAATAAAATTCTATACCCATGCAAAACATGAAGATTTGTAGTTGACATACAAATCAAATTGATTTAATATAGTTATTCAATCATCAGAGAGGAACTACCCATGAAAATGTATTTCAAAAATCGTGACGCATTACGTCGCTTTAAAGGCAAAGCGAAAAAAATTGACTTGAAGAATTCAAACCCAGATGTAAAACCGAATCGCCGTTGGGCAATTCAGGTAAACGTTAAATAACAAAGGGGCGAAAGCCCCTTTTTAGTATCAGGAGAAACAAAGTGTACAAGATAGAATTATGTGATACCACACCTGCGGGTATTCGTCATAACTTAGTAGGTAGAACATTCGATGAATATGAACAGGCGTCCAATCGAGTCAGTGCAGTGCCATCGGGGATCAGTATGTTTTTCAATATCGTTCCAGTCAATGACGATAAGGAAATTGGAAGTACCGAAGAATAAGGGGTAATGTTACCCCTTAGCTTATATAACCTATTCTAGCACGACTCCCTTTTCATATCAACTATATTTTCCTATCTATATTCATTGCAATATATTTGCGTTTGTATTATACTTCTCTATTCGCATCCACTAAAATAAGGAGGACATGATGAGCATTAGAGTAGGCGACAAGTTTTTGGTTCAAGCACCACAACTAGCCCACAAGTTTACGGGTGAAATGACAGTCAAAGTTGTTGCGGTATCGCGTAACAATACTGCGACAGTCAGAGCCATTACTGGAAACTTCGGCAGAACATTGATCTATGCTGAACTACCAGTTGAAGATCTGAACAAAAAGGTTTGACAGGGGAGAAATCCCCTGTATAATTACCTTATCAACTAAGGAGAGAACATGCTATATCACGTACAATTAACTATGCCATGCGGCACTGTAAAGCAGCAGTTACCACCGATGGACAAGTACGATATTACATCATCAGAATCAGTACAAGAATACGCTACGCAACTGGAAGAGAAATTTTCCAATAGTGGCGCAGCAGTTGACGTTGAAGTGGTTGAATTGACATAGGGGCGAAAGCCCCTTTACTTTTTCAGGTAGCACTAACCTATCATTCCAAAATAATTTATAAAAAGTGGTTGACTTCGGTTAACCACTTCCCTATAATTACCTTATCAACTAAGGAGAGAAACCATGAAACAGTCAAAAACAGTCCCCGTTACAATCCAGCATCGCCTCATGGATGCTCGCGGAACAACTCGTGAATACCACGTTCGCCGTGTCCTGAGAGATCTTGGAGGTGTTGACAAGTATGTTATCTACAAAGGTACTATTATCCCTGTATCGATGTATGTTAGTGGTCAATGGCACGGTATCTACTACGGTTAATTCTTATCATCAACTAGCGAGGATCGCAGTATGTACCGACAAATCACATATGCAGGCTATTGTGCCATGGGTGGAGCTGCCAACCAAAAGTTATTTTCACGTAACATTTATTTAGGCAAGCATTTTATGCATACCGCATACTTTCACATTGGTTAAGATAGGGGGATTTATTTCCCCCTTTCCTATTGCATTTCTTTTTCATTTCCTGTAGAATCAGTTATAGAACGACGGGGCGCACTATCTTAAAGTGTCCTAAAATAAAATGAAAATAGTATTTGACATTCCATTCTTAAACCATTATAGTGTTGTCATTAACTAAGGAGAGCAGTTATGCAATCATTTGAACAATATAGCGCAAAGCGAGTCTACCTCAAGAGTGATGTGAAAACCGCATTCGATGCAGTGGAAGAATTCATCGCTGAAAAGTTTTCTTCCCGTGTTACTGGGAACATCGCGCATCGTGCATCCGATGGTAATCTAGTGACCACTTTTGCTTGGAACAACGTAAAGATCCTAATTTTAACTACTGATCTAGGTAGTGTTGGATGGTCAGTTGAACCCATGATGGAAATCAGAGAGTAACAGTGGCAGAGAAAAGTAAAGTTCACGATGGTCTGATCATTCACTGGTCTACTACGGCAGTACGAGAAGATCTGGAGATTATCGGATTCTACTTTGATAAGAGTGGAGTCCCCCAGCCTATCAACAACCGTTCACTATATGGATCGCATATACGTGACTGGGAAGCAGAAGATAAGGGTTGACATTGTCAGCCCTTTCCTACATTATTACCTTATCAACTTAAGGAGAAGATCATGGACTCAGCGCAAAAGCAAATCCTAATGGAAATAGCAACATCATCGGGTGCATATGAAACCGAGTATGATGGCAGAACCTATGTTTTCTGTACGTACTGTGAAGCTAACGTAGGTGAGCTAGGTGAAGACGCCCATGACGAAGATTGTACCATACTGAGAGCCAGAGAAGCACTGGGTACAGTGTGGCAAGATCACATTAAGGCAATTGAAGAAGAGCAACGAAAAGAGCGAGAGAAGCAAGAAGCCATTGAAGAGAAGAAGCGCAAAGCTGACCTCCAGCGCGAGTATGAACGTAAAAAGATTGCTTGCCCATTGTGTGAATCATTGGTGACTCGAATCGGTATGGTCGATCACCAGAAGTCTCAACGATGCCAACGAAAAGCAGGTGAAGCTCGGACTGGTATCAAATGCATTAGTAACACTGACAGCTATGATGGTAAGCGTTGCCTATGCTGTAAGAAGCCAATGCCATCAGCGCACCCAAATAAAAAGTTTTGTTCGAATCGTGGACAGGGAAATTGCAAAGACCGCTATCATAATGCAATAGACTCATCCCGTATGATGCGCAACCCACATAGACAACGTCACGTAGTGGGTGATTCATATGAGTGGGAAGATCAGAGCTGGGACGCCCACAAAGATCAATTTTAAAAAGTGTTTGACAAAGTAATTTAATCGAGTTAGTATGAATACATAATCACTTAGGAGAAGAAACCATGTTAGTATTAGGACGTAAGCAGGATCAATCAGTTATCATTGGTGGCAACGTGAAAGTAACAGTATCAGGCGTATGTAAGCGCACTGGTCAGGTTAAACTGGCAATTGATGCACCAAAGAATGTATCAGTTGACCGCGAAGAAATTCACCTGCGTAAATTGCAAGGTCAAGTTCAAGGCTAGTCGCACACGAGCGACGTTTCGCTCAAGTGCTGTTCGTTAACACTGGATTTAAATGTATGTCCCCACTGGAGGTGGCAACCAATGCAGTTACTATAACAAACACCATATAAGAGAAAACATCTAAAGAGAACGAGAAAAGCCATGGTTAACGCTGTGGCTTTTTTCATTTTTATCTCCAAAAGGTATTGACATAAAAATCATTATGCAATATACTTCTCTTATCAACTAAGGAGAAGTCCATGAAAAAGAAATCTACGTTACTTAATATCTTTACTGCTCTGACCACTGTGTTTGTTGTATCTCAGGTACAAGCTGCCACGGTTGATCTTGTCCACAATGGTGACACGAATGTCACAGTGCTGACCCCAAGAGAGGGGAGTACCATTGAGGTTCGCTGTAGTCAGCGAGGTGCATACACCCGCAAGCGTTATCGTGCAGAAAAAGTCACACTGTTACCCAGCCAGATGATGGTCATTTTGGTGGATGGTGATGCATTTATCATGCCAGTCAATAGCTGCTCAATCGGACAGTAATACTTGACAGGGGAGAAATCCCCTGTATAATTACCTTATTAACTAAGGAGAAGACCATGAGTTCAGTACGCATTTTCTTTTATAATGCCAAAGTCCACGCCAGTTTTGACGACGCGATGACTAAGTTCAATGCGGGTGACAAAACCGCGATCACCCACAATGGTAGTTACATCGAAGCCGATGGCGCACTTTCAAACATCCAAGACATCGGTGAAGTCGTCGATGCACTAAACGACATGCATACTATTGCATCAGGTAGTAGCCCCACGGTAGAGATCGTCACCATGGTGGTTGATAGCGAAGGTAACGCGCTCACACTCGATGATTATGTTGAGCGCAACGAATGCTGGTAGGATGAAATAGTACTTGACAGGGGAGAAATCCCCTGTATAATTACCTTATCATTTTAAGGAGAGAAACCATGATCAAAGACTGGCCAACGATGCAGAGTTTACACGGCACTCGAATCAAAGAGAAGCTATCTGAATTCTGCGACAAAATGGAAGCAAACGAGTTTCCTAGCACACAAGCCAAGATCGATGCACTGGTTGAAATCTTGAAGCACGCCACTGACAATAAAATGGTGGTTTACTCAGACCTCAACAATACCGAAAGAAAACACGAGCTGTACCTGTTGACTCAGATTGTAAATTCGATCTATGCTTACTTTCATAGCTCAGAGATCGTTTACAAGGTATCACCTGCGGTATTCGCTGAGACAATGGAATTTTGGTCACATCGCAACCATAGCCGCACCAAAGAACAATTGCTAAACTCCAGAGGGGTTACTGCACATGACGAACAATAAGGAAAATCTCATCAATAAAGTGACTGGATTGTTTTTGTTGACGGTCACAGTGCAACTGTATGCAGTTGCGATGTCTATTGCTGCATTTCTATTCATGGCTGCGATTGGCGTCCCCCCAGTGTTTTCAGTAGTTATCCCACTGATTATACTTTGTATTGTCATGGTAACTACCCTGTTTATAATCGCGGCATTGCCTAAGATACCGCTTAACTTAGATAAAATTGACAGCAAGTCAAAAATAGTCAGTAAGTTTGCGCATTTATATCTAGATTGACGCTTGACAGGGGAGAAATCCCCTGTATAATTACCTTATCATTTTAAGGAGATAATCATGGAACAATTAGAAGCACACGATATTGCTATGTCAGTAGGTCACGAATTTGGTGTAGAGCATAACGGTGATAGTTATGTTTCATACTTCCCCTACGCCCTGTCACACCTCCAACAAGCACACGCGACTGAGTTGGATGCATGGCAACATGTATTATCATCAGTGACCGTACAGGTAATGACAGACTACAACTGGAAAATTCAGCGCGTACCTACTAACATCATCGATCAGTTATTCAATGACACTGATAATAAATTCAGTATTGATGCTTATCATCAGGTGTTCGACGATATTCAATATTCCACCATGCAATTCACTGGGAACATTGAAATGGCAATCTCTCATGCCATGCGACTATTCGGTTTTGTCACAATGGTGGAACATATGTCAGACTGTATCAAGTTGCGGATCGGATCATACATGGTTACGATTAAGAAATTATAAGGGGCATTCGCCCCTTTTTTGTTGACACGAGAACCTATTGCTGTATAGTTATCTTATCAACTAGGGAGAGAAACCATGAAATTCGAAGACCTACCAATGTATCAAGATTTACTTTTAGTGGATAAAGATGGCTTTCAGCGTATTGGTCGAATCACTAAGAAGTCAGCACAGGGCAACTACTTCCAACTGGCATCATACGAGAATCGAAAAGTGTTTGCCGTGTGGAACTTTGAGAATGTTACGCAAGCCATTCCAGTCAGTCAACTACTGGGGGAGCAGTCATGATCGAGGGTTGCCGTAGACTCACATCTGTAGTACCATTAAGAGAAGATGAAGAGCATTGTCATTATTGCAGTGGCTATGGTGGTCATCCTCCAAATAAACAGAACCCACGACAGCAGGAAACCGTAGAGCGTTGCTATGAGTGTGGTGGCAAGGGGAAACACAAAATTGCCAAACGATATTGAACAACAATTTCTCAACTCTTTATCAGTCGGCCAGTTAATCACTGGTCGCACTGGTGTTCATGCGTCAGGGACTTCACCACGGTGGCAAGATTGGTCAGAGTATGAGGTGTTCTACTTACAGGAACACAAGGGACGCACCACCATCTTAGATCTTGAGGGCATAGAAATAGGTATTGAAAACCTAGAGTACTATGCTGACGAGAATGATCATATCACTATAGTGGTACAGATTGAAAACACTATAATGGAACTCATCCCACCTACTGAATTTCAAAGCCAAATCAACAAACCAAATCAATAATTTCAAACCAAGATCCTGAGTATCAATTCTGAATCAGGATCTTGAGTGCCAATTCTGAACAGCAATCCTGAGTGAAGATCCCACGCAATAATCGTGCCTATGCGTGCGCTTTGTATATACTATCACAAAACTATCTTGGCTCATCCCGTCGTTCTATAACTGATTTTACAGGAATTAAGGTAAGAATGCAAGCAAATAATAAAGAAACTTAATGGAATAAAGCGCTTGCAATGTATATCAATACCTGTATAATTATACTCATCAACTAAGGAGAAGAAGACATGATGAAATTAGGAAAAGATACTGGTTCACTGATCAATCACTTGGCAAGTCGCGCAGCAGCAATCACGCCCGAAATTGGTGATGGGGCTACGTTGCTCCAGTGGTCTGACCGCAAACCTGCTACTGTCATTGAACTATTCACCAAAGGCAAGTTTGATTATGTCGTCGTGCAGGAAGACAGCGCAAAACGTACCGATAATCGGGGCATGAGCGAAATGCAGGACTATGAATATACTCCAAATCCGAATGGTGCTAAGCGCACATTCAGAATCACAGAAAACGGCTACCAGCATGTACATAAATCAGATTCTGGTCGATACGTAAAGAGCAGTGATCTCGGCCTGTCGGTTGGACAGAGAGAAAGCTACCACGACTTTTCATTCTAGTCAAGGGGGCATTTGCCCCCTTTTCTTTACAAATCTTTTGTTGCATTTCCTTTTTATATCCTGTAAAATCAGTTATAGAACGACGGGCGGATCTATATATGACCCCAAAAATAATTTAATTATTTTATCAAATAGGGGTTGCAATAGGCTTTCATTGTGT
>LFCJ01000255.1_pt1 | contig 31520 bp, 47 predicted proteins | sample 643141 | NCBI WGS metagenome assembly LFCJ01 (sample SAMN03766243, study PRJNA286221) | soda lake metagenome | biome: soda lake; feature: Kulunda steppe; material: water; isolation source: sample B1-Br-g2 brine of Lake Bitter-1 | place: Russia: Kulunda steppe | collected 2010-07
ATTAATCAGGTGTCGGTCATATTGTCTATCAGCGAGCATTTCAAACAGTTCTCGGTTCTGATTATACAGTTCGGGGTCGTGCCGACGAACCGTCGAAGTGATTGTAAACGGTTCCGACAGCAACAGGTCTTTCATATCTTTTTCAAGTTCACGGAGTTCCGTATCAGAGTTGTGGTCACGGAACCCGTAATTACCAGCCTTAATGCGGGAATGGTAATAAGAACCATATGAATCAGCGTTCTTGAATCCATCATAGACATACTGTGGGATGTCCATGTAGTAATAGGCAGTTTGACCATTATCGTCGTGTTTAATCCGAACCTCAAGGACTTGTGATTCCGGGAGGTAACAAAACCCTCGGATAAATTCGGATTCGGATGGCGCAACCCAAGTGTGTTGAACTTCAACCATACAAGTAAATACGGGTTACAGTAGTATAAACCCATCGATTGCGGGCGCTCTTTGCGAGTAGTGCCTGCGAAAAACAAAAGGGTTGCTGTACTATTTACGCTCTCAAAGCGACGGTTGGTCGAATGAGAGGTCTTCGTTCTCCGACCGTTTTGGCATCTGAGACGCCGTTGGAGTCACATCAGAGGTCGTTCCCCCATCCCGTGCTTCATACTTCCCATGATGCTCTACACCGGACTCAGGGTCGATGTAAACCATTTCAGGGTCGTCCGTGAAGCGTTCAGCCATTTTCTTGGCTTCTTCCTCAGATAGCCCATCCACGACACAGTATTCGTCCTCTGGGTTAGTAACATTCCAAACACCCCAAGTGTTCTGGACTGTCGGAGTAGACTGTGGCGTCGGACTTTGGGTTGAAATTGCCATCATCATAGTACACAACCAAGTTATACCTGTTGTATCATAAAGGTTTGGATTTGACCGATTATAGCGTTAATTCGGAGAATGCGTTATACAGCAATCTGTACTCGCTCGCAAGGTATCGAGGCGCAGTAAGGTATACACAGAACCCTTCTGCTACAAACTCTTCAACAGTCGTCTTTTCATGACCGCCCCAAGTGAGTTTCGGGTAAGTCTCGTTCAATAGCAACCCATACGCTTTGATTGAATCAAGACAGAACTCAGATTGCCATTCATTACGAGTACTGCCCTCACGAATCGTAATATCTGCTGTAGAGGCTGTTTTATCCGAATTATCAATCTCTTCACACCCTTCAGTCTGTAATCCTACCATATAATGAAGAGCGTGACCGAATTCATGAATCAGAACGGATTTTTCATATCTCTCTGACTCGCTTCTGAAACTAACCGGCCATCCATCTGAATCAGGACAGCCCGCATCCCAAGAAACAGCGACCCAATGCTCTTCTGGGTGGTAATATCCTGAGGAATCCATTCCAACGATATCCATATACTGACTTTTTCCACAGATGAAAATCTCAGGAATCCATGATGTAAGTAATACGGTTATTGGAATCCGTTGAAACATCTCAGTTATGAAAGTATAGGATTTTTCAGGGAGCCACTCTTTTGGAGAGCCTGTAACTGTAATGGTAAATGTGTCATCAACAAGAGATTCGTCCTGTGTGTGATGAATTGCTATCGCACTAAGTACTGAGAATTCAGGTGTGTCTTCATCATATTCGTTTCGTAATTCAAGAGATTCAACTCCTGAAACATCATGAATAAATGCTATCCATGCGTCTTTGTCAAATGAGTTATCTTCGTGTGTTGGAATCGATAATGATTCAAACTCTGATTGTAACTCCGAAAGAGTCTCCATATTGAGATACCCTTTAGATTTCGCATCGGAGAGTGTATCTGATAATGAAGACTGTTTGGAATTCATTTGTATAGTTAAGTTATACGGTTGGAATTGTATTAAGAGTTTCTATCCCAGTCATCGAGAGTATGTAGAGATTGTGTATTACTTCTAATGATTGAAATTACATCGTCCATCGGGACTGGTGTATACCCAACTAATTCAGCTGAGAAATTGAATGCTCCTGTATGGTGATTATAGAACGGGTGGTCAGACAGATTATTATTGTGTGTATGCCCGTGTAAAATCCGCTTTGGAGAATGCTGTAACTCGGGGAGCGGGTAATGATTTGCGTAGAATGCGATTCCTTTGATACTGAACTCAAGCCCTTCATAGATGAGTCCAGCATTACTCTGCATTGTTAAATCATCATGATTCCCTGAAACAAAGACAATCTCTCCATTTAGTTCTGACAATATTTCTCGTTGTTCGCTTTTTGAACCTATTAGTAAATCACCAAGGAAGAGAACTGTGTCGGAAGGGTCTACAGTAGTGTTCCAGTTCTCTTTGAGCGTGTCATCCATCTCCTCAACTGACTCGAATGGGCGGTTACACAAGTCAATAATATTATTATGGGTAAAGTGGGTGTCGGAGATGATATAATCAATCATACCAGGTAATTCACTAGTACTCTTTTTAAATGTTGGGATTTATAGTTGTCACTATTTTCGTTTTCAGTCGTAATACAAAATCGGAGGTGAGATTTAGAACTGTTCTTAGTAGTGTTCTCCTCTCAGCTCTGCTTCAGCTTCGAAAAGCTCATCTTCATCATCTTCTTCAAACAGTTCGTCAGTAGATTCGTTGTGTTCAGACATGGTACAACATACCACCCTTGGATTTCATAGGTTATAAATCTTTTCAACCTTGGCTCAGTCCCGCAATTCAAGACCCTATAATCTTAATCGGGAAGCCACTTACATTAGCGTGTAATTCATTCGGTTTAATCCGACACGAATCACCTTCAAGCATTTTTACACTCCCGACTCCAAGAGAATCTACAAGGTCTTGAAGAATACTATCTGAAGTAGTACCATGATACTGAGAAGTTGACACTCTGAATACTGCTCCGTTCACTACCAAATCCATCTCTACAGTATCTCCAAGTTCCGTGACATTCTGAATCTCAGCGGTATTATACTCACCATCATCAAGACACGCCAAGAACTCTACAACAGAGTCTATGTCCGTAACAGAATCTAATTCGGACATATCAATATCCGAAGTCTCTGCCCATACATACGACGCATTAATTGAGTTGGGAGCATCATACACTTTCTGCTGATAACTTTCGTGTCGCATCTGTAGATACGGAATAATCGCTCCAAGAGCCATCCCGCCGATAATACCAAGCCCACCGAACATAGACCCTCCAAGAGCCATTCCACCAACTATCGCTACGAGGAATAGCCCCATACTCTTACCTAAGTGGACTTTCTCAAGAGAGTCTCGTGGACAAGTGTTAAGGAATGTATCTTCTTGGTAGTCGTAAACTGCATCCACATCATAAATAGTTGGAACTACTATTGTTTCCCACATCTTTGGGAATAATCCGTGACTGAATATATCAGAATGATTGGCTACCCATAGGTAGTCTTTTTCACAGACAGCGTTCATAATTTCTTGTCGGGACTGCTGTGGATAATACTGAATGAAATTGCTTGGCGTGAATTTAACAACTTCAGTTTTCCCAGTTGGGTATTCGACTTCAATTCCAATATGATATACACCGTTTGAGAGTTCGGTGGTTGTTTTGTGGTCTTCGGATAGCGTGGTGAAAGCGTAGAGGTCAACGACTTTCACACGGGTGAAGTCTCGGTGGGTTTGAGCATACACATCCTCTGAAGTGAGTTCTTCTTCTTTGGATAGCGTGCGGGTAGACATACAAGACTGTACGGGTTGTAGTTGTATAAACTTACCGTTTTGGGCGTATAATGATGATGGAAGGGTTTATAATGTCTCGCTATTGTAGTACTATATATGTCAGGTTTACGAAAGTTCTCTTCAGAGGTTCGGTTATGGGTGCGTTCAATTGCGGGAATCACAGAGTATGTAGACCGAAATGTAATTCTTATGTTAGGGATTGCGTTTCCTGTAACAGCGGTTGTACTTCGAGATATGAATATTTTTCATGAACCGTTTGTTGCGTCATTTGTAATAATCAGTTTATATGCGATTGGTGGAGTTTGTATCGTGTATGCGATGTATGACTTAGGAAAAGAGCTATCGGCTAAAGAAACAGCGAAATCAGAAGAATAATGCCCGTTTAGTTGTTAGTTATCTCTTCTTCAACTTCCGTTTCGACTTCTTCGTCTTCTTTGTCTAATTCTTGTTCAATTTCTTCAGGGTCTTGAGCATCATCATGGAGTTGGTCGCCATATTCCTCCTGTAGAGATGCAAGTTCATCATCCACTTCAGATTCCGTAGACAGTTCTTCGAGTTCAGAATCAAGGCTGTCAGAGTCACCAAGAGCCGAGTCTAAGTCGCCCGACTGTTCAAGTTCGTCTAATGCTTCGGAACGAGCCTCTTTCTCCTCAATCTCATCTTCCATCCGCTCGATGTCCCGCCCGATATTCTTGTCACCAACTCCGTTAAGCGTTTCTTGAACATTAACGGTTGTTTCAGCAGCATTATGCCGTGCCTTCATCATCTCTTTGTTTGTACGGAATTCCTCAATCCGTGACGCAAGTTCATCCTTCTGGTCGATAAGAGAGTCTTTCTGGTTCGATAACTTTGCGATATTCTCATCAAGACTCTCGATTTGACGCATCTTCGTCTTCTTCTTCTCAAGTGCTTTTCGGGCAAGGTCTTCTCGGTCTTGTTCAACCGCATCACGAGCCTGACGATTATGCTTCTCTACTTGCTCTTCGAGTTTATTCCGCTGAATCTCCAGACGCTTTTCCTGCTGGTTCACACTCACAATACCTTGTTTTACATCCTGTAGTTCATCACGCATCTGCTCATATGAATAATCCAATGCTTCCGTTGGGTCTTCTGCTCGGTTAAGCAGAGAGTTGAATTTAGATTTTACAACGAATACGAATCGGTCTAGTAGTCCCATAGTACCTATTACTTACTCAGATAATAAAAAGGTATTGATTTTAGATTTAGCATAATTCGGAACTGTTTAGTATGGTTAGTGCGTATATAGGAGTATGCCCGCCCGTGTAATCACCGGAAATGCGAGGATTCGTGAAGAGTTCACTCGAATGAGTCGTGGAGATGAGTATAATATCTGGACTCGTGATGGATTCTACTTCACTCCGGGAACGGTTGTCGCTATTGAAGAGCGAGGAGATGAAGTGATTGTTGCGTTAGGTCATGACTCTGCTAACTGGCCAATGGTAATCTGTGAGACGATTACTGACGATAAAGTAGTGACTGTGTGGAAGCCTGTTGAGACTGACTCTGGTGAGATTGAGTTGGAGTCTCTTGGACGGATGGATGAGGTTCAGAAAGAGTCGATGGGATTGAATCCTGACACTTTCCCTGCTGAGGAAACTTTCGAAGAGTGGTCGGAGAACAGGGTTATCCAGTTCCCTGTTAAAGCCTGAATTGTAGTTCGAAACATTTTTATACACAAAACGCATAGACTGTAGTGGTGGGCGATGCCCCTTCGCCTCTGCCCGACTGCACATCGGGTGGAAAGACCTAGAATGAGACTCAATTTGGTTTGGTTCTCGCTAGGTTCGAACCTGTTGCCGTTTGGCGATAGGGACTGGGGAAACTAAAGCCGTTCAACGCCTGAGAACGGGTGGCTGGAATGTGCATCCAGTCAACAAGGAAGTCCCGAATTCTAGATACGGGAAATCCATCGGGAATAAATAAATCCAGACCTATAAGTGGTGGTCGGAGACTACCACCACTTTAACTTTTCAAATTACTACAAAACCATCCGACACGGATAGTGTCATCCAGATGGATAATACACTCGTTTGTACTCAATTACAGAATAATCCTCATGAGATGGTTCGTCATACACCTGAACCTGTTCCCAGTCAGACTGTTCAAATTCTGGGAAATACGCATCACCTTCATATGAATCCCAAATATGTGTCAGAATCATTCTATCTGTCTCCGGAAGCAATAACTCATATACTGAACTCCCACCTAAATTATAAACTGAGTCAACATCTATCGAGTCAATAACCGCTAATGCCTCTTCCTTGGAATTAACAACTACTGGATTATGTTTTTCAGGTTGATACTCTGTATCTGATGTCAGAACAATAGCTTTGCTAATATTCATTGAATCTGACAGCATTTCATAAGTTACTCGTCCAGCAATCACCACTTTATTGTCAACAAGCGATTTATAATGTTTTCTATCTTCAGGATAATCCCATGGAATTCGATTCTTATTTCCGATAACTCGATTAGAAGATAACGCAGCAACAGTCACTAATTCGGTAGTCATATACAGTACAAAGAGAGAAAGAATGAATATAATTCTTTCGGAGTTATTCAGCAACGGCAAATCGGATTGAAGGGTGTGGGTTATAATCTGTCAGCTCGAAGTCCTCAGCTTCAAGGTCGAAGATATCTTTCTCTGTTGGGAATTCGACAGTTGGTCTGTCACGAGGTGTTCTGGTTAAGAGTTCAAGCAGACCAGGGATGTGGTCGGAGTTTTCTGTGTGTTCTTCAGGTGCTTCATCCTCAATAAATCGTCGGGCTGTCTCAGGACCGTCAACTTGGAGGATTTCCTGGACTGTTTCAAGGTTTTCTCCATACCATTCTCCACGCTCTTCATCTCCACAGTAAATATGAGCGTCAACAATTGTATGAGAGAAGGTTCCTGGTTCTAACCCTGCTTGTTCAGCAAGTACTTGGGTTAGTAATGTGTACCCTGCGATATTGAATGGGATTCCAAGTGCGATGTCTCCCGAACGCTGTGTAAGATGGCAGTTGAGAGTCCCATCCCCTTGAACATTAAATACAGCTGTAAAGTGACATGGTGGGAGCTTTGATACGGCAGCGTTAGCTGGATGCCACGCATTAAGAATAATCCTTCGAGATTGAGGGTTCTCTTGAAGCATATCAAGAATGTACTGAATCTGGTCAAATGTTTCACCATCATCATTTAGCCATTCCTCTCTATCAGAATCATCAACCCACGCTTCTCCTTCGACCTTGTGGTTCGCTAATGGGAATCGCCTCCAGAATCGAGCATATGAGGTTTCTACTAACCCATCTTCAGACCATTCATCCCAAATACTGGTTTCCTCCTGTAGAGTTCTAATATGTGACTCTCCAGAAAGATACCATACTAACTCATGAATAAATGAGTTCCAAAAGAATTTCTTGGTTGTTACGATTGGAGTTCCCTCTGAGATATCAATCTGATAACTATATCCAAAATCGGATACTGTATCAAAACTTGTTCGATTCGGTTTGTATGTTCCAGTCTCTAAGACATCCTGGACTAACTGCTGGTATTCTTCCATATGTACTTTGAGACAAAGAATCTCCACCTAATTAAGCGTTTTGATTAGTTCTGTTACCCCATAATGCTTTTATAAGAATTCATAGATATAGTACATAATGGATGTTATTCGGAGATTTGCGTCACAAAACTCGGACTCATCAGTTATTAATTCTATCAATAAACTCATTTACCTGATGCTATCAAAAATATCTGGTATTGTCTCATTTTTAATGCCCGTTCTCAATCTCTCATGGATAGTGCCAGTTATTTATCTATTCTGGACAGTAATCGGTGTTGTTACAGTATTCACGCTCACACTCCTTGCCGCCGTACTCTATTCGATTCCTGATGTTGCTGTCTATGAACCGTGGACAAGACTTACTGGTGATTTTATGGTTCTCCTCTCAAAACCAAGTAATCTCGCAATTATCTCTGGTGTATTGTATGGGTTATCTGTTCATATAACTCCACCTCCTACGCCAAGTGTTACAAAACGAGATGCGCCAAAGTCACATTCAAATACAAAATATTATATGTATACAATTTTACTTATTATTGGGCTTGGAGTAAGTACAGTAGTAGAGACAGTTGGATATAGTATTGCTTTTATCTCGATTCTATTGTTTTTGTATGGTGTTCGACATCTTATTGAGCATGATTCTGAAACACGGAATGTGTATTATAAAATTTCAACATGGTTAATTCTCACTCGGGTCTGGGCTGTTAGCTCTATTGTGTTTGTACTTACTGGCGGCTCAGTGATATATGGGTTTGCTATTTTGTCTGGAACGCTTGTTTTTGGATGGAGATTCTTACAGAGAAGAGATGTGGATTCAGATAAGTCTCTGTATATGAAGGTTGAGTCAGTTCGAGAATTAGCCAAGATAAATCCATATCGATTTGGATATTATACGGATATGTTAACATCAGAAGATGAAGCACTTGAGGAGCTTGAAGAGAATTTAGAGACGGCACGAGAACATATGTCGGATACGGTTGCTGAGGAGAATAAACCTTTATTAGAGGATGTGTATCATGAAGTGTTAGTGTTTGAGGATGAGTATAATCGATATTCAGAGAACGACGATATCAACGCAGAGTCGGTAAAGTCAATGTCGAAGTCAGATTTGATAAACCTGAAATCTAAGATGAGGGAGTTTATTTCTAATGAAAAGATTCCAATGCAGGTTAAAATGGCAGCTTCAGAAGTAGAGCGGAAAGTTGAAAGAGCGATTGAAGAGTGGAATTAGGCGAGGATAATGTCGTCTGCAGGGTCTTCTGTTTCTTCTGGTGCTTCTTCGGCTTCAGCATCCTCTCGGGTGTATTCATCACCCTCAACACGCTCTACTTCTGATGGGTCTGGTTCTTCGAGGTCTGTCTCGGTCACAACGGGTGGTGTATTGGCAGCTTCCCGTTCACCAAAGAAGTCTTCTTGTGTCGCAATATGATACACTTCAAGAACTTCTCCACCTTTAATTGGGTTGTCAAACCGCTCTAATGCTTCTGTTTCACTATCGGCAACTTGTGACCAGAAGTATCGAGTCTCTGTCTCTTCTGTCCCATCGGGGTACTCAAATCGGGCTGTGATATACCACTTCGTATGCTCGTTCGTATTCATACATGAGAAATGAATTGTTCTACTTATTAATAGTTTCCCCGCTTTAGGAAATCCACTCCGTGTCTAACTACAATTCAGAAATGTCGTTCACTTGCTCTTTATTTGGCATAGACATCCCAGACCAAGCGGCATCACAATACCATAGACCGATAAATAGAATAAAGCCGATGAACAGTCCTACACCTGCCACTCCTGCGGTAAATTCCCCTGAATAAAACATCATAATAATTGTACTAAGTGGAAGTACAGAAGCGTATGCGTATTGGACGGGCTTGACAGGTCGTGATGAACCAAACTGTTCAGAAAGTGTACGGAATTTAGATTCTCCTTTGAATGCTTTGAGGTTTGGTTTGTATGTATCATAGAGGACAATCCACCCGTACATCTCTGTATATGTTGCTGGGACAGTCTCATATAATGCTGAACTCATATCAGAGTAAGTACAGCCAACCATTTCAAGGAATTCCTCGACTTCTCCAGAGTCATACTGATATGAATTGAAGGTAATGTGTCCAGTTTTCTCGTTTGGAAGTTCTAATTCGACTTGTAGAACTTCGTCTTCATCAAGATTCTCTGTAATAACATCGGTTATGGTTGCGTTAGTTGCGACTCCTTTGTAATTCTCGTCAGCAAGTTCATTCGCCGCCATTTGGGTGAGTGTATCCTCTGCGGTTTTGATTGAATCAACTGTTGATTCAATACTCGAACTGGTGGTCTCAGGCATAGATGTAACTATGAGGTCAAGTATATTAAAAGTACTGTTTTCATCTGTTTAGAGTGACTCTAACGCAATTCGGAGTGCTTCTGTTAGCTCTTCTTGATGTTCTGAGAGTCGAATTGTCGCATTACGGGCGGCTGTTTCAAGAACCCGACTTGCGGTTTCAGGGTTATTTATTGACCGAGTGAGAACTTCTTGAATAATCTCATTCGTTAATGCTTCACCAGCTGATTGACCAAGAAGATTACTTGCTTCTGAATAAAACTCTTGTTCAATACTGTCAGGCCATGAACCATTTGTCGCATCTAATACAAGTTTCATCTGACGAGTCTCTTCATCAGAGGTGTGTGCTAATCGAGGTAGTTGTCGTACTCCTGAATCAACTTCTTCCAGGACTGACATTGCTTTCTGCTTCTCTGCTGCTGATAATTGTTCAAGAATCTCCGTAGTCGAATTGTATACTCGCATTACACCTACAAAAGTATGACACCCTTATATTAACACCGATGGGTTAGGCAACTAGCTCTAAATTATATTCGGATTTTGTGGAATCAGATACATCACCATCAACAGCTGTATACCCACTAGATTCCTCAACACGCAATCCACAGTCGTCGCAAATATATCCTTCATCCGAAGTAGTGGCTTTGTTTGAGGTTGTTGTTGACCCTTGACATTCTATACACGCACTTTTATGGTGAGCAATCACCGTGTGAAGTGTTGTTTTGTATAATCCATCCATGAATGAAGTGAATAGGTTACACGGTTATAGTAGTTAGCGTCGTGGGTTTCGCATTCGTTCAGGGAGTACGAGATAGTGTTCTTCCAGCATATTGTCGTGTGTATCGTATAAAACGAGTTTGTGTTCCTCGATTTCTTCTGGGGTTTGGTCTCGGGGGTACTCAACACTTTGCCGTGTGAGGTCTGGGTGGAGTTCTGTTGTGTCCCAGATTCCTCGGTCATCGTGTTCGATTGCCATTGAGTCAAGGTCTGTGTTACTTGGCTTGTTGACAAATCGGATGTGCATCCGTGGTTTGCTCTGCTGGAAGTTGTAAGTAGCGATGTAGTCTGAGTCTTCTTCACTCATATGGTACATACATCCTGAAAGTCCGAGACTGAGTGCGGTGGTCGCACCAGCGAGGAATGTTCTTCGAGTTACCATACTATATTATAAGTATATCTATAAATAAAAGGGTTTCTATTCCACTTCAATAGAACTTAAAAACCTACTGTATCACCGCTCAAGTCGATACTTATCAAGACTCGCAAGAGACATCATGAATCCAATAAGACCGAACAAGCCAATCATCTCAGTTGTTGCGGGGATTCCAAAGAAAGATGGGCTATCATCTACACCGAAGTCAGGATGTGTATCAGGCGGGGCGACACTTACAGAATGGGTTGGCTGTTCATATTGTGGTTGTTCGACAGTAATGTTGTATTCACTTTCAATCTCTTCGGCGTCGAATGCGAAGTCCGTTTCAGGGGCTTCATGAGTTGCGGCTACGACTCCGAGACTGGCTGTGAGAAGGAACGCAGCAAGTGCGATTGCGAATAGTGACTTACTTGATGGCGTGTCATCTGACTCTGACATACTCAAGTGTATGCGACCCACATATATAAAATATTCGATTACTCCGCCGAAGCAATATTTTTAGGAGCGTCAAACTCTCGTGTCTTGATGTATTCTTTCTCCACAGGGTCAAGATAACTCTCAAACGACCCACGAATCTCTGGCGCATACACATACACCATCGGAGTGGGAACATCCTCTAACTGTGACGCCCACTCAAGGTATCGCTTCGCTTGGAGAGCGGCTTGCTTTCCTGCTTTCACAAACTTCAATTCGTGAACTGTATGTGGGAAGAACTTACACGAATCATCGTATAGTCCAATATCTACATAATCAATAGAAGGTTTGAACGCCGACATAGGAACCTGCCGAATACAAGTATCTTTTTCAGAGTAATTCGGGAGTAGTTCAGGGTTCGCTAAGACGGTTGCTTCCACCTCAGATTCAGACCCTGAACTGGCAGGCGTTCCAAGAACCGAGAAGTCCATCGGGGTAAGCGGCGGTTTTTCTCCAGAATCCAGCGTGATTTTCGTCTGCTGAGAATTATTCTGAAGGAGCGTCAGAAGTTCCTGAGTTTCACCGGGAGTGATAGCCGAGAACCCTGTCTTTTCAATCGTGTTCGACTGAAGGGGGAAGGCAAATGAGGAAATCGTGTTGTATAGTTTGTCGGCACGAATGTTTGCTCCTTTCAGGTTCATAGAGTCGGTGAACGAAAGCAGGTACGGCTGGCACCGCTTCTTGAGTCCGTGGCGGGTTTCAATAGAGAATACACCGTTTTCATCCGAGTCAAATCGCTTTGGGGAGAACACTACATTAGAGTTGTGTTCAAATGGGTGGAGTGGACTGTTGTAGTAGACAGCACTTCCGTTGTCTGTGCTGGCGTCAAGTTGACCAGCGTAATAGATACGCCTGTTCGTGAAGAAGAATATATGGTCGCCTGGATTCGCACTTGCGTAATCAGCGATAATGTTAGCGTGGTGGCGGGTGAGTTTGTCCTGTGGACTAAGGAACTGACCGTAGAGTCCAGTTGAGAGACATTCATCAAGGGCTTCTTCCGAGTTGAGTGGGACGAAAAAGCCCTTTTCGGTTTTCTGGTGGTTCATCTTGATATGTAGTAGGACTCAAGTCTACTTAAGCCTTTTGAATTTCTGCTAAATCATCGTTTTGAGTCTTGTAATCACTCATATCAAGGTTTTCGACTCGGAATGGGTCGGGTAAACCATCCGAAACGGTGTCTGAGCAATTTGCTCTTTGTGCTGGCGCACCTCCAACTTCGACTTTAATGGAAGGTTCGGAGCCGATAAACTGTTTGAATCGTTTCCAGAGACTTGGTTTTACAGATGCTGGTTCTTTCGCATCATTCGAGACAACCCATCGGTCTTGTGTGTCCATTAGAATAGCCTCTGTGGAGTCAGGCATATTGGTGTGGTGTACATCTCGGAGTGGCTTGATGTAGGCTGGCAATCGGCTAAAATCGGTAAATGTTGGTGTTCCATCCAACCCGAACTCCGTAAGGAATGACTGTACCTGTTTCTTCCCTTTCAGCGATTTCTCAAATCTCCATTGAATCGGGATTCCTCGGACTTTCGTCTCGATAACGAATTCAGATTCTGTATCATATCCCTCAAGTGTTGTTTGGAGCCATCCGCTTGACCCGAACATATGGCGATGGTAGTCAAGCGTGAGGATGGTATTTAGATACGCTATTGAACGAGGTTCATTATGGAATCTAATCTGTTCTTCTTCTGAGCGTTCAAGAAGTCCTCTTTGGTCAGGGTTCCAGAATGGGACTGTACGAGAGCGTGTGTATTTGACGGATGAAGAATCGGATGGTGTTCCTGCTGTGAGGTCATCATTTGTACCGATGTAGATAGTCTCTCCAATCAGTCGTTCGATTTCAATTTGTTCGGTGGTGTCATTATAAAGGTTATACCACGATATAATGTCCCATTCAGAATTCTCGTTAATGTCTCGGTGGTTGAATTGGAATCGGATTTCACCACTATTCTCACTTGACCCTGTTATGATGGTTTGTGGGAGTTCATATGCGAGGTCTAATGCGCTACTGATTGAACTGAAGTTGGCAAACGGATGGATTTCCTCGATTGTAATCTCAAGACAGTCCGCATCGAGTGGTGGCATGTAATACTATATTGTGCGTATATTATTAAACTTGTCGGTTATCGAGGGTAGCACAAAAGAAACCTTTATGGGTATAGCGGCACATCTATACTATATGGAAGGAGACCTGTACGAAATCGTCTCAGACGGAGCCTACACGGAAGATGAAGTAGTTATTGATGGGAATAATGCTATCGTGAACTGCACGGGAGTGGGTTCTGATGGTGTTGAAGTAGAGTTTGAATTCGTGTTCGACTTACAGGGTGTGTGGGATTCATCGGAGCAAGAGTATGTGAATAAGCCCGACGATGTTACTTTCACGGATAGTAATGCTGAAGTGCTGGCAGAGAATGTTGAAGTTCCACAGGATAATGGTGATAGATACCACCTTTCGTTTATCCTGAGTAAATGTATGAGTACTGATGGTGAAGTTGTCATCAATTATTAATCGTCACCTGTAATCGGTAGATTTTTAAATTCGGTTAACTTTTGGATAGGTAATGACTATGAATTGCGCTGCGTGTGATTCTCCGATTGTCTCGTTTACATCGGAGGACACACCAGCAGGCGTAACAAATGTTGCCGCCCAAGCCGATGTGGGATTCTATGATGGTGTCGTTGGATATTGTTCAGAGGAATGCGCCCCATCTGAACTCACCTCTCGAACATATGATACACCACCACTTCATGAATTAGTGAAGTTTTTCCATGACTCAAATACAGACGAATCTCTAGAATATTGGACAGAAGAACGGGGGTGGAAGAAAGAAACCGTAGATGAGTTATTGTTAGGATGGGCACCAACAGACGAATATGCGGCGTTTAACTACCTAAAAGACAAAGGATACTCTAACGCTGATATTCTTTCAACAGGTGCATTTTACCCAGGGAACACTCCATATTCCTGTATCTGGAAAGGGAGATTTGTATTCCCGTATTATGATTCTGAAGGGTTCGCCACCTATCTCATTTCCCGTCGAATGGAGACTGAGATGAGCGACTTCAAGGATGTTGATTCTAGTATGTTAGGACATCCGTCTGATGACAGAGGCGCACAGAAGTATTCAAAACTCACAAAGACGAAACCGTATGCTATCCATGATGAACCGATTTATGGAGCAGAATCAATCACGGATGCGAACCATGTTCTGATTGCTGAAGGGATTGCGGATGCGATTACGGCAATCGAGCTTGACTATCCTGTACTCTCTCCAGTAACTGTTTCGTTCAAAGATAAACATTATTCAGAAGTCTCAAATCTGATTACTGAACACGGTATTGAACAAGTGTTTATTGTTCCTGATGCTGAGGAGGTACAGGAGTCTCAAGAGGAGTCTGGAGTTGATGTAAGTGTTGGGTTATATGGTGGGTTGAAAACGGCAGTTGAGCTAGAAGAACGAGTATCAGACGATGTTGCTATCCGTGTTGTTGAACTTCCACGAGGTGAGGATGTTTCAAAGATGGACTTAGATGAATATCTACAAACACAGGGTACTGAAGCCTTTGATGACTTGATGGTAAATGCTCGTAACCCCGACGAGTTTGACGCATATGAAGAAATCAAAGAGAAAGTACAGAAGATGAAGAAGGCTGCCAAGGAACGACGAGAGCGTGGGTCGTTCGATTCGGACGGAAACCATAGTGAACTCTTTGACATCTCTATCCTCGATGTACTTCCAAGTGGATTTGACCCAGATAGTCGAAACCCGAACCCGCTTGGACATCTTGGTGACTCAGAGAATTACTTTGCGGTGACGGATGTTGGGGGTGATTTTGTTGGATATGACCATAAGCGAAAGGTCAGTTATAACGCATTAACATACATTCTTTGTGAAATCGATGAACGCTCTCCTGATTCGCCAAATGGGTCGCTTTCAGACAAAGAAGTGTGGTTAGCATGGAAATGGTGTAAGGAGAATGGTATCTTTATGAACGAGGAAGACCCAATTCCAAGTTCAGCACTAAATCATATCGCACGGGAGTTAGGGTATGATGTTTCTAGTGATGAAATGCTCCCATATTCAGTCTATTCGGAAGCGTTAGGCTATGTGGACGAAGAATACGACCTTCACCCAGGAAGAGAGGCAACAGGCTCACCAAATGAGAGTGATAATTCAAATAAATCAGGATATTTCACATGGCCTGTTGAAGCAGTTGTCTCTGAGATTGACTCCTCACAGTCACTTCCAAAAGGATTTGAGTTCACAGGAGAAACATGGACTTCAGATATCGTTGATGAACCCGCAAACAGTCTTGCGTTGATTGCTGTGTTAGAAGGATTCTTAGAAGAAGATGAAGTTTCCTTAGACTGGACTTCAAAAGTGTCAAACAAAGAATTCTTGGAAATCTGCCTTCTTGGAAGAGACAAGTATTACATCACAGCTCGAAAACCACCATACAAGACTCTGCTTGGTATCGCTGATGTCTTAGGCGTTGATGAATACTATGATGAAGACGAAGAGATTCTGAAACATTCAGATAAGGTAAAATTCCAAACTGTGTACGAGGACTTCTATTATGATGATGGAATCCAGCATCACACAATTAACTAATTATTCCATTCAAACCTGTTCTCTGCTGGTTTTGCTGAAATAATCGGAGTCACTGGTGTTGGAAGTGGTCGCTTTGATGACATAGCGAATAATATCTTCGCATGTTCAACAACAGTCTGCGTTATCTCATCATAATCATTAATATGTGGAAGTGTATCAATTGAATCTGAAATCTGTAACCCTAACTGACACGCATATTTAATCTCCTCTGTTGTTGTAGGTGGTCTATATGGGGTAAAGATGAAATTCTGAAGCTCTGGTTTACTAATGTTATTTAATAGGAACTCGTACACAACGAATTCTTCGCAACTATATCTATCAAATTGGTAATCCAATATTTCTCCATCCTGTGAGTAGTATTCAGCAAATATGGATTCAGGGATTCCAAGTAATGTAAATAAACCCTCATACTCTCTTTCAGATTCATTAATAAACGCTTTACATCGCTCAAATCCTGACTCAGACCTACTTACCAGGAAAATTAATCCATCCTCTACTTCTGTAACATATAAGTAATGAAGATTTAGCGTATTGAATAACTGGACTAATTCTTCACCTTTTGGCGTCTTAATTGGAAGTATTTCGATACCGCCAGATGCCAACATGTAAGTGTATGAGATAGCGATTTCCTTCTTTCGTGTTGTTTCTACTTCAGTGATATATCGTTCCTGTGAGTCAAAGATTGAATCATCTGTTTCTGTGATTACAATTGGGTCATCTGTATAATGAATATTGTAGACTTTATCAGATTCGATTGTTTGTAATTCATCCGTTATTCTGAACTCTAATGGTGAATCAAACGGTCGTTTAACAGATAAAGTGGCATCTGTAATTTCTAAATCAGTTGGTTTGACTCTGATGAACTCCTGGTCTGGATTCACGGAGTTATAATGTGGTGGGGCTTTGTCAGTTGTTGTGAGTGGTTGATGGGAGAAGACGCCAGAGTCTTGCCGCTTCATAAACTTATAGATAGCTTGTGACCAAAACCATGCGTTCTCCCGAGCGATAAACTGTTGATAGGTGATTGGAAGTGTTGAATCACTGAACGGAAAATCATCCTCTAAGTGTAATTCAAACAGTTTTTCTTTATTTTTAAATTGTGAAAGTCGGTACGAATTTAACTGTTTTATCAGTGTCTCTGTGTTACTACGAATAGTGGCTAATTCGGAGCGAGTTTCATCCGTGGGTTCTAATTGTAACACAGACTCCATACATGGCAATTAGTATTCCAATAGTTAAACATATTCCTGCTCTAGAAGTTAAACTTATAGGGATGTGGTTGAAATACGACTCTATGAACAAATACGAATGTCAAGATTGTGCGTTCGGTTCAGAATCACTTGAACGATGGGATGTCCATTCCGAAGGTCGAGATGAGAAAGTATACAAGTGCCCAAAATGTGGTGGAATCGGGTACAAATGGTCAGCAGGTTCGACAACCATCTCACTCTACTGAGATAACTGCTTTCGACACGAATCACATTTTCTAAACACGAAGAACTCGTCAGACAACTCTTTGTAGGTCATTTCTGAAATGAGTTGGTCAGGAATCAATGAATCCTGATATTCAATAATCGACTCTGGAAATCTGAAGTATGAGTCTGGTCGGAATTCTTGGCAGAGTAAATCATGATTGAACTCATCATCTGTTAACGCAAATGGGTCAAGGACAAGTGTTTCACTCTCGTCTAAAGTCTCGGCTTCAATAACAGGTATTTCAATCCAAAAGTGAGTCACTCCTGACATCTCTAACTCATATATTGACTCTGGGAACTCCTGATACACATAGTCACTATTTGGCTCTAACCCATGTTCTAATCCACCCCAAACAACCCATATTGGAAGGTCTGGGTATCTCATCGACAATCTGCGAGCTGTGTAGAGAGCGTTTTCGTGGCAGAATCCTTTAATTGCTGTTGGTGATTCATCACGGGTTGTATTGTGTTGAGCGTATAGGTCGGATTGGATATCTCGAAGTGTTGACTGAAGTGTAGTTAGAGAGGGAACATCCATATACTATATACAAATTCCATGGATATAAAGGTCACTTTTCCATATAGTATATAAAGGCGGTCGAAACACTTATACGGGTTCCACCCTATCTTTCTTGTATCAATGAAGGTATCTATTTCCGAGAACCCTGGTTTCTCACGGCAGGTGTTTGAACGGACTATGGAGGATACCCGACAAGCATTTATCGAGCAGGAATTCCATTTTGTAAAGCCGTTACTCCAGAGTGCTATTTTAGCATATGACTCAACCGCATGGCAGGAGATGGATACACACTTTTCGATGCTTACAGAAATACTAAAAGCAAGCGCAATTCGACAAAAACCACAACTCACTACAAAAATCACCTGTGAAGAACTCATCCAGACATTTATGGATTTATTTACACTTCTGTATACAGACGATAAAAATCCAGAAGAAAGACTTGTTGAGTTTGAAAATACATTACAGGTTGCGCTTACCCATTCGTCAACAGGAAGTCCAAAGCCTGACTTTGTATAAATCGAAACTATTAGGTTGTTCCATACCCTATCTACCTATATGGGTAAAACAGTTATCGGATTACTTGGACTACCAGGTGGTGGAAAAACAACAGCGGGTGAAGCATTAGCGGATGAATACAATACTGAACTCTACCGAATGGGTGATGTTGTCCGAGATTCATTTGCGGAAGTACAAGAGGATGGGATTAGTGTCTTTCCAGAGGCAGTTCAGGATTCGATTCATACTGCTGTCTCAGATGAAGCTGAAGTAATACCAGTAGAAACTTCTAGTGATTCAATCGGTGAATGGGTCACAATGATGTTAGATATTCACGAAACTGTGTTTGCCGAGACTGCTGCCAAAGAGATTACAGAAGAGTTTGAGTCTGATATTATTATTGTTGATGGAATCAGGACGCTTTCGGATATTGAAGCGTTCAAAGAGGGGTTTGAGAGGTTTGAACTGTTACATATCTATACTCCATTTGTTGTTCGGGCTGAACGGTTGATTGACCGTGGACGAGAAGGCGAGGATGAATTCGACTTGTCTGATGTTGCGGAAAGAGATAAACGAGAACTTGATTGGGGTGTTGATAAAATCTTGTCACAGAACACTAGCTCTACTTTCTATAATAACTCTGATTCAATTGAAGAGTTCCAGTCAGAACTCGTGACATTCACTAAAAATTCTGTACTCTAAATCACAATATTTATATCGATATTTGGATTATGAGTGTATATGGATAAATCGTGTGTTAAAGATTGTACAAAATGCCCTGAACTGGTTGAGTCTCGAACTCGTATTGTGAATGGGGTTGGTCCTGTTGATGCTGATATTCTGATTATTGGGGAAGCACCTGGAGAAACAGAGGATGAAACGGGAGAACCCTTTGTCGGTCGAAGTGGGTCTGAATTGGATAGCGCATTAGAGGAAGCTGACAGTAGCAGAGATAGTGTGAGAATCACGAATACGGTTCGGTGTCGCCCTCCTGATAATCGAGACCCGTCTAAAAAAGAACGGGACAATTGTTTTGAGTTTCTTAATCGGGAGATTTCTGTGGTGAATCCTTCTGTGATTATCCCTGTGGGGAAAGTTCCGAGTGAGACTCTGTTAGGTCGTGATGTGAAGATTACTTCTGAAGCGGGGACTTCAACTGAGTATGTGTTGGATGGAGTGACATATCCTGTTGTATTGACTCCACACCCAGCAGCGATGTTTTATAACAGGTCTCTTGAACCTGTGTTTTATTCTGCAATTGAGACGGCTGTATCAGTATCGGAGTAGTTTGACTGGGTAAAATTATTTATATAGTTAGAGAAGTATATGTAGTATATATGGTAGTTGATTTAGAATTACTCGATTCACATGAGACCCCTGATAATTCGGATGATATGGTGCTTTTAACGGACGGAATGGCATATATCGAGTTCCACATCACATCAGAAGAAGGAACTGTGGATTCGTATGAATTTGACCTACAAGTAACTCCTGAATGTGATGATACTTTTAGTATCGTAAACTCCAGTACAAATGAACAGCTTCCGACACAGATACCTCGGATTCATATGCCAACGCCGATTATTGTACGAGTCGCAACGGTGTTTAAATTATCGGATGAGCAAGTCTTATCAGAACGAGATATTGAGTTCACACTTCATGATGATACAGGCGCAGAAGTAGCAACAGAAACAGTTGTATTCACAGAATTAGTTGATAAGTGAAAACAAACAAATCTTTTGATTTTGTCGATATCAAAGAATCTTATTGATTATTAGTCCATTTGTTCTGTAACAACAGTAACAGGAACTGGGCTTTTGCTGAGAAGTTTTCGGGAGACACTTCCTTTTGTTTCATGGAAGTTTCGGTGTCCGATGTAGATTCGGTCTGGGTTATATTGTTCTGTTGCTTCAAGAATTCCTTCAACAACTGTTCCGTTTCGTAAGAGGAGTGATTGTGTATCGACATCGAAATCTTGAGAGATTTGTTCGGCTCGTTCAATTGCTTTATCGCCAAGGTCTTGCGCTCGTTCTAAATCTACATACATTTGTTCGCCTTCAATTGAGACATCATCTGATACGGAGTGAACAAAGCAGATACTATCGTTTGTTTCTTCGACCTGTTCCAACGCATGGACGATTGCCTTTTCGCTTACTTTCGAATTATCGACTGGTACTAAGACTTTCATAGCTATTGGTTCACACCCCTACTATTAAAACTTTTAGTATTCCTTATATCCGAGTCATTCTATTAACTATATTAAGAGTATATCTACCTTCTCGATATATTAGAGAGGTATTTATTAGAGGTTTCACTTTCACTCCGAACCCAGGGTTTATATTGATACCCGCCCTAATAAAAGTGTAGTCATGAAGAAGCAAGAACTCATCCAACTCCACGGACTAATGAACGAGATTTCCACCCATCTCACCAAAGAAGAAAACATCCCAACTGGAGTTGATTCCGACGATGCCAGAGAAGCGTATAATGACCTCAACATCTCCCCTGTAGCCATTCACCGAAGCAAGGACGACCACAAGGACGCAATCCTCTATCTTGGGGCGTCTGTTGTGAACCGAATCGAGTCTGTTCAGTCCGACGAACAGACCGTTACCGCCTAACTTAACACATTTTTTGCCGTATTACAGAGTCTTTAGATAAATCTCCATAAAAACCTATTAAACCGTTGACATACAATTGGAGGATATGGGAGCTAAGCCTGTTGATTCAACATATCCTGAAACTGTTCATAGACTATATAAAGGACACCGTATTTCTAAAGAAGTTAGTGAAAAGTTTTTAGCTGATTATAATGATGCGTTAGACCAAGCGTTAGAACAACATAAACAAGAGATTATTGAGGCTGTAGAAGTTGAAAATGAACGCTCAAATACAGATAAGATAAAAGATGCGATTACAGCGAGTGTTATCACACTGTTAACCAAAAGTGGGTATGATAATCAAGAAGTTATCGCTGATTTCACCTACTCGGTACTCGGGAACCTATTCTAAGCATACACCTCTTCGATTATTGAACGGACTTCATTAGTATAGCGTTGCATAACCTTCATTCGGAAGTGTTCTCTGAGGAAAGTTTCGATAGTGTCAGGAATCTTCTTGAAGTCAGGGAAGGTTTCATTATTATCGATGAACTCAACCTCTAAATCTTCAACAACGACATCCATATACTCAGCAATATCAGTATCTTCTGTAACTGCGTCCAGTTTTGCGTTGAATTCTCTATTGAAGTCGTCTCGTTCAAGGATGCTGTCCACCCGAGATTCGATGTCATCAGCGAACATACCTATTATATGGGCTGGATTACCTTAAAACCCTCGAAAATGAGTGTGGTACTAACTACCGTAACAAGTTAAACACTAGAAGAATATTATAGAAGTGTAAATGATTATTTGCTCACACTGTAATCAGGCCGCTGACATGTATAAGGTGGATAACAAAGTGCGGCATCTGAAAGGACTCAAGGCATCCCATTTCCATGTATGTGAGGATTGCTTTGATATCTCGAAAGACCAGTGTGAGATGTGTGGTGGAGCTACTTTCATCCCACACTCGAAGATTGACAGTAACTGGATTCCAACAATCTGCCCTGACTGCCGACACGAGAAAATAGAAGATGAGGGATTCGACCCTGGCTGGAAACCTGAGGTAGAAGAACCTGAGCCTCCGACCCCAACAGGAGAGTAACCCTTCTCGAAAGACTTTTTAATTATGCCCTCAAATATAGGAGTATGATAGCTCCTGAAGAACTTGAAGCCGCAGAAGCAAACGGATATTACAACTATACAAAGAATGTTGAGGACGGCCTGAATCTAACAAATCGAGTTGACAGAGAGACCCCGAATTTTTACAGTCTTATCGAGCATAACTCTCATTGGTTCACAGAGCGAAACGGTCGGATTGAACCGACTACTGACGAGATTGCATTTATGATTATCTTAGATGGACACACAAAAGGTCGGAACCCTCAGACTGAAAAGTCCTATGATGTCACATTAAGTATCTGTTGTGAAGGGTATCTTGAAGTCGAAGATGGAGAAGTTGTTGGTGGGGATATGGAAATGATTTATAATTATTACCTCTGATTGTATAGTCTCACAGAATCATAAATAAGAGAGGGGCGGCGATAAACGCATTATATAACCCATGAGCAACCATTGGGACAAGTAGATTTTTTGTATCTTCATATGCGTATCCGAAGATAATACTTCCGAAGAATAATACCGTGAGATACACTCCAAATCCTTCAATTGTTGAGCTTATCATAGATGGGATGTGGATAAGTGCGAATACAATCGAAGTGAGAATAATAGCTCGTTTCGGGGTGAGATATTTACCAAACCTGTGCTGAATGACACCTCTAAAGAGGAATTCTTCAGCTGGGCCAATTATCGTAACAGAGAGAACGATGAACATTATTACAAATATCTGACCGCCTTCTAATATTTCCCCAATTTGATTCTCTGCGGGTTCGATTCCGATTTCTAACGCAAGAATTGAGACTCCGATAGCCAGACTGATAGCTAAGACGGTTGTTATCAGTGTGGTAATAATGTTTCCTTGGATATCTAGTTCAAAGTGTAGTGCGTCTAAGCCTTCTGAATCAAACTTTTTAAGATACAGGACGCCTGCGCCCACAAACCCGATTAGTTGTACTCCAAGAATCGAGAATAAGAATATGAGTTCTGGTGATTCTAATAGATAGCCGATTACAATAAATGGAACTGATAGTAAACTACCACCAATATATGCGACGAGAACTAAGATTATAAGTGCGGCAAATTCTGTCCGAAGAGAGTTTGGCGATTTCATATGCGTGTAGTTTTGAGTACAGTGTTCAAAACTCTTCTGCTTCTTCACAATCAAAAGGTATTTACTCCCGTATACCCTTTATAGGAGTGTAGAACTAATGACCCCCGAAGAATACGCAGAAGCAAACGATGTTGAGTACCGTGGTGAACAGTCTGAGGCAGGAGTTTTCTTTGCGGAATTCCATGATGGTATCTCTCAGTTCTTTATGAGAGTGTTCGATGGTGTCGTTCATGAACCGACCTTTACAGAGGTTGGAGCGGATGGGAATTACACTTATGGTATTGTTGAAGGAGAGTCCATGCGCCGGATGGTTGACGATGACGGTGTTCACGAACCGCTCCGTAACTACTGAATCATCGGCTGTTTTTTCACTCGGTTGACGCTGTTTTGACAGAACAATCCATATCTAAAGTGCCAAATATTTTATAAAGACAGAGGTTTTCCTCTGAAGTATGGATAGAGATATTAGAAACATAAACATTTACTCAGACAAGTTATTCTACGGCGCTGTAGGACTTGCGAGTGTGTTTGTTATTATAGTTTTTGCGATATCAATTGGCGGGTTCAACCCTGCCTTTGGAATGGTCTTATCGGATACAGATTATCCAGAGGGGACTTCCGCAACAAACCCATTAACAGAGGAATCATTTGCGAACCACAGCTCGAATATGCCAACAAAATACGCTAATTATCGAGTGACTCATGGATATCAAGTAGAATCTGTCAATAGAGGGTTAATTGACTCTGATTGGACTCATTACCATTTCTCTAATACAGAAGACTCACAGAATGCTCTTGCGACATACCAGTCTGCGGATGAGTTCGAAGTAACAGAGCAACAAATCTATGAGACTGAGGATAGGATGTTAGAGTATGATGGGACACAAGTAAGTGAGTATGATGGTGAAACAATAATGCAAAATCAGCTTGTGTTGTCTGTTGAGATGGCTGAACATATCGAGCATATTAATTGGTCCGCATCCGAAACCGTAGAAACAGATGATGGATTTACAGCGATTAAATACACACCTGGTCATGTTGATACCCGAGATATTGAGTATCTAACAACAGCGAAATCTGTAGATGGTGAATTATTAATTGATAAAGAAACGGGTATCATTCTCTCGTACTCTGTTGAAATCCGAGGGAGTTCAGATGAAACTTCACAAGCAGATTCGATTGTTATTACATCAGAGTACGCATTCACAGAGGCGGAACCATTAGATGAACCTCCATGGGTTCAAGAATTTGAGTCAACAGGGGAATCTGAGGGGTGAGTTAGATTGCGACAGATAGTAATGTGAAGACGAAGACATACCCAATAATTGTACTTAATAATACAACAAATGTGTATGGGATGATTAACACGAGGAGTGTTGCTTTATCTTTTAATGGGTGAACTTGATTGTTCATACCATCGAATATACTTGGTCGGAGTTTCATTCCAGCGTCTGTACAGTAGATTCCCCACAAGAAGAAAAAGTAGATAATTGGCAGGGCGGTGAATAATACTGGGAGGAAGAAAGTTGATAGTTCAAATTCCATATGGATTGGAATAAGAATCCCATAGATGACGAATAGTGGGAGTAGAATTTTCATATTTAATACCATAAAGCTGAATACGAAATTGAGGTAGTATTCTAATCGGGGGTATGGGTATATACCTTCAAAATGCGGGTAATAGGCTCTGTTGAGGATATGGTTTTTTGCTGCGTCACTCCCGATTAAGAACAATCCAACCCAAGATGCTGTGAAACTAGTAAGTACTCCAGCGACTAATGAGGCTCCAATAAAGAACAAAACTAATAGGAGAAGTTCAATCATACATGTATATTCAACTGTTGACTGATTTATAAGTTTCGTCGCTCAATCTTGGTTGTGACAAACTATTTAAACGAGATTCGGCAATAATATATGTAATGAGTGATGATTTTCGAGAGGGTGCCAAGTCAACTGCTAAGAAGTTAGCAATAATAGTTGGTGTGTTTATCGCTATTGTCGGTATAATCGTTGTCGTGCCCTTTGCGTCGTCATATATGCCATCGATATTCCCTGCTGATAGTCCATCTGAGGACATTAACATACAAGAAGTCGTTGACGCTACTTGGGAGCCATCATCAGAGTATGAAACAAATCCAAGTGCTGCGACATCACAAACAGACAGTTCACTAACTATCCGAACTGATTCATTAGCAAATGTAAGTGAAATTAGAGTCTATGCGTTTGACGGTGATGAATTGAACACCGAGACACCAGTATATACAACTTCAACTTATGGTGAAATCGGTGAATTATCTGATAGAGATGGGTCTGTATTTGTCTTTGTTGGGGTCGCAAGTGAATCTGCCTCTTCTGCCGAAACTGGAGAGGAGTATTGGTTTAAAATTGTCGAACTCTAATCAACGACTATTCTTTCGGGATGTACCTGTAGATATCGTTAGGGTATGACAACCCGTATTTATAGATACAGGTACACAATAATCCAACACCAAGGACAGTAACAACCATCTGAATCATTTTGAGTTAAGGGTTATTATTCAACAATCAGTTCACGAGTATTCGAATCCGACTGACGAGACTCCATGGCAACAGGCGTCCGTTCCATAGTCCCCTCTTCAAAGGACAGAATAATCTCTGCGATTTCGTGGTAACAGAGCGGGGAGTCGGGGTTATAGTGCTTGTCAGGACCCGTACAGATAGTGTGAACACCCACTTCCACCATCGGGTGTTCACTTTCGACACTCACTTCACCGCTGGCATTTCGATAACACTTCTGTGCCACCTTCGTCACTTCAGGGTCGTCAGTAATCTCCTCAGGCTGGATGAAATCGCTCTCAGGGGCGCTGTGAGAGGAAGTGTTCACGACACGGATGAACTCTCCAGTTTTCGAGTTAACTCGCTCAGTCGCCTGATTAAACCGCTGAATGAAGCCTTCTTCACGGGTGCGGACTTCTGCTTCATAGTTCTGCTTGACTTCCTGTAGTTCTTCAAGAAGGAAGTGGTTCTCCGTGGACTTTACCGCCTGAATCGCCTGTTCGATACCAGCCATATCTCGATTGATGTGCTTCTGAATCTCGGATAGCGCCATCGACTTTGCCGTCTCGTAATCGCCACCACTCACGGAAAGTCCGTGTCGGATTGCGTTACGGATTGCTCGTTCAACACCGGTCATCTGGTACTGGTAGTCTTCTACTGTCATACTCTATAGTATGCGGGGGATATACAAAAAGACACCGATTTCAGCGAAAACAGGAGGTTTATAGGGTGATGGTCATCGATGAACCATCCGCCCACGCCGTGTACTTCCCAACGCCAAGGGCATCCTTCGCAACCGTCTCGATTTCAGCGTACAGTCGGTCACGCTCTGACTCATCAACATTAAACAACTCAATCTTTGCGCCAGTCTTCCCTCGAATCTCATCAACTGTGATTTGACCATCGACAGAATGAAGCGATTGTTCAAGCCCAGCAATAAACGACTGGAATGGCTCTGAAACGGTACCGTTGGGAATCTCCCACTTCGTATTGTACATTACATCTACCTATCTCTCATATAGATATAAATATGTTTGGATTAGTTCGTCTTTAATCTGAGTATCGCATACACGAACCCAACAACAAACCCTGAAATATGAGCCGTATGTCCAAACCCACCTGCTCCAAATCCAAAGAGAGCCACGACAATAATCGAACCTCCAAAGAATAGAATGGAAGCCGTTCGTAGTTTCATCTTCACGATAAAGAACAAATACACCGCTTGTTCAGGCTTCCGTAGCGTAAGATATCCAATAAGCCCACTAATTGCGCCACTCGCACCGACAATAGCCATTGGTTCTGTAGAGAATACCGTAACAACTCCAACCTGTGTAAGTCCAGCGATAAGTCCCGCAATAATAAAGAACCCAACCATACGGACTTTACCAATATCTATTTCTACGAATCTCCCAAAAGAAAGCAGAACGATTGAATTAACCAATAAGTGAATGAAATTCCCATGACTTACCATCGAAGTAAACCATGTCCAGTAATAAGTGATATTCTCACTTGAGAACGCAAATATTGCCTCCCATTCAGGACTCCCAATACTGTAGCCTACATACGGGGCAACAATGAATTGGATAAAAGCCCACACCCAGAGAAATGCTGTAATCTTAAAAGTTATCGTCTCCCGAAGCTTCGGACTTTTCTTTCGGATTACATAGAAGGGTTTTGTCCCTTCAGTAGATTCTGGGATTTTATATACAGTTCCATCATCCAGAATATCCGTCTTCATATCCACTAAAAAGTTCTCTGGTGTGTTAAAACTATCGCTTGCACTACCTATGTCGGTGAGAATATCTCCTGAGCAACTGCTTGCTGGAGAATCGCTGTGTGAACCTCCCGTACATCCGTATCCTCAAGAAGTTTTACCGCTTCAACTCTGTCCTTAAACGCATATACACGATTTTTCGGGACAGCTACTGTTAGAATACGATACTCATCAGGGTCACAACCAACAGGGAATGTTGCTGACTTGTATAATCCAGAGAACTCTTCGATAATACGAGTGAATACTGGAGCAAATGCGTCTGCTAATGGGTCTCCATCAGGGACGGTTGATGTGGGTTCCTCAAAATAACTTGTAATATCAACTACCCCTGCTGTTTCATAGAACCAATCCTGTAACTCTTCTTCTAGTTCAGGGGTAACATACAGTCCAAGAGTTGTATATGCTGTCATAATAGTGAAGTTCTAAAGTGTTGGTTTAGAGGTCGTCTTCGTCTACGATAATTCCAAGAACTTTGATTTGTTCCTGGTATCGGTTTCGGATTGTGACCTCTGTGACATTTGCTACTTCCGCAACTTCTCGTTGAGTTCGCTTCTCGTTACATAGGAGAGACGCCGCATAGATAGCCGCCGCCGCAAACCCTGTTGGGGATTTGCCTGAGAGAAGTCCTGCTTCTGTTGAGATGTCAATAATCATATTTGCCTTTGTATTGACAGATTCTGAAAGCTCTAACTCAGAGCAGAATCGTGGCACATACTTCTTCGGGTCAACAGGCTCCATCTCAAGTCCGAGTTCTTGGGATACATATCGGTAAGTTCGTCCGATTTCTTTTCGGTTTACTCGTGAAACAGTTTCTAGCTCTTCAAGACTTCGTGGGATTCCTTCAACACGGCAAGCAGCATATAGACAGGCTGTTGCCACACCTTCGATGGAACGCCCACGGATGAGGTCTTGGTTGAGGGCTTGTCGGTAAATCATACTGGCTACTTCTCTGACATTTCGTGGGATTCCAAGTCCACTCGCCATTCGGTCAATTTCACTGAGTGCGAACTGAAGGTTCCGCTCGCCTGCATCTTTTGTCCGAATCCGCTCTTGCCACTTACGAAGCCGCCTCATTTGTCGCCGTTTATCTGAGGATAGCGACCGACCGTAAGCATCTCTGTTCTTCCAGTCTATGGTTGTTGTTAGCCCTTTATCGTGCATCGTGTTTGTTGTTGGGCTACCAACACGAGACTTGCTTGACCGCTCCTGAGAGTTGAATGCTCGCCATTCTGGTCCTCGGTCAATGATTTCATCATCAATGACTAATCCACAGGATTCACAGACTCGTTCGTTGTCCTCTTCAACGATATGTCCCTCTTCACATTCTGGACACTGTAGGCTTTCTTTTTCTGATTCCTCTTCGGGTTTCTCGTCGGTTTTCTCTGAGAGACGACCAGTCATCTTCGATTCGGTCTCCTCATCAGGTGTTTGCGTTCTCTGTCTCTCCATCTCTACTACTATAAATGTTCTTCGGCTATTTAAAGCTTTCCTAGAATTTATATACCTCTTCCCAATTAGAATTAAAATATTGAATTAAATCGTGCCATCTCGAAACAAACAGGATGGAGAAATGTTTTTTATGATTCGTTTAACAATTACTATTATGGCACTTCCAGAGTCACAGGAATACTATGATTGGAGATACAAGTTAGAAAAGTACGGAATCCCTTATTTAATTGCCGAGAAATACTACGACGAAGATGAAATCTACACAGTCTCATTCGAAGATGTCGATTACACATTCTCGATGCTCACCGACCCAAAACTACTTCATCCACAAACTAACCCTAACACCGTAAAACGACCTGACTCAGATGAAGTCACACAAAACATTGACACAGACAGACTTGTCGAAACAGTTCGAAAAATGGCAAGCATAAATAATGAAAACCCCGAAGATATCACTGAAGACGACATCTCCAACTACCTCTGGAATGACCCAACATACACCGTCGCAGATACATCCTACAACACCGAAGTCTCTATCGACACAAAAATATCAGATTTTTACTCAGTACTATCTGACACACAGCAGATTGTAAATGAGTTAGATGAAGCCATACTGAAGGAAGTCGATATTGGAGAAACACAACTCCCAGTCCGTGACATCCTCGCCAACAAAATGCCTATCCGAGATAGATTATTCAGCTCACTTTCTGAAAGCCTTGAAAATATCGGAGACTTCAATCGCTCAGTAGGGCTTACTACAGTAACTGTTGTCAAAAGCGAAGATGAATACTTCCTCCTCTTAGCGAAACGAGGAAGCGAAGTTGTTTCATGGCCTAATTATTACTCTATCATCCCAGCAGGATATATGCAGAAATCATTAGTTCAAGGAGACTCTCTCACTAAAGAACAATTCATCTCAATGTACACAAACGAAGTCTTTGACATCGAAACACCGACAGGAAAAACACCACAAGTAAAAGGAACCGCCCAAATGCTTGATTCAACTGTTGGAGACTTTGATGTAACGGGCGTAGGAGTTGAGGCACTATACCTTAGCATCCAAGTATCCGCAATCGCAATTATCGAATACGACCAATACATTGACTATCTCTCAGAGAAACATAATATCAACTTTGAATCAGAAAGTTTCGAACTTGTTCCATTTAGCAGACTCCCAAAAGTCCTGCCAAACCTCTTAGATAATGCATCACTTACATCCCCTAGTGCTTTCGCATTATTAAACGGATTAGAATACATCAAAAACGAGAAAGAACACATCGATGTACCTGTTGACTTTGACATTAAACAAACAAACCAACCCAGCCAGATTTAAGACGGTCGAACACTAACACACAAGTAATGATATTTACAGAACATCATTTATCTCTTATTGCTGATGGTGAAAAAACACAAACACGACGACAGAAACGAATAGATGAAGTCAGATATACTGAAGGAACAGTATACAGAGCCACACAAGGCGGGGCAGATATGTTCACAACAATCGAAGACTGTGACTTATTTGTAAAAGTAACAAATATGTACGAAGAACAACTCGGAGATATCAGCGAAGAAGACTGTCAAAAAGAAGGACAGTACACACGAGAAGAATTCAAACAAGAATGGAACGACATCAACGGGGAATGGGATGAAACAGAAATAGTTACTGTTCTCTGTATAGAGCCTGTCTTCACCCACCCCTCAGAAGAAAATTAAAGTTGGAATGGAGTGATATCCGCTTCACAATCAAACAAGTATGCCAAAAACTCATCTGTTACCAATCGTGGAATAACTTCCACAGATTGATTCCGATTTTTGTAAGTAAACTCATACTTTGAGACAGACGACTGTTCAAGATATCCGTTCTTCCGTCCAGGCTTAATGACAGAGAGTTCGATTTTCAATTGGTTAATGTAGATATCTGATTCAACTTCATGAATCGCATCTACTCTAAACGGAAGTTCAAATTCCTGCGGACTGTCTTGTACATCTAAATATACAACCGCCCCCTCTCGAAGGTCTGACAGTTCGTCAATCTTATGAGTATGTTTCTCCTGTTCAGTAATCCGAACAGGGTCTACAGACTCCCACTCGTCTTCTGTAACTGTGAACCCATTGATGTGTCTATCATCTCCAGTTTGTGTCACCACCTTCGTAATTGTCTCTGAATCTATTGTAACCATTGTATGTGTGTACCTACTCGTTTTCAAGTAGGTTCTGTCCTTTCTCAATCAGAATCCCGATTTCGACGGACATATCTGACATTCCCAATAGAGCGTTTCGGATATCCCAGAATAATTGCTGTTCGATATCAATCATCTCTTCCCAGAGTTCATCCGAACAATTACTCCAGCCATTCGTTTCCTCGGAGTCTTCTGGAATCTGACCAACAGCACGAAGGAAAGTATCCGAGACATTATTCCCCTCCATACTGCCGAAACGACGGAATGAACTACAGAATACACCGACAGGGTTCTTGATATAGATAGGGAATTCACGCATATGGTCAGCGGAACCCTCTGGAATATCAGTGTGTCGAATCCAGAGCGAGTATCCCGTCCCATCGACTTGTTCCCACACACTATCAAAGACCACATCCACGAAGGATTCCGCAAGGTCTTCGATTTCATCTTCAGTAAGTCCGTCTGTATC
>LFCJ01000256.1_pt1 | contig 31506 bp, 27 predicted proteins | sample 643141 | NCBI WGS metagenome assembly LFCJ01 (sample SAMN03766243, study PRJNA286221) | soda lake metagenome | biome: soda lake; feature: Kulunda steppe; material: water; isolation source: sample B1-Br-g2 brine of Lake Bitter-1 | place: Russia: Kulunda steppe | collected 2010-07
ATGGGCGCTGCAGGCATCCTCGACGCCCCATAACATATCCGGGTTAACAGGCGGAACGCGCACACCACCTCACGCGATGGGACTTTCGGTGGTTCGCCGAAACAAACATGGACGAACTCGAACCCATCGCACCAGATGAAGCACTGAGACTGTACATTGACCATCGGCAGCGCGAAGTCTCTGAGGCTACACTGCGGTCACACGAATCTCGCCTCGGCCACTTCATCCGCTGGTGTAACGACGAGAAAGGTATCGAAAATCTGAATGAACTGACCGGGCGTAACCTTCACGAGTATCGCCTCTGGCGGCGGAACTTCAACGGCGGTATCAAGCCAGTCACCGAAAAAACCCAGATGGACACGCTTCGCGTGTTCATACGTTTTCTCGAAACTATAGACGCGGTACAGCCGGACCTGAGCGAGAAGGTGCTCTCTCCAGACTTGGAGTCAAAAGAGAACGTTCGGGACGAAATGCTCGACAGTGAGCCTGCAGAGACCATCCTTGGATACCTCTCGAAGTACGAGTACGCTTCTCGCTCGCATGTGGTGCTGGCACTACAGTGGCATACGATGATGCGTCGTGGTGCTGTGCGAGCACTGGACCTGCAAGACTACCACTCGGAAGACCAATACTTACAGGTTCGGCATCGGCCAGAGTCAGAGACACCAATCAAGAATCAGGAGGACGGTGAACGCATCGTTGCTCTTGCACCACACATATGCAACCTCCTTGACGACTGGATAGACAATCAACGCCCCAACGTGACGGACAAGTACGGGCGAGAACCGCTAGTGGCAACGCCCAGTGGGCGTATCCACCCCACGACTGTCACTTCCATCGTCTACAACTGGACGCGTCCCTGTCGGATGGGCTGTCCCTGTCCACTCAACCGAGACCCGGACGACTGCGAAGCAGCCTCCTACGAGCACGCATCGAAATGTCCAGAAAGCGTCTCGTCCCACGCTGTACGACGAGGAGCAATAACCTATCATCTGCAGTCGGACGTACCGGTCGAAGTGGTGGCGGCACGCGCCAACGTGGGTCCCAAGGTATTGGAAAAGCACTACGACCGCCGAAGTGAAAAAAAGAAGATGGAACAGCGCCGCAAGTTCCTGCGAAACCTCTAACCTACTCTCCGTATCCCGGATTCTTTTCGTGGGCTAACTTCAACGCAATTCGACGGGCCTCCATCTTCTCAGCTTGGGTCCTAAAGTCGTAATGCTTGTCCAAGACATCCTCAGACACGTCACACCGCTCGCTGAGAATGACCTTCGGAACTCCCGCTTTGAGTTCTGCTGTGATATAGCCCTTTCGAACGGGGTGGCAACTCAGGCTGTCGGGGCACTTGAACGCCCAGTTATTCCGTCGAGCCGCATCACAGTCGTCAGGGTTCCTCCCGTACGGGCACTCACGTCCGATGGCACATGGTCGCGTCCACGCATACACGTAGTTGCGGATAGTGCTCTTGGCTAATCGCCCATGACTCGTCGTGAGCAGAGGCTCGCGTCCGAACCCGTCGGTGCGGTCCTTCCGATTGTCCTTAATGTAGTCATCCAACACCTCGCTCACAGACTCGGAGACATCTACATTTCGGTTCCCTTCTTTACCGTTTTTGAGAGAAGTCCCGCTCTCGGGGCGATGGCGGAACTTGAGGTACGCTCCGTCGTCATCGTGGACGTAATCGTCAAGGTCTAACGAGTGGATACCACCAGTTCGCGCTCCGCACGCCGCAAGCAACAGCCAAACGACGTGCTGAATGCCACCGTACTCATACTTCCGAAGCCACGCCAGAATCTCTTTGGCCGTTTCAGAATTGAGAATTTCGTCACGAACCTCGTCGTCCTTGTCCAGAGTCGGCACGAGAACGTACTCGTGAAGGCCGGGGCGCACGGCGTTGAAGCTCTCGCAATATTCCATGAATTTGCGAGTGATTTTTTGTTGCGACTCTTCGGTCTTCGGACTCAACGTCTCAACCCGGTCCGAAGACTCCTCCCGTCGCCAGACCCGGTAGTCGGCAAGGTCATCTCCGGTGAGGTCATTCATATTGTCGATTCCTTTGGCATCGCACCATCGGACGAAGAATCCGAGAGAAGAGCTCTGAGTGTCTTCGGTACCGGGCTTGAGCGTTCGTTGCTCGAAGTACTTATCCACGGCCTCCCGGGGCGTCTTCGGTTCGAGAGACGGCCCCATTTCTTCTACAACTTGTTCGACTATATGGCTGCCAAACTGTTTCAGTTCTGGAGACAGTTCGTCAACTGCACTCATCGACTCACCTCCCGGACGTTGGAGAGGGCTTCATCGGCTTTAGCGATGTAATCCATCTGGCTCATACCGAACAGCACGAAATAGCCTCTACAAAACTGTTATTAAAATTTTTACAAAAGTATAAGAGTATGTTCGTCGAGTCCTTAGATTCTACTATATTGCTACACTCCCACCACATGGATTTCGCTTACAAAGTCAGCTTTCGTGGTGAATCGCATGGATGGGAAAATACTCCAACCAGTCTCGTTTGATATTGAAACAAGCGGCTTCTTGATGTCAGATGTCGTCACCACTGCGGGGTTTATGTTTCCGCTCGGCGCCCACTTGGTTCTCAACACGGGTGGGCGCGACGTAGGCACCGACGAGCTCGTGGAGCGCGTACGTGAGAGAAGTGAGACGCACGTAAAGCTCGCCACGTTTGAAACTGAAGCTGCCTTACTGGAACACCTTCGCCAAGTCACGCTTGACAAAATCACTCCACAAGAGCGACTGCTGGTTGGGTACAATTGTGAACGGTGGCGAGATGGGTTCGATTTTCGATTCCTCCGCACTCGATGTGGCGAAAATGACGTACCGTGGGTGTTTCCCGACGTGCCGTATTCCGACATGATGGAAGTCTTCGACACCAAAGTAAATCTGCGCGTGACGGAGGAAAGAACTGCTAGCGGTCTCGAAGAGACGTATGATGCGGTCATCGGTGAGCCACACTGCGACCCGTTTGATGATTCTGAGGAAGCAGTCAAGGCATGGGAGTCAGGTAATTTCACGAACCTATTGCTGCACAACCTCGCAGACGTGAAGCGGACGAAGGGGTTGGCCGAGTATGCCCAGCGGTACGTTCCAATCAAAGATTTTCGTCTCAAGAATCTCGGCACACCTGTCGAAACGCTTTGATGATTCGCTAGCCCAAAGAGACAACGCGCACGCCTCATCAATTAGTTATCGTTCACACGGGTAACCGCACCACACATTCTGTGCCGGGAACTAGATTGAGAACTTGTCCGTGCATCCCAGACAGAGTGCGCCTGTGCACCACACGAGAGACACTCATATCCCTTGGTGTAGTGTTTGTAATGACGGTTGTATCTTGGCGGGACCGCACAGTCGGTGACCATCCAGTCGTTGTCGCCACACTCTGCGCACTTCCAACCGTCTAACTGAGCGCGGTGGGTAATACACCCTTCTAGGTCACGGAGACTGCCATCATTTCGGAAGGTGAGCGTGCCTGTTCGGTTACATACGAGACATCGGTACTCTTCAAAGCAGTTGGTAGAGCGAAGTTCTTCCCACGAGCTATACCCACACGCTTCACAGAGATAGTCGAATAGAGGGCCACGCCACGTGCCGTCACCACTATTCTCGGAAATGTAGTCCTGTACTGCCGGAGGGAGGTCCTCGAAAGAAGACATACCAGACTTTAGGAAAATACGCACATGAGGTTTCTGCTATTTTGACCGGATGACTTCTGAAAAGCCGTTACGTCATAAGGAGAGGATACAATGACGCTCTGCGACAATGGTGAAGCCAAGTAGATACGGAATGTGTACACATTACTCCCCTTTCTTAACACTTGACTGTATCCGCACCAACGTGGCCATTGTCCGTTGTCAAGACTATCCACCGAGAAACACGAACTACGCAATTGCTGTAAAGCCAGTTGGTTATCCCAAGTCTGCACTCATTTGTGGTCGGGATGAGGAACATGACGAAGTCAGCTGGGTATATTTGCGTCAAGAGGAGTACGACGAGTACGAAAAAGGCAAGAGAGTGTTTGACCTCTGGGGGCCAGAATCTTCCTCCACAGCGGCAAAAGTACGAGTTAGTGGCGAAGTTGTCTAAGGCTTGAATAAATGGGCCGAAGACGAGGCTAGCCAGATTCCGCTCCAGTCCCCAGTCAAGTATCGATAAATTCTGAGAGGTGTGTATTCCACTATACCACCTATCAGACACTATCTCGCACAGTAGACATAAACTATTACTTACCCTCAATACATAAGTGGCAGTATCATCAATGGCCCCACAGATTCCCACACTCTTTGAGTCGTGTACTCCGCACGACGACGTGTTGTCGGGAACCCTCTCGGAGAACGAGTTCGCGGCCAAACTCTCCGACGTGGCGTTCCGACCGGATGAGGCTCCAAAAATCTATGGCAACCCGGAGACCTTCTTTGGGAAGACGTACGCGACTGATGGGCTTCAAGACCTCCTCACACTCCTCGCGAAGCGATACATTGGGATGGCCACCGACGAGTTCAGCGGGGAAGACGGTCTTCTGTCGCTCGATACTGTGTTCGGCGGTGGGAAGACTCACTCTCAAATCGCTGCCTATCACTTCTCTCGCAATCCCTCTGCCATCGACGACCTCTCTAAGTACATCGTTGACGAGGAGACTCACGAGAACTTCGAGCGAGTTGCGGATGACCTCTCGGTTCGGACAGCGGTCTTCGAGGGCGGGTACGTCAGTGCGACAAACGCGAAATGCAACAAGGACGACCCGAATGCCCCCAATACTCAGACAATGTGGGGTGAACTCGCGTACCAGCTCGCTGGAGCCGAAGGATACGCCGAGTTCAGTGAATACGACGACGACCGTATTGCGCCCGGTGAGTCCGACATCTCCGCGCTCTTCAACAAACTCGACGACCCGGGACTCGTCCTCATCGACGAGGTCGCGCAGTACTTCGAGCAGGCGGCAGCGGTCGGCGTCGAGGACTCGACGCTCGCAGACCAGACCAATTCGTTCCTCTGGTCGCTGATGCGGGCGACTCAGAACACCGACGCCGTCACCGTCGTTCTCTCGGTATCTTCAACGGCCTTTGAGGAGCGGGCGCAGGAAGTGCAGGAACTCATCGACGACCTTGACAACATCTCCGAACGGACGGAGCACAACGTTACCCCAACAGAAGACGATGAGGTTGCAGCAGTCCTGCGCGAACGTCTTTTCGTCGATATTGACGACCACGCTGCGAGTAAAGCTGCAGAGGGGTACCAATCGTTTTATCGGAAGTATGAGGGTGAACTGCCTGACCGAGTTTCGAAAGCCGACTTCCGCGAGCAGTTAGAGCGGACGTATCCGTTCCATCCCTCGCTCATCGACCTCCTGAGCAAAGAGATTGACTCCCTCCCGAATTTCCAGCGGACGCGTGGCGCTCTGAAGCTCGTCTCGCGTGCAGTCTATCACATCTGGAGCAACCGTGACGAGAATCAGGACCGCACCTACGTACGCGCCTTCGATATGCATCCCTCGGACGACCACGTCTGGTCGACACTTCTCGACCTCTTTGAGCACATCGAGCAGGACCTTCGGACGGCCTCGAAGTCCGACGTTTATACGAACGACGGAAAGTCGGCATGCCAGCACGAGGACGACAACTGGACGCCGATGGGCCACCCGCCCATCGCGACACACCTCGGAACGAGTATCCTCTGGAAGAGCATCGTTTCTGGCGGGAATCGCGGACGTGGGGTGACACGTCGGAAACTCTGGGAGATGATTCTCGAACCCAGTGTCGAACTCGACCACTACCGAGATGCATTGAAGAACCTCAACGAAACCGGGTCCGACCCCGACACGGAAGCGTTCTTCCTCTATGAGTCTGAGAACGGCCTCCTCCGGTTCAAAGGTGAGCCGAAGATTTCGCAGCTCATTACGAACGAGGCCAAGAACCTTGAGAGCGAACCGGGCGTGGCCCGAAATCGGCTCGAACAAACCATCCGGGGCGCACTGGGCGGCGGCGTTTTCGAAACCATCTACGACCCCCAAGCACCCTACGAGGTACCTGACGACTACGACACAGTTAGGCTCTGTGTCATGGGCTTCGACGCCGTTACCATCACGAGTGACCTCGACGAACCACCCGAGATACTGCATACCCTCGCGAACAAGACGGGCAATTCACCCGGCTCGGAGAAGAAGCGGGTCTACCGCAACAACGTCATCTTCCTCGTCCCGGGTGAGCAGGAAACGGATGGTGCACTCAACCACGCTCGGCGCGTCAAAGCGATGGAGCGCATCCTCAACGGTGACGCATGGGAGTCCGAACTTAACAGCGCCCAGCGCGACGACCTCGACGAGCGACTGCAGAAGGAATCTGCACTGCTCGGGGAGTCTGTCCGACAGGCTTACCGTCACATCTACTACCCGGAATCGAACGGACTCTTGAACGAGACCATCGACTCGGTGAACGACAGCGACGACCTCCACGACATCGCATTCGAGACTCTCGAAAGCCTTGACAAACTCATCACGCAGGACGAAGGGGCGTTGGGGACGACATGGTTCAGGAACCGAATCTGGCAGTCGGACCCCGATTCGCAGACGACCTTGGACATCCGCAAGCTCGTCGCGAAGCGGACGGACATCCGCATACTACTCGACCCGAAGCCCCTCCGCGAGACTATTCGCGCGGTCACGACGAGTGACATGTCCTCCTTCGTCTTCTGGAACGACACATCCGAACAGGGCTACTGTTCTGACGGCCTGAAAGTGAATACTCCCGAAGGTGAGAAGACACTCGGTGACGCGAAGGAGATGTCGACGAGTCTCTCGGTGTCCAAGGTCCTAATTAGCGACGACCACGTCGTCTACCGCGACGGCGAGACGCTCCTCTCCGAGCACGACCTTGAGTTCCCGACCGAGGAAGTCGGCGGTGGTGGGAAGGGAGGCGGCGGTTCCGGTGGCGGTTCTAGTGGTGGCAGTGGAGGGGGAAGTGGCGGCGGTTCCGGCGGTGGAACTATCACGCCGCCCAAGCGGTCGGAGATGTCGTTCGAGGTCTCGACTGGCTCCCCAAGCGCCATCAAAGGTGCGTTCTCCGACGTGAACAACGCTATCGACCAGCGAAAGATGCGCCTGCGGGACAACTACGATGTCTCCAGCAGCGACATCGAGGTTGACATCGACTCCATCGAGATAGAACTGGAGGGCGAGCAGGTCTGGGAACGGGCGTGGTTCATCTCGAACAAACTCAAAGATTTAGATACGATAGGGGAAGCAACCTCTATCGTGTTCGATTACGTCGCAGAAGGCTCGGAAACGTCAGGGAGCTTCTTCGAGGCCGGATTCGAAGGGTCCGTTGAGGAGTTCGCGAATCACTTCGGCACGAACCACATCCCAGAGAGCTTCATCGCCACGGGTGGCGAGGCCGACGGCGAGGCCTTACTCAGGATTGACGCCGACTCGTTGGACGACAACTCCCGAGAGGCGACCCTCGATGTCCTACAGGAAGTACTCGAAGGTCTCGGGGGGATTAACAACATAGAGTTGGTCGTCTCAGGTATCGTGAAGGAAGCGTCCGAGGACAGCGAGGAGGTGACCGCATGAGTATCGAGGCCGAGGCAGAATCTTTTGCCTACGGCAGCAGTATGCACGGTGGTCGCCCCACATTCGCGTTGACCCGACGATTGGGCGACGACGCGGGCCTCACACTGTACGAGTTCATCCCCGAAGACCTCGCGGACGGGCGACAACGGCGCTTTCAGAAAGCGAACAGCAACCGGACCCTGAGGAAGCTACCGATTACCGAGGCATTGCCGGACATCCGAGAGAACTCTAAGGGGAGGTTCAATTTTAGTGAGATTGGAGCACCCAAGGAGCGGTCGCCTGCTGATTGGGACTGGGGTGATTGGTGTGCGCTAAAAATCACAACGCTCCAAAACTCCCGCCAACAAGCAGTTCACTCCCTCGTACGCGAAATCCTAACCAAAAGTGGGACAAACCTGAACTTGGTTACCCGAGGCGAGGGTTCCGCAATACTCTCCGAGGGAGATGGTGTGCGGCTCACCATTGCGTTTCTGGCAATGAAGCGTCTACAGAAATACGAAAAGTTGACCGCTATTGCAGATGGAGTCGCGCAGATGAGCTTGGAGGAGTGTTACTATTGGCACGCAAAATGTCGGTCCCCTGTTTCGCGTAACGGAGTAAAGGCACTACGAGTACTACTAGCAGGAAACTAACATGACAGAGTCAAATGATAGAGAGGAACTCACTCCTCTGAAAGTTGAAGATGAATTGCCAGTCAAAGCAGTCGGCATTGAATGCCTTAAGGAGTCGAACCCTGAAACAATGTCTCCACACAGATACCTGCATAAGTGGTGGGCACGCAGGCCTACTGCAGCAGGTCGTTTAGCTGTCCTCGCGTCGGTTCTTCCAGCATCTGTCTCCAACGATGAGTTGCTAGACTATATGCAGATAGGACCAAACTTCGCTGACCAATTATCGGGGAGTGTTAGTGATTATGTATTGGAGAAGTGGTCTACTCAAAGCGAGTCCTCGAAACGGCTGAGCGAACATTACGGCTACGAATTACCTCTGAAGAGTACTCCCACGGGTAGTGAGCGTGACGCACTATATCAAGCCGTTCGTGAGGCGTGGGATGGGGAGTTGCCGACCGTGGTTGACCCCACTGCTGGTGGAGGAACGATTCCTCTTGAGGCACTGCGATATGGTTTCCCTGTTCGAGCCAACGAATTGAATCCAGTCGCTTGGCTGATTAACAAGATAATTCTGGAGTTCGCGCCGAACGAAGGCTCGCTAGAGGCGGACGTCCGAAAATGGGCTTCGAAGATTGATGCTCGCGTTTCCGATGAGATGCGGGAATACTATCCCCGTGAGACCGCAGGGTATGAGCCAACGTACTACTTCCGAACTTACAGTATTGAATGCCCGTCTTGTGGTCACCGACTCCCGTTGAGTAATCGCTGGTGGTTCAAAAAAGATAGTAGTTCAACAGGTCACGCAATTAAACCGACACCGAATGAGGATTATATTGAGTATGAATACCTACATATAACAGAAAAGTCTGACTATGACTTTGACCCCTCTGAAGGAACGGTACAGTCAGGGGACGCAGAATGTCCTACTTGTGGGGTTGTCACAGAGGGAGATGAGGTTAAAGAAAGGCTACAAAACGGAGAGTTCGAATTCGAGATATGCGGGGTAAAAGAAGTCGAAACCGGGTCGGGGAATGACTCGCTCTACCGCGCTGCTACGCAAGCAGACCGAGACGCAGTCAAGGCAGCTGCAGAGAAGATAGAATCTTCACTATCTCTCGCGACCTTGTTGACGGGAGAAGTTCCTAAAGGTAGTAAGACACGTGAGGCGCGGACATATGGCATCACACAGTGGCGAGATTTTTTCACCCCTCGTCAACTCCTAGCATTAGCAAAGTATCTACAAGCTTTCGAAGACCTCAAGCCAACAATAGAGGATGAATATTCTGAGGCTCGTGCAGAGGCAGTACTGTCGCTGCTAACACTTGTCCCGAACAAACTAGTCTCATATACATCTCGTCTCTGTCCTATCCACCTTACCTATGGTGCACCGGAGAATATGATGGGGGCAAACAACTATTCGTTCAAATGGCAGTTTGGAGAGAACAATCCGACCTTTGGCAATAAGAGCTACGAACGTATGCTTGAAAGCCGAAGAGGTGTCCTAGCGTCATATGAGCATCTCGTCGACTATGTTTCGGGTGTTGATGAGCCTGATGTTAAGCTCTACCAAGGCGATGCACGGGAATTAGAATTAGACCGTAAGGTGGACGCGGTCGTTATTGACCCACCTTATGGTGACAATGTTATGTATTCTGAACTTTCTGACGTGTTCTATGTCTGGCATAGACTTTATTTAGGGGATGTGTATCCTGACGTCTATACAGACACACTGACTGACAAGGAGTCAGAAGCAGTTGAAAATGTCTCTCGTTATAGCGATGATGATGTTGCCAACACATCTGCTACCTCTAGAACCGAGCTTGCACGAAGAGATTACGAAGAAAAGATGTCCGATATATTCTCACGGATTTATGAGAATTTGAATAAAGGCGGTGTCCTGACCGTCTACTTTACAGACAAAGAGACGGCAGCGTGGGACTCACTAACAATGTCCTTGATAAATTCAAGTTTCACAATTACTGCAACACACACAATCACAAGTGAAGTTCCGGGAAGGGTGGCGATGCAAGGGAGTGCTTCGGCAGACAGTACGCTTCTTCTAACCTGTCGAAAGCCACTGAAAGATGTTGACCGTGACGAGCGTATGCCCAGTCTTTGGAGTGACATTCGAGAAGAAACTCGTGAAGCGGCCCGAGAAAAAGCGACCGAGTTGTTGGATTCGGAACTCAACCTCACCAAAACAGATACCATTATTAGTGCCTTCGGCCCGACACTCCGCGTATTCACCGAGAATTATCCTGTAGTTGATAAGCACGACGAAATCGTTCGACCGAAGAAAGCGTTAGAAGAGGCGAGAACAGCCGTTGTTGAGGTCCTTGTTGACCGAGAATTAGAGGATACCCTTGATGACGTGGATAGCCTTTCGACGTGGTATATCTTATCGTGGTTAGTTTATGGCCGAGACTCGATTCCATATGACGATGCTCGACAACTCGGTCTTGGCGTTGGGGTGCACGTCGATGACATCAAGCGCGACACCAAAATATGGAGTAAGAGTGGAGATACACTCATTCTAAAGGGGCAGGACTATCGCGTGCAGGATTACACTTCGCTAGAAGCTGGCGAAAAGCGTAGAAAGCGTGCTTATCCCATTGACCCGCAAGACGGCTCCTTCGACCATGAAATCGACGCAGTGCATGCTGCTCTCAACGTGATTAGTACGAAGGGTTCCGAATTCGCGTGGAATTGGATGAACGAACGGAACCTCCAGAACGACGAAGAGTTCCGCCGTACTCTCAAAAGTCTTCTGCAGGTCCTCCCTGAGAACCATAAAGATAGGGAACCGCTGGTGAATCTAGTTTCAGGTCAAACTGGCGACCTTCTTGATATAGACGTTGACACTTTCAACCACGAAAACGCAAACAAAAAGAAGACAACCTTAGACGACTTCTAGAATGTCTCTCCGGGAAATTGATTGTAAGCGCGTCTATGAAAGCAAATTTGGGGGGGAAACCACTCTAGTTACCTCATTTTATCGCCCTCTGCTCTCCAAAGCAGTACAGTACGACCGTCTAGTCGGCTACCTTAGCCTCCAGAACCTCGCGGATGCTCTCCAAGGTATCGAATCCGCCTTCGAGTCCGATGGTGAAATCCGCATTATCGCCTCTAAGCAACTCAGTGAGGAGAATAAGCCGGTTCTGACTGACGACGCCCCGCTCTCCGAAGAGGGGGAGTCACGCCTTGCGCTCATCGCGCAGATGATGGACGAGGGACGGCTTCAACTGAAAATTGGGGAACCCCGGAATAATTCGGACTCGGGCATCTTCCATCCGAAGCTCGGTATCGCGACCGATGTCGACGGGAACCGAATCACGTTCGAGGGGAGCATCAACGAGACGTACAACGCGTGGTACCGGAACTACGAGCGGTTCAAGGTTCACCGCTCGTGGGACTCCGTAGAGAACGAGTACGTCAAAGAGGACGTCGCCACGTTTGAGCGCCTCTGGAAAGAGCAAGACGACGACGTAGAGGTCACTGACATCGATGAGGCCATCGAGCGGGACATCCTTGACTGGCAGCCGGAAGACTACGAAGAGATAGAGGAACACGTCGAACGCCTCAAGAAGTCGGGAGACATCCCGGCGTCTGAAGCGACCGTCAGTCGCGTCGTCGACGAGCGCGGGCTCCTCCCCGGTGCCGTCCACATCGCAGAGGACATCAGTTCGATAGAGCCGTGGCCGCACCAACGCGTTATCGCGGACACGGCGACGAGCATCTACCCCGAGAGTCTCCTGTTCTGTGACGAAGTCGGGCTCGGCAAGACCATAGAGGCTGGGCTCACCATCTCCCGGCTCATCACCATCGGAAAAGTGAGTGACGCTCTCCTGCTTGTCCCCGCGACCGTCCAACCCCAGTGGCAGGAAGAACTGCTTGAGAAGTTCAACGTCAACGCATACTCCTACGAGTACAGCGGCGCGCAGCGCGTCCTCCGCGACGCGTACGGCGTTGAATATGCCCTCTCAGACTACGAACCGCTCGACGCGTGGGAGGACTCGCATATCGGGGAGTTTGTCTCTGAACGCGACGAGCCAACTGTCGTCCTCGCGTCGTGGCACACCGCACGGCGGACACAGAATATGGGGATGTTCTCGCCCACCGTCCACTGGAACGCCGACAGTCCGGGGGACCCACCAGCGGATAGTTTCGAGTGGGACCTCACGCTCGTCGACGAGGCCCACCACGGTCGCGAGGGAACGAACCTATACGACTTACTCACCGACCTTCAGCGGGATACGGCCTGTATCTACGCGCTGACTGCGACGCCGATGCAACTCGAAATCACGGAACTCTTCGACCTGCTCCGCCTATGCGACCTCCCCGAAGGGTGGAACGACCGCGAGGCGTTCGAGAACTACTTCAACATCCAGCAGGAACTCGAAGAGATTCTCGACGACATCGAGACGGGGGGTTCGGACACCGTCGAAGAACTTCTCCCCGACATCGCGTCTAAGTGGAACTACGAGCCCTACGAGGGGATGACGTATCTGCGAAATTGGGCTGGGATGATGCAGTCCTTCGTACGGGCTCACGATGACGTGGCGGAACAGGTCGAGGAGCGTGTCGACGAGAGTGACTTCTCTCTCCGCGAGCGACGGAACTTACATCGCGTACTCGGAACGGGGCGTCTCGGCCCACGCGACTGGGAGGACAAGTTCTCCGAACTCTCTCCAGATGCACTCCGGTTCCTCCTCGACCTCGGCAGTGAGACGACGCCGGTCAAGTCGCGCATCTCGCGCAATACGCGACAGACGCTACGGATGTGCGTCGAGGCTGGACTTCTGAACGAGAATATCCCTCGTCGGGACATCGAAGTCAGGTCCGTCGAACTCGGTGACGCTGAACCGCTCTACGACCGAGTCGAGACGTATATCAGCGACGTCTACGACCAGTCGAAGAAGCTGCTGGAGGGCAAAGAGCAGACCGCCATCGGTTTTGTGATGACAACCTACCGGCAGCGCCTCACGTCGAGCCTCCATGCTATCGAGCAGTCTCTCCAACGCCGCCGCGAGAACCTGCGGGCCGACCTCCACGACGTTTCCGGGGTCTCGGACAGCGACCTCAGTACCGGCGCTATCGCAGACCGTGAGGAAGTCCTCCAGCGCGAGTACGGGTTGAGTGTCGACGAGATTGGCGCGACCGGGTCCGCAGGTGAGCGAGTTCGCCAGTTCGAACTGAACGAACTTGAGGAGTTCATCGCCCAACTATACGATGTCCCGGAGGACCCGAAGTTGGAGCAGTTGATGCAAGACCTTAAGAAACTGAGCGCACGGGCTCGCGACACGGTCATTATCTTCACGCAGTACACCGATACACTCGACGCCATCAAAGAGAAGGTCTGTCTCAGCCACAACGACGTTGGAACGTACTCGGGACGCGGCGGAGAGATGTATGACGCGGAACGGGAAGAATGGTGTTCGACGAGCAAGGAACGCGTCAAGCGTGAGTTCACCGACCCCGATGGTGACCTCTCGATTCTCGTCTGTACAGACTCCGCTAGTGAGGGTCTGAACCTCCAGACGTGCGACGCACTCATCAACTACGACCTCCCGTGGAACCCGATGAAGGTTGAACAGCGAATTGGCCGTATCGACCGCATCGGCCAACTCAACGAGGAAGTCCTCATTTGGAACTACGTTTACGACGACACCGTTGAAGAGGACATCTACGAGCGGCTAGGTGAACGCATCAACCTATTCGAGCAGGCGGTCGGTCCACTTCGACCGATTCTAGAAGGTCTGGAGGGCAACGTCCAGAGTGTCGCGATGGGAGAATCAACGAAGTCAGGAGAAGACATCGCGGTCACCGCTGAACGACAGTCTCGTGAGGCCGAGCAGAAATCTGCCCAAGTCGGTCTTTCGCAAGATTTAGAGACCAGCCAGCCAGCGGACATCATCGAGGAAGCGAAGCTGGAGGGATGGACAGCCACGTATCCAGATATTGGGGAGGTTGGCTACCCGACTCGACCGTGTGAGCCATTGGTAACTCCAGACGTTGTCAAGCGGTTATTCACACAGAGTCAGGTTCTCCGCAATCGAGGATGGCGCTTCGAGATGCTCGACCGGCAGCTGACCGAGGACGAAGACGCGCCCTATCAGAAACTGTATCGGCTGTATATCCCCTCTGATGCGAACCCGCCTATCGCCACCAATCCTCCAGAGGATACGGTGCAAGCGATGTACGCGGATAGTGGTGAGGTTTTGGTCTCCTTCGACCCTGAGATACTCGAATGGTATCCGTCGGTTGTCATCCCGCTCCCACAAAACGAGTTGTTCGAGTACCTGTTGGGCGAACTTCTTGAAGCCCTCCACGACACAGTCGAGGATGAGGTCGTGAGAATCGCGGGCGATGCCGAGAGTGGCGAGCCGCAGGTATGGAGCGAACCGACGGCGTCGTCCTCGGCGCGTGTAGCGACCTACGCGAGTGAGACGAAACGTCGGCTCACCCTTGATGTACCTCTACCGGATGAGGAAACGGCTGTTACGGATGTTCGCGAATGGCTATTGCGGTACGCTGAACTTAGCGACATGAAATGAACTCTGCCTCACAGAACTACTTTCTTGGAACACTTCTCAAAACGCCACTCAAGGTCTACCTTGCAGGGAGTTCTGCACATGTCGCAATCAAGGAAGCTATCTTTCTCCTATCCTTTGCTTTCCGGCCTTCGAATATTCAGGACGTAGATGTGCTATCGTCGATGCTTGTGGAAGCAGTGATGATATACATCCCTGCGCATAAGCCAGCAACAGTCATCCTTAACTTCATCATTGGAATCGGCGTTCTCGTTATTTGGACGCTCAAATACGAACGCGCAACATCATTCTAAGGGAGGTAATGAGACCTACGGTCCTTGTTTTCATCTTCATCTGAAGGCAGACTCCATAGGTTGCAAAGTTTATATGAGACCTTCCATCAATTTGGACGACATGGAAGAGGACCCCTTTGAGGAGATGAACGCTCGGTTTGACGAACTCCACGAAGACTTTTTCGCAGAGAATACTCTAGTCGTGGAGGGCGAGGAACTCGAATTTGGAACCTACTCGCCCGCTGCTGCGCCCAATTCATCGCTCTTCCGAGCGGAGCTAGAGTGTTCGTCCGGTACCGTCCACGTCCATCCAGTCTCGATACAGAAGGCTGGAAGTCAGGTTTCAATCAAGTATCTTACTGAATCTGACGACGGTGGATGGGGCCAAACGGCTACGATGAATGAACGACACGACGTGCTTCCCTCCTCGACGGTCGGGTACGCCGTGTACGTCTACATGGATACGTTTGCCAGTTGGGAGACGTGGCTGGCCTGTATGTCGAAGGACTACTCATCAGCCCTCGCAATTGCAGTCTGGCTAACGCAGTCTCCGGGGAACAATTCCATCGAAGACACGTACGAGGCGCTCACCGGCTCGTCGCACGACCCGGTGATGGCCGAGCGAGACCAGAGCGACATCCTCGACCGCTTCGGCTCAGTCGGTGAACAGTGCGCCATCACGGGCGAGACTGAGAATACCAAGCAGACGATACTACCCTACTACACGCTTCCTTACCTGAAGAACGATACCGACGGGCTGGTGGAAGCGTACACGGGTGTACCCCTCTTCCCGTTCGTGATTCCGGCACTCAAAGTACAGGTGAGTGCCGACCTATACGACGAATACGATTGCCTACAGAATTTACCCTCGTTGAAGCGACGGAAGGCCGGAATCTATGTCTTCGATGAGACCCTCCGTGAACTGGTATCTGAGATTAACCTCTCCGAAGTCGGGGTCTCCTACGCCAATTGGATGTAACCCTAGTGCCGTTTATCACATACTCTCTATCTATCGAGTGTATGACACTCGAATCCAGCCTCAAGGGAGGCGTCGTTAAAAACCAATACGACCTTCGGGCTGACTCAGAAGTCGATGAACATCGGAAGGCTATCTCGCGTTCGATGATTTCCCTATCGTGTACTCGGCAGGTAAGTGAACACAGCGAGCGAACCCGAGGCAGAAAAAGGTACGTGCGCAGGTGTACTTGGGATAGAAGGTAATCCTGAAATCGACCGTGGCGAGTTTTTAAGCCGTGATTGCCAACAGTAGCGGTATGGACTACGAAACCCCAACCGGCGTTCCGCTCGACGTGGACGACGACGAAGGGCGTCTCAAGCCGAACCTTGACGAGCAACTCCCGCTGCAGGTGTACTCCTCTGAAGACGGCTGTTTTGTCTACGATAATCACGGCGCGGAGGTCGGCTACACGTACAAACAGGACTGGGAAGATGACCCGAAGGGCCATATCGTCTGGATGGCTGATGAGCTTCGGAGGGCCTACGAAGAGCCCGTTGATACCTTGACTCAAGCCGCCCAGTATGAGCCAATGTTCCTGTTCTACGACACCGAGTACCCGAACGACGACGTACCCTGCAAGGAGACGAATGAGCGTCGGTTCTTCGAGAAGCGCGAGCTTCCATTGCTCAACGAGCAGGACTCCACCGACCCACAGGAGTCGCCGTTAACGGTCATGACCGAGGACCACTATGCGGAGGGGCCACCCTCGGTCATCCAGATACTCGACGGCGAGAGTGACATCAAAAAGTGGACTGTCGAGTATACCGAGGATAAGGCTGCGAACGTGAGGCTCGGCGCAGAGGTCGCGTGGAACATTCGCCTCGCCTACGAGTGTCCGTGGGAACTCCGGCCTTAGACCGTTGCCGCCGCGCCGACCCGAACAGATACTTGAGAAGGAGCTTTGAACCAGTCTGTTTGACACCGTAGTAACACCAATTCAATACTGGAGTAGTACCGAATTGGCGCAATGTTCATACTACAACAATTCGTCATCTCCAATATGAGTCGAGTACGTGATATATCGAACAGCACTGCAGAGGAACTGGTTGACTACCTCGATTATCTGGGCTGGAACGCTAACCCGTTCTTGGGACAGCCTTCACTCAATGAATACGTTTTACCGAGTCCCGAGGACATCGCTGACATCGCTAGTGCGATTCAGAACTACACCGGGCCGCTGCTTATTCACAGCCGTTACTCTGGCGCAGGCAAAACGACGTTGCTCAAAGTCATCCTTGACGAGTTCAGCGAAGACCATGAGGTGCTCTATGTGGGCGAACACAACGTAACTCCCTACGAACTTGTCAGTATCGTTGCGGATGGCCTTGGTATCGGCAAGAGTTCTTCGACGAAGCTCACCGAGCAAAAAATCAAAGATGCCGACATTGAGGAAGACATTCTAATCGGCATCGACGAGTTCGGATTGAACGACCCCGACACGCTACACGTCGTCCAGTTCTTGAACGACAACGGGTTCAAAGTCGTACTAACCGGGATGACCAGTCAATGGGACGCAATCGGAAACCTTGGCTCGGAAGGGCGGGCGTTCCAACGACGAGTGTCGTACAAACTCGAACTAGAGGAATTTGACTTGGAGCAGACCAAGGAACTCTTCCGGCGACGCGTCGCCACGGTTAGCGACAGGTTCGACGTCGAGGAACACGAGACCATCCCGATATGTCCGTTCGAGAGCGAAACGCTTCGTACGATTCACAAGCGCAGCGAGGGCATCCCTGCCGTCATCGTTGCCGCCTGCAATACCCTCCTCGGGGTGGCGGCGTACCGTCACTCACAGAGTATCGGGAGCGATGTGCCACCCGACCTTGCAGCTAACATCGACTACGCCGACCCGAAAGCGGACACAGCGTGAATCCCGACGCCAGTAGACCTTCACCACAGTAACACCAATCCAATACTACTACAACACCACTATGTCCCGACGCAAGATTACCGAGGAAGCCGAAAAACAGGCGAACAAGCGAGATGTTGAATCCGACGAACAATCCACTAATGAAGCCGGAGTGACTCGCTATACCCAGCGGATGCCAGACGAACTCGTACAGGCCATTGACCAGTTTGCTGATGAGCGGGGAATGTCTCGAAATGCGGTGGTAAATCTCTTCGTTCGCAGCAAGCTTGAAGAGAAGAGCTACCTCTAACACGGCTGTTTTCTCGTTGCAGCACGGGTGTGCCATCAAGTGACACCCTGCCTAACAATGTTGTTAGGTGTGGAACTGGTGAATAAGGTCACAGAACGGGTAAGAAGGCGGCTTGAAGGTAGGCTTCTACCTCACAGAGGATTATTATCGCAACCAAGATTGTTTATAGGGAGATTTTGGTTGCATTCTCCAGTACTTTTGTGGGGATAACCCTCTCGACCTAACAAACTCACCCATATTCTGACTAACAACATTGTTAGGCCGAGTGAGTCTGAACCGCTCATCTGCAGAAGGTTTCTTACAGACGTTCACCACAAATACGTGTCATTAAATGGCTAAGAAGCACTTCTGTGCTGCTCGGTCAGTAAGTGCTCGCGCCAAGTTAGCCCACCTGCTTGAGGTAGTTACTGTTCTTCAACCTTCGGCGGTCGTATATATATGAGTTCCACGTAACAGATATTGTAAGGTGGAAAAGAAGCGGATGTCGTTACGAGACAAGGTTTTGAACCGGTCTTGACGCAGCTGGTGAAGACCGGGTATCGTCCATCACCGACTAACTATTTAACAAATAACAGATGTCCACCGTCCGCCGAAACGTCCCACAGATAGCGGCCATGAATTGACATGAGTGACGAAAACATAACAAACTGGACCGAACAGACTGTCGATATACTAACCGAGGGCCAACTGGAGTGCGATGAGGCACTAATACACGTAGAACAGTGTGGTGACCGGACCATTATTACGCATTCACCGTCAGAAACTACAGCAACTGGCAACGAACTGCCATTGGCGCTTACCAAGCTTCTGGATAAGCTCCACGACCTAACCATCGAACCTCCTTCAAGCCGCGATGGAATGTCTCGTATCAACGTGGACGCGCTAAACGAGGTACTTCCTGACCGTGCTGTAGTGACGAAAACTGCTATCGAGAAGGGGTATATCGAGGTAAGACACGAAACCATCAACACGAAAGATTTCCAGCCAGCTCACTGGCGTGCAAGAGCTGACGTCAACGAAGTTCGAGGTGGAAAGGTTCACAGGGAACTGGCTGCGACTCTTGACGCTCTGTTCCGTACACAAGGATACCGTGTTATTACATACGAAAAACAGGCTCGCTATGGACCGAATACGTACGTGGCAGCAGATGTAACTGTTCGACACGTCGGCGTCTACGGTGAAGCGGGGAACCTCTCCGATGACAATGATAAGATTGCACGCTGTCTTGACATAGGGCGAGATGGAAACTTTGGGTCCCCAAATTGCCCACATCTTACGAAATCCCCCCACATATATCACGACCCACCCAGTAACCCCGTCCACGAAATCGTGTACATCCCGTTTTTCGATGAAGCGGACCATCTCCTAGAGAGAACCAATGTAGAACTCCCAGTCTACACCTTTACTCGGACAGACAAGAACCTGTAATCGAGAACAAAATAGGTTGTGGGGTTATGCTCAGACATGCAGCGGGCTATAGCTACGCTGGGAAGCCAGAGAGCTGGTGGCCAGATATGACTATCCACACTTTCACAAGATGACCAACTCAGGCACTCAAAAGTTCATTTGTTCCTCAAATATGAAGGGAACCCTTTGATTCCACTGGCTGTAAGGTGGTTGGCTACACCTGCCAATCAGTGGGGTCTTTTTCTCACGATAATCAGATAGCCGGTCCTCTATGCTGGAAGGCGTTTCGCGTGGTCACTAAGGATAGGAAACGTTGTGGTTCCCAACACTCGTACCGAGCTTCGGTTTAGTTCAAAGGAAGGATTTATTCTTTTCAAAAAAGGCCAATCCACAACAGGGTTGTCGAGCGTTTGATTTGCCTTATCGGAATCTTGAAAATGTCAACAAGAAGCTTGGCTTGGAGATTGAGCCTTTGGATACGGTGTAGACCGTAAAGTGGGACACCAAACACGTAATATTTATGACAACATCAATAGGGTTTGCCAGTGGATTCGACTATATAATGACATCAATCGCTCACCGAGGTGACTCGCTCGATAAACTCGATAAAAGAATCCTCCTCGCACTGGAGAACGACGTACTATCGGCCAAGGAAATCTGTAATGAGTGGGCACTCCCTGAATCGGACGAGTCACGCGTGCGTTATCGCATTAGAGAACGTCTCGGGCGCGATGAGGGGCGGCTCGTCCAAATCTACGCTGCTGATGAAACGCCGGGCGGTATCTTCAACCGCAACCTCTACTCACTCACCGATGAGGGACGCGAGTTTGTCAGGTCGAATCGTGAACTACTCGCGACGCCCGAGAGCATCGACGAACTTCGGAAAGAAACCGACGGTGTGCAAACGGATGCATTGCGCGCAGAGAAGAAAGCTGAGGACGCGATGGACGTAGCTACGAGCCAGCGAGACCGCATCAATGACCTGCAGCGTGATAAGCACACAATTAATGAGCGGAGCAAAGAGAATCGAAAAAGGTTGAGAAAGCTAGAGGGTGAGGTGTTCGAGAAAAAGTGTGACCCATCGCTCAAGCAGTTAATCAACGAAATGGCTGACGACTCACAGAGGCGAGACGATAAGCTTGAACGCAATATGGAAGTGGTGAAGAAGCAGTTGCAGCGTACCCTCGCTACGCGGTCGGATTTACGAGACGTGAAGCGGTCTGCTCAAAAAGGGGCGAACGGCGTGAGTGTGCTGAAGGATGAAATGCAGGAACTAAGAGAACGGTTGGACGAAACCGAGAAAGAGAATCGGCGTCTACGAGCGCAAATAGCCGAATTCATGCGCGGGAGGCGGAGCAGCGGAATTATGCGTTGGTTTTACGAATAGTATCAGTCGAATTCCACATAGATACGAGTAGTAATCCGCTGAGCATCAATGTGTTGAATAGGTGGGAATACACATAAGTAAAGAAACACTTAATAGGATGGAGCACCAACGCGTCCGTAGTGCGCTAATGCAGTGTGAATGGGGCAACGCGCAGCGGAAGTCCCTGACGGGACTCCTCCGCAGAGGAGTCCCAAAGGGACTGGAGTGGAGCAAGCCCTGAGCGACTTCCGCGCGGCTCCGCCGCGCTACAATCGCCCGACAAATAAACGGATTATGCGGGAATCTATCGAAGAGAACATTCACGTCTAATAAAATATTACAATTTCATTAATTTTTCACATCTGCTAGTATTATGGTTGGAAACACATATTATATCTTTCAACCTCATTGCTTACAGAAGACACTTCGGAATACCCTCATCTACCTCATAGCAACCTAACAACATTGACAGATGGACTTTATATACGAAATTCTCGTTGGAACTCTAAATCACCTACACAGAGACTCTACCAGCAAAATATCACTAACAATCTTGTTAGGACATATGGCCGAGATTTTGTTAGATTATATGAGATTCTATCACATGATTCTGGTGGCGATGAACTAGCCCCACCTATTTTGTACCTAACAACATTGTAAGGTGGTTGTTTATAAGTAGATGTTCTCCCAAACGAACAAACGGGCGTTTCAGACCTTCAAACGCCGGATTGTTCCTAACAATCTTGTAAGGTGCTATCCGCCAAATTTTGTTAGTTTGCATGCTATCATACTACACACTAATTAGTTTCGTGAACCTTTCAGAGACATCAGTGTGAACTTTAGTACGAGTATTTCGGCTTGTAGGTCTGTCCAGCATCTACGACAGAACCGGCGCGTAGAAGGAATCAGTCATCACAGAGCCGAGGTTTACATTTCAAGGATGCATACACGTGGGGTACTCCCAGCGCGGACGGTTCGCGCTGAATCATTAACTGGCCGCGCGACCAACACCCGGTCATGGATGAGGAAGCGAAGCAAGAGCTCAACCGTCTCTCAAGTAAGGAGTTCTCCGTTGACTCGGGCGTCCATGACGATAATGTCGCCACCTTTTGTGTGGGAGTAAGCCTATTCAATAGTATATAGGAAACGGCACGGGACGGCGACCACGTGCACCGAGGTACGACGCCCTGCGCCAATTGAGAAGGAACGCGACCAATAATATCTGTTACTATATGGGAGTTTGATTCGTCTACGGACAAGAATCAATCGCGAACCTCCGCAAGCACGTCGCGGAACAGTCGTCGCAACTGGTCATCGTCCTCGTCGAACTGGAACACGACACCCATCGCCGGGTAGAACCAGTGGGTCTGCGGCGAGTCGCGCTCCAAGAGGTCGGCATCTTCCGCCACGTGGAGTACGGCCTGTGCGGTGTCCCGCGACACGTCCGCGCTCTCGGCCACATAACGTTCCCGGCGCGGTCAGACCTCACGGTAGAGTATACGTTTCCTCTGTAAGTACTGTTGTAGAGTGTTTAGAACCCCAAATTCGCGGGATTTGCTGCGGAAGCCCGCACTCCACGTTCGCCTGAATACAGCGATAATATAGTAAACATTACAACTAATCCTCTGCGTGCCGTCTATGGCGAATATGGAGAAAGACATCGAATCCGCCGGAGGGGTCGCCGACGTATCACTTGGTCGCAAATCACGAACGACACTGGAGATAGAACGCACAGGCGACGAAATCGACCTGAGCATCTGGGGCGAAAGCAGCGTCGGCGAGATGCTGCTCGGGGTCAAAATGGGTTCGAATGATGCGCGTGAGGTTGCGGACCAGTTGCGTACACTCGCTGCTGAACTTGATGCGGATGTGGAGTAGTTAGACGAGGCCCGTCTGCTACAGCATCTCGGCAGCCAGTTGTGTTTAAGGTCGTCGATGCTCGCCCGGACGGTGGTGCGAGTCGTTTCCAGCTTGAAGGCAGAGGTGCCAATACCTTTACCGGTAGTGATATTTCTCATCCGAAACTGTAAGAGTACCCGACTGTTAGTGGGCTTCAAGATGGGTATCGATAGAAGCGAAATCAATAGTCGCGTCTCGGACCGCGCCGACGACATTGACGACCGGCTGGAGCATATTCCCAACAGTACCAGTATGCCCAACCCGGAGGATATGACCATCGGAACGGCCAAAGAGTTCCGGTTGGGCATCGTGTTTCTTGACATCGCGGGATTCACCGAATACGCCAGCAACAACGACTACGAGGATGTTCTCTTCATGCTGAATCTGTTCATCCCCGAGGTTATGGAGGTCGCCCGGGGGATGGGTGGAGCGTTTGAAAAGAACACCGGGGACGGCATACTCGTCTACTTCGGCTCGGATGACGATGACGATACTATCGCCCATGACGTGCTTGAATACCTTGCTACCGTGAAGACCGTCCTCGCAGACTATGTGAACCCGACGTTGGCGGCCTACGGGGTCGAAATGATTACTATCAAGGCGGGAGCATCGATGGGGACTATCTACATCTCCCGTATCGGCGCGCATGGCTTGAACCGGCGGACCGCTGTCGGCACGACCGCAAACGTCGCGTCAAAGCTGGAAGACAAGGCGAACAGCAACCAGTACTTCGTCAACCACGGAATCCACAGACACGCGAACGAGGGTGATTCAATGTGGGCGAGTCACCTGAACGACAAAGGGTCATTTGGGAGTTATACGTGGGGAAGCGATTCGAATGGTTGGGAGGACGCGCACTATTACGATTTCAGAGGAGCGTGGGAAGATACCAACTGGGACAATCTGAAATAAAATGCTTGACCTCACTAAGGCAGAACTGGCTGGTCGGACCCAAGACCATCTAAATAAGTACATATCAGGAGCCGACCGAAAAGCCTCCATTCTACTCACCGGACAGCTCGCCTTCCTCGGCCTCGCAGCCACCGCCGCGAAGGACCTCATTAAGGCCACTGGGGAACTGTTCTACTGGTTAAGTATCGGAACGGCGGTAGTAGGCATCACCGCCGCTTTTCTCGCAATCGTGGTCATTTACCCACGGACACCGAGCCCTGAGAAGGGTTTTATCTTCTGGGGGAATATCACAACCTACGATTCGGCTAAGGACTTCCGAGAGGCATTCAACGACCTCTCCGATTCCGACCTCGGTGACAAGATGGTCACACAGAATTATATGCTCGCGAAAGTTGCCAAACAGAAGTATAAGTATTTACGCTGGTCGCTCCGGGCAACCATTTTGATGGTCATCTTCGCTAGCCTCGCAGGGGTCGTCTATCTCACGTAATTCGCTGAACGGGACGAGAAGGGTTTTACCGCCGCTGGAAGTGGTCTGAACGAGGGTGTGTATATAGCCAGTCACTCGGGGAGACTCGGCAATCAGAAAGAGAAACGAATGTTCCGATTCAGTACGAGTCCTCGTCGAAGTATTCGGTCTGCTTTACGTCGTTCGTCCCGACCATAATGGGGCTACCTTGTGCGACGGCTCGATTTGGTGTGCAGATGTAATAGACATCAAAAGTATCTGATGCGGACTCAAAGATGGCAATCGCGGGCACCCCCACTTGAGGGACATTCTGGCCGATGGAAACCTCGTAGTTTTGGTCGGAATCTCCGTCATAGAAAGTGATACCGCAAATGCGTGGCTCTCTCTTGACTGGGCCACGTTGCCTGTGGGGGAACAAGGGTGCTTAGCCCTTGCATTCAGTATTAAAGCCGATTCCGGTGTGGGTTTGAACTTCTTGGATGATGCAGCTTAGTGGAAACTGTTGAGTTTCTGTTCAACATATACTGAGGTCGTCAATCATCGAAGAACAGCTCGTCGTCCTCAGGGTCTATGTCTGGTGTCCGCTCGACAACCTCATCGTTGCGGGCCATTCGTTCGAGTTTCTCGACCTCCTCGGCGGTGAGAGTTTCGAACAGGTCGTCGAACTTTGCCCCGAAGAATTCGGATACGTCCACGTCGTCCGGTTTTGTTCGCGCTTCGCGGAGGATTCGCGCGGCAGTATCATCGTCCATATATTTGTCATCACGTTCAGCGCGCATAGTCGTTGTGTCATAAGTTAAGTAATACAAATGAATATCTTGAGAAAGACCTGCTCTAATGCCGTTCCTCGGACTAATCGATGAGACGTTAAGCACACCTCACGAGGCTGATGACGATGCTTCGGTTGAGTGCCCCGGGTGCGGAGGAGACCTCACGATACGGAACTCTCATCGCCGTAATGGGTCGTTCGTAGCGCGTCATTTTCTGCATCCGACCAAACCGGCCGGGGGCTGTTCAGGCGGACCGGGTGGGGAATCGGCGGAACATAAGAGATTAAAATCCATTGCTGCTTCTAAAGCCGAGGCCGTATTTGCAGATTCGACGGTTTCGATTGAGGAATCGGTTGGAGACCGCCGCGCGGACGTACTTGTTGAGTTCGAGCACCAGCACGATATGCTCGGGAAGGGCATCGCCATTGAGGTTCAGCATAAACACCATACAAAGGACAAAAAAGCCGTCCAAGAGGAATTTCGCTCGAATGGATACAGCGTGCTATGGCTCGACTCAGAACATTTCGATGGACATGACGTGGACCTCGGAGCAGGAACCACTTCGAAGTGGTGGGCCGCGCAAGTACCGCGCTCAGACGAGTGGTCTGGGTATCACGGTATCGTCAAATGGTTACAACAGCCTCTAAACCCGCCCGTCGAACGGACGGTTCCTTTTCCAGATGAGCTATTCACAAGCGAGTATTCGCTCTTTTGGGCCAAGGGGTTGTTTGAGGCGTATTCCGAGGACGGGGATGGACAGTCTGTCTTCAGTGCTCCATTATTCGACAGTGACCGGACGAGGAGTGAAATCGGCTTAGCAGTGGACTGGATGGGGAGACCTCAGGTGTATATTCGAAAAACACAAGGGGAGAAGGCGAAATATGAGCGCGACCCAAACCTGCGCAGGCGATTAGATGACCTTCGACGCCTCTCTAACATACTATCTGAGTGGGATGCAGACTGGCGACGAGACTGGGCGGAGCGAACGACAGATAGCCAGTCTGGACCTTGGGTCCCTGTCTGGGACATCAGCACAGGCACTCACGAGTTGCGATTGCTTTGCCAGCAAGACTCGGGTAATCCTGTTGTCTGTCTCAATGAGCACTATGAAGGGGATGTTACGGCGCGGGTAGACCCACAGTTAGCGGCTGAGAGCATTAGACGCACCATCATAACATATCTCCACATATACGAATCCGAATCGAACCTGAACAACAAATCAATCCCTGATGCCGAGCATTATCAACAAGAGCTGAGCTGACTATGCAAATTATCAACAGGAGAAGGACTCCTCACATTTGGTTCATTGACCAGCTCGTGGGCTTCTCCGTCTGTGATGTCTCCGGGGTCGGCTTCGGGAAGGAGGCGGAGCGCTGCACCGACCGCGACCGACTCGGGTGGACGACGATACTCACTATCGACGGCCTCGATGACGCCAACCGTCGCGAACCGCCGCAGATAGGCACGTGCTTCCTCGGAAGTCGCGCGAGCACGCTCCGCAATCTCTTCCGGGGATTCAGGTTCGTACAACGATACCACCACGTTCCAAACGTGCTCGAACGCTGAGGCTTCCTCAACCCACTATTCACGACGCGCTTGTTCACACCCATGAGAGGTCTTCGAGCGCGCCAGTGTTAATAATTCCACGTGGCTATCATATATCTGGAGACGTACGTGAGCGCGTATCTTCTGCCATATGTCGCCACATACGTCGTAGAGGTTTGAGAATGATTATCGACGGCGGTTCGAATCTACGACCGAGTTACCGAATTTGCTCAATTCGTTCTTGGAAGTATTTCTGAATAAAGAAACCGTGCTACTATCTACTGTTAAATGAAGCCGAGATTTGGCTCGAACCTACCAGTCTGAACGAGATGTCCCTTTGTTGCGTCACTACTGGCCTTGTCTGCGAACGCAGTCGTGATGGGGAGTCGCGCAGTCGAGTTATGAACTCCGACATGTGACTGAGACAATAGATATACCTGCCGAGCAAGTGTCTCAATATCCGTCTCGCCCGCAATCCGCTCGATTTGAATGGGACGTGGTAGTCCACTATACTCGCTCTCAGCTAGTGTCTCCGGTGCACCAAAAGTGGCGATAGTTGCCTTCGGCTCGTTCTGGTTGCATACTGCAACGCTCTTGGTCGGCACACTATACTGCACTTCGTTCACCGCAAGCAGCCGAGTCTGAGGCTGTTTGCGAATTTCCACGATGTCATAGGCAATGTCGAGAGCGTCAAGGAAGTCCAGCGCGAGAGAAAGGTCTTCGCGCATGAAACCGTCGCGATGGATGACGAGTCGGGTTGGATAATCTCCGTGCTGCTTTTTGAACCCAAGAACGGAGCTTTTCATGATGTCGCGGACATCTTCTCCCGAGAGCTTTTCGCCCAATTGGGGTGTCGTTGAGGAGTGACCAAGGATAGTCCCATCCCTGTAAACGGCGGTTGTGGTCGCAGCGACGTTGATTTGCGCGTCCGACGAGTCATCGGGGTAACGACGAGAAACATCTACTCCCACAAACATTTCTGCATCACCCGGGAGTACATCCTCAACCGTGAAGGGAATGCCACCCGCAGCTGCCAGCAGACCGAGCGCGACGTTCCGCGTCAGGAACGTCTGGCCATGCCCGAAATTGTCTATATTCACCATCTGGCTATAGATTGCAGCGTCGGCCAGCGTCTTTTTGCACTCCCGATATACCTCAGTGCTTGCCGCGACACCTGCAAATCCGCTATCAGGAGGCAAGACAACTAGTGCTGCGTCTGTTTCGTCCACATCAATTTCGCTGCCGACATCAAGGCTGATTTTCTGGGGGTTATCGAACGCGTCGTACTCGATAGTATCAATGCGGTTTGGTTCTGCGCCCGCATCAGACAGAATGCGCGAGAGAGCATCCCAGCCCGAGTCTGAATCATCGGTGCGCTGTTGGGGACGAACAAGCGTCACATTGAACGTTTTCGGCGGAACGGCAATTCCCCGCTCAAAAGTCTCGTTCGGATGGCTGCCGTGTTCGCGGTCTGCAAACGTGAGTATTTCCTCATACTCATCGTAGAGTTGGACGAGATGTTGGTTGTCATCACCTGCAAATAGCGTGGTTTCGAAAGCTATGGTCTGGTTATCGAAAGAACACGTATTGTTAGCCTCGACAAACGCCGAGACCTTTTCTGTACAGCGTGAGGCAGATAGCCGCGTTTTGCTCCGAGACTCATTTGCAAACTCACGGTCGAATCGCTCAACTTGTCCGGGACGGGGTTGAACTACTAGCAGCTTTTGGGGAAGTACTGCAGGTTTATCGTCACCACCGTGTCCTTGTCGGTAAGCTTCGACAACACAGTTGTTCTCGCGTTTGATGGCCGTGAGCGTCTCTTTATCAACTGTCTCTGCATCCTTGTGATACTTGACGACACTACGGTTACCAAGGCGTTCAAGCGGGTCGTTCGGACCTTTCTCGGAGAGTCCCCAAACAATGTAGCCGCTACGGTCACCGTACGTTGTTTTGACACGAAGTCCGGGGTAGATGTCGTCGTCATCAAGGCGGTCAAGACGCAAATGTGAAAGTTGCCGATGTCGGAAGTTGACATGAAGGTAAATTGTACCGGTATGACCTACCTCAATAGAGAGGTCGTATCGTTCATGGAGCGAAAAAGCATCGCTCTCGACGACAGGTTCGGGTGAAAGAACCTCATCGATACCACGTACGTCGTAGTGGCCCCGGAGCTCAGCCTTGATGGCCTCTTCAAGCAGACCCTTGGCGACGGCGCGGTCGCCTGCGTTCGTATAGTCCAGCGTGCGAGGTTCGCCAACTTCGACGCGCACTTTCTCCAGTTCAAGTGCGTCATCCGTAAGAGGTGAAAGCGCGACCAGTTGCAAGGTGCCATCGGGGGCGATAACGTCAGCGTTGGTAGCAGCGTACAGTTCGCGTCTCGCCTCGTGGGTCAGGCGCTTTCGAGCATAGTCGGACTCAGGATTCTCGTCGGTTGCAACCAGTATGTGTGGGTAGACCTCAAATGCGGGTAGTGGTTCACGTGAGGCAACTGAGGTCATTACGTGCCCGGAGTCGTTTTCGAATGCAGACGCCTCCTCGACCGGAGCATCAGAAAGGCCATCGTCGATATGGGCGTCAAGAGGTTCACCGCCCGCAAACGTCTCTGCGTCATCATCGATTTCTTCCTCTACAGCGCGGGCGTTCTTGACAGTGGTGGTGTATGTTGCTGTGAGGTTGTCATACTGGTCGTTAGCGCCGCCGAGTGAATAGCGTATCGCTGTGAAAATGTAGGTAATTCCCTGTGTGAAGTTGTGGTCATATACCTCCCTTGGTGTCGAGTCCTTCCAAAGCGTAATGTTGCGATTCTCACCATCACCTTGTTCAAACCGGAGATTTTTCCGTGGGTGTTGGGCGTCACTATCATCGAAGACGCCATTTAGTGTCACTTTGATAGTGTACGTCTTTTCGGGTGTCAGTTCGGCGCGAATAGTCGTTTTGTTGAGGTTGACTGGATTCATGGGTTTTCTACGGAAATCGTCAGTGTGTGGCCCTTATGGTGTTTAGTGTTAAACGTGAACGTATCGGTAGCGAGAACCGCTCCCCGAACGGCTACGAACTGTCCTGTCGCTTCGGTACCGAACGAATCGAGGGCGGCGAGTGTAGTGTCTGAGGGACTCGTCCGAGGATAGTCGAGTTTGACGACACGCCGTTGCATGTGGTCAGTACTCTCTTTGGGGCGTTCGATGCAGGAGCTTAGACGGTCAGGAACTGCCTCTGCACAGTGGGTGGCAGCATCTAACAGAGCGGTCTCGGGGTCGTCAAGCGGGATGAACCAATCGCTTGTGGCATGGTCGGGCAACACAGAGGAGCAGCAGGTCTCAATGACACCTGCCACTTTCCGGTTGGGTGCAGTAGCAAGCACGAGCGCGTGGGTAGCACCTTGTGACCGCCATCGACCTATTCGGCCACCCGCGCGGGTGATGCCAACTTTTACGCGGTCTTTGGCGGCAAGGTAGACTACAAAGTCGTGGGAGCAAGACTCAGCTTTGAATTCGGGAAATGGGCAGTCCTGATACGTGCAAGCAACGCCCGGATTCCATACGCACGGGGCCGACGGCGGTGTTCCCATGCACGCATCACAGGTCGATTTCTGGGTAGGTTCTAAGCAGGAGGTACATACTCGCTCATCGGAGACTGAAAAACGCACACGTCGATTCAGTAGGCTACGTAGCGAAAGGGAGTCAGTTCCATCGGCGAAATACAAATGTGGTGACCGACGTGACCAGCCGACGCCATTAAGAACGCCAGTTCGAATGTCGGAGAGGCCTGTACGTGATTCGTGGTCGAAAAGCGTGGTTTGCTGTCCCTTGGCCATGTGTATATTTAACTGTCGCCACCAGTCGGGCGACAGAAAGACTCATTCTCACTATCATAAACTCTCTGGTCTGTACTCTAGTGTCCCATCTACTATCAGATGTAGCTGTGTTTACAATTCCACTAGGCGCTTTCTGGCACGTTGGTGTGGTCTGCTACGACCGCCACCAGTACTTTCCTAATTCAGTTTCAGGTATGATTATGGGTAAATAAATCACACTACTATCTACTGTTAGCTATCGGAATCGTTCGCGAGCAGTTCGTAACCTTTCTCTGTGATTTCGAAGCCATATAGCGGGAGCAAGGCACGTAACTCGTTCATACCGACGATGTGAGCGTCAAAATCCGACTGGCCTCGGACTGCAACTTTGACCACACCCCCGTCTGGCTCAGTTGCCCAGACCTGCGCGGTTTCTGACGTAGCAATTTTAATCATCGCGACCCCGAGCTTTGCTCAGTGTAGTCACGAACTGGACGACCAATCTAAGGTGGGTACCTTCAGTGGTAAGTTTGCCACAATATAGACGGTGCTCTCGTTCAGATGTGTCGAACGTGCTATAGTCATTACAACGGAAGAACGGTGGATTACTGAGTACACGCATTACAGCGACGATACAGTTATAACTCACTTGAAATGATGTTCGATGCAAAAGGATTGCTACGGTGTGAAGTCATCGCGTGGTCGTGGTACTTGGGTCGGTTCCCCGGCAATCAACAGACCATCCCAAAACAGCATACAACAGCTCCAGTATCATTTCGGTGTTAGATGTTGAACCAATTGGAATCATTCATTCTTGCTCGAACAAGCATACCCAATAGATTTGAGCGGTGAGATTGGTTGCTACCCGTAGCTATTTATAGCTCTGTTGAGTGGTTAGCTCTGGCGAATCGCACAACGGAGGCGACCTGCGTGATGTGGCATAACGAACTCTCGCGCACTGGCGAGGTAGTGTTTATATACACCCCGCCGCCGTCTATCAACTCCTAATCGTTATGCGGCGTAATGGGCGCTGCAGGATTTGAACCCGCGACAACTTGGTCCGAAGCCAAGCACTCTGTCCAGACTGAGCTAAGCGCCCTCACCTTCTGCTTTCCGTCCACTCGGTATAAGTCACTCGATTCGTCACCC